>Ga0181537_10000423_pt1 | contig 39796 bp, 37 predicted proteins | sample PEATcosm2014_Bin_39_FD_119765 | JGI IMG/M metagenome (GOLD analysis project Ga0181537, IMG submission 119765) | Peatland microbial communities from MTU Mesocosm Facility, Houghton, MI, USA - PEATcosm2014_Bin23_10_metaG | ecosystem: Environmental > Terrestrial > Soil > Wetlands > Peat | place... | reverse complement strand
CTTTCAGCCCTTCGAGCATCCCGTCGATAAAGGCGGCGCATAATTCCGGCTCTTGCGCCACGCGCTGCGGCTGCGTCATGACGGTGGTGCCGTAATTGATCAGCCCGTAATCGCTGTAGAGCATGAAATGCGCCTTGACGCCGGTCGCCACGTAGACCGGCATCGCGCTGCTGGCAAAGCCGGTGATCGCGTCGACCTTGCCCTCGGGCAGCAGCCGGTCGCGCACCTTGTTGTCGACCTGAAGCCGGGTGATCTTTGACGTGTCGATGCCGGTCTTGGCGGCGAACGGCGCGAAAAACGGGTAATCCGCCGACAGCACCACCGAGGCGATCGTGCGGCCTTCGAGATCCTTTGGCGTCTTGATCGGCCCGTCATTCATGACGCAAACGCCCATCGTCGCGTCATACGCGCCGCAGGCGAGCGAGACGATCGGCAGCCCCTTGATCGCTTGCAGGATCGCGATCGACGGGGTGGAGAGCCCGAAATCGAATTTGCCGTCGCCAATGGCCTGCGCCGATGAGACCGATCCGGAGCCGCGGGCGATATCGACATCGAGCCCGTGTTTTTCCCACAACCCCATGCCCTTGGCGACATAGGTGTAGAGGGTGGCTCCCTCGGCGACCCAGGGCAGGGTGAATTTAACCGCATGCTTGTTTTGGGCAAAGACCATGCGCGGGGTGGTCAGGCCGCCGGCGATGCCGGCGCCGGCAAGCGCGAGAAGCCGGCGGCGCTGTATCTTCATCGGCTAGAACTCCAGCAGATTGTCGCGGAACAGGGCGTGCCCGTAGGACGACCGGATCAATTTGCGCCGCTTGAGCGCGGGGGCAAGCCCGTCGGTGATCTCGCTGATCGCCCGCCGCGTCAGCGGGTCGCTGACCAGAAACCCGTCACCGCCGATTTCCTCCATGGCGGCGCCCATCTCGGCGGCGACGCTATCGGCGGTGCCGACAAAATCGAGATAGCCGCTGCCCGGGTCGAGCAGCATCTCGCGCAGCGTCTTGGTCCCGTCGCCCGACAGATAAGCCGCAAACGACGCCTGAGACGCGTTGGTCTTGATCTCGGGCAGCGGTTCGTCGAGCGCGAATTGCGAAAAATCGATGCCGGCCAGATACGACATGCCGGCCAGCCGTACGTGCATGTTGGCGGCGAGCCCGGCGGTAAAGCGCGCCTTGCGCTCGCGCGCCTCGCCCATCGTTTCGCCGAGCATGACGCTGGCACCGAACAGCACCTTGCAGCTTGACGGGTCGCGGCCGTGTCGCGCCATGCGGACCTGGATGTCGTCGCGATAGCGCTTGGCGGCCGAGATGTCGCGCGACTTGGCGATGATCGTATCGGCGTGCTTGGCGGCGAATTCGCGGCCGGCCGGCGATCCGCCCGCCTGGCAGATCACCGGCCGGCCTTGCGGCCCGGGCGCGGTGTTGAGCGGGCCGCGGCATTTGTAGAAGCGGCCCTCGAAATTGATTGGGTGGATTTTGGTATGGTCGGCGAATACCCCGGTCTCGGGGTCGGCGACGATCGCGCCGGGCTCCCACGATGCCCAGAGCCGGTTGGCCACCTCCATCCATTCATCGGCCATCTCGTAGCGCAGATCATGCTCGTAATGCTTGTCGAGCCCGAAATTCTGCGCCGAGCGGTCGTTATGCGCGGTCACGATGTTGAGCCCGACACGGCCTTTTGTCAGATGGTCGAGCGTGGCGCCCAGCCGCGCCGCGAGATAAGGCGGGTAGAATGACGTCGTGATCGTCGCGACGATGCCGAGATGCGTCGTCGCTTGCCCGAGCAACGGAACCAGCGGAACCGGGTCGCTCTTCGGCACCGCGTAGGCGGTGCGCAGATAGTATTCCGGCGAGTCCTCGTAGGCGTCGGCGATAAACGAGCCGTCCTCGATGATCAGACAGTCGAAACAGGCGCGGTCCATCGCCCGGGCGAGATCGAGATAGAGGTCCGGCGCCATCCAGTCGCTGCCGATCGACCCGCTCCAGGGCTGGTTCCAGCCATGGGGCGAATAGCCCCTGCCGATAAACCATCCGAGATGAAACAATCCGGCCTCCCTCCGCCCGCCACTCGTCCGCGCGCAAACTGCATGCCAGCGCGGCACGCGGCTTGCTGCATCGCAGCATGACGAGCGGCGTTCATTCTGCGCCCGGAGGGGACGCAGCGCTTTCTGCGCATGGTCGTGGACAAGGAAGAAGACGCCGATATCGCCGCCTAAAGGGGGAGACAGGCAAACGGGGAGGCAGGACATGGCAATGATAGGCCAAGCCAGACACTACACCGTGCCGGCGACCGCGGAGACGGTGCATTGGGGTTATTTCAGCCGCGCGCTCAAACCCGTGCTGTCGGTCGCATCGGGTGATTTCGTCACGATTGAGACTCTGACCCATCACGCCTATGACGACCACGCGCGGATGATCGCCGGCGACCCCGGCGCCGAAAGCGTGTTCCATTGGACCAAAGATAAGAAGAACGTCGACCGCCGCGGCGCGGGACCGGTCGATGCCTCGATCCACGGCCGCGGCGCCGGCGAGGGGTTTGGCGTGCATATCTGCACCGGGCCGATCTTTGTCCGCGGCGCCGAGCCGGGCGACGTGCTCGAAGTGCGGATCGTCGATGTCAGGCCGCGCGGCAGCGCGAACCCCGATTTCGCCGGCCGCGCCTTTGGCAGCAACGCGGCGGCATGGTGGGGGTTTCACTACAACGATCTCCTGACCGAACCAAAGCCGCGCGAGGTCATCACGATCTATGAGCTCGACGCGACCGGCGGCCGCAACTGGGCGCGCGCGGTCTACAATTACCGCTGGGCGCCGCAGACCGACCCGTTCGGGGTGGTGCATCGCACGATCGACTACCCCGGCGTGCCGGTCGATCATGCGCTGGTCGAGGAAAATCACGGCATCCTCAAGGGTGTGCGCATCCCGGTCCGGCCGCATTTTGGCGTCATTGCGGTCGCCCCGAGCGAGGCCGAATTTGTCGACTCGATCCCGCCCGGGTATTTCGGCGGCAATATCGACGATTGGCGCATCGGCAGGGGCGCGGTGATGTTCTACCCGGTCGCGGTCGAGGGCGCGCTGTTCTCGGCCGGCGACCCGCATGCGAGCCAGGGGGATTCGGAGCTCTGCGGCACCGCGATCGAATGCTCGCTGACCGGGACGTTTCAGCTGATCGTGCACAAGAAGGCCGTGCTCGGCGGAACGCCGCTCGCCGATCTGCACTACCCGCTGCTCGAGACGCAGGACGAATGGGTCGTGCACGGTTTCAGCTTCGCAAACTACCTCGCCGAGCTTGGCGACAAGGCGCAGAGCGAGATTTTCGCCAAATCCTCGCTCGACGGGGCGATGCGCGACGCCTTTCGCAAGATGCGCCATTTCCTGATGACGACAAAAAACCTCAGCGAGGACGAGGCGATTTCGCTGATGTCGGTTGCGGTCGATTTTGGCGTGACCCAGGTCGTTGACGGCAATTGGGGTATTCACGCGATTTTGCGGAAGGCGATTTTCGACGGCCGGTAACCCAATCAGCCGGGGCGGCGCGGTCGCGCCGCAAGCGGGCATTCACTCTCCGCACATATGCACACTTGCGGAGCTGCACGTGGAGGATTCCGCGATCGCGCAATTCGCGATTGCCTGTTGCTCAAAAGCACCAAAAGGTGGACGCTCGCCACTCAGCCACCATCAATTTTGACGGCGTTCGATTCGCTTTTATCGCGAGTGAGACCGCGAATTGAGCCGAGGGCAAGAGAGGGAGTGCCAATGCGCTTCTTAGTGCCGCGATCAGTCCTGGTGTTGGCTCTATTCGCCGCCTTGCAGCTTTTCGGCTGTGCAACCCCACCGCCGCCCAGCGGCGAGCCGCCGGCCACCTACGATTTCACGGTCAAACTCGACTGGTTGACTATGCCCGACGGCGTCCCCCTATCGGTCACTTATTGGATGCCGGTCGCGAAGACACCTAGCGAGAAATTTCCCGTTGTTCTCGAGATGCTGCCTTACCATAAGGACGACGATCTCTATCAGCGCGATCATGGGATCTACGCCTATCTGGCGCATCGCGGCATCGTCGGCGCGCGGGTCGATATCCGCGGCACGGGCTCGTCCTATGGCGTGACGCCCGACCGTGAATACAGCGACGCCGAACTCAATGACATCGTGTCGTCGATCGCCCTGCTGGCGCAGCAGCCGTGGAGCAACGGCAATGTCGGGATGATGGGAGGCTCATGGAGCGCCTTCAACGCACTGATGATGACGATGCGGCGTCCCCCGGCGCTCAAGGGCATCTTCGTCTTTCACGGGTCGGAGGATCTCTACGCCAACGACATCCATAATATCGATGGCGGGCTGCACATCGACCCCCAATACCTCGATATGGAGCTGGAGAACATCGTTCCGCGCTCGCCCGATTACGTGCTGAATGCCGCGTATTTCGCCGACCGTTTCGACCAGACGCCGTGGATATTTTCCTATCTGCATCATCAGCGGGACGGTGATTTTTGGCAGAACGGCCGTTCGCTGCAGACCGATTATGACGCGGTCAACATTCCGGTCTTTGTGATCGGCGGGTTGCTCGACGGCTACCGCGATTATGTGATTGGCATGCTCGACCATGTGCATAGCGTGATCAAAGCCGAGATCAGCCCGGAGAACCATACCGGCGGTCCCGGCCCGCATCACGAATGGCGCGACATCGCCGTCCGTTGGTGGCAGCAGGTGCTGCAAGGCCGCGACACGGGGATCATGAATTGGCCGAAACTGCTCGTCTTTATGCGGGGCTCGGTGCCGCCGGACGAAGATTTGCAGGAAACCCTCGGCAGCTACTGGGCGGTGGATTGGCCGGTGACCAACACCCGCTGGATGCACCTCCTACCGCAGCGCGACAGCGCTTTGACGGAAGCACCCGAGCCGCCAGGCGAGGTCTCGCTCGCCTATCGACCAAGCGCGGGAGTAGGGGTGCTCAACTGGTGGGGCGAGACGACGCCGGATATGCGGCCTGCCGATCAGGACGCGCTGGTCTTCAACTCCGCGCCGATGACGCAACCTGTCCAGATCCTCGGTCAGCCCAAGGTCGTGCTGCGGGTGTCGGCGAGCGCCAAATTGGCGGATTGGATCGTCCGGCTCGAAGACGTGAACCCCGACGGTTCGGTCTCTTTCATCACTGGCGCGCTGCGTAACGGCACACAACGCTTCTCGCGCACCAATCCGCAGGCAATTGTGCCCGGGCAGAAATTCGAATTGGCTTTTCCGCTGCATTTCACGACCTGGACGTTCGCGCCCGGCCATCGCATCCGAATGGTCGTGACCAACGCCCAGTTTCCGATGATCTGGCCGACCCCTTACAAGATGACCACAAAACTCATGGTCGGCGACGGCGCCACCGCGATCGATCTGCCGGTCGCCTCGCCGAGCGCCTTGCCGATGCCGGCGCTATTGCCAACGCAACCCTCCGAGCCCCGGCCGGGCAGAAGGGAACTGGGGCCGTCGGATTTGCAACCAGGTCCCTTCAAGTTCGAGCGCGACGCGAGCGGCCATGTCACCGCGACCGCGCATGAGGGAACGAGCTACGAGGTCAACGGCACGACGGTCGCAACAAATTACCGCACGGTCTTCGAACTCGACGATCGCAACCCGGCGGCGATGGAATACCGTGCCGAGGGCAAATACGACATCAAGCACGATGGCCGCGATATGGTGATGAGCCAGGTCACCCTGATCCGCTCGGACGCGCGCTATTTCCACGTCTCGGTCGTTCGCCGGGCCATCCAGGATGGTGTCGAGTTAAAGTCGCGTGAGTGGCGCGAAGATATTCCGCGCGACCTCCAGTAACCCGAAACGATTGCCGGATAAGATCGCCTGGCATCGCCGCTCCGCATCGGACCGACGCGGGCGCCTTCCGTGACACGATTTTTCGCTCGCCTGACGCGCCGCCTGATCTCGCGCCAAACAATGTTCGGCGTCATGGTCGTCGCGACCATGCTTCCCGTCCGCCTCGCGTTTGCTCAATCCCGTGGCATCAATCCAAATCTCGGCGGCGGGGACAGCGCACTGGCGGATGCAATACTCGCGACACCGAACCGGCGAACGCCTGTCTTCCCCGATAACGATCTGGCAACGACGCCCGGCCTGGAGCAGCCGGCCTCGGCGCCGGAATTCACCGTCAATATTTTGACCCCCGCCTTGTTCAACTCCAATGCGCAAGCCGCGAGTGCTGGTGGAGCCAAGACGTTGGAGTTGAATCCTTCCGTCCATTTCGGCTGGGCCGGCCAGATCCCCAATTTCCCGATCCGTGTATCCGGCGAGGCGAGCCTCGAAACCGACCGGCATCTGAATGCCGGTGACGCCGACGCCAATTACATCCGTCCGGCGGCGCGCGCCCAATACGTCAATCCGAATGACGACCAGGATTATTCGCCCTTTGTGTCTTATGCGTCCGAACTCGATTTCAATTCCGCGTTCTCGCGCAATACTTATTCCGATCAGAACCTGAACCTGGGCATCGATAAAATTTTTAATTTCGACCGCGATTTCAATCGGGTTTTAGCCCGGCCCAACAGCGCGGCGGAAACGGTCTGGTCTTTCGGTTTTAGCGCGACGGCGCAGCGGCGCTTCAGCGACCAGGCGCCGGGCTCCTACGCCATAAGCTTCGCCCCCTCAGCCGGCTACGTCATCTCGGACGAATGGAATCTCAGCCTTTCGATGCTGACCACGGGCCGCCAGTATGATACGGCCGTCAACCTCAATCGCCGAACGCTCGCGCTGGAACCGATCGGTTTGCTCGAATACATGGTGCCGCAACGCTGGTTCGGCGACGCGGCGACCGCGCAAGCGCTGGGTAATCCCGCGATCGACTTCGTCGTCGGTGCGGACAGGGAATGGTCGACCATATCCGGCGGCACGTATGTTCAGGTGACGGCGGGCCTCGTACTCAAGATGGGATGGCGCTTTTAACCACGTGATTTTCCGGTGTCATAGCAGGCCCGCTCTGGGGCATCTCCAGCCCAGTATGTCCGCATCGTCAACCGGCTGCTTTGGGTCGTGAGCTGAAATTCAAACTGAACACAATCCGCCGGCTAAGTGAGGCGACAGGCAGGCCCGGAATGCTTACGATAGGGGCCCTTGGGAGTAACGACGCCGTACGGCGGGCTGCAATTCGGAAGGAAGAAGCGAGGATGGCTGACAACAAGCTCTTGGAACGATGGAAGGCCGGCAAGGCGGCGGTCAACGGGTGGCTGGCGATCCCGTCGGGCTTCTCGGCCGAGGTCATGGCGCAATGCGGCTGGGACAGCGTGACCGTGGACATGCAGCATGGCGTCCAGGACTACCAGACCATGGTGCACTGCTTTCAGGCGATGGACCGGTTTCCGGTGACAAAGCTGGTGCGCGTGCCGTGGAACGAGCCCGGAATCGTCGGCAAGGTGCTCGACGCTGGCGCCTACGGGGTCATCTGTCCGATGATCAACTCGCCAGAGGAAGCGCGTGCGCTGGTCTCCTACGCCCTTTACCCGCCAAAGGGCGCGCGCAGCAACGGTCCGATTCGCGCATCCACCTATGGTGTCGCGGGAACCTATCAGAAGACGGCCAATGACGAGGTTCTTGTCATCCCGATGATCGAAACCCGCCAGGCGGTCGAGAACATCGACGCGATCCTCGATGTGCCGGGGATCGACGGTATCTATGTCGGCCCGAGCGACCTGGCGTTCTCGATGGGCAAGACGCCGGCGCTGGACAGCGAGGATTCCGAGCAATTGGGCATGTATGAGAAGCTGCTGGTGGCATGCAAGAAGCGTGGCATCTACCCCGGCATCCATTGCGGAGCACCGGCCTACGCGGCTCGCATGATCCAGATGGGCTTCCGATTGACCACGATCGCCAATGACAGCGGATTGATGGCGAAGGCCGCGCGCGAGGCCGTCCAGGCGGTGTGGAGCGACGTCGGCCAGTACCGCTAAAAATCCGCGTTCCGAGGCCGGCCTGTAAGCAGTGATCGCCGGCCCCGGAACGTCGCCGAGTTGAGGCGGCGGCAACCATCGTCATCGTCCCGGCGTTTTTGTTCACGCTTGAACCGCCGTCCGGTGCTCGATGATCTATTTTTTATTGATGACTGTCTTCGGGCTCGCCCTGTTTATCGGCGCTTGGTTCCTCGATCGCACGGTCGCGCGCCAGGAGCCACGGCTTGCGGTCATTGAGCCGGTGATCCCGCTCGTATGCTTTGTCGCGAAATCCGCAGGGGCGATGACCGTGCTGGTCGGGCTCGGAGCGACCGCGTGGACATTGTGGTCGTGACCGACAGCTCGACCAAAGCCAACCCTCAGCGAGTGCCGCCGCGTCGGGTCCCGATCGATCAGTAGCTCGGCTTGGTCGAAAACGGCGTGAGCTGAAGTTCGTGCGTCCAGCACGATCTGTCCTGGGTGTGCAGGTAATAGAACGCCTCGGCGATCTTGACCGGGTTGATGATCAGGTCGGGGCGGTTCTGATTGCGCGGCATCGCCCTCGTGCCGGGCGAATCGATGGTGCCGTCGATCACGATATTGGCGACATGCACGCCGTGCTCGGAATATTCCTCGGTCAGTACCTGCGCGAGCGTGCGCATCATGACCCTGGGGTAGTACAGCGACTGTCCGGTCATGCGCTTCTTGCCGCGCAATGAGCTGGAATTGTTGGAAAAGAAAAACGACCCCTCGCCTTTCTTGCGCATCGCGGGCAGCACTTCCTTGGCGACGAGAAACGGCCCGCGGCAGGCGATGTGCTGGGTCGTGTCGAACATCTCGACCGGGATGTATTCGAGCAGTTCCATTTCCGGCGGCAGATCGCGACCCTCCAGGTAGCCGGCATTGTAGACCAGCACATCCGGATCGCCGGCGTCGTCGCGGATGATGGCGAACGCGCCCGAGATCGATTCTTGCGAGGTGAGGTCCAGTTCGACGATCATGCAGTCGCCGCCCTGCTCGCAGATCGCCGCCGCTAGCGGCGCGGCATTCGCCGCGGTGCGGGTCGTCAGCACGGTAAAGAAGCCTTCCTGCGCGAATTTCTGCGCGACGGCGCCGCCGACCCCCCAGCGCACGCCGACCGGCAACTCGCTGTCGTCCACCGTCTTGCCCAGCGCCAGCGCGGTCATGCGGCCATCGGACTGCCACTTTGAAGTGGCGCCGATCACCACGGCGACTTTCTTGCCCTTTGTGTTTGTTGCCATTCGCGGATGTCCTTTTATTTGTGGTTTCTAGCAGGATCAGGCGGCTCGGTCCCAGCCCCACCAGGCGCGGAGCGCCTCTCCCATGACAAGTTCGAGGTCGCGGCCACTGAGCCACGGCAATTCCTCGGTGAACATTGTCACGCATTGCCGCCAGGAACACGGCATCTTCGTAATGTCGGTCCCCCAAAACATCCGCTGCGGGCCAAACGCGTCAAAGATCCGCCGCAGATAAATCTGCATCGCCGGATACGGATAGGCTTCGGCCGAATAGCCCGGCGCGCCGGTTGCCTTGACCGCCACGTTAGGCAAATTCGCCAAGGCCAGCAGCTCCGGGATGTGCGTCATCGCCGCGGCGTCTTTTAGCGTCGTCAGGCCGCCCCTGCCGCCCAGATGATCGATCGTCAGGCGAAGTCCGGGGTGGCGCTCCGCGATCCGGCCGAGTTCGGTCAGCGAATCCGTCGCTAGCGCGGCAATCGGGACGCCGGCTGCTTCCGCTTCCGCCCAAAGCCAATCGATCGTCCCGTCGGCCAGCCATCGCCGCGCGGGGTCGTGCAGGAAGGTGTAGCGGAGCCCGAGCATACCCGGCTGCTGCCGCCAGCCCGCGATGCGTGTGCACGATTCCGGGCGATCGAGTGGCAGCGAACCCATGATCGCGAACCGGCCGGGGTAGTTCTGGACGGCCGCAAAGGCCATGTCGGTCGAGTTCGGGTCCCAGCCCGGCGGATGGATGATCGCGGCATCGACGCCTCCCTCATCCATCAGGCCAATGGCCTCCTCGGGGGTAAAGGCGGTCACCTGCCGATGCGACAGATTGCTCGGCAGGCCGCTTCCCCAGAGATGAATCTGGGCGTCGATGATGCGCATCGCGTCCCTCCCGTTGTTTTCGGCGTCGGGGAAGTCACCCGAAGCCGAGAACAAAGGCTAGCGACAAAACCCCCGGCTGTCAGCCAGCGCCGCCGTTCAAAGGCCGCGATTAGCCGACGAATTCCGTCGCGAATTGCTTATTGATCTCGGCGAACCGCTCGGGATCGAAACCGCTCCCCGCTTCCATCTCGTGCACGGCGCGAAAATAGGGATCGTTGCTGCCGGGGATCGTCCATTCGAGCAATCGACCGGTTGTCACCCCGATATTCTTAAACGCGTGCACCGTGCCGCGCGGGACAAAGACGAGTGTTCCCGGTTCGATCGTCGTCTCCCGGCCATCGACTTCAAGCTGATATCGGCCTTCGAGGACAAAGAAATACTCCTCACGATCGCGGTGCAGGTGTGGCGGCGGTCCCTCGCCCGGCTTGACCTCGGCGACCAGCGCCGAAAAATTTCCGCCGGTAAGCGCGGCCGGCATCATGATCTTCATGTCGATCCCAAATGGCCGAAGCGCTTCCGCCTGTTCTATTTTTATAATTTGCGGCTTGATTTGCATTGTCATTCCCTTTCTCTAGATTTCGTGTTGAGAGCTGAAAAATAATTCATCACTTATTATCCCAGTCAGGTTTTGTCGTTATGAAATACAAGGCCAGCGGCCGGCATTAATTGTTAAATGTATATGACAGTCGGTCTTAGTGCATTTACTAGCGCGTGCGTTCGGGCTAACACTATTAGCAGACGTTAGCGGCAAAGCCCGCTGCGCCGCACGATTTACGCAAATGGAGCCACAGCCGTGCCCAAATTCAAAGCAAACGTCAATGTCGGCGCTAGCCACGAGAAACCGGCACCGGAGCACGGCGGCAGCGCTGAAGAGAACGAGCCGACGACCGAGAGCGGCGAGGGACCCAATATTGCGACGACGGTCGCCACGATCGGCGTGATCGGCGTCGCGGCCGCGGTCATCGACCTTGCCCTGATCCCCGGTATCATCATTGGTGTCGCCGCCGCCTATGCGCCGAAATACGTGCCGAACCTTGGCGAGCGCCTGCAGCCGCTGTTCAATTACACCGTCCGCGGCGCCTACAAGGTCACACGCACGGCGCGCAGCGCTGTCGCCGAAGCTCAGGAACGGATGCATGACCTCGCCGCCGAGGTGGACGCGGAAGAAACCGCCGAGCTGAACGGCGCTGCGCCAGCGCATGCGGCGTCCTGAGGCTTCTTCCTGTCTGAAATAAGCCGACGAGAGGCCGAAGCGGCCTTTTTGATGTGTCCAGCCGTGGCTCGTAGTCGGGACAGACTGTGTCGGTAAATTCGCCTGATAATATTCCTGGCGTTAGCAGCGGCGAGGCCGAGCCGCCCGGCGATGCTCCCTCGCCGAGCGTTGTCCCGCCGCCCGCGCCGTCGCGTCCAAAAAAGCACAAGGCCCATATCCAGCATAAAATCCGCGGGCGCATACGCATGCGAGTCCCGTCGGCGAAATCGAACCCCGAAATCCTCGAAATTTACCGGCAAGCGTTTATGGCCATTCCGGGCATCGGCAAAATCCATGCGAAGCCGGAATCGGGCAGCATTGTCATCCACTACGATCCAAAGCGGGAACGAGAGTTCGAGCAGCATTTTGAGCGCTGCTGCGATCAACACCTGACAATGGCGGCGCCGGAACGGCCGCCCGACGAGATCAACGCGATGGCCAGCAAGATCGAGGCTGAGGCCGAGTTTCTCGCGGCGCACTCCAAGCTGGCCAGGGCGACCGTCGATTGGTGCAAGGCAATCGACCGCGAGCTCAAGCTTTCGAGCGGTAATACGGTCGATTTGAAGATCGTTCTGGCGGTGGGACTCGCGGCTTACACGTTCCTCGAGATAGGCGGAACCGCCGCGACACCGATGTGGGTGACGTTGGCGCTGTTCTCGCTCAATCACTTCGCGGAACTGCATGGCGGGCTAGCGGCGGCGCCCGCCCCGATTGCGGTGCGCGCCTGACATACCTCCTTCGCGGGATGGCGAAACGGTGAGGTTTTCGATCTGTCATTCGATACCGGGGCGGATCCGGTTGCGGATTTCGGCGCTCCGGGCGCCGTCGCCACCGGCCGAGTGCGTCCTGGCCTGGTTGCGGCGACAAGATTGGGTCAAGACCGCACGCATCAACTATGCCTGCGCCAGCCTGATCATCGAATACGACCGGGAATGCTCAGCACTGCTCGACGACATGCTGGGCCTGCTTGCCAAACTGAGCCTCGAAGACCTTGTCGCCCTGGCGCAGCATTTGTCCGTTTCATCCGAAACCGAGACCCCCGTCAGCGCGCGCAGCGCCTATACCCCGCCGCGCCAGGAATGGCCGCTGGCCTTGCCCAGCCTGTCCATGGCGCTGGCGTTCTCGACCAACCCGGTCGCGATCGCGATCAATGTGCCGCTGATGCTGTATTGCGGCATCCCGATCTTCCGCCGCGCATTCCGCGTCTTGCGTCGCGAACGCCGGCTCAATGTCGATTTTCTCGACACGCTGGCGATCGGCGCATCGCTGCTGCAGGGCAACATGATCGCCGGCGGCGCGATCACCTGGTTGATCCGCCTCGGCGACTGGATTCGTGACTTGACCGCTGCCGGATCGAAAAGAGCGGCGAGCGAGCTTCTCGAATTCCAGGGCAAAACCGCCTGGGTGCTGCGCGACGGGGCGGTGACCTCGATCCCGGCTGTGGATCTCGCCGTCGACGACGCGGTCGTCGTTTATCCCGGCGAGATGGTCCCGGTCGATGGCGAGATCATCGAAGGCGAGGCGCTGCTCGACCAGAAGACGATCACCGGCGAGGGCTTGCCGGTCGCGCGCGGCGTCGGCGAAGGGGTGTTCGCGGCGACGATCCTCAGCCAGGGCCAATTGACGATACGCGCGCAGCGCGTCGGCGGCCAAACCACCGCCGGGCAGATCGCGCGCCTGACCGATGCGGCGCCGATCGGCGACACGCGCATCCAGAACCATGCCGAGAGGCTGGCTGACAGACTGGTGTTGCCGACGCTCGGCCTGGCCGCCGGCACCGCGGCGATCACATCGGATTTCACCCGGTTTTTGTCGCTGGTGATCGTCGATTACGGCACCGGCATCCGCGTGGCCGCGCCGACCACCGTCCTGGCCTCGATGACCCGCGCGGCGCGTAACGGGATCATCATAAAAAGCGGCGGCCATCTCGAAAAATTGGCCGAAATCGACACGGTCGTTTTTGACAAGACCGGCACGCTCAGCCATGGCGTTCCGAACGTCGTCGATATCCTGTCCTACAATCGCCATATCTCACCCGATCATCTATTGGCGCTGGCGGTTGCCGCGGAGACAAATTTCACCCACCCGGTCGCCGATGCGCTGCGCGCCAGGTTGGGTGGTCTCGATGTTCAACTGCCTCCCGTCGATGACGCCAAGTACCAGGTCGGCCTCGGCGTCGAGGGGCGGGTGAACGGGTACTATCTCCATGTCGGCAGCGAGCGGTTTCTGCGCTTGAGCGACATTCGCGTCGATCATATCGCCGCGGAACGCACCGCGATCGAGGATCGCGGCTGTTCCTGCCTATGGGTCGCGGTCGATGGCGCGGTAGCGGGGCTGGTCGCTTACGAAGACCGGATCCGCGCCGAAAGCGGCGCCGTGATCGGGACGCTGCACGGCATGGGCATCCGCGAGACGATCATGCTGACCGGGGATAATGCCCGCGTCGCCGGAGCGGTGGGCAGCCGTCTCGGGATCACGCGACACGTGGCCGAAATGCTGCCGGCGGACAAGGCCGAGATCATTCAGGACCTGCAGCGTAGCGGCCGGCGGGTCGCGATGATTGGTGACGGCATCAACGATTCGCCGGCGCTCAGTTTTGCCGATGTCGGCATCGCCATGCGGCACGGCCCCGACATCACGCACGAAGCGGCGGATATCGTGCTGATGGAGGATTCGCTCTGGAAGCTGGCGAAAGCGATCGAGATCTCGCGGGATGCCGTCGCGCTCGTCAAACAGAACTATGCGATCGTCGCGATCATGAACACGCTGGCGCTGGGCCTCGCCTTGCCCGGCGGGTTGATCGGCCCGGTGATGACCGCGCTCTTGAGCAACGGTTCGGCGGTTCTCGCCAGTCTCAACGGCATCCGGCCGATTCTCCGCAACCGATGAACGCGGAGCCGATCGCGCCGCTACCGCCAGCGCAACACCGCGAGCTGATGGTCGCCATCAGCCAGCTCGAACGGCAAAGCTTTGTCGCGCGGCTGGCGCAAATAACCGGTACGCCCGTCGATGTGGCGATCAAGTATCTGCCCAGCGGGGTCCATCGACGCCTGCGCGAGATCATCAAGGTCGCGATGGTCAAATGCCTCGAAGTGGCGGTGAACTCGCTAGAGGAAGATGACGTGCTCGATCCGGCGCCGCCGTGGATGGGCAAAGCGCTCACCGGCCTCGCCGGCGGGGTCGGCGGGTTTTTCGGCATGGCGGCCTTGCCGTTCGAATTGCCGCTGACGACGACCCTGATGCTGCGCTCGATCGCCGAAATCGCCCGCGCCGAGGGGGAGGACGTCAAAAGCCTGGAGACGATGCTCGCCTGCCTCGAGGTTTTCGCGTTGGGGGGCGGCCGGGGGGAAACCAGCAAACTCGGTCTTGAGTATTACGCCGCGCGCGCGATGCTGACCAAGCTGACGCGCGACGTCAGCCGCTCCATGATGGAGCGTGGCGCGATCAACGCCTCATCGCCGATCATCGCGCGGCTCGTCGGCGAGCTCGTCTCGCGTTTCGGGTTTGCGGTGTCCGATCGCTTTGCGTACGGCATCGTGCCGGTCATCGGCGCGTTGGGCGGGGCTACGGTCAACATCGTCTTTACCGACCATTTCCAGCGCGTGGCGCGGGGCCATTTTGTCGTCCGTCGTCTGGAGCGTGACTATGGCGCCGCGGTGATCCGCCGCCATTATGCCGCTATGCTCGCGACGACGAACCAACGGCAATCCTTGAGGGTCGAAGAACCCGTGTGATGGCGCAGCTCTCCGCCATGGATACGGCATGGCAACAAACCGCCGGCGACCGCCTCGCGTCGCTGCGGCGGATGCGGCTTCTGGCCACCGGCCTGCTCGTCTTGATGCTGGCGGTCTTTATCGTGTGTTGGGCGCTCGAAGCAAAAATACCCTGGCTGGCCTATCCGCGCGCATTCGCCGAGGCCGGCATGGTCGGCGCCTGCGCGGATTGGTTCGCGGTCGTGGCGCTGTTCCGCCACCCGCTCGGGCTGCCGATCCCGCATACCGCGATCCTGCCGAACAACAAGCGGCGCATCGGCGATACGCTCGGTGCTTTTTTCGCTGGGAATTTCCTCAACTCCACCGAGATCGCCGCACGCCTCGATCGGGTTGACGTGTCCGGTTGGATTTCGCATTGGCTGCGGGAACCGGAAAATGTCCAGCTACTCGTAAAGTGGTCGCGAGGGCTGCTGCCGCCTGCGCTCGAATTGCTGGGGAGCACGCGGCTGCGCGGCGCGAGCGGCGACCTGATCCGCCGCGGCATCGACTCGATTGCCGCGGCGCCGCTGGCCGGGCGGGTACTCGCGGTGCTGGTGGCCCAGGGACAACATGACGGCATTTTCGACCTTGGGATCGAGACCGCGATCGAATTCCTCGGCAATAACAGGAAAACGATCCGTCAGAAAACCGCCGAGAAATCCTCCGGATGGATACCCGGCTGGGTCGACGCGAAATTGGCCGACGCGTTTATCGACGGGTTGCTCGAAACGTTGGCCGCGGCCCGCGCGCCGGACCATCCGTGGCGGAACGAATATCGCACCTTTCTCGATCGGCTGATCGTGCGCCTCGCCGACGATCCCGAATTTTACGACAAAGGCGAGCGGATCAAGTCGGATGTTCTCGACGGCAACATGGTCGATGACTATCTCGCCTGGCTGACCGCGGAGATCGAGACGAATTTCAAGGGCGCGTTGGAGCTCGAAAACGGCGTGTTGGCGGCGACGCTCGAACGTAGCGTGGCGGCGATCGGCGCGTGGATCGACCATGACCAGACCGCGCGGGACACGATCAACCGCTGGGTACGGCAACTCGTGCTGAGTACGGTCGTGCCGCATCGCGACGAGATCGGCACGTATGTGTCCGATGTCGTCGTGCGCTGGGACAGCGAGACCCTGGTGAGGCGATTGGAATTGCAGGTCGGCAAGGATCTGCAATTCATCCGCATCAACGGTACCGTGGTGGGTGGCCTTGTCGGCCTTCTTCTCTTCGTTGTGACCAAATTGCTCGGCTGAGCCGAGCATTTAGTCAGTCGATGTCCAGCGTCTCCAGGGCCCGGCCGATTGTATCGACAATACGGTCGCACTCGGCGCGGGTGATGACCAGCGGTGGGCATAGCGTGATCGTGTTACCGTAACGGCGGCCGCCGCCGGCACGGCCGACGATCAGGCCGTGATTGCGGCAAAAATCGACAACGCTTGTCATGTAGGCCGCGCTCACCGGCTCCTTGGCGGCGCGATCCTTGACCAGTTCGATGCCGATCAGCAGTCCCTTGCCACGGACATCGCCAACGACTTTGTGCTCCATCAGCCCGCGCAGCCCGTCGATGAGATAGGCCCCCATCTCCGCCGCGCGGTCGGCAAGTCGCTCGGCCTCCATGATCTCGATGTTGCGCAGTGCCACCGCGGCCGCGACCGGGTGACCGCCATAGGTGTTGACCTGGGCTACCTGACGGTTCTCCGCCGGATCGCCGAGGAAGCTGTCGAACACGCTGTTTTTCACCACCGTCGCGGCGATCGGCAGGTAGGCGCTGGAGATGCCCTTGGCGACGGCGATGATGTCCGGTGACACGCCGTAATGCTGATGCGCGAACATCTTGCCGGTGCGGCCGAACCCATTGATGACCTCGTCGACATGCAAAAGGATGCCGTATTTGCGGCACAGGCTTTCGACCTCGGGCAGGTATTCGTCGGGCGGTACCGCGACACCGACACCGCTCATGATCGGCTCGACGATGACCTCGGCCACCGTCTCCGGTCCCTCCCCGAGGATCGTCGTCTCCATGTTCTTGACGCAGGCAAGCCCGCAACTCGGGTAGCTCAGGCCGAACGGGCAGCGGTAGCAATAGGGGTGGGCGACATGCACGAAGTCGCCCGAGAACGGCTCGAACTTCGCCTTGCGCTCCCCCATGCCGCCCGCGTCGAGCGTGGCGAGCGTCGTGCCGTGATAGGCGAAATAGCGGCTGACGGTCTTGAAGCGGTATTCGCCGGGGTATTCGTGCTTCATGTATTGCCGGGCAATCTTGAAACCGGCCTCGTTCGCCTCGGAGCCGGAGTTGACGAAATAGGTGTGATAGCCGCCGCCCATCAGCGTGTTGATCTTTTCGGCCAATCCCGCGGCCGGCACATTCATCGCGGTGTGCGGGAAATACGACAGCTGCCGCATCTGGTCCGCCGCGACCTCGGCAAGCTCGGTACGCCCGTAGCCGATATTGACGCACCACAACCCGGCCATGCCGTCGAGATACTCGGTGCCGTCGGCGTCGACGATCGTCGATCCCTCGCCGCCGGTGACGACGATCTGCTTGGTTTCCAGCGCGCGGTGCTGGACGATTGGGTGCAGGACGTTGCCGAGGTCCTGCTGCACGACGGCTTCGCGCACCGCGGGGTCGGGAGTGTTGGGCAGCGACATCATGGCCTCGCGATGGTGAAGGGAGCGGGTCAGCTCTTATACAAGGATATTGTCGCGCCCGCCCGGTTTCGCTGGAGCGCTCGCCAAGACCGGATCCCCGGGTTAAGCCCGAAGGACGGCAATTACCACTCGGTTCAATCTGAACCGACCGTGCTCAGCGTGCCATCCCCGGCGACCCGGCCGGGACGTCGTAGAAGGCGAGGGTCATCGACACGCTGGTATAATGGCCCATCAGCGTGATCACATCGGTGACGCCGACATGGCCGAGTGCCTCGACGGCCCTCTCGTAGAGACCTTTCGAGACCCAGCGCGCATTCGACAGGCAGATCGCCATCTCGTAGACGGCCTGCTCGCGCGCGTCATCGAACGAGGCCGGCAGGCCGGAGAGCAGCGCCTCGACCTTTTCGGCTGGCAATCCGACTTCCTTGCCGCGCCGCTCATGCGCCGCGGTCGGGTAGGCCGAACGCCATTTGCTGTTGATGATGATGACCGCGATCTCCCGCTCGCGTTCGCTGAGCGAGTAGCCGCCCGGCTGGAAATGCCCGCCGAACGGCGCCGCGACCTTGGTCAATTTCGGGTTGTGCATCCAGATCTTGTTGGGGCCCATCAACGGACCGCGGGTCTCGACCGCGAACCGGTAGGACTCCTGCTGCTCAGGGGTCATCTCGTCATAGGGGATCTCGGCATAGCGGCCGAAGGTCGGCGTCTCGGGCATCGCGGCCTCCCTCCGCGGTTCAGCCGCGGGCCAAGGAATAGATCTGCGTTCCGCCGGGCGGTGGCGGCTGCGGGGTCCACGATTCGCCGGCATCCTGGCTGGTCCACACCTCTCCGCCATTGGTGGCGCACGACATGCGGCTCGGCTGGTGCTCGTCGAAAGCGACCTTGAACATCGTGTGCGGCACCGGCGCGCCGACATCGACCTGCGCCCAGCTATCGCCGCCGTCGCGGCTGTGCAGCAGGATGCCGAGGTCGCTGATAAACCCGGAACCGGCCGCGATCCACAGATGGCGCGGATTGCCTGGCACTTCACGGATGTCGCGGCAGTAGATGTGTCCCTTCATGTTGAGCGGCTCGAGCGGTACATGGGTCCAATAATCGCCGCCATCGGTGCTGCGCCACATGCCGGCGCGGGAGATGCTGAACACCGTGCCCGGCCGCCAGCGGCTGGCGAGGACGCCGTGCATGTCGACCATGTCGTCGTTGATGTATTGGCCGTGGCTTAGATTCTCCCAATGCTCCCCGCCATCGGTCGAGCGGATCGTGCCGCCGACCTCGATCGCGCCGTAAAGATGATCCGGCTCGCTGGCGCTGGCGTCGAGCATCAGCACGCGCTTTGCCGGATTGGCGCCCGGCCCCGTCGTGATGTCGGGGAACCGCACGCTGACCGGCAGCCGAGTCCAGTGTTCACCGGCATCATCGCTGCGGTAGATCTCGCTGTTCTCGCAGCCGACGAGGATGACGTCGGGGTCATGCGGGTGAAACAGGATCGACCACACCGGCAGGCCGTGGTCGGGCAGTTCGACCTTCTCCCAATGCTCGCCGCGGTCGGCGCTGCGATAGGGGCCGGATTGCGTGCCGGCGTAGATGATCTCAGGCTTTAGCGGATGCACCGCCAAGGCGCGGATCGCCGGCATCTCGGGCAGGCCATGCTGCAGCTTTTCCCACTCGTTGCTGCCGTCGGCCAGCCGGAACAGCCCGGAATCGACGGGCCGGCCTGGTCCCGTCTCACCGGCCAACCCCGCGTAAAGATAGGATGGTTTGTCTGCCATGGGTCACCTGCCTCTGTTCGATGGTGGTAGCGTCGCGATGGATCAAGCCGCCGTCGGGCGGCGGTTACGAAACGGGGTTGCCTTCTCGAACGCGTCGGCGATCCGCAAAACGGTCGCTTCCTGAAACGGCTTGCCGACCAGCTGGATCGCGACCGGCAACCCGCCGGCGCCAAAGCCCGAGCAGACCGACATCGCCGGATAGCCGGCGACATTGAACGGCATCATAAAGCCGGGCTCGTGGAACACGTCCCATTGCGGAACATCGTCGATCTTTGGCGCTTCGGCCGCGAAGACCGCGGTCAGCACGACATCAAGATCGGCCATTGCCGCCTTCAGCTCGTCGCGCAATTCGCGTCGACGGCGCACCGCCTGGACGTAGTCGACACCCGAGACGAACGTGCCCAGCATCAACCGGGTGCGCATGCGCTCGCCAAAATCGTGCAGCCGCGTGCGCGCCCATTCCTCATAGGCGGTGGCACGCTCGACGATCGAGATCAGCGAGCCGCAAGCGTGCCAATCCTGCAGCGGCGACAGCTGTACCTCGCGGATCTCGGCGCCGAGCCCGCGGAACGTGGCGATCGCCGCATTAATGCCGTGCTGCGTTCCGTCGCTGACCTTGCGGTCGGTCTCGTGGAAATGGTGGATGATCCCGATCTTGAGGCCCTTGATGCCGCCGCCGAGTGCCGCCGTGTAATCTTGTATCGGACGGTCGGCGCTCGCGGGATCGCGCGGATCGTGACCGGCGAGCGCCTGGAGCATGATCGCGCAATCCTCGGCGTTCCACGCCATCGGGCCGATATGATCGAGGCTGAACGCGGCCGGCGCGACACCGGCGCGGCTGACGAGACCATAGGTCGGCTTGAGCCCGGCGATGCCGCATAGCGCCGCCGGCCCGCGGATCGAGCCGCCGGTATCGGTGCCGATGCCGCACAGGATCATGCCGGCGGCGACACCCGCGCCAGTGCCGCTGCTGCTGCCCGCGGTGAAATGATCCGTGTTCCACGGATTGCGTGCCGGCGGCTGCGGCAGGTCGAACGAAGGCCCGCCATCGGCGAATTCGTGCGTCGTCAATTTGCCCATCAGCACCGTGCCGGCGGCGGCGAGCTTTTCGGCGCAGGTCGCGTCGCTGTCCGGGATATTGTCCTGTAGCAGCTTCGACTGGCAGGTCGTCGGAATGCCCTTGGTGTCGACGATGTCCTTGAGACCGATCGGGATGCCGTGCAGCGGACCGCTCGGCCCGTTGGCCATGATCGCCGTCTCGGCCGCCCGCGCCTCGGCCAGCGCGCGCTCTTCGGTCAGGTGGACAAAGGCATGCAGCTCGCCATCGAGCGCATGCACGCGTTCGAGGCAAGCCTTGGTCAGTTCGACGGGCGAGAGTTCTTTCGCCGCGATCTGCCGCGCCGCCTCGGCGATTGTCGGGATCGCGGCGCTCACGACAAATCCTCCTCGGCGAACCCATAGGTCAGCGCCGGCTCGGCCATGCGCCCGCGCGGCTTGCGCACCCGCTGCGCCATCTCCGTGATGCCGTCGCAGACAGTCTTCAGCTCGGCTTTTTCGGCGTCGGTCAAGGTGAGCCCGGCGCGGGCCAGCAGATACTCGAACGCGGCGTCGTTGATCGGTATCGGCATGTCGCACCACCTCTTTGACGGAAGCTTCGGTGATCTTGCCAAGCAGTGACCGCTCACTGCAATGCCGTCGCGCAAAACCCGTTCGCACGCCGCCGATCGGCGCTCCGCCGGATTGATCTCGAACGCCTGAAGCCGGCTCAAAGCCGGCACCGGCACTGGTTGCGCTCGTTGGCATCGCCGCGCTCGCTCCGTATGAATTTGCCCATAAATCGCCGCTCGACCGCTTCGGCATGTTTCTCGGCTTTGCCGGTATCACCGTGGGCTGCCGCGGCGAAGTTCTTGCTTTATGGTGCGGTAGCCTTTGGCGAGCAACGAGGAGCGCGCCATGCCGAAATTATTGACCGACGCTCAGCTGCGCCAGTTTCGCGAGGACGGTTACACGCTGCCGTTTCGCGCGATGAGTGCCGTTGCGGCGCTCGATTGCCGGCGCCGCATCGAGGCTTATGAAGATGCGGCCGGTCACGACGCCAACCGAACCTTGAAGATCAAGGGGCATCTCGCGTTTCCTTGGCTGATCGAGATTGGCCGCAACCCGGCGGTGCTCGATGCCGTAGAGGATGTCATCGGCCCCGACATCCTGCTCTTTGGCGCCTCGATCTTCGCCAAGGACGCGCACGACCCGCGCTACGTGTCATGGCATCAGGATTCGGCTTATTTCGGGCTCGCGCCGCATCGGGAGGTCACGGCCTGGATCGGCTTCACGCCGAGCCGGGTCGAGACCGGCTGTCTGCGGGTTCTGCCAAAGAGCCATCTCGGCCCCGACCTCCGCCACGTCGAGACCCATGCCCGGGACAACATGCTGGCGCGCGGCCAGACAATCATGGGCATCGACGAGAGCCAGGCGGTCGATCTCCAGCTCGACGCCGGGGAATTCTCGTTGCACCACGAGCGCACGGCGCACAGCTCCAATCCCAATCGCGGCGACGACCGGCGCATCGGCTTTGCCTTTTTCTATATTCCGACTCACGTCGCCTCGACCCTGGGCCGACGCACCGCGCTCCTGGTGCGCGGCGAGGACCGCTACGGAAACTGGGACCCGGAAATCCTGCCGCGCTATGACCTCGATCCGGTGGCGTTCGAGCTGCTGCGCTCGGTTTGGGGCGAGTACAAGGACGGCGAAATGCTGCAAGCGGCGGAGGCGGTCGAATAGCATGGCAATTTCGCTCGAATACGGCGTGCCGACCGACAAATGCGGCTTGCAGCTGCGCCTCGGCATCGAAAAGGGCTTCTTCCGCGAGGAGGGGCTCGACCTTGCCGTGCGCGTCATCTTCGGCGGTCCCGAGATCGCCGCGGCCTATGACAGCGGCCGCCTCAAGATCGGCGAGCTCGGCACACCGCCAGGGCTCACCGCTATCGGCAAGGGCGCGCGGTTCAAAATCGTCGGCAGCAGCGTTCGGCGCGGTGCGGTGCAGTATTTTGTTGCCCGGCCGGAAATAGCCGGATGGCCGGCGCTCGCGGGGCGCAAATTGGGCGTGTTGACGATCGGCAGCTGCAGCTATTGGTTCATGCGCGAAGTCGTCAGCCATTACGGTCTCGATCCCGACGCGGATGTCGAGATCGTCGGGCTCGGACCGCGCTACCCGGAGGTTGTCGATCTCGTCGCCCGCGGCGAGCTCGCCGGCGCGATCATTTCCGAGCCCAACGTTTCGATCGGCGAAGCAGCCGGCGGGTTCAACGTCTGGCTGGGGCTCAATCGCGTCGATTTCGTGCCGTCGATGCAATGGAGCATCGTCGTCGCCAACCGCGAGGCCTTGGAGTGCGAACCCGAGGTGCTGGGCGCGGTGCTGCGCGGCTGTCGCCGCAGCTATCGCTACGCCGCGGAGAACCGCGACGAATGGGCGGCGTTCGGCGCCCGCTATTTCGACATTCCGCGCGAGGTCATGGCAAACTCGATCACGCGAGAGTTTGATGACCTGCATTTCGACGGGCAGATTGACCTGCCGGGCCTCGGGGTCGCGATCGCCCTCCAGCGCAGACTGGGCGCGATCACCGGCGATCTCGCCGTCGAGGCCATCACCGAAATGCGCTTTCACGGTGAAGCGCTTGCGCACATTTGACCGGCGCGATTACGCCAGCAGCGCGTCCAAGGTCGCCAGATCGTGATCGGATAGGCTGATCCCCTCCCGCAAGGTTCGCTCGCGGTGCGCGTAGCGGCGGTCGGCCGGGAGCCGTTCGACACCGCTCTCCGCAATCGCCGCGAACAGGCTTTCGATGCGCTCGAAATAGCGGTTGCCGGGCACGCGCAGGGGGTCGACCAGGATCACCACCATTCCGGCCTTTGAGGTTTGCGCACCAGGATATGCGGCCGAGCGATCCTCAAAGCCAAAGCTTCCACCGGCGAGCGCACCCGCCAAGATCTCGATCATGAAAGCGATGGACGAGCCCTTGTGGCCGCCGAATGGCAACAGCGAGCCGCCTTCGAGCACGGCATGCGGGTCATTTGTGGCGTTGCCGTCGGCGTCAAGGCCAACCGCTTCGGGGAGCGGTGAGCCGCGCCTGGAGGCGAGCAGGACTTCGCCCTGCGCCATCACGCTCGATGCCTGGTCCCAGACCAGCGGCAGGCGACCCGCGCGCGGGCAGGCGAAACCCATTGGATTGGTGCCGAGGATTTTTTGCTTGCCCTCCCATATCACGATGCGGCGGCGTCCATTGACCACCGCGAGCGTGATGAACCCGTCGGTCGCGAAGGGTTCGATGTCCGGCCACAACGCGGCGAAATGGTGCGAGTCGTGGATCGTCACCGCCGCGATGCCCTGGCGGCGCGCCTTGTCGCGCAACAGCGGCGCGCTGACGCGCAGGGCCGGCTGGGCAAAGCCGTTGGCGGCGTCGGTCACCACGAGCCCCGGGGCCGCGTCGGTGGCCACCGGGACCGCCTGACCGTCGACCCAGCCGCTCTTCAATGTCGCGATGTAGCCGGGAAGGCGCAGCAATCCGTGGCTGTGAGCGCCGTCGCGCTCCGCCGCGGCCACGGTTTCGGCGACCGGCGCGGCGTTGTCCGGGCTCACGCCGTGGCGGACGAAAATCCGGATGATCGTGTCGGTCAGTTCATCGACGCGGACGATTTTCGGCATTCGGATACACTAGCCGCCTATGCCCATGAGGCGCGATCGTCCATTGAGGCTTCTGGGCGAAACCGGCTGGTTACGCGGATGGCCGCAACACGGCACCGAGCCGCCGATGACCCGGCTTCTTCCGTGGACGCCGTCATGGCGGCGCGTAAGAATAGCGCGAGAATTGACGGCGAGGGTTTCTGATGCTGGCAGATCGCTACGACCTTTCCTTGTCCACCACTTCCGCCGCAGCGCGAGACGCTTACGTGCAGGGCAGCGAATTGGCGCTGACCCTCTACCCGGGCGCGGCCGAGGCCTATGACCGTGCCATCGAGGCCGATCCCGGTTTCGCCCTGGCTCATGCCGGCAAGGCCCAGGTCCTGATGCGGGAAGGCAAGGGCGCGGCGGCACGGGCGGCGCTGGCGGTGGCCAAGGACATGGCCGCCGGCCTGCCCGAGCGCGAAGCCAGTCACATCGCGTTTTTCGACCTTGTGTTCGCGGGGCAGACCGACGCCGCGATCGCCGCCCTGGACGAACATCTGACGGCATGGCCGCGCGACGCGCTTGTGGTGGCCAGCGCCGCAAACCCTAACGGCCTGCTTGGCGGCTCCGGCCGCATCGGCCAGAAGCACCAGATCGCGGTGCTGATGGATAGGCTCGCCCCGGATTACGGCGACGATTTCTGGTTCCTCGCCTATCACGCGATGGCGCTGTCCGAGGATGGGCAGCTCGCGGCCGCCCGGCCAAAGATCGAGCAATCGGTGGCGGCAAACCCGAACAACGCGCATGGCGCGCATGGGTTCGCGCATGTTTGTTATGAGAGCGGCGAGCCGGACACGGCCCGCGCCTTCCTATCCCCTTGGCTCGCGACCTATCCGCGCGATGGATTTTTTTACGGCCATTTGAGCTGGCATCTTTCGCTCTGCGAACTCCAAGCCGGCAATTGGGCGGAGGCGTCGCGGCTATATCAGGACGCCATCACGCTCGAACGGCACAGCGGTGGGCCGCAACAGCACATGTCGGATGGGGCGGCGTTTCTGTGGCGCTCGGAACTCGCCGGCCATCCACGCGACGCCGCCGCTTGGCGCGCGTTGTACGATTATGCGAACAGCGCATTGCCGCGGCCCGGCAACGGGCTCGCCGATCTGCACGTCATCCTGGCACAGGCCGTCATGGGCGATAACGCCGCGCTCGACGCTCGCGCTCGCCAGATGGAGGCGCTGGCGCAGGAGGGGCGTTACCCGTCCGGCTCGTACCTGCCGGTGCTGACGCGCGGCTTCGCGGCGTTCGAACGCGGGGATTTTCCCACGGCGATCGAGGCGCTCGCTCCGGTCGCCGGAGAAAGCGAGCGCATCGGCGGCAGTCGCGCGCAGCACGATTTGATCGAGTTCACGCTGTTGAAGGCCTATCTGAACGCCGATCGGCTGGAGGAGGCGCGACACCTGCTCGTCGCCCGGCGGCCGGGAGCGTCCGGCGTTCCCGTCACGGGGGTTGCAGCGGTTCGGTGACGGCGGATCGGTCACGGTCGCCGAATTGTCAATTCAGAACCGGAGCGAGCGCAGCCCGACGATCTTCTCCATCAGCAAGATCGTAATCAGCGTCACCGCGATGCTCACCGTGGAAACAGCGGCGGCCGTCGGATCAAAGTCCCAGGTCACATAGTCGAACAATTGGATCGGCAAGGTCTCCTTGCCAATGCCCTTCAGCAGCAACGACACGGCGAACAGATCAAAGGAAACGATAAACGCGAGCAATCCGCCCGAGATGACCCCGGGCTTGATGATCGGCAGGGTGATGCGGCGGAATGTCGTGAATTTGTTTGCGCCAAGGCTGCGCGCCGCCTCTTCGAGGCTCGTGTCGAAATTGTACAGCACCGAGGAAACCGCGAGGAAAACAAACGGTAGCGTGATCAACACATGGCCGACGACCAGCGCGCCCACCGTCTTCCCGAGCCCGATACTGTAAAAGAAGAACAGCAGCGCCATCGCCGTCAGTATCTCCGGCAACAGCATCGGCGCGACGATCAACAGCCGCAGGCGGTCGCGCCATTTGCCCGCGAAACGCACGACGTAAAGCGCCGCGGCGGTGCCGAGCACGGTTGACGCCGTCATCGCCGTGGCGGCGAGCTGCAGCGAGAAATACAGCGAATTCATAAACGGGGCGCTGTTGAAGAAATGCGCGTACCAGCGCAGCGAGAAACCCTGCGGCGGAAATGTCAGCAGCTCTCCGGCGTTGAACGACGCCAGCACCACGACAATGAGCGGCAGCAGCAGGAAACCGTATGCTCCGACGACGAAGCCGAGAAACAGCGCTCGTCTCGCACGGGCCCGCAATGTCGTTCCGCGCCTGGCCATCGGCCTAGGCCATCCCTTTCATCCAGCGTCCTGTCACGCGGATGAAGAGATAGATGATTGCGGCCCCGCTCGCGGCCAGGATAAAGGCCAGCGCCGCGCCGAACGGCCAGAGAAACGCATCGATCAAGAGCTGAATGACCAAGGTCGGCATGATCTTGACCTTGAGCGCGCCAAGCAGGATCGGGATCACATAGGCGCTGATCGTCAGCGCAAAGACGAGGATCGAACCCGCCTGAATCCCCGGCAGGCTCAGCGGGACAACGATACGAAACATTGTCCGCGTGCGTGACGCACCGAGCGATTGCGCCGCTTCCTCAAGCGCCGGGTCGATCCCTTGGATGGCGCTAAGGATCGGCAGGATCATGAACGGCAGAAAGACATGCACCAACCCGACCCCGACGCCCAGCGCGTTGTACATCAGCGGCAGACCGTGCGGGGCGAGTCCCAGTTTTTTGACCGCGTTGTTAATCAGGCCGTTATTGGCCAACAGAATGATCCACCCGTAACAGCGCACCACAACGCCGACGAGCAGCGGCGACAGGACGCCGACATAGAGCAGCCCTTTAAAGCGCGAGCGCGTCCGTGCCAGATGGTAGGCGACCGGGTATGCGATCACCGCGCAGATCGCCGTGGTGACAACGCCGAACGCTATCGTCTTCGCCAGGACCCCCAGGTAATACGGGTCGCTCAGCGCCTTGGTGTAGTTGCCGATCGTGTATCCCGGTGCAAAGACGCTCGTCGTCGACGGATTGCGGAAACTCATCACCAGCATGTCGACATAGGGCGCGACCAGAAAGCAGCCCAGAAATACCAAGATCGGCAGCACGAGCAGCGCAGCCAGGTTCGCGCGCAACCAAGCGCCGACGGCGCCTCTCGCGATCGGGACGCGCTGTACCGCGAGCTGGGGCGACTCCACCGTCATCGGCGGATGATCCACGCCAGATCGCTCGTGAACAGGCACCAGACCTCGTCGCTGACCGCGCTGGCATGCCAGGGTTCTTCCTGCACCTGAATGATGGCGCCGTCGGCGCAAGCCACGCGGTAGCCGGCGATGTTGCCAAGGTAGAACCGGTCGCGGACCTTACCGGCAATGCTGTTGACGCCGCTTTCGGTTGATGGCGCGCGGCTGAGCTTGATCGATTCCGGGCGCACCACGATCGTGGCGGGGCTACCAACCGCGAGCGCGACAGCCGAACGGCATTGCACCGCGCCGAGCGGCGTTTCGACGGTGTAGCGATCATCGTCCGTCCGTGCGGTGACGCGGCCATCGATAAAGTTGGAAAGCCCGATAAAATCCGCCACCTCTCGGGTCGCCGGGCGCGAATAGATCGCGGTCGCGTCCCCGACCTGGCGAATGCGGCCGTCGAACATGACGACGATCCGGTCGGATATGACCATGGCTTCCGCCTGGTCGTGGGTCACGTAGACGGTGGTGATCCCCACCCGCTTTTGCAGCGAGCGGATAAAGAACCGCATCTCCTCGCGCAATTTGGCGTCGAGATTGGCGAGAGGTTCGTCGAGCAGCAGCACGCGAGGCTCGATGACCAGCCCCCGAGCGAGCGCGACGCGTTGCTGCTGACCGCCGCTCAATTGCCGCGGATAGCGCTCTTCCAGCCCGGCAAGCTGGACGATCTCCAGCACCTTGCCGATGCGCTCCGCCATCTCCTTTTGGCCGACGCGGCGCATTTCCAGCCCGAAGCGCAGGTTTTGGCGCACCGTCATGTGCGGAAAGAGCGCGTAGTTCTGAAACACCATGCCGATGTCGCGGCGTTCGGGCGCGAGCGCGGTGATGTCGACGCCGTCGAACAGGATCGCGCCGGCATCCGGCTGCACAAAGCCGGCGATCGCGCGCAGTGTCGTCGTCTTGCCGCAGCCGCTAGGGCCCAGCAGCGAGACCAGCTCGCCGTCGGCGATGTCGAGGCTTATGTCGTCGACCGCGGTCAGCTCGCCAAAGCGTTTGGTCAGGCCGCTGATCGTCAGCGTCGTCATCGCGCCCGCCGAAACCGCCGCGAAATCAGGCCATTTCCTTGTTCCAGCGATCGATGATCTTGTCGCGGTTCTTGTTTGCCGTGTCCCAGTCGAAGATGACGATGTCCTTCATCCTGTCGCCGCTCAGCGGGATTAGCGGCTTTAGGTCATCGGGGATCGTCACGGCCTGGCTGCACGGGGTCACGTAAAAATCCTTGACCCATTTGAGCTGGTTGTCCGGGCGCAGCATAAAATTGATCCATTGATAGCCCTGTGCCTTCTTCTTGCTGCCTTTCAGCATGTTGAACATTTGGTCGAACATGAAACTGCCTTCGGGCGGCAGGTTCATCGCGAGGTCGGCGCCTTTTAGTTTGAGGCGTGCCACGGCGGGAAAATCGAGCGGCCCGACCATGACCTCGCCGCGGGTCAGCAGCGTTTCCATGGTGCCGGAGAAATCCACCTGGTTGAACGGCTTCAGCTTGACGATCTCGTCAAAAGCGACATCGGTTTTGTATTCCGATCCGCCATAGATCTTCGCGATCATGAGCAGGAACATCATGCCGGCGGTGTTGGTGATCGTATAGAGACCGATTTGGTTCTTGAATTCAGGGTTCCATAAATCCTTCCATGAGGAAGGCGCCGCCTTGACCAGATCGGTGCGGTAGGCAACCCCGATCGGCTGCATCCAGGCAATCACCCCGTTATCGTCGGGCTGCCGAGCCACGGGATACAAATCCTTCATATTGGGGATTTCAGCGATTGGCAGCGGTTCGAAAAACCCCTCCGTCCGCATCAAAGCGGCCCAAATGGCGTTGACCATCAGCACGTCGTAAGGCGGATTTTCCGGCCCCGAGGCGCGCAAGGTAGCAAGCCAATCCTTGGCAAGGCCGATATCCAGCGTGGTCTTGATCCCGGTTTCCTTCTCAAAAACCGGGATGATCTCGTCGCGCATGAACTTCTCGAACGGACCGCCGTAGGAATTGATCACGAGCGGCTCGGCCGCGCGGGCGACATGAGGAAAGCCGATCGCCGCGGTCGCAGCCGCGCCGGCGGCACGCTGCAATAAGGTCCGTCTGCGGATAGGTATCGTCATATCGGTTTCCCCTGTCCCTCCCGGCTTCCCGCGCCCGATGCACAATGAGTGCCGAGCTAGCCTGGGTCAGGTGGCCGGTGGCGTCTACGAAGCGCGGCCTGATTTTTTCCGTTCGATCGAAGTATCGGGGCCGCGGCTTTCCACCAGCGGGACGCACTGGACTCAACGGCGCTCCTTTTCCGCGGCCTGCGCGTAGTTCGCCAGCGCTTCGGCGAGGTGGTCCGCCGCTGCCGCTGCCGCGAGCGGCAGTGCGATATCTGCCCGCGCATAGAGGCCGAGCTCGCTGAAGACCGGTCGCCGTTGATGCTGTAGCGGGATATGCACCAGCTCGCCGGTTTCGAGGAACGTCTCGATCCCGATACAGGTCATGAAGGCGACACCGAGACCGCGCAGCACCAGTTGCGTCATCAACTCGACCGAGCCGGCTTCGAAAACCCCGCGCTCCCGCAGCCTGGCGTCAAAGAACAGCGGGTGAAGCTGATCGCGGTTGGCGAAATTGGCCTTTGGCAGGATCAGCGGTTGCTCCGTGCAGTCCCGCAAGGTCACGAAGGGTCTGCCCGCCAGTGCTGAGTCGCGTCTGACCACGGCGCCGAGGCGAACCCGCGCGGCCGCCAGTTGGCGCAGTTCGGCGCGCCGCCGAACCTCAAAGGCCAGGCCGAGGTGGAAATCGCCGTTGATGATCGCGGCGGGGATTTTCTCCGTCTCGAGGATCGTCACGCCAAACGACAGGCGCGGGTAAGCGCGATGCACTCCCGCCAGCGCCGTTGGCACGACCCTGTGGCAGAGGCCTTCGAGCGTGACGAGTTCGACATGGCCGAACTGTAATCCCTTGATCGCGTCGACCGCCGATGTCGCGCGCTCCAGGTCGCGCAAGACGATTGTGACGTGTTGCGCCAAGACCTCGCCGGCCAAGGTCAGCCGGAGGCCGGACGGCAGCCGCTCGAACAGCGCCGCGCCGATCTCGTCCTCCAGTTTTAGGATTTGCCGGTTGACCGCCGATGACGCCACGTTCAGCCGCCGGGCACCCTCGCGGATCGAGCCGGCGCGGCGGACGACATCAAAATATTGCAGCGCCGGCGCATGAATGCGCATCCGGTTACGGGCCAAACGAACCACCGTTTACTGATGCCGAATTGGCATCGGATTAGACGAAATTCTCTGCAATCGAGATCGCCGTCGGTACCCTAAACTCGGTCTGCTCGCAAGCTCGCCGAGCAATCGAAAAGGGGACACGGCAATGATTGGTGGTGCTCTGTCTGAACCAGCTTCCGAAGTTTCATCCGGCCCCGATGTGGTTACCTGGGAAGCATGGAAGGCGCTCGCGGGCTCTGCGATCGGCTATGCGATGGACGGTTTCGATCTGCTGATCCTGGGCTTCATGATGCGGTTCATATCCACCGATCTGGGGCTCAGCCCGGCGGAAGGGGCGTCGCTGGTGACGGGTACCCTGGTGGGTGCGGTGATCGGCGGCGTTTGCTTTGGCATGTTGTCCGACCGGCTTGGCCGCGTGCAGATCCTGACCTGGACGATCGTGATCTTTGCCGTGTTCACCGGGCTTTGCGCGCTCGCTCAGGGTTACTGGGACCTGCTCGCCTACCGGACGCTCGCCGGTGTCGGGCTCGGCGGCGAATTCGGGATCGGCATGGCGATGGTGGCCGAAGCTTGGCCTGCCTCAAAACGCGCGCGGGCAACCTCCTATGTCGGCATGGGGTGGCAACTGGGCGTGCTCGCCGCGGCTCTGCTGACACCGATGCTGCTGCCAGTCATCGGTTGGCGCGGCATGTTCGCGCTCGGCATGTTCCCGGCGGTCGTGGCGTATTTCATCCGGAAAGACCTGCACGAGCCCGAAGTCTTTGTCGAGCGCGCCAAACATCCGCCGCAATCGTCGTCATTGCGCCTTCTGGTCGCGAACGCGCCGACGACTTTCGCCAGTCTTGGGATGGTGATCCTCTGCACTGTGCAGAATTTCGGCTATTACGGCGTGATGATCTGGCTGCCGAGTTATCTCGGCTCGCGATTTGGCTTCGGTTTGACCCAATCGGCCGCCTGGACGGCTGTCACGATCGTCGGCATGGCGGTGGGTATGTACGCCTTTGGCAACATCGCCGACCGCGTCGGCCGCAAGCCAGCGTTCCTCGGTTACATGCTCGGCGCGGCGGTGATGGTGGTGGTCTATTCCCGGATGACCGATCCGACCGCGTTGCTGTTCGTTGGCGCCGTGATGGGGTTCTTTGTCAACGGCATGCTCGGCGGCTACGGCGCGTTGATGAGCGAGCTTTACCCGACCGCCGCCCGCGCCACCGCGCAGAACGTGCTGTTCAATATCGGCCGCGCGATCGGCGGTTTTGGGCCGGTCGTCGTCGGCGCCATCGCCGCTTCTTTTGGCTTCGAGACGGCGATCGCCTTGCTGGCCTGTCTCTACGTGCTCGATATGCTCGCCATGTGGCTGCTGATCCCTGCCCAAGGCGGGCGCGAGCTGGCGTGAGCGCGGCGATGACCTGCTTTCGGGCAAAGGCGGTGGCGGAGAGGGCGGAAGTCCTCTCCCACACGCCGATCAACAGCGAATACCGCCACCTTGTCGTGCGCTGTACGAGCCTCTCCGCCCGCGCCGCCCCGGGACAGTTCTTTCAGCTGCTGTGTCCGGCGCTGCCCGGCGAAGCCCCGTTCCTGCGCCGACCAATGAGCCTTTACGCCGCCGATCCCACTGCTCGCACCGTCGCGTTCCTTTATAAGATCACCGGTGCCGGCACCCGCGGCCTCGCCGCGCTTGGCATCAGCGACACGCTGGATATTCTCGGGCCTCTCGGCCGAGGGTTCGCGCTTGATCCCGGCCTTCGCCACATCGTCGCGGTCGGCCGCGGCGCCGGGCTCGCAACGCTGGGACCGCTCGCCGCGATGGCGCAGGCCAACGGGATTGGCGTGACCGCGGTGCTCAGTGCGCGCCGCCCGGATCTGATGGTATCGGCCGAGATGTTCCGCTCCCGCGGGGCGACAGTGCTGACGGTCACCGATTCCGAGGGAACCAGCGGCCCGGCCCATGTCGAGCGGATGCTGCGCGGCCTGATCGCAGAGGACCGCTGCAACGCGTTTTACACCTGCGGATCGTCCCGCCTGCTGCGTGTCCAGCAACGCCTGGCGCGCGAGTTCTCGCTACCCGGCCAAGTCGCGTTGGAGCAGCAGATGGCCTGTGGTCTGGGGATGTGCTTTTGCTGTGTCCGCGACTTCAATGTCGCCGGCGAGATCGTCCACAAGCGCGTGTGCTGGGACGGGCCCGTCTTCGATATCCAGGAGGCGCTGCCATGACCGACATGACCGTCCGGATCGGCGATCTGACGCTCGCCAACCCGGTGATGCCGGCGTCCGGCACCTTCGCGGAAGGGCTGGCCCAGGCCGTCGACCTCAATCGCCTCGGCGCGCTGGTGACAAAGACTATCGCGCGGGAGTTGCGCGACGGCAATCCGTTGCCGCGCGTGGCGGAGGTCGAAGGCGGCATGCTCAACGCGATCGGCATCCCATCAAAGGGTGTGCCGCATTTTCTCGAGACCACGCTGCCGCTCTACCGGCAATGGTCACCCCCGCTGATCGTCTCGATTTCGGCGCCGACGGCGGAGGGGTTCGCCTCGCTCGCGGCAGAGGTCAGCGTGCCGGGGGTGGCCGCGATCGAGGCGAATATTTCCTGCCCCAATATCGAGGAGGATGGGCGGGCCTTCGCAATGCGCGCGGCTTCCGCCGAGACCGTCATGCGCCATTTACGGGCCGCCACCGCTTTGCCGCTATGGGCGAAGCTGACGCCGAATACCGGCGAGATCGCGGAAGTCGCCCGGGCCTGCGAAGCGGCCGGCGCCGACGCGGTCGTGGTCGCCAACACCATTCTCGCGATGACGATCGATCTGCGGAGCTTTAAGCCACGGCTTGGCAATGTGATGGGTGGCTTGTCCGGTCCCGCGATAAAGCCGATCGTGATCCGTCAGGTTTATCAATGCTCACGGGCCGTGCGCATCCCGATCATCGGTTGCGGTGGGATCGTCACCGCGGCGGATGCGGCGGAGTATATGCTGGCCGGCGCGACCGCGGTGCAGATCGGGACCGCGACCTTTGTTCAGCCCAACGCGATGACCGAGGTGATCGACGGGTTGGACCGGTTCTGCGAGGCGCGCGAAATTCCGCGGGTCAGTGACTTGACCGGCGCGCTCGTGCGTGAGGAGGCCGATGAGGACGATATGGCCTGGGTCGCGCCCGCCGAATGAATGCTCATCAGGCGACGCGTATCTTCGAGGCCCTGCGTGCGTCCGGTTTTGACGGCGTCGGGATCACCCGGGGATGCTATGCCGATAGCGAGTCCCGCGCGCTGGATATTGTCGAGGCGGAGGCGCGCGCCCTGGGCCTGGCGACCGAACGCGACGCCGCGGCCAATCTCTGGGCGATCTTGCCCGGCGCTGAGCCTGATCGGCCCTTTGTCGCTTGCGGCTCGCACATGGACACCGTCCCGCAAGGCGGCAATTTTGACGGCGCGGCCGGTGTGGTCGCCGGTCTGTTGGCACTCGGATCACTTCAAGCGGAGGGCTTTCGTCCTCGGCAATCGATCTGCATGCTCGCGTTGCGCGGCGAGGAAAGCGCCTTTTTTGGGCGCGCCTATCTCGGCTCGTCGGCGCTCTTTGGCGAACTGACACTGCAGGATCTGGCGCAGGCTAACGCGCATAACGGGCATCCGTTGATCGAATGTATGCGCGCGGTCGGTGCCGATGTGGAGCGGATCGCGCGCGGCGAGAAGCTTCTCGATCCTGCCGCGCTCGCCTGCTGGCTGGAGCTCCATATCGAGCAAGGACCGTTGCTGACGGCGCGCCAACTGCCCGTCGCGATCGTGACCGGTATCAGGGGCAATATTCGTCACCGGGCGGTGGAGTGCGTGGGCGAGGCCGGTCATTCCGGCGCGGTCCCCCGCTGGCTGCGCCACGACAGCGTCTTCGCGGTTGCCGAACTGCTGACGCGGCTGGACCGGCATTGGGCGAGACTGCTCGAAGAAGGCCACGATCTCGTCGTCACCTCCGGGATCCTCGGCACAAATCCGCACGAGCACGCTTTGGCGCGTATTCCCGGCCGGGTGAATTTCTCGCTCGATATCCGCTCGCAATCCCGCGAAACCATGGAGATGTTCTACGAACTTTTCGCATCCGAATGCCGTGCGATCGCCAGCGAGCGGGGTGTCGAGTTCCGGCGCGATTGCCGGCTTGAGACGGCCCCGGCGCAAATGGATGAGAGGCTCGTCACGTTCCTGCGCAGCAAACTTTGGGTGGCCGGCCTTAACGACGAGCCGATGCCGAGCGGCGCCGGCCACGATGCGGCCGTCTTCGCGAATGCCGGTGTGCCCACCGGCATGATCTTCGTGCGCAACGCGCACGGCTCGCACAATCCCGATGAAGCGATGGACATCGCCGACTTCATGATCGGCGCCGAGATCCTGAAACGAACACTGCAGGATTTGGCCGCCTAGATCACCGCCAGCCGGTTGAGTTTGTCGGGGATGAGGCGGTGGAGGGCTCCCAAGCCCTCCACCTTACGGTGACCTACTCGGCGGCGGCCAGGTTCGGGGTGAACTCGAGCGGCAAGCCCTTGTGACCGGTCAATCTTTCGCCTTCGTCGTACATCTCGAAGGCCCGTTTCTTTAGCGCCGGAAGAATTTCGGCAATCTTTTCGAGGTCGAGGTCGGCCGCGACGCCCGGGTAGCCCGCCCGCTCGATCATCGCGCCGAGCTTTCTGTTCTCGATCTGCTCGAAGGTCCACTCGAGCGGATCGTCGATGAGGGTCATGTCCCAATTGGTCCGATGGTTCTTGTTGCGCGGACCGTAATGGTAATGCGCGTTGTTCCAGAAGCAGTCGAATGCCAGAAGCTCGGTTTCTTCGACGTATGCGCGTCCTTTCGCGCCACCGATATCGGCCAGGACGTGGACCGCGAGGCCGCCGTCACCATTCTTCTGCCGCCGCATCTCAAGACCGAACCGGATATTGCCGGCTTCGAACATGTCGGTGCCGCGGTTGTGTTTGACCGTGTTCCGCTTGGAAATGAAGGTCTCTCTGGCGCAGGCCTCCACCTCGGGCAGAACGTCGCGCACCGCGCTGAGGTCGGTCGCCTCGGCGATTTCGCCGTATCCGGCCCGAATGAGCATTTTTGGCAGCTTTTGCCCCAGGGTTCGAATGGTCCAGCCGATCGGATTGCCGTCGGTGATCGGATCCATGCGGCAATGCACGCCCATGCCGCCGCCGACGCGGCCGTCGGTGGTCAGTTCAGGATTTTCCGGACCGTAGACATAACTCCGCTCGATGTCGAAGCAGTTGAAGCGCAGCAGGACGGTCTGCTTGCCGTCGACATCGGCCGCCACTTCGATCGAGACACCCTGGTCGGAATGATCCTCGACATTGGCGTCCCACAGCTGGTGCCGAACGATAAAGGTCAGCGGCTCGGCGGTAAATCTGGTTCCCTGCGATTGCGGCATGTCGAGCGCTCCTGTTGGAGAATTTACGCAAGTTTAGGAAGAGGCCCCAGCGGCCGCAAGGCTCTTGAGCACAGCCCGAAGCGCGGCCGAAGCCGGCCCTCTGGACAGGAACTCGCCGTGATCGCCAAACTCGCGCGGCACAGAGGAGCACCCCGATGACGATCATCGATTCCCAGGTTCACGTGTATGAGGCCAATACCCCGAAGCGACCCTGGCACAGCGTGCCGAACTGGCCTGATCACGTCACCGGCGACGAGATGGTGGCGGCGATGGATAAGGTCGGCGTCGACGGCGCGATCTTCATCTCCGCCTTTTCGATGTACCAATACGACGCCAGCTACGCGATCGAGGTGCAACAGGCTCATCCCGGCCGGTTCGCGCTTGTCAAGCCGGTCAATCCGGACGATCCGGCGGTGGCCGATGTCATCGCCGAGTGGAAGAAGATTCCGGGAACGGTCGGCATCCGCATCATGATGACGCCGGAGGCAAAGCGCGATCCGGCCGACCCGGGCCTCGACCGGATCCTGCGCGCGGCCGTGAAATACGATTTCCCTGTCAACATGCTGTGCTGGGGAAATGTTGACGCGGGCATGGCCGTGATCGACCGCCACCCCGATACGCGCTTTATCATCGACCATCTCGCCATCCTGCAGCCGCGCGTGCCACCCGCCCCGCCGCAGCCCTGGACCGATCTGCCAAAAGTGCTGGACCTCGCCAAACGCCAGAATGCCGTGATCAAGGTCAGCGGCGCCTGCACGCTATCCCACGAACCGTTCCCCTTCCGGGACATCTGGGACCCGCTGGCTCGCGTGTTCGATGCCTGGGGTTTTGATCGCTGCCTGTGGGGCACGGACTGGACGCGCGCGTTCGCCGTCGTCAACTACGAGCAGGCCGTCGAGCCCTTCCTGCGAACTGACCGGCTGAACGACACCGAGCGAGCGATGCTGATGGGTGGCGCCTGCGCCAAGGCGTATGGCTGGTCGCCGACGAAGGGCTAGTACCGCCTCGGGCGGCCGCGATAACGAGGGAGTATCTGTCAGCGCGTCTTAGGTGGAGGCCAAAACCCGCGCCTCGATGCGCGCTGGGGCCGCTTGTTTCGTTGTCAGTTCCGCGCCGGTCAGATCATGGTTCCAAATCCACGAGTCAATCGCGGCCGCACAGTCCAGGTGCTGCCACCCAGCCGCGAGCAGGCGCTTCTTTTTGGTGACTTGCAGCGCCTGGTATTCCTTGGCCTCTATCTCGACCACCGGAAATCGACCATTCGCGACCGGCTCGATCGAGAAGCCATTGCTACCCGTCGGCACCGACCACCCCGACAGATAAACACGCGAGGCTGACGTACGAAAATAAGTGCGTTCCCCATCGGTGAATTTGAAGTAACGCGTAGCCATTGGTCTCTCCCTGTCTGCGCCCACGAGAGTTGGGTTCTTGTGCATCGCTAATTGCGAGCAACAACTATGCCAGCTCATTGTAATCACGCTGAAATTGACAATTCCTTTATTGGGTTGCGCCGCTCGGAGCCGATATCAGCTGCGAGAAAGCGAACCCACGCGGCACCGGACGCCATAACGGGAACCATCGGTCGCGATGCCTGCTGCCGCGTGATGATGTAGGCAATGACGTAAGGTTGGTGTAAGCTTACGCAGTTAGCATCCTGACAGCAAGTGCAAGCGGGTGATCTACGAACCTTTGCGAGGCCGCACCATGCGGTGGCGCCGGTTATTCTTATTCGAGCGCGGCGGCAGCTTGGTTGCACTCTGCGCCATCGTAATTGCTTGGGAAGTCTCGGCCATGGCGCTGCTCGGCACGATGGCGCTGTATTTTGAAGATTTCCCGTTCCTAATCTACATGGCCAGCGCGCTGGCTCTTGTTCTGCCGGTCTTTTACGCTGCTATCGCCGTGATCGCATATGCCATCAGACGGTGAGTGGAGGAGGACGGTTTGGACCGCGGCAGGTTAGATCGGCCTGTCCTGTTGGAGCCTGTCCTGTTGGAGCCTGTCCTGTTGGAGCCTGTCCTCTTGAAATAGAGCGGCCTCACGGCGGCGCTCCTCGATATCAAATCGCACCCGACTTGCGAGCGCTGCTTGGCGCAGCTGTTTTGTGCAGAACCCGGTGCATGGGCCCTCGACGCAGCGCTTTTGGGTCGCAGGACATATCGATCGGAGCAGTTGTCGGTTCATCGTCAGCCTCTTGGGGGGTGTCGGCTCGATGACGCAATCAACCATGACCATATGGCAGCAACGTGAACTTGCGGGTCACCGGGAATTCATGGTCTGGAAAACGCGGGCTCTGTGTGCCACCGTGGCGCCGAATGAATTGGAGGTGTGCTATGAGCCAGCTCGAAGTCGCCGAGGACACGCTTGCGGCGGACACCAAGAGAGTTTCGCCGGCCTATGTGCCGCCGCTCCAGCGCACGGAAGGGCAGCCGCCGCCGATCGCGGCGCACGGCGGGCTGTCCTATATGTCGTTTGACCGGGATGGCGATGCGGGAACCGCCGCGGCGCTCGAGGATGCGCTTGCGGAGATCGCCGCGGGCGAGGGCCGGCGCGTTATCGACATGATCGCCAAGGCGCCGCCGGGCCCGATCAAGACCCAATGGGGCCTCGGGTTTCGCGACTACGACGAGTGTCTGAAATACATCCGCCAGTCGAACAGCATCAAGGCCCCGGAAGGTGGGTTGGCGCTGCCGCTGCCCTATACCGTCTATGAGCGGCCGACCTACTCCGTCGTGCCGTCCAACGCTGTCTGGCGAGACCCGGCGCGCGCCGACGTCGCGATGATCCTGCGCCAGAGCGAGGAGGGCAACCGGCGGCGCGACCTCTATTTCCCGCAGGTGATGCGCGACGCGCGACGCATCGGCGAGTACTACCCGGGCCTCTCGCCCAGCAGTCCCGAATGCATGGACCGGCTCGGCCTGTCGTTAGCGCACCTGGAGTCCCAGTGCGCGAACTTCTACGATTCGGCCGAGGTGGAGCGCGTGTTCTACCCCGAGATCGAGAAACTGCTTCTCGAGTTCTTCCCGGACGCGACCGATGCGCTGGTCTATAACCACGACGTCTTCGACAAGGACTACAAGGGCGACCGCACGGAAGACCAGGACAGCAACAACCCGGGTGTGAACGCTAACTACGCCAACCTTGTGCACAACGACCTGAACGATAATAGCGGCCGCGTGCGCTGCCGCGAGCTGCTCACCAGAAACCTGCGGAATTTCGGGCGCACGCAGCACTATACGGAGGCGGAGGCCGACGCGAAGATGTCGCGCCGGTTCATGTCGATCAACCTCGCCAAACCGATCGAGACGGTCGAGCAGTTCCCCTTTGTGCTATGCGCGTGGCCGTCCTTCGCCGACCAGCCGTACATCAACAACTACCGGATTTATGATGACCGCGTCGGCGAGACCACCCGCTTCACCTATCGTCCCAACCACGAGTGGTACTGGTTTCCGCGGCAGACGCCCACCGAGGTCTCGATGCTCAAGTGCTATGACTCGGTGACCGACGGCTCTGTCTCGCGCTGGTCGTTCCATACGGCCTGTATCGACCCGACCGTTCCCCTCAACGCTCCGTGCCGTAAGAACGTCGTGGTCCGGTCCTTTGTCTTCTTCTAGGAGGACGGGGAGCGGCAGCGGACAGAGGAAGCTGACATATCCAGCACCGCTGGTCAGGCCGCCTTCGGCTTGTTTACCGTCTCGATGCGATCGAGAATCTTGCCGAGATCGCGCCTCGCGATTTGAACGTCATAGTCG
>Ga0181537_10000422_pt1 | contig 39799 bp, 27 predicted proteins | sample PEATcosm2014_Bin_39_FD_119765 | JGI IMG/M metagenome (GOLD analysis project Ga0181537, IMG submission 119765) | Peatland microbial communities from MTU Mesocosm Facility, Houghton, MI, USA - PEATcosm2014_Bin23_10_metaG | ecosystem: Environmental > Terrestrial > Soil > Wetlands > Peat | place... | reverse complement strand
GCGCGTGTGTATCTCGCGATGGCGCAGGACGGAGTTTTTTTCAAGCGCATGGCGGTCATCCATCCCCAGTGGCGGACGCCCGCCTTCAGCCTGATCGGGCAAGGCATCTGGGCTGCGCTGCTCACCGTCAGCGGACGATATGATCAGCTCTATACGTACGTGATTTACGGCATGGTGTTGTCGTATACGCTCACGGTGATCGGCATGTTTATTCTGCGCTGGAAGCGGCCGGAGATTCCGCGCCCCTACCGCTGTGCGGGTTACCCCTGGCTACCCGCGATCTACGTGCTCGTCGGAGCGGCCTGGACGCTGAATACCATCTTCACGCGCCCGGCGGAAGCATTCTGGGGAACGGCAATCGTGCTCATCGGGGTGCCGGGATATTTGTACTGGAAGCGCAGCAACCGGAAAAGCGTAGCGATGAAGTAAAAACCTTCTTGCTCCTCGGGCTGCCCGGTGTTATTCCTCTTGTTCCTGCTTGCGCTATTCTGACCGCGGGACACGCCATTGCATCGACCCAACCCAGGCGCCGACCAACCCGAACGCGTGAGTGTTGTTCCCGCGGGCATTTCTATCGCCGACGCCGAGGGCCCCAACCGTCCGCGCCAGGTGATGGGGTTTCGCGACCTCGTTTTGTTTTATGTGATCACAGGGATCAGCTTGCGGTGGATCGCCACGGCGGCGGCGGCCGGGCCGAGTTCCATCGTGATTTGGGCGGGGGCGTGGCTGTGTTTTTACACGCCACTGGCGCTCTCGGTGCTGGAGCTTTCCTCGCGCTATCCCGACGAGGGCGGGCTCTACGTCTGGAGCAAGCGCGCGTTCGGAGACTTCTCTGGATTCATGGCAGCATGGACTTACTGGACCAGCAACCTGCCCTACTTCCCTGCTGTTTTGTATTTTGCCGCCAGCAATATTCTCTTCATGCGGCAAACGGCGTGGCAGCATCTGTCGGGAAATGCGACGTTCTACATCGTCTTCTCTCTACTCACTCTGAGTGCGGCCACGCTGATGAACGTCGTCGGGCTCGACGTCGGCAAATGGCTGCACAACGTCGGCGCGCTGGCCATGTGGATTCCGGCCGGCATTGTCATTGTGATGGGGTTGTTGGCGTGGCATCGCTACGGGTCAGCCACGTCTTTCACGGTGCGGTCGATGACTCCGAGTACGCATCTCAACGACATTATTTTCTGGTCAGTGCTGACGTTTGCCTTTGGCGGGTGCGAAACGGCTTCGTTCATGGGGGAAGAAATCAAGAACGCGCGCCGCACTATTCCGATCGCGCTACTCGCGGGCGGCGTCGTAGTGACCATCTGCTACATTCTCGGAACCGTCTGCGTACTCCTGGCGCTGCCTTCGACGGAACTAAACAGCCTGCAGGGATTGGTGCAGGCCGTGTCGAAAACCGCGGCTCGCGTGGGATTTCCAGGTGTGCTTCCGCTGGTTGCGTTTCTGATCGCGCTGAGCAATATTGGAGCAGCGGGAGCTTATCTCGCGGCGGTCGCTCGTTTGCCGTTTGTCGTGGGGCTCGATCGATTCCTGCCGAAGGCGTTCGGCGCGCTGCATCCGCGCTGGAAAACTCCGTGGGTCGCGTTGCTGACGCAATTCTTTCTGGGCTCGATTTTCATTTTTCTTGGGCAGGCAGGCACCAGCGTGAAGGGCGCATATGACGTGCTGGTCAGCATGGGAGTGATCACGTATTTCATTCCCTACTTGTATCTGTTCGCGGCAATGATCAAGCTGCAGCGCGAGCCCGCCGGGCCGGAAGTGATCCGCGTGCCCGGAGGCAAGGCCGTCGCCACGCTCATAGCAATGCTCGGATTCCTGACTACCACGGCGACGATCGTGCTGTCTCTGATTCCGCAGCCGGATGAACCCAACAAGCCGCTGGCGCTATTCAAAGTTGTGGGAGCGACGATGGCGCTGGTGCTTCTCGGAGTATGGATTTATGCTACGGGAAAACGGAGAGCGGCGAGCAAAGCCGGTGCCTCAACGTAACAACGCTTCCGAAAGAAACCATGGGGAGACGGGCGTCGCCCGTCTCCCGAGCAAAACTCGGGGCTTTGGTTGCAAGGAATCGTATGCAGCCACTCGGGAAAAAGGCGGGGCTGCGGCGGCTGACGGGCGCGGCGCCGTCCCCACACAACCCACAACTACACTGGCGTCGCCGTCTTCCGCGGCGGATTGTAGAACGGCAGCGCAGCGACCTTGACGTTGGTCTTCAGTCGGACGGCTTCGATCGTGACTTCCATTTGCAGCGGCGTGCCCGGCTTCGATTGCGCTGTGTCGATGCTGGCCAGCGCGATCATCTTTTTCAGGATCGGCGACCAGCTGGTGGTTGTGGCCTTGCCAACTTGCTTTTCTCCCGAGTACACCGGCACGGCTACGCGAGAGGCCTGCGCCGGAGCCGCTGGCGTCAACCCATAGCGTTCGTAGAGTTGCTCAACATCGGTCCAATCCACTTCGAGGCCGACCAGTTGCCGTGGAACGCCGTTTTTCGCGTCCTGTTCCAGCGCGCGTTTGCCGATGAAGTTATCTTTGTCTAGATGCACCATCTTGGCGAAGCCCAGCTCGAAGGGCGAATACTTCTGCGACGCTATCAGCGCTTTCTTGGAGCTGGTGTAATCCACCTCGATAAGGAGAAGCCCTGCTTCCACGCGGGCTACGTCGAGCGCAAGCATGCCGGCTGCGTGCAGATCGAATTGTTTTCCGGTTTCCGCCAGCGCGTCCCAGACTTTAACGGCGTCATTCCAGGGTACCCAGATTTCGTAGCCGAGGTCGCCGGTATATCCGGTGCGGGAAATGTCGACTGCAACGCCGGCAATTTTGCCGCGCGTTACGCGGAAATATTTGAGATTCGCAATGTCGGCCTCCGCCACAGCTTTCAGCAGCTTGGCTGAAGTTGGCCCCTGCAACGCCAACGCGGCAACTTTCTCGGAAATGTCTTCGATCTGGACGTCCATGTTGAGGCCGTTTTGTCGGAACCAGCGCAGGCTGGGATCGGCGGCCGTCCAGCGATAGGTGTTTTCATCGAGCCGCGAAATCGTACCGTCGTCGATCACTTTGCCCTGCTCGTCACACCAGCAGCAATAAATCACCTGGCCGACTTTCACCTTGTTAATGTCGCGGGTGATCACGCGGTTCACCAACTTGGTCGCATCTTTGCCGGTGATCAGATACTTGTAGAGAGGCGAGATGTCGATGAGCGCGGCCGCGTTGCGGATGGCGTTGTACTCGTGCTCCTGGTGCACCTCGTAAACGCTGACCGCGTAGTAACCGGACCATTCGCGGTAGTTCAGGCTCTGGCAAAGCGGAAACGTTCTCTCGTGGAATGCGGTTCCGATGGGCAAGTGGTTTCCTCAGGTTCGACTTCAATTGCTCGAAGCCGGATTATAATTCACCGCCCCGCTTGCACAGCAACAAGGCGGCACGTGACCTCCAGTCACCGCCAATTCAAATGGCTGATTCAAATGGCTGATTCAAATGGGCAGACAAACCCCCTGGTTCCCGATAGAATGACAATTCGGCCCCAGTCCATGCGCTCAATCATGCTCATCCCGTCGAATGTCCTCCGCAGCTGGAGCATTCTTCCCAGCGGCCTCTAATACGCGCGCCCTAAATCTGCGCTATCGTATCCTTCGTCCACATTCTCCATCTGCAAGCGAACCGCTAAAGGCTAAGACCTTATGGCTAACACATACGATGTGATCGTGATCGGCGGCGGCCACAACGGCCTGGTCAACGCCGCCTACCTGGCGCGCGCGGGAAAGAAAGTGTTGGTGCTCGAACGCCGGCACATTCTCGGCGGTGCGGCCTGCACCGAAGAAGTTTTTCCCGGCTTCAAGTTCTCAGTTTGCTCTTATGTGGTGTCGCTGCTGCGGCCGGAGATTATTCGCGATCTCGACCTGCCCCGCCACGGCCTTGAGATACTTCCCCTCGATGGCACCTTCACTCCGATGCCCAGCGGGGATCATCTATGGCGCGTAAACGATCACGGAAAAACTCATCGTGAGATTGCCCGCCACTCCCGCGTGGATGCCGAGGCTTACGACGAGTTCGGCAAAGCCATGCAGGCGATGTGCCGCTTTGTGAAGCCGATTCTCAGCATGGTCCCCCCCGATCCCACCACGCTCGACCCGCGCGAACTGATGAAACTTCTTTTCATCGGACGCCGCTTTCAGGGCATGTCGAGCGGGGATAAGTACAACCAGGTGCAGCTCATGACCATGAGCGCCATCGACTTTCTCGATCAATGGTTCGAGACCGATGTGCTCAAGGCAACGATGTCGGCGTCGGGAATCATCGGAACTTTTCTTGGCGTGCGCTCACCGGGAACTGCATACGTACTGCTGCACCACTACATGGGAGAGATCGACGGCGCGTTCCGCGCCTGGGGCTTTGCCCGCGGCGGCACGGGCGCGATTTCGAATGCCATTGCCGACGCTGCCCGCGAGGCCGGCGTGGAGATTCGCACGCAGTCCGGCATTTCGCAGATCATCGTAAAAGGCGGTAAGGCCAAAGGCGTTGTACTCGCGAACGGCGATGAACTCTATGCTGACATCATTTCTTCCAGCGTCGACCCCCGCCTCACTTTCACCAAGTTTATTGAAGCCGAGCACTTGCCCGGAGATTTTCTCGAAGAAGTAAACCGGTTTAAGTTTCGCGGCTCGTCCGGGAAAGTCAATATGGCGCTGGACGCGCTACCAAATTTCAAGTGCATGCCAGGCCCCGGGGCGCACCTTCGCGGCGCAATTTCGATTTCGCCCTCCGTCGAGTACATGGAGAGAGCTTACGACGATGCGAAGTACGGGAATTTTTCCAAGCATCCCTATATCGACATGGTGATTCCGTCGCTGACTGACCCGTCCGTGGCTCCGCCCGGCAAACACGTGCTGTCGTGCTTCGTGCAGTACGCCCCTTACAAACTGCGGCCGGGGCTGAACTGGGATGACCAGAAAGAAGCTTTCGGCGATACCGTGGTCAATACCATTGCCGAATACGCTCCAAACATCAAAGACATCATCCTCCACCGGCAAGTGGTCACGCCTCTTGATCTGGAACGAGAATGGGGATTGAGCGAGGGAAACATTTTTCAGGGCGAGCTTTCGCTGGAGCAACTTTTCTTCCTGCGTCCGGTGGCAGGCTGGGCGCAGTACCGCACGCCCATCAAGAATCTCTACATGTGCGGTTCAGCCACACACCCGGGCGGCGGCATCATGGGCGCGAATGGGCGATTGGCGGCACTGGAGATTTTGAAGGACGCAAAGGGGGCGGCGTAGCATGCCCGAATCGAAATCTGCCCAGCGTGACATCGTCATCATTGGCGGCGGCCACAACGGGCTGGTCGCCGCTTTCTATCTGGCCAAGGCGGGGTTCAAACCGCTGATCATCGAACGCCGCGAGCAGGCGGGCGGTGCCGCCATCACGGATGAATTTCATCCCGGCTTCCGCTGTTCCACGCTTGCACATACTGCCGGTCCGCTTCGTCCCGAGATCGTCCGTGATCTGCAACTTGAGAAGCACGGACTGCGGCTGATTACGCCGCTGGTTGGCGTCACCGCGCTCTCGCCCGACGGGCGCGCGCTTTCGCTCTATCAGGAGGCCGACCAAGCAGCGCAGGAAATTGCGGCCTTCTCTCAGAAAGACGCGGAGAAATATTCTGCGTTCCAGGTATCGCTAGGAAAAATGGGCAAGGTAATAGCGGGGGCTCTCGCCACAACGCCGCCCGACATCGACCACCCGAGTGGCGGCGACCTGTGGAGTATGCTGAAGACCGGGCGCGCCATCCGCAACCTGGGCAAAAAAGATATGTTTCGCCTGCTGCGCTGGGGCCCGATGGCCGTCGCCGATCTGGCAGCAGAATATTTCGAGACGGAATTGCTGCGCGCCGTGGTTGCGGCTCGCGGAATCTTCGGAACATTTCTTGGGCCCTGGTCGGCGGGTAGCAGCCTAGTTCTGCTCATTCGCGCAGCGGGCGACCCGCATCCTGCGGGCTCGGCGCATCTTGCCGCAGGTGGGATGGGGGCGCTAACCCAAGCCATGGCATCGGCGGCGAAGGCCGCCGGCGCAGAAATTCGCAGTGGTGTGGAAGTGATCGAGATTCGCGTGAAGGACGGCTCGGCTACGGGCGTTCTGCTTTCGACGGGCGAAGAAATTGCGGCAAAAGCGGTGGTCTCCAATGCCGATCCGAAGCGCACGCTGTTGAAACTGATTGATTCCACCCATCTTTCTCCTGACTTCGTACAGAAGCTGCAGCACTACCGCGGCAACGGAACGGTTGCGAAAGTGAATCTCGCGCTCTCTGGTTTGCCGAACTTCACAGCGATCAACAAGGGCAGCACCGACGCGCTGAAAGGCCGAATCCACATTGGACATGAAATCGATTACCTGGAGCGCGCTTTCGACGAATCGAAATACGGCAACTTCTCGCGCCAGCCCTATCTCGAAGCTATGATTCCTTCGCTGACCGATCCGACGCTCGCGCCCGACGGCAAGCATGTGATGTCGATCTACATGCAGTATGCACCTTACAAATTGAAAGGCGATTGGGAGAGCCAGCGGAGAGAACTTGGCCAGACCGTGGTAAAGACGCTGGCGCAATACGCGCCGAATCTGCCGGAACTGATTTTGACGCACCAGATCATCACGCCGTTGGATCTGGAAGAAAAGTATGGACTGACGGGAGGGCAAATTTTTCACGGTGACCTGGCGCTCGATCAGTTCTTTACCATGCGTCCGTTGCTCGATTGGGCCCGCTACCGCACGCCCATTCAGAATCTGTATTTATGCGGGAGCGGTACGCATCCGGGGGTGGGATTGACTGGCGGATCGGGAGCGAACGCCGCGCGGGAGATTCTCAAGGAACTGAAGAAGTAGCCCCGCATGCAACTTCTGTAGACACACGACTTGCTACGTCTTTGCCTGCGCCACTGTCGGACGGCCACAATGAAGAACTCTGCCATCCTCCTGATCTGCTGCCCTGACAGCAAGGGCGAAGTCGCAACCATTGCCGACTTCGTTTATCGCCACAACGGAAACATCCTGCACGCCGACGAACATGCCGACGAAGAGTCCGGTCTTTTCCTGATGCGGGTGGAGTTCGATCCCAAAGATTTCGATATTGATTTGTCGGATAAGACCCTTGCCGACTTCGGCAAACAGTTCGCTCCCATTGCCGAAAGGTTCAAGATGAAGTGGCGGCTGGCGCAATCGTCGCAGCGGCCGCGCATGATCATCTTCGTCTCGAAGTACGACCATTGCTTAGTCGATCTTCTTTACCGGCAACAAAGCGGGGAGCTCGCCTGCGATATTCCGCTGATCATTTCCAACCATCCCGACAACCAGCGAGTTGCGGACTTCTACAAGATTGCTTACGCAGTGGTCTCCGTCGCCAAAGACAATAAGCAGCAGGCCGAAGATAAAATTCACGCACTCATTGCCGAGCATCGACCAGAGTTCATGGTGCTCGCCCGCTACATGCAGATTCTTTCGAACGACTTCGTCCGCCGGTATCCGCAGCGCATCATCAACATTCATCATTCTTTTCTGCCGGCGTTCGTCGGCGCCCGGCCCTACCATCAGGCATTCGAGCGCGGAGTCAAGCTGATCGGAGCGACCAGTCACTACGTCACGGAGGTGCTCGACGACGGTCCCATTATTGAGCAGGACGTGGTTCGCGTGTCACACCGCGATACCGTGGACGACCTTATCCGCAAGGGGCGCGACCTCGAGAAAGTCGTGCTCTCGCGTGCCGTGCGCTGGCACGTGGAAAATCGCGTGCTTCTATACGGCAATAAGACCGTGGTTTTCTGAAATGTTGTTGTGTCACGCCGCAGTGGCTAAGACCAATTCACCAAACGGCACTTATCGCCGCCGCGAACCGCTGCGCCACCCATTGGAGGAATACTGCGGAGCCGCGCTCCGCGGGAACCGGCGAGGCGTCCGTTCCCACACCGGCAACCCCTCACGCACAAGGTCATGTCCGTCTGGAAAGTGTCAGCCTATTCACGCCGGTGGTAACTTGCACCACTGGTGGCTTTCGTCTTTACTTGAACATAAGTAAAGATTTAGCAGAAATAATAGGGGAGAGTCTCGCTCTCGGAGACGTTTCTTGGCCGAAGACATCAGATTTGAGCTGGCGATTCTGGCGACCGTGCAGGGCTTCTACCAGAAGCTCATGAGCGAGTCGCTTGGGGGAGACGTTCCGATTCCGAGCGGCCTCGACGAAGAGGCGCTGCGCGCGGGACGTGACCTGGCCGCCACGCTTACTCGGATGTATCGCTGGCTACACTTGCTGGACATGGCCATCACGCCTGCCATGCTCCGCCAGGCGCTCACTCCAGATACGGATTCGGAAGTCGCGGAAGCTTTGCTGCGTTACTTTGTACGCCGCCGGGAAGCCAGCGACATTAACCGCGACAAGGCCGATGTGATCGCAACATTTCTTTACCGGCATCCGCGCGTGCCCGGACAATGGCAGCAAAGTGGATACGGCCTCGATGGCGCACTACCGCTTTCTCCTTTCGAAATTGCGCTGATTGAAATCCTGGCGGATACTGACGTGCCTTCGTTGCCCGAGGAGCACGTGCAACTGCTGCGGCGCTTCGATCCGATGCGCGAAGAAGTTGCACGATTCCGCGATTTCAACGCGCTCATGGATTCCGGCGTGATCTCGCGCGTGCGCGAGCTGAAGCAGTGGCTGGATTCTTCGTTTTATCATCCTGGCGTGCTGGCAACGGTGGCTTCGTACAATGCCGCATTCGGCGCTCGTTTCGACGAGCTCTTCAGCAAGGCACTGGAGGAAATCAAACAGTTCGCCGGTGCGCTCGACGAAATGGGCGGGAGCATCCTGAGCACCGTCGACGGCGTGGAAGTCACCGTAGAGCATGTGGCAGCCATTGAGCGAAGCGCCATGCTGAAGGCCGATTATGACGGCGCACTCGAAAAATTCCGCCGGGTCTCCCGGCTCAAGAAAGAACTCGACCGCCGGCCACCCATCCGCAAATCCCTGTTGGGACCGGCAGGCGCGCGCCCCGCTCGCGTTTCCGGAGGGGCGGCCGCTGCGCCCAAGACCGCGAAGGTGGCTGCAGGGAAAGTAGCCGCTCGCGCTCCCGTGCCTCTATTTCAGCCTATAGCCGTCACGGCACAGCAGATCGCAACCGAAGAAGGAAAACTGCGGCGGGTGGAAGAATCCATTCGCGTATTTGAGCGCGTCGCCGACCCCAAGTTCCGCCAGGTCGTGCCCATGCGCTATTTCAATCTCACGCTCACGGTGGCGGAAGCCGACGCTTACAATGCCAGCTTTCTTGAAGAAAAGAGCCTTCGCGCGGAAGTGGCGCGCACCTTGATCCGTTTGGTATCGGTTTCGGCGCGCGTTCATACCGAACTCGAAGAGCTCAAGCGCAGCCAGACCATGTCCTCAGTGTGGAAACTGCATGCCGACGCCTTGGTGGTATTGCTCGACATGGCCACCACGGCAGCGGAAGACGCGGGCGGGGTGGGCAAGTCGGCAGAGCAAAACGGAACTGGGGCAGCGGCCAAAGCGATACATGAGTCGGTAAAGAAACTTCGCGTCCACTCGGACGCCGCAGTGAAGGCGATTGCTCAGGCGAGCAGCTAAGGGCAGTTCTCAGTTCCCACCGCGCCGGGGATGAATCCATAAAAGACAGATTCAGAAAAAGACGGACGGGCGATTTTCGCCCGTCGATGCATGGCGAGTAGCCTAGAAGCTAGTTAATATCGAATTGCTCCTGATGCAGTGCTGGATCGCTTTTGACGATGATGGTGCGCTTGGTGAGTTCTTCGATTTCATTCAATAGGCGGCCGTTGTTGCCTTTCAATTCCTTGGCCACATCCGGGTTCACACGCAGCATCACGTCTTGGCGCTCGAGATGTTTTGCGATCTTGCGAATCTCGACGTAAATCTCGTTGCAGACCGTGGTCACCGATTTCACATAGCCGGTCGACTGGCAATAGGGACACGGCGCGCCGATGGTCCGTTCGAGCGATTGCTTGACGCGCTTGCGCGTGATTGCGACCAGTCCAAAATCGTTGAACTGCAACACTTTTGAGGGTGCGCGGTCGTGCCGGAGCTCTTCTTCGAGCGCCTGCATCACACGCTGGCGGTTACGGCGCTCATCCATGTCAATGAAGTCGATGATGATGATGCCGCCCAGATCGCGGAGCCGAATCTGGCGGACGATTTCCTTGATCGCATCGACATTGGTCTTGACGATGGTATCTTCCAGTCGCGAAGTCTTGCCCACATACTTGCCGGTGTTAATATCGATCGCGACCAGCGCCTCGGTTTGGTTGATGACAATATAGCCGCCGCTCTTCAGCCACACCTTCGACTTGAGCGCCTTGTTCATTTCTTCGGCCAGGCCGAATTGTTCGAACAGCGGCGTTTCCTTGGTGTAGAGTTTGACGCGCTTGACCAGCCCAGGCTGGAATCGGTTGAAGAAGCGCAGGACGCGCTCGTATTCCGGTTCGGTGTCGACCCAGATCACGGAGAAGTCGGAGGTGACCTGGTCGCGCAACACGCGCTCGACGACATTGAGATCGTGGTAAATCAGCGCGGGCGGCTTGGAGCCTTCAGAGCGGCCTTTAATGTCGTTCCACAAGCCCTTCAGGAAACGAATGTCGGCGCGCAACTCGTCTTCGCCGGCGTTTTGCGCGGCCGTGCGAACAATGAAACCACCGTGGCCGTTCTCACGCTCGCTGAGGATGATGCGCTTCAGCCGCTGGCGTTCTTCTTCCGAGGCGATCTTGCGGGAGACTCCAGTGTGATTCACCGTGGGCATGTACACCAGGAAACGGCCCGGCAGCGCGATGTGGCTGGTAATGCGGGCACCTTTCTTGCCGATGGGCTCCTTGGCAATCTGCACCAGGATCTCCTGGCCTTCTTTGAGCAAGTCGCTGATCTGCGGCACTGGCGCCGATTCGCGGCGGCGGAAACGGCGTGGTCCGCGGCGTCCGCGCGGACCGCCGCCAGGGCGGCGATCAGTGCCCGGGCGCTCGGTTCGCTGGGTGTATCCGGCGGTAGAGGCAGGTGCGCGAACTTCCACGCGGGCGTCCACAGTGCCATTGCCGCGCGCTTCGGCGTCAAGCAAGGCTTCTGCTTCGGCCTGCGCTTCTTCCAGTTCCAACTCTTCCGAATCTTCTTCCGTTTCCGGCGCTGCGGCAGGCTGCACGCCGGCCTCGGTCAACGAGGTGCGGTGGATTTCGGAAACCGTCTCGCGAGCGGCGGAGATCGCGGGATTTGACGCATCGAAGGCTAACTCGCCAACTGCGCGGGTCTCCTCCTCGAATTCCTCATAGCCATCATCCGACGATTCCTGATAGCGAATTGTGTCCGCTTCTTCCTCTTCGATGGTCTCTTCTTCCATGGTGCCGGGAGCCGCGAAAATTGGCGTGGGCAGTTCGGGAGCAGGCGTGGCGGAGTGCTCGTCAACATGATGGGCTACGTGTTGCCCGGCATGCTCCCCTGCGTGATCGCCCCCATCGACCTGGCCAAGAGCTTCGTGGGTGGCAGTTTCGGCGCGCTCCGTCTCCGGCGCAGAACTGGCTGCGGCGGCAATCTCAACTACCGGGACCTCGGCGCGCCGGAATTCACGATTCCAGTCGACCGACGTAGAAGCTGCCTCGATCTGCTCTTCGTGTACTGCACGGGAGTCGTCGTGGTGCTGTTCGTGCAGAGGCTCAGCCTCAGCCTCGCTGGCAAAGAACGGTTCATCTTCCGGGAAGGTTGCCGCCGGCACCGACAATGGTGCGGACACAGACGCTGGAACCAATTCGGACTGGGATTCCCGCGGAGCCGGCTGCGGCACAGGCGGCTGCGCCGCGAAGCGCTGGTACTTCGAAATGGATTCTCCGGGAAGCAGAATAGGCTGATATCCCGCAGGCGGCCCGAACGATTGAGCTCTCGCCGATTCCTGGTGGCGAGGAGGCGCACTCTCGGTCGGCCTGGAGAAACGCGGTTCGGGAACACGCTCCGGTCCGCGGTCTCGGCCTTCACCGCGGTTCTCAGTGCGACCTTCACTGCGCACCTCGCTCCGGCCGTCACCGCGTGCGTCGTTACGACCTTCTGGTCGGCCGTCCCGGCGTCCACCGCGGCGGCGACGGCGTCCGCGAAAACCTCCGCGCTCTCGGTCTCCACCTTCGGAAGACTGTTGCCCCGCACCCGCAGGAGCCCCAAATGGCACTGCGGCGTTGTATTCCTCAGATTCCGAAACGGGTTCAATTGCAGAGTCGCCCTCCCCGGCGTCGGCTGCGGCGGGATCATCGGCGGTCTGATCCCCTTCTTGAGGAATCCCGGTCTGCAGCGGCTGCGGGCGCAAATCCTGCACGCCGCGGTTCGCCGGGACAACATCCGTCAAATCCTCGTCGTGCTCTTCCAATTCCATGAAATCGGAAACGTAAAGGAAGGCATCGCGTTCGAGGCCAATATCGACGAAGGCGGACTGCATGCCAGGCAGCACGCGGGTTACACGGCCTTTGTAGATGGATCCAGCCAGGGTGTATTCGTTTTCGCGTTCGAGGTAAATTTCTGCGAGTAGATCGTCTTCCACCAACCCGACTTTGGTTTCGTGGGGCGTGGAAGAGACAAATAATTCCTTGTTCATGCAATACTCCGGTTCCGGCCGACTATTTAAGAAGTCGGGCGGGTGTCACCGGGGCGGAGCCAGAAAAGGAACGGGAGGATCGAGCGTCGCGATGCTTGCCCTGAATGAGGGACGGGTGGGGCTTTGGAGTTTCCTCCGGAGCCATCTCCGCTGCGCAAGCTGGGAAATCTTTTGCACTTAATCGCTTTGCGTCGCCGGGTTTGTGACCGCACTCTCAGACCGTTTCTCTGGTCGGGGGGCCGTTCCCTGCCTTCGGCGTTGTAGCTTCAATCCTACCCGGCCTACCCACTCTGCCGGCCGGTAAATGCCCCCTTTACGCGAGGGCGATCGATATTTTTGGCTGCGCCATCCGGGCGCAGGAACTGCTCCCCACCGTCTTCCGGGCCAAACCCAAGCTAATTCACGAAGCGGCGCATTCGAACGTTCATAACCATCCCCAGCGCCAGGAACATGAACAACACGGAAGACCCGCCGTAACTCATCAGCGGCAGGGGTATTCCGGTGACCGGCATAAAACCAACCACCATGCCAATGTTGACCATGATATGGAAGCTAAGCACAGCCACCACACCCATGACCACAAACGTGCCAGCGCGGTCGGGCGCTGTTTGCGCGTTCTGGGTCAAGCGCATCAGCACGATGAAGTATAACAGCAGAACCCCCAGCGCGCCTACGAATCCGTGTTCCTCGGCAAACGCGGCAAAAATGAAGTCCGTTTGCGGGACAGGCAGGAAGGCACCGTGTGTTTGCGAGCCTTTGCCGCCCCACAGCCCCCCCGAACCCACCGCAATCTTGGATTGTTCAACTTGGTACCCCGACCCCTGGGGATCCGCGTCCGGCTCCAGAAAGTTGGTAAGACGCTGTTTCTGATAGGACTTCAGGAGATGGACCCGGGGGGTAAAGAAAACGGCTCCGATGGCCAGCGCCGCCAGCAGCGCCACCACCAGAGTCTGGCGAATCTGCAACCCGCCTAGAAACACTCCCATGACGGCGATGGGCATATACGTAAGAGCCGTGCCCAAGTCTGGCTGCGCCAGCACCAAGAGCATGGGGAAGCCCACAATAGCGCCAGCCTTGATGAAATCGGACCAGGCAAGCTCGCGCTGGTGCAATTCGGCGAAATACTTGGCTACGGCCAGAATCAGGATAAGTTTGACCCATTCCGAAGGCTGGAAATGGTTGCCCCCGGGCATTTTGATCCAGCGCCGTGCGCCGAGATACTTCTGCCCAAAAACCATCACCCCCACGAGGGATGCCACTGCGGCGATGTAAAACCAGTGAACTTGCTCCAGCAGCGCCTGGTAGTTGACCAGACTCATCAGGAACATCATTCCCACTCCCGCTACAACCCAGTAGATCTGCTTCAGGTGGGATCCGGCAAACTTGGTGTGCATGGTGGCGCTGCGGATTTCCATCACTCCCAATCCGCAGATCAGCAGCACAAAGATCAGCAGCACCCAGTCGAAATCGCGAAATGATACGTAGCGTGACATAAAGGCAGCTCTTGGCTATTAGCTCCTAGCTATTCTTTGTAGCGCCGGCGTCTTGCCGGCCAATTCCTTTTTACTCACTGTCATCCTGGGCGTAGCGTGCTGGTTCGCAACGCGGGCCGGCATGCGGAGTCGAAGGATCCCTTGCAGCTCACCGTCACCGCCGACACGAAGAGGCATCCGCTTGACGAGCGGACTCAATGCATTCCCGGCGCAGCAGTCGCCGTTACCGCCGGCGTCTTGGGCAAACTTTTCGGCAAATCCACAGCGAACCGCCCACTTTGCAGTTTCTCGGCGTCTCCATCAGCACCAGGAGCAGTCCACACCGCGCCGATCTCCACCTTGCCGTCTGCCGTCGGCTTGTCCGCCATTTTCGTAGGGCTGCGGCGCTGCTTCTCCACATAGGCCTTGATGACTTGCGAGGCGACGACCGCCGCCAGGGGGCCTTCTTCGCCGCCCTCCCAGAGCACTACCACGACGATCTCGGGATTCCGGCGCGGGCTCACCCCCACGAACCATGCATTATTCTTGAATCTGGCTTTTCCATTTTCAATCTTTGCCTTCGCCGAACCACTGATCGTCTGAGCCGTGCCTGTTTTTCCAGCAAAATCAATGCCTTGCAGGTGGGCAGCCGCCGCGGTCCCAGTCCAGGTGGCGCCCGTAGCGTCCACCACGTGAGGAGAGGTGACGTCGGCCATGGCGTCGGTAATGATCTCCCAGTTCTTCGGGTCCAGTGGAACCTGAACCTTGTCGGGAAGATCCGCCGCAGGCACGACATTCGGCGGCAGGTCTGCAGGAAACGCCACATGCGGACGCACCAGCGCGCCTCCGCTGGCAATGCCGCCGATGGCACGCGCCAGCTGCATGGGAGTTACGGCCACCGCGCCTTGCCCAATACCCACGGAAATGGTTTCCCCGGCGAACCATTTCTGTTTGTAGTTGCGAACTTTCCATTCTTCCGAGGGCATGACTCCGCTGACTTCCTGCGGCAGGTCGATTCCGGTTTTCTGTCCGATGCCGAGCATTGTGGCGTATTTCGCGATGCGTTCAATCCCCAGCTTCTCGGCCAGCGTGTAGAAGAACACGTCGCAGGACTGATAAATCCCTTTTGTGATATCGACGATTCCATGCGATCTGTGCTTTTCTGAGATCCAGCAATGGAAATACCGGCCGTAGAATTCCGCCCCGCCGGTGCAGTTCACCTTCATATCCTGCGCAATGCCTTCCTGCAATCCGGCAGTCGACATAATGATCTTGAAGGTCGAGCCCGGAGCGAGCTGCGCCTGGATCGCCTTATTCAGCAGCGGCTTGTCGGGATCATTGACCAGCTTGTTCCATTGGTCACGCGAAACACGAACCGCAAAATCGTTGGGATCAAACGTGGGCCGGCTCACCATGGCGAGAATCTCGCCGTTGCGCGGGTCCATGGCGACGATCGCGCCGTTCTTCCCCTCAAGCGCCTGTTCGGCCGCAATCTGCAGATCGATGTCCAGAGTCAACTTCAGCTGCTTGCCTGGCACCGCGGGCGTTTCATCGAGGTGCCCTACTTCACGGCCGTGGCTGTTGACCAGCGCGCGCCGCGATCCGTTCTGGCCCATCAGCACCGTATTGTATTGCCGCTCGACTCCCGAAACTCCCACCACGTCGCCCGGGCTGTAGAGCTCGAACTGCGGTTGGTTCAGCATGTCTTCGGTGACTTCCCCAACGTAACCGATGAGGTGCGCCATGAACCCGTTGCGCGGATACAGGCGCCGGTGAGCCATGATGGTGTCCAGTTCCGGCAGCTCGTTGCGATGCGCTTCGATAAACGAGAGCTCGTCCGGCGTGATGTCTTCCTTGAGAAAAATCGGCTGGTATTGCGGCATGGCCGCGAAGTGGCGCACCCGGGCGCGCACCTCGTTCGCATCCATGTGCAGGCCCTGGGCAATCAGGTCGGCGTCAGCATTCAGGTCGCGGGAAGAATCGCGCAGCAGCAGCGCGGAGAACGACGGATAGTTGTCGACGATCACGCGCCCTTCGCGATCGAGAATCTTGCCGCGGGGTGCGAGAATCAGCACATTGCGGATGCGGTTTCTTTCCGCCAGATTCGCGTAGAGATCACTCTGCATCACCTGCAGGCGCCACAGGCCGTAGGCCAGCACCAGAAGAATTCCCAGGATCGCGTACTGCGCCGCCGTCAGGCGGATCGCTGAAACTTTTTCGTCACGGCCGAACATCAGTTGTCAGTGGCCGGTTGCCAGTTGCCAGTCGAGTACTCGTAGGAGCACTGTCCGGTCCGGAACAAGTCACAGCCTCAGAAAATCAAATATGAAGGTTCTTAGCTTTATTGTAATGCGTCACGCACACTCGGCATTGCTCAAGTGGGTAACGGAAGTCACAAGAGCGGTTGTTAGTGGCTAGGGGCTAGGGTTAGTAACGACCTGGTTTTTTCTAGCCACTAGCCTCTGCCCTACGCCCTTTGCTTGAACTTATCCAAAAAGAAGTACAGGATGACGCCCAGCAACGCATTCGCCAGTGCGGCCAGCAATCCGCGGGTCCAACTCCAGTTCTGAGTCAGGCTGACCATACCTTTCGCCACTGTGAACCAAACCGCGGAATGAATGAAATAAAACCCCAGGGTTAGAAGGAACCGGGCACCGACATTCTCCACGTCCAACTTCACGCCGAGAGAAGAAGCCAGATAGCCGACCACGGTTTTGGCAATGCCGTAAATACCGATGGGATTGTGTCCCAGCATGTCCTGGAACAGACCGATGACCGCACCGGTCAACAGACCAGAAATGGGATTGCGCCGCGCCATCGCGAAATAGATCGTCACCAATAAGGGCAAATCGAGGTACACGGCAAGACCGGGAAAATGCCGCGGGAGAAACGCCTGCAGGAAAAGAGCTAACAACGGCACACCGACCGTCACCGGCAGACTGAACCGGTAGACCTCGAGCTGCTCTCCAGATGTGTAAGTAATGGGCACGCTAGTGGGGGGTATCTTGGGAGTTGGCCTGAGCTGGGTCAACCTTAGCTCGGTCAACCTTAGCTGGGCCAGCCTGGACTGTTCCCGGCTGGCGGGGAGCAGTCGAGGGCTTGGACTGCTTCGCCGTAGCTGAGGCTGGTTTCGATCCCGGCAGCGCGAGTCCTGGACCTTCATTGGCGGCAGCACCGGGGGACGGAATCACAGTCTTGGCCGCTTGTCCGGGAGCCACTCCCGGATTGGCCGGAACCAATTTCGGGGCGGCGGCCTTCGGCGTAGCCACACCACCGGCAGGAACCGTACCCGCATTGTTGGGCACGCTCGCCGGCTTGTCCGGAACAGAAGGCAGCCGCTGTGCCAGAATATCCGCGGCCCGCACTCTGCCCACCTCTGCCGTTTGAGCTTGCCGCTCCTGTCGCTCGACTACCACCAGAACTTCTTCCAGTTTGCCGAGATTCACGGCGGGTTTAATCTGGATATTCAGAAACAGATCCTTGCCCGGGCCGACCTTGGTCACGGTGCCCACCGGCAGGCCTTTGGGAAATATCTGGTCGCCGCCGCTGGTAAGCACTCGCTCGCCGGGGGCGACCTGCTCGTCGCTCATCACGCCCTCGAGCACAACTTCGCCGGTCGCCGTGCCCTTAAGAAAACCCTGTAAGCGTGATTTTTCGAGGATCGTTCCCACTCCGCTGGTTTGATCGTTGATAAGAAGCACCTGCGAGACCGAGGGAAACACCTGCAGCACTTTGCCCACAATACCGTCCGCGGTAATCACGGCCATGTCACGCTTCACTCCCCCATTTTCGCCCCGGTCGATATACACCATGCGCGAAGAATCACTGCCGCTGGTGCCGATGACTTGAGCCGCCACGGTCTTGGAAATGTACTGCTCTTTGAAAGCCAGCAGAGCCTGCAGACGATGCGCCTGGACCGCATCCTCGTTCAGCCTGACCTGCTCCAGCCGCAGTTGCTCGATCTGATCCTTGAGCTGTCGGTTCTCCGCGCGCACGCCGCGCAGAAACACGTAGTTGTGCCAGAGATTGCCAGTGCTGTCCTGCGCCCAGATCAGGACGCGCTCGAAGGGAGTGATTACATCCACGGCCCAGACACGGATCAAACGCGTGTTTTCCGTGTCGTTGCTGCGCTTGACCTGTACCGCTAGCCCCAGCACCTGCAGGAACAACACTCCCACCAGTATGACAAGGTTGCGGTAGCGGCCGAGTACGGATTCCATAAGTCAGTGGCCAGTGATTAGTGATTAGTGGCTAGCGTTGATGGTTGCTGGTGGCTGAGCGTGAGTTGCCCGCGGCAAAGATTTGGGGAACAGCACGATGTCAGCCGTGCCGCCCGGGGATCACGAGCCACTAACAACTAGCCACTAGCCACTGCTACTCGATCGAAATTTTGCGCAGCAGCTTGAAGTCGCTGAGCATTTTTCCCGTGCCCAGCACCACGCTGCATAGCGGGTCGTCGGCAATGGAGACCGGCAGTCCGGTTTCTTCGCGAATGCGCTTGTCGAGGTTCTTGAGCAGCGCCCCGCCGCCGGTAAGCACGATGCCGCGGTCGCTGATGTCGGCGGAAAGCTCGGGAGGCGTACGCTCGAGGGCCACGCGAATCGCATTCATAATCGTGGAAACACATTCGCTGAGCGCTTCGCGGATTTCTCCGTCGTCCACGGTGATGGTCTTGGGGACGCCTTCGATCAGATTGCGGCCTTTGATCTCCATCGTCATGGGCTTGTCGAGCTGATGCGCGGAACCGATTTCCATCTTGATCTGCTCGGCGGTTCGCTCACCGATCAGCAGATTGTATTTCCGTTTCAAGTAATTCATGACGGCTTCGTCCATCTGATTTCCGGCCATGCGCACGGAACGCGAGTAAACGATGCCGCTCAGCGAAATCACCGCAATGTCCGTTGTGCCGCCGCCAATGTCGACCACCATGTTGCCGCTGGGCTCGGTGATGGGCAGTCCCGCGCCGATCGCCGCTACCATGGCCTGCTCGACCAGGTGCACTTCGCTGGCCTTGGCGCGATAGGCAGAATCCATGACCGCGCGTTTTTCCACCTGCGTAATCTCCGAAGGAACACCAATCACGATGCGCGGATGCACCAGCATCTTGCGGTTGTGCGCCTTCTGAATGAAATAGTTCAGCATCTTCTCGGTGACCTTGAAATCGGCAATCACGCCGTCTTTCATGGGCTTGATGGCGACGATGTTGCCGGGCGTGCGGCCCAGCATTTCCTTCGCTTCTTTGCCAACAGCTTCCACTTCGCCCGTGTTCTTGTTGATGGCGACGATGGAAGGCTCATTCACCACGATGCCCTTGCCCCGGGCATATACCAAGGTGTTCGCCGTTCCTAGGTCGATAGCCAGGTCGCTCGAGAAAATGCTGAACAGCGATCTCAGGTTGTGCCCGCGCGTAGCGCTGGAATTAAATCCGTTTTTTGACATGACGAGGTTCTTTCCGTGTCTTCATTAACCACTACTCTCCCCGGAAATTTCCGGGGCCATATTTTTTCGGGGGCTGCTGGCTGTTTCTATTCTACGAGATGCTTCACAACTCTGCCCGAAAGTTCTGTCTCTATAAAACCGCGAACCAAACTTCAAACCAATCGTGATCGCTTCCCTACTGGATGATGATTTTCTTCTGCGTCGTGTTCACTCCGCCCTGCGCAGTCTGCGCCGTTACCGTGATCACGGATTCTCCAGTCGGCAACGGCGGCGTGAAGTAATGGAATGTGCCGTCGGTCGTGATCATCGGCACCTCCCGCCCATTCACCATCACCCGCGCCCCAGTTTCGGTCTTGCCCGTAACTTCAATGACGTGTCCGTGTTGGACAAACGGATCCAGTTCCAGATTAATGGCTTCGTTCTGCTTCCCTTTCGGAATGATGGTGAAGCGGTTCTTTTCGCTCTCCGCCGATTCCTTCCCCGCCAGATCGTAGGATTGCACCATCCAGTAATAGGCACCCTCCCCAAGGCTGGTAACCGTAACGTCGGCGGTATTAACTTTTTTGTCAACTAGGGTTGAAGAGAAATACGGGTTCCGGGAAATCTGCAACCGGTAAGCGGTGGCATTCGCCATCGCCGTCCAGGAGAATTCCACGTCTTTGGTGCCTTCGCCGGAAGCGAAGACGGGCATCATGTTCGCCGGCGAAATAGGAATCGGAGGCCCAGTTTCCTTGGCCTTTTCCAAATGCGATTCCTGCCCCCGGAAACTCACCTTTTCCCACGGCGCCAGAGGCACAATCTGGCCATTTCGTGTTACCTCGCCCGATCCTTTTTTCACCAGGATTTCGTGCTGTTCCGTCTTGGGATCGTTATGAACCTGCGCTGCCGATTCCGGAGCCAGAGATGCCGTTGCCCCCGCCACAATCACCGTCGACTTCGATCCCTGCGCGTAGGTGGCGGTAGAAAGATCGACTGTTCCGGTGCTCACCGCGACGGCCACGTTGGTCTGCTGCTGGTCATTGGACGAGTTTTCTTCGATCACGATCAGCGAATCTTGCTTCACGGTGTAGCTGGTGCCGTCGTTGAACACCACCTTCGCCATGCCTTCCGAGCCCGTCTGCACCACGTCGCCTTTGTCGAGGGGAACGTTATAGTCGGCCGGCTGCCAGCTGTTCCCGTTGCCTTTTTTAACCCTCACCGTGCCGTCCAGCGCGGTGAAGTGAGCCTGCTGGGCCGTCGAGCCTCCCAAACCGGAAGCCGGAGCCATGCCTCCGATGCGCTCCAGAATCCTCCCGGCCACATCGTTTGCAGACTGCAGTGTGTTCGCGGTGAATTGCGGAAACGTCAGCCGCACCGCGAAGAAGAATATGGCGGCGCCCGCCAGCACCATCAGGGCAACACTGCGGTACGAGACGGCCTTCCACTTGATATGGATTCCCGATTTGCGATTGTCGGAGGACACTGATGCTCGAAAACCTTGTTAAACCTTAATGAATATGCGGTAAAAGAAAACGTTAGCACACTCGAAACGGCAGAAAGCAAGGTTATCAACCTGGGACGTTACGTTGGTGCAACGAGTTACCGCCCGCTAGGGTACGACCCGGCACTTGTCCCCTCTTGCGGGCAAAACCCTCGTCCGCTTGACCGCCATGTCGGGCCCCAGAGCTTCGGATTCGTTCGCAGTTTCGCGCCGTCCCGCCAAATTCGTACGAACTCCTCGGGATCAGCTATCCTGTTCGCTCCACATGGCCAGCACAACAAATTCCGTATCCGTACTTGCCCGCGGCCGGCAGTCGTTCTTTGCCGAGGGCATGGCCATATTCTGGGTAATTGCCCTGGCCAACCTGCTGTTCCACTGCTACTTCAATAACCGGTACGGATATTTCCGCGACGAGTTTGACTACATGGCCTGCGGTGACCGCCTGGCCTGGGGATACGTAGATCAGCCTCCGCTCATCCCTTTCTTGATTCACATCTGTCGCGCCGTGCTGGGAGACTCGCTGCGCAGCATTCGTTTCATCCCCGCGCTGGCGTCTTCTCTGCTGGTGGTGCAAGCCGCGGTTCTCGTGCGTGAACTCGGCGGGCGCCGCTACGCGCTTTTCCTGACGGCCGTCTGCGTCGTCATCGCTCCACAATATCTTTCCAATGGAAGCCTGCTCGGCACAAACTGCCTCGAGCCCAACCTGTGGATGGGCTGCGCCTACTTCGCGATTCTCGCCATCAAGCGAAGCGATCCGCGCTACTGGCTTTGGTTTGGCGTGGTTGCCGGACTCGGCATGGAAGAAAAGTATTCGATCGCGGTCTTCGGTTTCGGCATGGTCATCGGCCTGCTATTCACCGAACAACGACGCGCGTTTCTCAACCAATGGATCTGGCTCGGCGGTCTCGCCGCTTTTCTGATCTTCCTGCCGAACCTGCTGTGGAACATCCACTATGACTGGCCGTTCGTGCAGTTGATTCACAATATCAAGGCCTCGGGCCGCGACGTAGAGCTGGGACCGTTCTCCTATTTTTTCCAGCAGATGCTGTTGCTGAGTCCTCTGACTGCTCCCATCTGGATCATCGGACTGGCTGCGTTCTTTTTTTCGCCCCGGCTTAGACCCTACCGTGTGCTGGGTTGGAGTTATTTGGTCTGCTATGCGGTTTTCTTTCTCCTTCACGGCAAGAGTTATTATCTGGCGCCCGTCTATCCCATGTTGCTGGCTGCCGGCGCAGTCGTAATTGAGCACGCGGTCGAAGGGGCGAAGGATGCAGGCGCGAAGAACGCGGACTCAGGGAACGACGCCCCAGAAAAAAACCGTCGGAGGTGGACGTGGCTGACGCCCGTGATCGTCAGGGTGCTGCTGGTCGGCGGCGCCCTCGTACTCCCGGTAACCGTGCCGGTGTTGTCGCCCGGCCATTTCATTGCCTACATGCAATATCTGCCCATGAAGTTGCCCGTCATGGAACACAGCCACGCCCGCGCGGTGCTTCCGCAATGGTACGCGGACCAATTCGGCTGGGAAGAGATCGTCGCCGAAACTGCCCTTGCGTGGAATAGCCTTCCGGCGGCCGACCGCCAGGACTGTGGCGTCTTCGCCCAGGACTATGGCCAGGCCGGCGCCATCGACTTCCTCGGCCGCCGCTACGGCCTTCCTCAATCGCTAAGCGGCCACCAGACCTGGTTCCTCTGGGGACCGCGCGGCTACTCCGGCAACTGCATGATCGTTCTCGACGATCGCCGAGAACGCCTCGAACAACTCTGGGACCATGTCGAGTTTGTCGGCACTTCTGCCGATAATCCCTACGCTCTGGAAAAGCAGATCGACGTCTACATCTGCCGCGGCTCGAAATTCGGAACCCTGACTCAACTCTGGCCGCAAGTAAAACGCTGGCGCTAGGTAGCGGGCAACAAGTCGCTTGTCATTCCGACCCGAGTCGGAGCGCCGGAGACGGCGTAGTGGAGGAACCTGTCGTTCGCCAGCGGCGTCCGTAAGCCACTCCTTGCCGCATCTCCGGCGCCCGCTGTAGCATCAGTATCGTAGTACTGATTCAAAGCGAACTTATTTAGTAAGGAGCAATTATGGCAACCGATACTTTGGCCGCCCCGGCCACGCTCAGCAACAGCCAGACCAAGGTTTTCAAGAACTTCATCGACGGCGAGTGGGTCGAGTCCTCAACTGGGGAAACTTTCGAGAATCGCAATCCCGCCGACACCCGCGACGTGGTCGGCATCTTCCAGAAATCCGCCAAGGCAGACGTGGACGCGGCGGTCGACGCCGCCAAGCGCGCCTTCACTAGGTGGCGGCTCGTCCCGGCGCCGCGGCGCGCTGAGATTGTTTTCCGCGCGGCCGAAATCCTGATCGAGCGCAAGGAAGACTATTCCCACGACATGACTCGCGAAATGGGGAAAGTCCTGGCCGAAACGCGCGGCGACGTGCAGGAAGCCATCGACGCCGCTTATTACAATGCCGGCGAAGGACGCCGCCTGTTCGGTCCGACCGTCCCCTCGGAGATGCCCAATAAGTTTGCGATGGCCGTGCGCCAGCCCATTGGCGTGTGCGGCATGATCACGCCGTGGAATTTCCCCATGGCGATTTCTTCTTGGAAGCTGCTGCCCGCCATCGTGTGTGGCAACACCTGCGTCATCAAGCCCGCACAGGACACGCCACTGTCCACTTTCAATTTAGTCCGCGCGCTCACCGACGCCGGATTGCCCAAAGGCGTGATCAACATCGTGGCGGGTTTCGGTCCGGCGGTGGGCACGCCGCTCGCTGAACACTCCGATGTGCGCGCGATTTCGCTGACCGGCTCGTCCGCCGTAGGCCGCATCATCGGTGGAATTGCAGCCCAGAGCTTCAAACACTGCTCGCTCGAACTCGGCGGCAAAAATCCCATGATCGTGCTTGACGACGCCAACCTCGACCTCGCCATCGAAGGCGGCCTCTGGGGCGGATTCGGCACCACCGGCCAGCGCTGCACCGCGACCAGCCGCATCATCGTGCAGAAGGGCGTCTATCGCGAATTCGTGGAGCGCTACGTCGAACGCGCCCGGAAGCTGAAAGTGGGTAACGGCCTCGACGAGTCGGTCGAAATGGGTCCCGCGATCAACGAGAAACAACTTCAAACCGACCTGAGTTACGTCGAAATCGGGAAGAACGAAGGCGCCAAGCTGCTCTGCGGCGGCAACAGGCTCGATCAGAATCAGTATCAGCACGGCTGGTTCATGGAGCCAACCGTATTCTCCGACGTCGACCCCAAAATGCGGATCGCCCAGGAAGAAATCTTCGGCCCCGTGGTTTCGATTATTCCCTGTGACGACCTGGAGGAAGCCATCGAGATCGCCAACGGCATCGAATACGGCTTGTCTTCGTCGCTCTACACCAAAGACGTAAACAAGGCGTTCTCGGCGATTCGCGATCTCTACACCGGCATCACCTACATCAACGCGCCGACCATCGGCGCGGAAGTGCATCTCCCCTTCGGGGGTACGAAAGCCACCGGCAACGGACACCGCGAAGGCGGCATCGGCGCGATCGATTTCTACACGGAGTGGAAGTCGGTCTACGTGGATTACTCCGATAAGCTGCAGAAGGCGCAGATCGATAGAGCGGATTGAAGAGCTTTTAGCCGCAAAGAACGCGAAGGACCACCCAAAAGAACGCAAAGAAAAGCAACAGAAGGTCTTTGTGATCTTTGCGGTAGTTCTTTGCGTGCTTTGCGGTTAAGCTTTTGTTTTGGCTTTTGCAGGAGTCGTTCATGCCCATCACGCAAACCCGCGAGATCTCTGCCGCCAAGCGTCTCGATAACGTTCGCTACGCCATTCGCGACCTGGCCTGCGTAGCCGACGAAGTCACCAAGCAAGGACACAAAGTTCTGCCGCTAAACGTCGGCGACCCGCTGAACTTCGACTTCCAGACTCCACCGCACATCATCGAAGCCGTCTATAAGGCGATGCGTGAGGGCAAAAACGGTTACGCGCCGTCCCCTGGCATTGCGGAAGCGCTCGAGGCGATTCGCGGCGAGGCCGCGCGCAAGGGCATTACAAGTGTGCAGGATGTGTTCGTGACGTCTGGCGTGAGCGAGACGGTCGATCTCTGTATCTCCGCGCTGGTCAATCCCGGCGAAGACATTCTCACGCCTTGTCCTGATTACCCGCTCTACTCGGCCGTGCTCTGCAAGCTGGGCATCGCGATCAATGCGTACGATTTGAACGAAGAAGACGCCTGGCAGCCCGAACTCGCCGACATCGAGCGCAGGCTCACGCAGCGAACTCGCGGCATCGTGCTGATCAACCCCAACAACCCTACCGGCTCATTGTGCACGCGGCAGATGCTCGAACAAATCGCTGAGATCGCCCGCCGCCACAACCTGGTCGTCTTCGCCGACGAGATTTACGACAAGTTAATTCTCGAAGACACTCCGCACATTGCCTTCGCCGAAGTCGCGCCCGATGTCCCTTGCATCACATTCGGCGGCATGTCGAAAAACTATCTTGTTCCGGGATGGCGCATCGGCTGGGGCATCGTTTCCGGTGACGCTGCGGCCGTAAAGCCTTATACAGAAGGCATTCATCGCCTGCTGCGAGCGCGCCTGTGCGCCAACCATCCTGAACAGTACGCCATCAAGCCCGCGCTCGAAGGCCCGCAGGATCACTTGGTCGAAGTGCAACGCAAGCTGCGCTCCCGCCGCGATCTCACGCAGAAATGGTGCGAAGCTACGCCGCGCGTGAGCTGCGTCGCTCCCCGCGGGGCTTTTTACGCCTACCCCAAAATCGATATCCCCGAGAGCGACGAAATCTTCGTCAAAGAACTCATTCGCCAGAAACACGTCATGGTAGTTCACGGCTCCGGCTTCGGCCAGAAGCCCGGCACGCAGCACTTCCGCATCGTCTTCCTGCCGGACGAAAAGACGCTCACAAGCGCCTACGCCGGAATTGCGGATTTCATTCAGGAAAGATATTCGCGGGGTTAGAGGTCTTAGGTATTTTCAGAAAATTCCCGGCAAAACCGCCGGCACTCGCCTGGCATACTCCTCAAACTCCTCGCCAAAAGCAGCGTGCAGCAGCTTTTCTTCGCTGCGCACGCGGATCACCATGCCCACCACAAACACGACAACCGCCGCGATCGTCGCGATCCAATGTTCCATCGCCAGTCCGGTCGCGATCAGCATCCCCAGCATGCCCGTGTAAATTGGATTGCGAACATAGGAGTAAGGCCCGGCAGTGATCAGCGTGTGGCCCTCTACCAGGCGCGCGGGCAAGGCCCACTGCTTGCCGAGCGTGCGGATTGCTTCTTCGATCAGCCACCCCGATCCGGCCGCGATGGCTATGATGATCACTGAAAATAAAATACCCGGAATTCCGGAGAGCGCCGCAACCGGCGGCAGGAACGGCTGATGCGGAGGTTGAAACCACGCCAGGAAATACCCGAACATCTGCAGGGCGATTCCGAACAGAGAAAGGCGGTCGCGTTTGGCCTCCGAAGCTCGCGGCGGCCGTTTGCGAAGCAGGAAAATGCTGACGAAGAAAAGCCAGCATAGGACAACGCCAGCAAGCGTAACCAGCGCGACTGGAGTTGGGTTCGACAATTCCTTTTCAGCCTCGAACGTGAACTAATCTACCAGTTCCTTCGCCGCTTGGCCTTTCCCCGCGAATCTGCTTAAATCGAAGCAGGCGCAACCCTCAGAGTCTACTTAGGTTTCAAATTATCGTGGTCGATATTCATTCCCACATTCTTCCGGAAGTAGATGACGGCTCCAAGTCGTGGGACATTTCCGTCGCCATGTGCAAGATGGCGGCCGAGGACGGCATCACTCACCAGGTGGCCACGCCTCACGCCAACGACCGCTACCACTATGACCGGCAATATTTGCAGGGGCTGGTGGCGCATCTGCAGGGATTGATCGGGCCTGTGCCCGCACTCAGCCTGGGCTGCGACTTCCATCTTTCTTACGACAACGTGCAGGCCGCGCTGGCTGATCCTTCGCACTTCGCCATCGGGAACACGCACTACATGCTGGTCGAGCTCAGCAATTACAGCGTCCCGCCGCAAACCACCGATTCTTTTCTCAAACTCGGCGATTGCGGCATGACGGTTGTGATCACGCATCCGGAGCGCAATCCGATTTTGCGCGAGAGCCCGCAGCGGGTGGTGGAATGGGCGGAGCAGGGCTGCATCATCCAGATGACGGGCTCCGCGCTCACTGGGTTTTGGGGAGAGCGCGTGCGCCGCGTCTCGCAATGGCTGCTCGAGCGCAATGCCGTGCACGTGCTCGCAACCGATGCTCACGATACCGAGAAGCGTGTCCCGGTGCTTTCCACCGCGCGTGAGGCGGCGGCTGAGATCTGCGGCGACGAAGTTGCCGAGGCGCTGGCGGAGAGTAACCCGCGCGCCATTATCGAGAACAAGCCTCTGCCGTATTTTCCGCGGCCGTTGATTGGCAGCTATCGCAAGGCGACTGGCGGGTAGAAATCAGCAATTGGCAGCTGGTAATTAGTTAGCAGTTACCCATTGGCAATTGGCCAGCCTTGGACGTAGAAAGTCTCCCCAACGACTGACACTCGATCTTGGCTAAATGCCAAGTGCTGGATAGCTACTGCGGAGTCGGCGCGCCTGCAGCAGGGGTTGGCGCTGGATCTGCTGGCGCTGTCGTGGTATTCACACGCGGCCCCGGATCAGCGCTGTGCGATGCTGGAGTCAACGATGTCCCGCGGGGAGCATCCGGGGCAGTCGTCATTGCACTTTCCGGATTCAGAAGGTGGTCGTGGCTCGGTCCCAAACCTAACTTGATGAGCGCTCGCGAATCCGGCACGCTCTTTGATTGCCAGCCGTGGTCGGCCTGATATCGGCGCAGGGCATCTTCCGTGGCCTGCGTCCATTGGCCGGTGGCTTCGCCGCTGAGGTAGTGCTCACGGATCAGCGCTTCCTGAATGGCTTGCGTGCGATCGGAGTCAATTTTCTGCTGGCCGCGCACCGTCCGCACAGTTTTCTTCCTCCGCGAAGTTGGACGCTTCCCGGCTGAGGCGGTGTGAGAGGCGCCCGTCGACTTGGAGCCGCTGCTTGCCGTGCCCGTATGCGTCTTCTGGGTGCTGGCCGAGGACTTGCTCGTTGGAGCTTGATTAGTTGGAGCTGCGCCCGCCGAGGTCTGCGGGCTTGCCTGCGCCGCCATCGCCGTGGCACACGTCAGCAAGAGCGCACCCGCCGCGCAGAACCGCAAGGTTCGAGTTCCTGCTGAGACTCTATCAGTCAATGAAAAATCCTCTTCCGGTCAGCTCTCGAAAAGTAAAAGGCCCAACTGGACCCTGGCATTGTAATCGTCCTCGATCATCATCCTCGATCGTCGATTACAGTGCCAGTTCCAATTGGGCTAGTTCTGGTTACGGAAGTGTTCCTGCGAGAAATGCCGTGCCGTCCTGCCGGGTAGAGCCACGTTGGCGGACCAGGAAGACAACATCCTGACCGCTCTTCAAACCCGACTCGACGTGGGCAAGTTCATCTTCGCTGTTCACGGGTTGTTTGTTCACTTCCAGAATGACGTCCCCGCGGCCCAGGCCGATGTCTTCCGCGAAGGAATTCGGCTTTACTTCCTGCACGATCACGCCCTTGCCGGAAGGAATATCCAGCCGGTCGGCCATCTCCGGAGTCAGCTTGCGCACGGCCACGCCGAGCTTGCTGGGTTTGGGACCGTTGTCGCTTTCGTTGTCCTGATCGTCGCCCAGGCGAGCCGCGAACAACTTCGAGCGGTCGGCGATGGTTACGGTCGCATCCTGTGGCTTGCCGTTGCGCACGAAGCCGAGCGACACCTTCGATCCAGGTTTTCGGGAAGCGATATCAGAGACCAGGTCGTCGCCCTTGGTGACTTTCTTGCCTTCCACGCTGACGATGGTGTCGCCGACTTTCAAACCTGCTTCTTCCGCAGGGCCGCCAGGCACTACGCTGGAGACCGTCACGCCGGACCCCGTTCCATACACGCGCGCGATCGCCGGAATTTCTTCTTTGCCAAAAATGATGCCGATCGAACCGCGCACCACGCGATGCTCGGGCGCGATCAGCTGGTTATAAACCTCGACCACAGTCTTTGAGGGCAGCGCAAACCCTACGCCGGCATAGGCGTTGGTCTCGCTCAGAATCGCGGTATTGATACCGATCACTTCGCCGGCCATATTCACCAGCGGTCCGCCGGAGTTGCCCGGGTTGATAGCGGCATCGGTCTGGATGAAAGTCTGGAACTGCCGGTTGGGTACGATAGCGCGCCCTTTGGCGGAAACGATGCCAGCCGTCACCGACTCCGACAACCCAAACGGACTGCCCACAGCGAGCACCCAGTCGCCCACCTGCATACTGTCCGAGTTGCCCATCTTCGCTGAGGGGAGTGCACGATCCACCTCCACCTTGATCACAGCAAGGTCGGTTTCCTGATCGGTACCCACCACCTTGGCTTCGTGCTGCACGCCTGGGGGATCGTCTTCGAAACGTACACGCACGCGATCCGCTTTCTCCACCACGTGGCGGTTGGTGACAATGTAGCCCTTGGAGTCCACGATCACGCCCGAACCGAGCGAGCGCTCGCGGATGGAACCGTCGCCGCCGGCGCCACCCTGGCCACCGGGACCACCGAAGAAGCGGTTAAAGAAGTCGTCAAACCCGCCGCCATCGCCGCCCTCCGGATCGTCGTCGGGAGCCTGTCCCTGACGGCGCCGGTGCGCGTTCTTGATCGTGGATTCGGTGTTGATATTTACCACGCTCGGTTCCAGCTGCTTAGCAATCTGCGAAAAGGTATTCGAAAGCTGCTGCGGCGAAGGCATGGTCAGTGGTGTTGCGTCGCTGCTCTTTTGTCCTTCTTTGCCCTTCACGCCGTAGGAAATCACGGAACCGATGAGAATGCCGACCGAAAGTGTGGCCAGAATACTGAATGTATAAACCCAACGATGGGCGCGCATCCGCACCCAAATCTCCCGCGAATCCATGCCGACTTCCCTCCCAGGAACCTCTATGATTTTCTTATTATACTCGCTGCAAACGCCCCCGCCACGGCAGCATGGCCCATGCCCAAGCGTGCTTGGGGACGCGCAATCAGTTAGACGCGAAAACCCTCGATATCGTTCGCCGTTGGTGTCGACGGCATACGAACGGAGCTGCCTCGGTCTTCAGCGGTGGTAGCTTTCCCAAACACGGCGAGAACAGTGAACCCGTTCCGCCTACTTCGCTTCGTAAACCGTTTTCCCGCCCAGTACCGTGCGCAGCACTTTGGTTGCCAGGAGCTTCTCGGGCGAGGACGCGGTCGGGTCGCGGTCGAGGACCACAAAGTCGGCCAGCATTCCGGCTACCAGCTTGCCTTTTTCTTTCTCTTCGAACTCGGCGAAGGCTGAGCCGGTGGTGTATGCCACGATGGCCTGTTCCATGGTGATCTTCTGCTCAGGGAAATATTCCTTCTTGCCGTCTTCGCTCTTGCGCAGGATTGCCGCGTAGAGGCCGCGGAACGGGGTGACCGGTTCGACAGGGCAGTCTGTGCCAAAAGCCAGGGTTACGCCTTTATTGAGAAACGCCGCCCACGCGTAGGAAGTAGCGGCGCGCTTCGGCCCCAACCGGTCCTGCGCCCAGCGCATATCCGTGAGCAAGTGGCTGGGCTGCATGGAGGCGATCACTTTCAATTCCTTGAAGCGGGCTATCTGGGCGAAAGTGGTGACCTGGGCATGCTCCACTCGCAGGCGGTAGTCGTCTCCGCCGTTGGGGGCCTTAATTTTCTGTTCCTTAGCGGCTTTCTCGGCTTCCGCGAAAGCATCGAGCGCCATTTGAATACCTTTGTCGCCGATCGCGTGAAAACCGATCTGGAAGCCCGCCAGCACACGCTCGGTCGTCATGGCGTTGAGCTTGTCCGCTTCATACTGCGGCAGGCCGGAATTCTTGGGATCGTCGGCGTAGGGTTCGAGCATGGCCGCGGTATGCGATCCGAGCGAGCCATCCATAAAGCCCTTCAGCATCCCGGTGTGCAGCAGCAAATCAGACTGGGGGTGGGAATCGCGCTTCTGGATTAGGTCCTTCACCGAATCGTCGAACGGCAGCCACTCCGAAATGCGAGCCGTAAGCTTGCCATCTTTTTCGAGTTCTTCGTAGATCTTGAAATCGTCCCAGGTGGAGTAATCCTGCGCGGAAGTGACGCCATGCTCGGCCAAGTCTGCCAGCGCCAGTTCGATACCCCGGCGCCGCCGATCGTGCGAAGGCTTGGGAATCACCACTAACACAGCCTGCTGCGCGGTTTCGCGCAGGATGCCGGTGGGCTGGCCGTTAGTGTCGTGGTCAATCTGCCCGCCTTCGGGATCGCGGCTGGCCAGCGTAATGCTCGCCAGTTGCAGCGCCCGGGTATTGGCCACGGCAATGTGTCCGTCGACGCGATCGAGAAACACGGGATGCCCGTTTGAAACTTCGTCGAGATCCCAGCGGTTCGGCGTGACTTTCACCGGCCACATCGTCTCGTCCCAACCGCCACCCAGAATCCACTCTCCGGGCACCGCGTTCTCCACGCGGGCGCGCACTCTCTCTCGCATTTCTTCGAGCGACTTCACTCCGACCAGGTCCAAATTGAGCTTCTGCAGACCAGCCCCGGAAAGATGCAAGTGGGCGTCGTTGAATCCGGCCATAACGAAGTGTCCGCCCAGGTCCACGACCTGAGTCTGCGGTCCCTTGAGTTTTGCGATCTCCACATTCGTGCCCACCGCCTGGATGCGATCGCCGCGAACCGCGATGGCCTCCTGGCGCAGGATCGAAGCAAACTGTGTGTTCGCCGGAACGCTGGTATAGACGTTGGCGTGAACGTAAATCACATCGGCTTTCGGGCCAGGCGTCGGCGCAGGGTCGAACCCCGCCGGAGTGACCCGTCTTGAAGCCGGGTTTGCGGCTGGAGTGCCGGGAGTGGCACTTTGGCTGGCAGCGGGCGCCGCGGTCGGTGCGCCGGCCTGCGCCGGTTTCTGAGCACCGGTCTGTGCGGAGGCTTGCGGGTAGGCTAGAAGTGCACATACGAGCGCAACCATGCACGTGATCGGAGCGACGGACCGCGACCAAGACCGCGCGAGCATCATCCTGCGGGCGGCGTGATCTGGGGCAGCGTGATCTGGGGCAGCGTGATCTGGGGCAGCGTGCCCTTGGGTGGCGTGATTTTGGGCGGCGCAGCGCTCCAGCCCTGCGATCAGAGCCGATATATGACCTGGGGCTTTAGCCCCCGAGGCCGAGAGCTTCCCATTCATTCACCGACCCCCGCCAGAGCGAGCAGGGTGAGCAAAACTCGCTTCAACCCCAGCTCGCGTCCATTACTGTCAAACCATTCCTGCAAAGTGTGCGCCCCGCCGCCGGAGCCTCCGCCGCCGATGGCGATGGCTTCCTGCCCCATAGAAAGCGGAATATTCGCGTCGGTGGAAGCGCGCTGCACCTGGGCGGCGTTGTTCAACTGCGCATCGACCGCGCGTATCACCTGCAGAATGCGTGCGCCCGCCGGCAATTCACCGGCCGGACGGCTGCCGATTACGACCACTTCGCAATTCACGCCGGAAGGCCGCTTCTGTGCCGACGAACGCATCTCGGCGGCCATGGTCTCGTCTTCGACGGCACGGTTCAGAGCCAGGCGCAGCGAATGCTCCAGCCGCTCCATCTCCGCCATCGAAGTGGAGCGAATATCCACCTTCATGCTGGCCGACTCCGGAATCGAGTTCACCGAAGTTCCGCCGCGAATCACTCCAATGTTGAAAGTCGTCTTGGGAGTGGCGGGAACGGGCGTCGCGATGAAGGTCTCGATGGCCTTGGCCAGAATCACAATCGGATTGGGCGCGCCAAAATCGCTCCACGAATGTCCGCCGGGCCCGCGCACGATCACCTCGAAGCGCCGGCTGCCCAGTGCCTCGGCCACAATCGTGTCCGCGCCGGCGCCGTCAAGCACCACGCTATAGGCAAGCGAATCTTTCCACCGTGGCGTGGAAAAGATATGCCGCATCCCGCGCAGGTCGCCTTCACCCTCTTCACCCACGTTTCCGATAAAGACGATTGGAAGTCCGTGCCGGACACGCACCGCCCGCATCAGCGCCGCAATAGCAAGCATGGCCGTCACGCCTGCGCCGTTGTCGGAAACTCCCGGCCCGTAGAGCCGGCTGCCCTGCTGCCGGATATTCAGCGGCGTGTTCGCCGGGAACACAGTATCGATATGCGCGCTCAACGCTACATAACGGCTGCCAAAGCCGGGATGCACGCCGAACACATTGCCCACATCGTCAATGCGAACATCGTCAAGCCCGACTTCGCGAAAGCGTTCCGCCAGCCACGCCCCGCGTGCCGACTCGCCGAACGGAGGCGCCGCGATCCGCGCCATCTCCATCTGCCAGTGCGCCAGTTGCGGCTCCTGCGTGCGAAACCAGTTGAACGCCGACCGCACCTCCGGTGAAGCCGACAGCCGCGCGACTTCCTGTTGCAGCGAAGGCGCAAGGTCCGGCATGTCCGCGCGGGGAGGCGTTGGGCTCATGGGAGGTTATTGCGTCATCTTACAACCAGTGGGAAGCGTATGGAGATACTTAAGCGCAGGTACGTCCCTTTGGACGATCGATGAGGGATGAAGCGCGGTGATGCTGCCGTAGCGCCTGAAATCGGCGAGATTGAATGTGAGAACGCTCTGAACCGCGTAGACGCTGATGGTAGCAACCAGGCGGGCGTCATAGACTTTGGCAAATTGGACCCTTGTGGTCTCTTACAATCCCCTTCGAGGACGCGTAAACCGCCGAAACATCCGGCAGCAGAGTTAACAACTTCTCGATGCCGCTGACTTCATGGAGGACTTCCTCAGGCGACAAACCGAGCCCAGTCAGATCTACTGGACGCGTCGCCACATTCCAGAACTCGGCGATGTTTTGGGAGCAGAAGAAAACGGCGTCCTGCTGCCGGATCAGTCTCGAAACTGCGCGGGTGGCTTGAGAGCAGAGAGGGTGATTCGGTTGAGCAGTACGGAGCAAAATATTCGTGTCAACCAAGGACACGCATCAGTGATCGCGACCCTCATAGATTTCGTCGCGGCTCCGGGCGTAATCGGACAGGACAGGCGTGGGCCGATGGCTGGCCGGCCAAGCCTCAAATGCGGCGACTCGTTCCTCGGCTGATGATGCCTTGTGAATAGCCGGAAACACTGCACTTTCAACTTTCAACGACAGATAAAGGAGATATTCTTCCATTGTCATTCCCCAGGCCTGGGCTCGCACGGCTAGCCCGGATTCAACTTCCGGCTTCAAATTCAGGGTAACGGTCAGGGCTAGTTCTCTACCTGACAGTGTAGGTACACCGGCGTTAAGGCTAATTTTCATAGGAGATGCAAATCGCCGGAATCACCGCCCCAACAGGCTCCCCACGAATCCCGCTCGCCGCTCCACCGCCGCCACCAGTTTCTTAGTCGCCGGAACTTCAATCCCGTGACGCTGCGCACCGCGGAGAATTGGTCCTGCAATGGCCTCGAGTTCAGGAGTCTTATGCTGGGCCACATCTTTCTGCATGGAGCTGCGCATATTCCCCGGCATCTTCATCACGCCGGCAATCACGGCGTCGGCATCAACCTTCGCCCCTTCGGCAAACGCGACAGCGGCCGTTTCACGCAGACAGCAAAGACCCAGTTCTCGCCATACCGGATCGGAGAGTATTTCGCCGGTAGTCTTATCGGCAGCGGTGGTTGATAGCGCAAACGGCGCGAGAAAAACCAGCTTGCCCCACATGAGCGTCGGCTCGTCGTCCACGAAGCGGCATTCGAAGCCCATTTGTTGAAGATGTTCGACGGTGGCCCCCAGCAGCGCACGCCCGGTGGAGGACACATTCAGTCGCGCGAACCCAGAGCGATGGACAATGTGCCCGGGAGCAACCCGCTCCGTTTCGACCGCGATGGTCGCGGCCATGACCTTCTCTGCTCCGAATCGTGACCGCAGCAGCGCAAGATGGTCGATGCCATTGAGCAGCGGCACGATCGCGCCCACCGACTCAGGCTTGGTCAACGCGGCCAGAGCCGGCGCCAGTTCTGTCGCCTTCACCGTAATCCAAAGCACATCCACGGGCGGCACGGCGGAAGCGCGAGCGACAGGCACGCTGAAGTTGCCGAATGCGCTTTCCAGCTGCAGTTGTTCGGGATAATGCGCCAACGACTCGGGCCTGACGACCAGAGTGACCGGCGCTCCAGATCGCGCCAGGCAGGCGCCCATCAGGCCTCCGACGCCGCCGGCGCCGAGAATTGCATGTCGTAACGGTGTTGATGAGGACATAAGTATCGAGGTTTGTCGTATTTCAGTTCTTGCGCGCCACGGCGGGCACGCATTCCAGAATCTCTGCTGCGCTCAGCGTGTGGTCGCTCTGCTTCGCGCGGGCGTAGATGCGCTCCACCACATCCTCAGTGGCGGCAATCCCGCGCCGCTCCAGCCAGAACAGCACATTCGATTTCCCGCTCATGGGCCCAACATCAATGATCTGCTCGAGGCCGAACACATGAGAGGGCACGCCTGAATAGACCGTGTTCGCCAGCAGGACATCGTCCTTGCGATACGCCTTGATGATCGCAGCGGCATGAACTCCTGTGGCCGTGCGGAAAGCATCGTCGCCAACCACGGGATAATTCGCCGGAATCGGCACGCCCGTGGCCCGCGACACCGCCTGGCAATATTGCTTCAGCTTGGTCAGGTCCTGCTGATCCCACGGCGCAACGCCCATCAGCTTCAGATTGACCAGCATCTGATCGATCTGCGTGTTGCCCACGCGCTCGCCGAGGCCGATGCAGCATCCGTGAACGCAATTTGCCCCGGCAATGATCGCCGCCATCGAGTTGGCGATGGCCAACCCGCGGTCGCTGTGCCCGTGCCAGTCCAGGCGAATCTTCTCGCCTGAGGGCCTCACGACTTCCTCCATCACGAACTTCACCAGCGCCAGCGCGCCCATGGGCGTAGCATGCCCCGCCGTATCGCAGATACAGATGGCTCGCGCGCCGGAGTTGATCGCCGTGGCATAGAGGCGCTTCACCGTCTCGGGATCGCAGCGGCTGGTGTCTTCGGTGACGAACATGACGTCGAGTCCCAGCGACACCGCATACTTCACAGCCTTCTCAGTAGTCTCCAGAAGAAAATCGTCGGACCATCCCTCTGTGAAGCGGCGAATCGGGCTGGATCCAATAAAAGTCGCGGCTTCGATGCGGAGTCCGGTTTTCTGTACGATCTCGGCAATCGGACGAATGTCATTCTCGTGCGTGCGCGCCGCGCAGTTGGCCCGAATCTTCATCTTCTGCCTAACGATTTCTTGCGCGAGAGCGGTAACGGCCTCAACCGCTCGCGGCCCCGCGCCCGGCAGTCCAAGATTCAGCGAATTGATTCCCAGCGCTTCCATGAGATGAAGAATCTCGATTTTTTCCGGAATTGACGGATCGCGCACCGACGGCGATTGCAACCCATCGCGCAGAGTCTCGTCGTTGAGCAGCACCGGCCCTGCCAGCTTCAACTCCGGCGGATGATTCAGGTTCCAGTCGTAGATGAGTTCGGAGGTATTCACGGGGAAGCAGCTTCTACCTTCTAGCCAAAGCAACAAGCGCGTCGCGCCTTTTCAGGGGCCATCAGAGTTCGGAATCTTGCCGCCGGAGGGCATTAACTAGAAGCTAGTAGCGATAAGCTGGTCTTGCCTACTTCTTCGGCGGCAGCGTCAGCCCGAATACCGAAACGATTCCCGGACCGGCCACGTTGATCTTCGCGTCCGCGGGAGCCGGCAGATACAGCGTCTTGCAGCGCTCGCAGCGGTAGACTTCGGCGTCCGGGCCCCACGCCTTCGCAGCGTCGCCGCAGGCCTGCTCGACCACATCCGTGGTATAAAACCAGCGCTTCAAATGTCCCGCGCAAGGCTTGCCCTTTTCGTTTTTCTCGTTGCAGGCGCGCTGTCCGGCCTTCTTGATCTTCACTTTATGATGCGGAAGCTGCGCAGGAGTTTCTACAGGAGACGCGGTGATTTCGCCCGTTGCCAAGCACTTACCCTCGTTCGCGCGGCCAGCGCCGCAAAATTCGCTTTACGAGCGTCATTGTATCCGAAGTGTCCGAAATTGCGCTGGCGAACGCGTATGCGCCGGAAGGCAAAGCTTAACCGCAAAGTTCGCCAAGAACTGCTCTTGGTTTTCTTTGCGCGCTTTGCGGCTTTTCTTTGCGACCTTGCGGTTAAAAGCTTTAGCCCCTCGCTAGAACTCCCGCTTCGGCGAAGCCTGTTCCGCGCCCACGCGCCCAGGGACAATCTCGGCTGCGTAATAATTCTCGCTCTTCATCGGCGCACGGGCGAGGCGCCGCAGCATCGCGAGCTGCCCCACGTGCGTGAGCGCATCCGCAATCGGCCCTTGAAATAGCTTTTCGAGCGGAGCGTCGACCGTTGAGTTCGAGGCCAGAAAGTCGTCGAAGCTCTTCAGCGCGGCGAAAAGCCTCCCCACTTCTTTCTCCCAAGGCAACTGCTTCGAGTCGCGCCAGACCTGCTTGCCTTTCGCGAGGGACAGTGCCCAGTCGAACACGTCGCCGATGTGGGCGAGAATCTGTCCAGGCGTGCGCACGCCTTCCCCCGCGTGAAAATCAGCGAAACCCGCCGGAGCATCGCGGACGGCCTTACCGGCGCGATAAGCAAGAGAGGCCAGCGCGTGGCGTAGCAGTTCGCGCTTCGGATCGGAATTGGTGTGGGAATTGGAAGTAGCGCTCATGAATCACCTCTCAGTTCTCAGTTCTCGCGACTCGGTACTCACACCCGTTTGCGCCACACCACAGCCAGCGCGCGCAACGCGCCGATTACGCGCCCTCCGAGGCTGCGGGCAAACTGCATATCCAGGAATCCTTCCATCTGGCGCGCAAAACCGGCTCCATAGCCGTACCACCAGACTTTCTTCATCCCGGGCATGCGGTCCGTGTCCAGGTATTTTACTCGCACCATTTCTTCCAGTCCGAAGCGGCCGTGAGTGCGCCCGCTCCCGCTGGTCTTCACGCCGCCGTGCGGAGCTTCACTGATTCCGAAACACGAAATCACGTCGTTGACCATCACCGTCCCCGCCTGAATGCACCGCGCGAGGCTTTCGCCGCGGGCGGCGTCGCGCGTCCACACGCTTGCCGCCAGACCATATTCCGAGTCGTTAGCGAGGCGCACAGCTTCATCATCACTGTTGAAAGCCATGACCGGCAGCACCGGGCCGAATGTTTCCTCGCACATGACGCGCATGGTTTGCGAAACGTCCATCAGAACGGTGGGCGCGTAATAGTTCACACCGAGTTCCGGCAACCGCTTGCCGCCAGCCACAACCCTTGCTCCGCGCGCCTTCGCATCTTCCACTTGCGATTCCACGATTTGCAGCTGGCGCTCGTGAATCATGGGACCGACATCGGTGTTCGGGTCCATCCCGTTGCCGATGCGGAGCTGGCCAGCCTTTTCCGCACAGGCCTTCACGAACGGTTCATACAAACTGCGATGCACATAGCATCGCTCCACTGACAAGCAAGCCTGCCCGGCGTTGACGAACGCTCCCCAGATCGCGGCGCTCGAGGCGACGTCCACATCGGCATCGTCGAGAACGATCATCGGATCCTTGCCGCCTAACTCCAACACCACCGGCAACAGTCGCTCGGCGGCAGCCACCGCGATGCGCTTCCCCGTGGCCACACTTCCGGTAAAAACCAGCTTGTCGATTTGCGAATAGAGCAGCGCCGCGCCCGTGGCGCCATCTCCCACCACTACCTGAAAAACATCCGGAGGCACGCCCGCGGCGTGCAACAGCGACTCCAGTTTCAACGCCACGAGCGAAGTAAACTCCGACGGCTTTAGCACCACCGCATTCCCCGCCACCAGCGCCGACAGGGTTTCGGTCGCGGGAATGGAAAACGGATAATTCCACGGCGAGATGATCCCCACCACGCCATGCGGTTCGCGCACCAGCCGCCCCCGCTTCAGCTTGGTTGCCAGATTGCCGTGCGGAACCGGCTCGTCGTCCAGCAGACGATAAGCATTGTCGATCAGAAATCGTGCCGCATCCAGCACCACCAGCACTTCCGTAGTCAGCGCTTCAGCCACGGGCTTGCCGGCTTCTTGGGTGACGGCCGCAGCGATTTCTGATTTTCTTTCGTGCAGCCAGCGCTGAAACTCGCGCAGAACTGCAATCCGTCGCCGAGCACCAATCTCGGCCCAGGCGACTTGCGCCGCGCTCGCCCGCGCCACGGCAGCTTGAACCTGACTTTCACTCGCGGATTCAAATTCGCGCAAAACCGCGCCCGTCGCCGGATTTAGCGACGAAATTCTATCTGCCGCGACTCGTACATCTGAAGCCATAGCAAATTTTTTGGTCCGCAAATGCGCGCTGCGCCGCCGTTTCTTCCGCCCGCCCCGGCCCCGAACTCAATGCATTCCCGGGTATTTCCCCACGTACATAAGCGCCAGGTCCAATGTGTCGGTTACGGCATGCGCAATCATCGGCACGGCCAGATTGCGTCCGCAGGCCAGGTACAGCGCTCCCAGCAGCAGCCCGTTCCCTACATTCTCAATCATGCCGATGGCTCCCTGGTCGAGGTGGCCACATCCGAAGACAACACTCACCATGATCAGGCTCAGCACCCATGCCAGTTTCGTATCGCGAAAAACTCCGGCGACACGATTCATCAGGTAGCCGCGATAATCAAGCTCCTCACCCAGGACGCCCAGCGTCCAGATCAGAATCAGATAGATCAGGAAGATTTTAAGATTGCCAACCATGCCGGCAAAGTCCGACAGATCGGGCATCTTTCCGAGCCATCGC
>Ga0181537_10000421_pt1 | contig 39864 bp, 45 predicted proteins | sample PEATcosm2014_Bin_39_FD_119765 | JGI IMG/M metagenome (GOLD analysis project Ga0181537, IMG submission 119765) | Peatland microbial communities from MTU Mesocosm Facility, Houghton, MI, USA - PEATcosm2014_Bin23_10_metaG | ecosystem: Environmental > Terrestrial > Soil > Wetlands > Peat | place... | reverse complement strand
CGGGTCGCATGCATCGCGTCGTCGACGCGATCCTTGCGCTCCTTCACCTCGACTTCGGTGGCGCCGCCGACGCGGATCACCGCGACGCCGCCCGCGAGCTTGGCAAGACGTTCTTGCAGCTTCTCGCGGTCGTAGTCGGAGGTGGTCTCCTCGATCTGCGCCTTGATCTGGGCAATGCGCGCTTCGATGTCGGCCTTCTTGCCGCCGCCGTTGACGATCGTGGTGTTCTCTTTGTCGATCATCACCTTCTTGGCCTTGCCGAGCATGGCGACGGTGACGTTCTCGAGCTTGATGCCGAGATCCTCGCTGATCGCCTGGCCGCCGGTCAGCACTGCGATGTCCTGCAGCATGGCCTTGCGGCGATCGCCGAAGCCCGGCGCCTTCACTGCGGCCACCTTGAGGCCGCCGCGCAGCTTGTTGACGACAAGAGTGGCGAGCGCTTCGCCTTCCACATCTTCCGCAACGATCAGAAGCGGCTTGCCGGTCTGCACGACGGCTTCCAGGAGCGGAAGCAGTTCGTTGAGCGCCGAGAGCTTCTTCTCGTTGATGAGGATGTAGGGGTCCTCCATCTCAACGCGCATCTTGTCGGCGTTGGTGATGAAGTAGGGCGAGATATAGCCGCGGTCGAACTGCATGCCCTCGACGACGTCGAGTTCGGTCTCAAGGCTTTTCGCCTCTTCCACCGTGATCACGCCTTCGTTGCCGACTTTCTTCATCGCCTTGGCGAGGTAGTCGCCGATTTCCTTGTCGCCGTTGGCCGAAATCGTGCCGACCTGGGCGATTTCTTCGTTCGAGGTCACCGGCTTGGAGTTCTTCTTGAGCTCCTCGACCACGGTCTCGACCGCGAGGTCGATGCCGCGCTTTAGGTCCATCGGGTTCATGCCGGCGGCAACCGCCTTTGAACCTTCCTTGACGATCGCGGCGGCAAGCACCGTCGCGGTCGTGGTGCCGTCACCGGCGATGTCGGAGGTTTTCGAGGCAACCTCGCGGACCATCTGCGCGCCCATGTTCTCGAACTTGTCCTCAAGCTCGATTTCCTTGGCGACGGTGACGCCGTCCTTGGTGATGCGAGGGGCGCCGAACGACTTGTCCAGCACGACGTTGCGGCCTTTCGGGCCGAGCGTCACTTTCACCGCATTGGCGAGAATGTCGACGCCGCGCAACATCTTGTCGCGCGCATCGACTGAGAATCTGACTTCCTTGGCAGCCATTTGAATTTCACTCCGTTTGATCTTGTTGAATCAAAAAAGCCGCGTGGCGTTACGCGGCCTTCTTGCGGGCAACTTGCTCGTCGAGCACGCCCATGATGTCGGACTCCTTCATGATCAGAAGCTCCTGGCCGTCGATCTTGACCTCGGTGCCCGACCATTTGCCGAACAGCACGCGGTCGCCGACCTTGATATCGATCGGGATCAGCTTGCCGGCTTCGTCGCGGCCGCCCGGGCCGACGGCGATGACCTCGCCCTGCGACGGCTTTTCCTTGGCGGTGTCTGGGATGATGATGCCGCCGGTGGTCTTTTCCTCGGCATCGATGCGCTTGACGACGACGCGATCGTGAAGCGGACGAAACTTCATGGTGTCCTCCTAAGTTATTGAAAGGGCTTGCGTATACGTGGAGCGGCGCCCAAAGGTCCGGTTGATGTCCAGCCTCAGGCCAGCCGCGTAATGCCGACATGGGGCGTGGATTGTCGCCTGCAAGAGGCGCCTGGAGATTTTTTAGCACTCACCGGATCGGATTGCCAACAGGAACTGCGTCGGGATTCGGCCTTAGTTAATCGCCGCGGTTCCGGGGACATGCGGAAAATATTCTGGTTCCAGCCGCGGAAACCGGACCGGCAAAGCCCGGTTGACTCAGTGTTGTTCGCACCCAGCCGTACTGTTAGCAGGGGACTGACGATGCTGCTACTGCCTTGAATGTAAACAACTTATTCAAATTTGAGGCTTGTAATATGCAGGCCGGGTTGGAGAAAATTCCCAAGTGATTTGGGGACGGAGGGCACCATGGTGTCACGCGACTTTAGCCGGCAGCTCGAGGGCTATGGCCTGACCACGGCCAGTATCCTCTACCGACGGCCGGATCACCCTTGGCTGTTACAGACCTATGTCTGGCAGGACTACGATCTCTGCCCCAACTTTCCGGTGCTGAACAAATTCCTCAATTTCTGGCTGGAGACGCTCGAGGGTCCGCTCCACTCGGTCACCGTCGCGCATGCGCGGCTGATCAAGCCTGCGGAGATCCGCGCCGTCGACGGCGAGTTCCGGCTGCACTAGTTCGTCATTGCGAGGAGTGTAACGACGAAGCAATCCAGGGCAGTTTGCTCTGGAAGACTGGATTGCTTCGCTGCGCTCGCAATGACGGATGTTAGGGCCCGCCGATCGCTGTCACCCGGATCAGCCCGTAGCTCATCAGGCCGAGCACGATGAGCGACGCGGTGACCGCGAGCGTCACGCGCACGCCGGTCTTCGCCACCACGCGCACGTCGACGCCGAGGCCGAGCGCCGCCATGGCGACGGTCGTCAGCAGCGCCGCGGTGCGGGTGATGCCGGGCAATACCGCCTGCGGAATAAATCCCAGCGACCGCGCCGCGAGCAGCAGCAGAAATCCGATGATGAACCATGGCACGAGCTCATGGGCGCGCGGCCCGCGATTGAGGCGGCTGTGCGCGGGCCGGATGCGGCCGGCGAGCAATGAAAATCCCAGCACCACGGGCCCGAGCAAGAGAACGCGCACGAGCTTGATCACGGTGCCGACCTGGTTGGACAGCGCGCCGATCGGCAGCGTCGCGGCGAGCACTTGCGGGACCGCGTAAACCGTCAGCCCTGCCAGCACGCCATATTGCGTCAGCGAAAGATCGAGCAGCGGCACCAGCAGCGGCAGCGTCAGCACGACGATGACGCCGAGCACGGCGGTGAACGAAATCGAGCAGGCGATGTCGTCGCCGTCGGCGCCGATCACCGGCGCCACCGCGGCAATCGCCGAATTGCCGCAAATCGAATTGCCGCAGGCAATCAGGATCGACATCCGCTGCGGCAGGCCGAGCGCGCGGCAGATCGCGTAGCTTGCGCCGATGGCGACCGCAACGATACCGGCGATGCCGCCAATCAGCGCCGGCCCGAGCGCGGTGATGGTGGTGACGCTGACCGATGCGCCGAGCATGACGATGGCGCATTCGAGCACGAATTTGGCGGAGACGTTGATGCCGGGTTGCCAGCGCGCATCAGGCTTCCAGGCGGTGCGCACCGCGACCCCGATCAGGATCGCCAGCACCAGCGCTTCGAGATAAGGCTGGCCGGCGAAATGCATCTCAACCGCTTCGAGCAGCATCGCGGCAATCGTGATGGCGATGCAGAGCAGGATGCCCGGGAGAAGATTTTTCGCGTAATCGGTCAAGCGCGGCTCATTCCGACCTACGAAGCGTTGCTCGAAGAGAACAGCGTCCTCCTTCAAGTGCGATGAGTCAATGCGAGGTCATCTTTCCTTCCCTCCCCCCTTGAGGGGGAGGGAGCGGATCCCCGCGATGCGTGCCGTGCGTCGCGGAGATCCGGGGAGGGGGGTAGCTTTGCTGTTGACCCCCTCCCGGCTCGCTACGCTCGCCGACCTCCCCCTCAAGGGGGGAGGTAAAGATTTTCTAGCTCAGCACCCCAGCGATCGCGTTTGCGGATTTGTTCGCGCGCTTAATACTGGCGCGGCCGTGGCGCGCGGGGAGCAGAGGGGCCTTGGTAAAGGTTGTTCGGCTGGCAGAAGCCGCCGATCCCGTTCACGCTCGCCATGCACTGCGCTTCGCTGACGAAACCGCAATTATAGGCGGCATCGCCCATGTTCAGCACCGCGCACCACGGATAATTCTGCGCCTGCGCGCGCGTCACCAGACCCGGCGTCACGGCCACAATGGCCAGCACGAAAGCAACGATCTTCATGGCGATGCTCCTGGCATTTGTCATGGCGTTTCTCTTGGCGTTTGCGTGTAGAGTGAGCAGTGTATCACGGCGGAGACTGGATATGCGAACGCGGCTCTGGATACTCATCGGCATCGATCTGTTCTTTGGTCTTGGCCTGATTGAGCTTCTGTTCCTCGGCGGCAGCCAGTATCTCTGGTCCATGGTCACCTGCATGGCGTTGATCGGCTATGTGACCTGGTCCATCGTGCAATTGATACAGAAAGTGAAGTCGCCGCCGGCCGCGCCGAAATAGCGCCCTAACTCAACACCCCGACGATGGCGCCGAGAAGACACGTCGTCAGCGTGCCGGAGACGATCGATTTCAAGCCCAGCGAAACCACCTCGTCGCGCTTTTCCGGGCACATGACGGTCAGCCCCGCAATCATGATGCCGAGCGAGCCGAAATTGGCGAAGCCGCACATGGCGTAGAGCATGATCAGCCGGGAGCGCGGATCGAGCGTGCCTTCCGGCAGCGCGGCAAGCTGCAGATAGGCGACGAATTCGTTCAACACGGTCTTGATGCCCATCAGCCCGCCGGCGGTCACCGCTTGCGCCCACGGAATGCCGAGCAGCCAGCACACCGGCGCCATGATCCAGCCGAGCACGCGCTGCATCGTCAGCGGCGCGCCGAGGAAATCCGGCAGCAAGCCGAGGATGGCGTTGGCGAGATAAACCAGCGCCACGAACACGATCAGCATGGCGACGATGTTGAGAAGGAGCTCAAGCCCCGCGCCGGTGCCCTTGACGATGGCGTCCATGGTCGAGTTGGCGGATCGCGCGACGTCGTCGAGCTTGCCGCCGGTATGCTTCTCGTCGGGGTCGGGCACCATCAAGAGGCTGATGAAGATCGCCGCCGGCGCGCCGAGCACGGAAGCGACCATGATATGGCCCGCGGCATCCGGAATGGTGGGGCCAAGGATGGTGGCGTAGAGCACGAACACGGTGCCGGCGATGCGGGCCATGCCGCCGGTCATGACGATGAACATTTCGCTGCGCGACAGCTGTGCCAGATAGGGCCTGATGAACAGCGGCGCCTCGACATTGCCGACAAAGGTGCTCGCCGCGGTGGAAAGCCCGGCGGCGCCGCCGACGTCGAGCGTCTTTTCCAGCGCCCAGGAAAAACCGCGCACGATCGGCGGCATGATGCCCCAGTAAAACAAGAGCGACGACAGCACGCTGATGATCAGCACCACCGGCAGCGTCTGGAACCCGAGCACGAATTCGCTGCCGGGATTTTTCAGCTCGAACGGCAGCGGGCCGCCGCCGACATAGCCGAACACGAAGGCGGTGCCGGCGCGCGTGGCTGTGGCAAGCGCATTCACCCCATCGTTGATCCACACGAACGCGATCTGGGCTTGCGGCACTTTGAGCATCAGCAAAGCGAGCGCGAAGGTGACGAACAGCCCGACGACGACCGGCCGCCACGGCACCGCGCGGCGGTTTTCGCTGATCGCCCAGGCGAAGGCGAGGATGGCAAACACGCCCAGCGCCGATTGCAGATTGAGCATTTTTGTATAAAGCCCCGATTCCCTTGGCATTCGACTGTAGCCTGCAACACCATCATCGTCATGCACAGGCAATGTCCACGGTCAAAGATCGCCTCGACACGGTGGCATAACTTCTAAACTTGCGCTCATTGCCGGTGGTGGCCCATCATGCGTGCTCTCAGATAAGTGCGATGACCTTCGATCTGATATCGCCATTGCCGATACGAGAATGCGTGCGCCGGCTGCGCGCGGCAACGGACGGCACTTGGTCGATGGCCGGGAGCAAGCCGGTTCAGGGTTCGGTCGGCGAGACATCGATCTGCCTGCGCAAGCGGATGTATTACCGCAATGCGGCGCAGTGCTGGCTGTCGGGTAAGCTTGTCGAGGACAACGGGCAAACGCGGCTGCATTGCACCGTCGGATTGCATCCCTTGGTCCGCAAAATCCTCGAAATCTGGATCGGCGCCGTGGTGGTGATTTCTGGCGCGATCCTTATTCACACCGTGAGATTCTGGCTGGGCAGCAATGGGCCGCTGCCGCCGGATTTATGGCTCGGCGTCGCCGCGCCTCTGGTGATACTGGGTTTCGCGGTTCTGCTCTTGATGTTCAGTGATCGTTTTGCGCAGGATGAGCCGGCCTTTCTCGTCGACTTTCTCCAACGCACCATCGATGCGCACGAGGATGAAAGTCTATGATGGCGCCGAAGGGAGTTCAGTAATGCGTATCCGCTTCGATTTCGGTTCGCTCACGTTGGACGTGGAAACGCTCGACACGCCGACGGCCAAGGCGATTACAGCGGCGCTGCCGATCACCGCGTCGGCGTTGACCTGGGGCGAGGAAGTTTATTTCGAGATTCCGGTGCAGGCGGCGCGCGAGAAGGACGCCCGCGCCGTGGTGACGCCGGGCGAGATCGCCTATTGGCCGGACGGCAATGCTATCGCTATCGGTTTTGGCCGCACGCCGATTTCCAAGGGCGACGAGACGCGGCTCGCCAGCCCTTGCAACATTTGGGCAAAGGCGCTCGGCGACGTGAAGACGCTCGCTAAGGTGAAAGGCGGCACGAAGATCAAGGTGACGGCGGCCGATTGACCCGCCGCGCCAGCGAAATCATCAGATCCCAGGCGTTGCGGATATTGATGACGAGCAGCAGCAGTGCCGAGCCGGCCAATAGATCAAGGCCGAACGGATTTTCCCGCAGCAGCAGCGCCGCGACGACGAGACCTGACGCGTAGCAGAACGCCGGAATGACGCCGTAGCACAGGCGGTCGGGAAGATCGGAAATCGGATTGCGGTGCACGCGGACCGCAACGACGATGGAATAGATCACGCTGCTCGCGGCAGCGACGCCGAGCACAACGCCGAAGGATTCGAAAGTTTGCGTCGGGACGAGCGCGATCAGGCTGAGAAAGAGCACATTGGCATAGTGGAAGACGACCGGGCTCATATAGGTTGCGGTATTTCTTCGGCTCTCCGGCTCCTGCGTCAGCACGCCGGTGGCGATCGAGACGGCAACGAAAAGCAGCGCGATCATCGCCGCCGCGGCGGTGCCAAGCAATTCGTAGAATTCGTGCCAGGGAGAGAGCATCTTGCGAAAACTCTGATCGGATCGTCATTGCGAGGAGCGAAGCGACAAAGCAATCCAGGACCGCGCGGCAGAACTGGATTGCTTCGCTACGCTCGCAATGACGGAGAATGACTATCCTCTACCCACGAACGGCATCATGTTCGCCATCACGGTCATGAACAACACATTGGTATCGAGCGGCAGGCCCGCCATGTAAATCACAGCGCGGCCGACATCCTCCGCCGCCATGCGCGCTTCGATCTTCTTCGTTCCGTCGGGTTGCAGCACGCCGTCGCCCTGCACCATGCGGTCGGTGAGCGGCGTCGCGGCATTGCCGATATCGATCTGGCCGCAGCAGATGTCGTAGCCGCGGCAGTCGAGCGCGGTCTGTTTGGTGAGGCCCGTGACGGCGTGCTTGGTCGCGGTATAAGCGGCTGCGCCGGGCCGCGGCGTGTGCGCGGAGATCGAGCCGTTATTGATGATGCGGCCGCCGCGCGGGCTTTGCGCTTTCATGATCTTGATCGCTTCCTGCGTGCACAGAAACACGCCGGTGAAATTGGTGGCTACCACGGCCTGCCATTTGTCGAACGGTATTTCCTCGATTGGCATCGCCGGTGCGCCGATGCCGGCATTGTTGAAGAGCAGATCGAGCCGGCCGTATGTCGCCTTGGTCTTGGCAAACAGCGCCTTGATCGCGGCCGGATCGCCGACGTCGGCTTGCACGGTGAGCGCTTCGCCGGGCGTCTGCGCGCCTTCGTCCGCGACGGCCTGGAGCATTTCAATGCGCCGGCCGGCGAGCACGACGGCGTAGCCTTCCTTCATCAGCGCCAGCGTCACCGCGCGTCCCACGCCGGTGCCGGCTCCGGTCACCAGTGCCACTTTCCGCCCCGCCATGAGTGTCCTCCACTGTCATTCCGGAAGCCGCGACAGCGGCTATCCGGAATCCATAACCACGGATCGGGAGGCAGCGAAAGGGCTGAGCCGTTTGCAGTAATGTCGGCGATTATGGATCCCGGGTTCGCGCTGCGCGCGCCCCCGGGATGACGGCAAAAGCTGTCAGCTCGCCAGCGCGACTTCCTGGTCGGGGCTGCCGACGCGATATTCCTCGGGATGGGCCAGCCGATAAGTCATCTCGTCGGCCGTGCCCGGCCTGCCGAAGCGGAAGCCCTGCATCGAATGGACGCCGGCGGCGCGCAGGAACAGATGCTGCTCGGCCGTTTCGACGCCTTCGGCGGTGACTTTCATGCCCAGCCCGCGGCCGAGACTCACAACGGCATGGACGATAGCGGCGGCGTCCGGCGCCTTCTCGATCGCGCGCACGAAGCTACTGTCGATCTTGAGCTTGTCGAACGGGAAACGCCGCAGATAGAGCAGGCTCGAATAGCCGGTGCCGAAATCGTCGAGCGCGAAGCGCACGCCGATGGCTTTGAGCCGCAGCATCGACAGTTCCGCGGTCTCGAGGTTGCCCAAGAGCGTGCTCTCGGTCAGTTCAAGCTCGAGGCGGCTCGCTTCAAAATCGGTCTCGGTGAGAATGCGCTCGACCAGTTCGACGAAGTCGGAGCGGCGGAATTGCAGCGGCGAGACGTTCACCGCGACGGTCACCTTGGGCCATTGCCGGCCGTCGAGGCAGCTGCGGCGGAGCATCCACTCGCCGAGCTCGATGATGAGCCCGGAATGTTCGGCGATCGGAATGAAGCGCGTCGGCGGAATTTCGCCATGGATCGGGTGGGTCCAGCGCGCCAGCGCTTCGACTCCGACCACGACTTCGCCGGAGGAATTGACGATCGGCTGGTAGGCGGCGCGCAACTCGTCGTTCTTGATCGCCTGGAGCAGATCGCCTTCGAGCAGCTTGCGGTTCGACAGGTCGGCGTCCATCGCCGCGTCGTAGATGCAGGCGCGGTTGCGGCCTTCGTTCTTGGCGCGGTAGAGCGCCATGTCGGCGTAGCGCAGAATGTCGGCGGCGCCGCCGGCGCGGCGGTCGATCACGGCGATGCCGATCGAGGCGCCGATGATGATGTTATGGCCGGAAATGGCGTAAGGCGCGCACACCGCCGCAATGATGCGGCCGGCAATGGCCTGCAGCGAATAGGAATCCGAGGCGCAAGTGGTGATGATGGCGAATTCGTCGCCGCCGAGCCGGGCGACGAGATCGTCGCCGCGCATGATGCGGGACAGCCGCTGCGTGACGTTGAGAATGAGCTCGTCGCCGATGTGATGGCCGAGCGTGTCGTTGACGTCCTTGAAGTGATCGAGGTCGATATAGAACACCGCCGCCGATGGCCCGCCGCTGCGCACTTGGACGATGGCCTGTTCAAGCCGTTCGCTGAAATAGATGCGGTTGGGCAGGCCGCAGACCGGATCGTGCAGCGCCATGTGGCGCAACTGCCGCTCGCCGCTGGCGAGCGCGGCCGCGGCGCTCCGCATGTAGCGCATGCCGAGCCCGACCAAAAGCGCGAAACCGGCGATCGCCACCGCGATGAACGGCAACACGCTGGCGAGGATAGCGCCGCCGGGCTGCGTCGGTTTCCAGGCCAGCCGCGCGACGACATTGCCGGCGGTGTCGGAGAGCTCGATGACGCGATCGTCGCTCGCCGGCGGCAGTTCGCCGATTTCGCGCAAGCCGGTCAGTTGCAGATTGCTGCCGATTCTGCCGAGCAGATTGTCGTCGATATATTCCGCCGCAACGATAATGGGGGCGTGGGCATTGCCTGTTGCCAGATCAGCGTCGATGCCGACCGCCGCCGCGGCGACGATTGCGGGCTTGCCGAGATAGCGCTGGATCAGAACGATGCCGCGGCCCGGTTTGGCGGCGTGCTGCGCATCGAGAAGCGAAACCGTTTCGCCCGGCATGGCCGTCGCCCGGCCGCGCAAAAGATCGAGGCTCGGCGACAGCGCAGCCTTGAGATCGGGCGAGTTGAGATCGATTGCGCCTGGATTCTCGGCGTCGCCACTGCGCGCGTATCTGATCTCGTCGTCCGCGGTCACGACTGCGAGCACGTCGTTATCGAGGCTCGCGAGCCATTGCCCGACCCAGCGCTCGACCCATTCCGGATCGTAAGCATCGCGGATCTTCGGTGTCGCGCGCGGGCTGGTAGCGACGCTTTCGACTAGGCGCAGCTTGTGCGCGCCTTCGTTGACGATGGCCTGATGGATCAGTTGCTGCTGGGTGGTGAAAGCGACTTCATCGGCACGCTGTGCGGAGGTGAGCACGGCGACGACCACGCAGACGATGGCGACGGCAACGATCACGCCGATCGGCATGACCAGGCTGACACGGACCCGATCCCACCGCGACCCCTTGCTTTCCCCGGCGATTTGCGACTGCGCCGAAGGCAACACGCTTCACCTTTTGGACATGGCTCGGCCGGACCATAGGGCGCAAAGCTTTCCGTTTGCTTGCAATTTACCCGCGCAATGGCGTCCGGCCACGCCGTGGGACAGTTCCACTCGTGCTCGTTAATGCGCCGTAAACGCAAAATGCAGTTGTGGCATGTGGAACCCGCCTAAACAGCCCCGTCTCAGCGCCGATTAGCGTAAGGCGGGCGCGGAATGCCGATATGGGCGGCACGCAAGGCGGCCGACCAGCGTTCGCGCAGATCGGTGAAATAGGGCTCGCCCGGCTCGATGCGATAGATCAGTTCGGGGTCGCAGGTATCGCGGCGTACGACCAGGATGTCGATCGGCATGCCGACCGAGAGATTCGAGCGCATGGTTGAATCGATTGAAACGAGCCCGACTTTCAGGCCGTCATAAAGGTCCATGTCGAAGTTGATGGCGCGGTCGAGTACCGGCTTGCCGTATTTGTGCTCGCCGATCTGAAGGTAGGGCGTGTCGGTGGTGCATTCGATGAAATTACCGGCCGAATAGATCATGAAAAGCCGCATCCGCTCGCCCATGATCTGCCCGCCGAACAGAAACGACACGTCGAAATTCACGTCGGAGGCTTCGAGCGCTTTGCCCTCGGTGGCGTGAATATTGCGGATGACGTGACCGACGCGCTGCGCCGCCTGGAACATGGTCGGCGCGTTCATCAGCGTTTCGCGCTCGCCGGTTTCCGGATTGTCGTAGCCTTCCATCAATATGCTGATCACCGACTGGCTGATGGAAAGATTGCCGGCCGTCGCAATCGCCATCACGCGCTTCTTCGGATCCTTGAAGGTGTGCAGCTTGCGGAAGGTCGAGATGTTGTCGACGCCGGCATTGGTTCGCGTATCCGCGAACATCACGAGCCCCTCACGCACCAGGATTCCGCCGCAATAGGTCATCGACTCCACGCCCTCCACACGCCCCATGCAGTGTTTATAGCATTCTCCTGCACGACGCGAAGGCAGAACGGGCGCGGCGGAAAAGCGCTATTGGCCGACCTTGATGGCGACTTCGAGTGTCTCGACACCTGGACCGTAACGCATGCCGCGCACCGGCGCGGCGCCGAGTGCATCGAGCCCGATGGCGACGCGCACATGCGCATCGGTCGGGCAGAAGCCATTGGCGGGATCGAAGGCGATCCAGCCGAGTCCGGGCACCAACGCTTCCGCCCAGGCATGGCCCGCCGCCCGTGCGGCGCCGTCGTCGCTGCAATAGTAGCCGCCGACGTAACGCGCCGGGATGCCGAGCGCGTGCGCGGCTCCGATGAAGACATGGGTCAGGTCGCGCGACGGACCGCCCTTGCGGACGAAAGCCTCCGCTGCACTTGCGGCGCCTTCGGCGTCGTCGCCCTCATGATCCATCTCTTCGTAGAGCCGGTCGAGCAGCCCATGCAGCTCGGCAAGGGCTTCGCCATCTTTTGCGACGCGGACGCTGTGCGCAAATTCGCGGATCGCGGGATCGGCCTGGGTAAGTGCCGTGTCGCGCAAGAACAGGCTCGGCCCGAAGCGCTCAAGCGTGCCGCGCACGACGCCGTTTGTGTTTTGCGTTTCGACTTCGCCGTCGACCTCGACGGAAAGTTCGCTGAACGGGCCGTCCGCGGAAAAGACGTGGGTGATGTTGCCGAAGGCATCCTCGTGCGCTGCCAGTCGGGCGTCGGCCGAGACGTCGATACGCCAGCGCACCACGTACTGGCCTTCATGATTTCGCGGCGTCAACCGAAGCACCTGGATCACGGCCGCAGCCGGCGGATCGTAGCGGTAGACGTTGCGGTGGGCGATGCGCAGGCGCATGTCAGGAGTCGGTGATCAGAAATCAGGCATCAACGGGTGCAGGATAGACGACGCGGCGGCGCGTTGTCCTCTTGTTTCTGATTTTTGAACTCTGGTCCCTGATCCTGTTACTACAATAGGTATTGTTGCGTGACCGCGGTTCCGAGCCGATTGTTGTCCTCGACGAATTCGTCGATGAATTCGTGGAGCCCGCTCTGGAATACTGCGTCGATTTTGGAGTTTTCCAGCCGCGCGCGCACCATGCGGGCGTGACGCTGCGCGGGTCCCTGGCGGCCGTAGGCATTGGCGATGCGGTCGAGATTTTGAACAAGGTTCTCGTAGCAGCTCGCCAGCGAGCGGGGCATCTCGTCCTTGAGGATCAGAAGATCGGCGACCAGCCACGGCTTGACGTTCTCCCGATAGACCCAGTGATAGGCGGTGAGCGCGGAAACCGTGCGCAGGATCGACGACCACTGGAAATAGTCGAGCGGGCCGCCGACTTTCTCGATCGCCGGCAACAGCAGGTGATATTTCACGTCGAGAATGCGCGCAGTGTTGTCGGCACGCTCGATATAGACGCCGAGCCGCGAGAACCAGTAGGCGTCGTTGCGCAGCATGGTGCGGTAGGCCGAGCCGTCGAAGCGCAAGGAAGTGCCCAGCACCCAGCGCAGGAAGCGGGCAAATTCTTCGCGTGAGCTCGGCCCGTTGCCCCAGCGTTTGAGCTCGAGCCAGGCGGTGTTGATGGCGTCCCACATTTCGATGGTCAGCGCCGTGCGCACAGCGCGCGCATTGAGCCGCGCGTTTTCGAAACAGTTGCGGATCGAGGATGGATTGACCGTCGAGAAGGCAAGAAATTCGGTGACGTTTTCCTCGTTTGCCTCTTTGTAATTCTCAAAAAAGGCGGCGGCACAGCCGGCGGTGGCGACCGCCGATTCCCATTCGTTGGTGGTGCCGACATAGGCAAGCGGCAGCGCGGTCAGCCGCAGCGTGGTGTCAAGAATGCGCGCAATGTATTCCGCCCGTTCAACATAGCGGGCGAGCCAATAAAGGTTATCGGCGGTGCGCGAGAGCATGTTCTAAAGCGTCATCCGTCCAAAACCCAGGTGTCCTTGGTGCCGCCGCCTTGGCTGGAATTGACCACGAGCGAACCCTTTTTCAGCGCCACGCGCGTGAGCCCGCCGGGCACGATGCGAATGCGGCTGCGGCCCGACAGAACAAACGGGCGCAGATCGACGTGGCGCGGCGCAATTCCCTCTTCGACGCAGGTCGGGCAGGTCGAGAGCGCAAGCGTCGGCTGAGCGATGAAATTTTTCGGGTCGGATTTCAGCTTGGCGCGGAACGCGGCGACTGTGGCCTTGTCCGATTTCGGTCCGATCAACATGCCGTAACCGCCCGAGCCATGTACCTCCTTGACCACGAGCTCCTCGATCTTGTCGAGCACGTAGGCGAGATGTTCGTCCTCGCGGCAGCGCCAAGTCGGCACGTTCTTCAAAATCGGCTCTTCACCGAGAAAAAATTTTACGATCTCGGGCATGTAGCTATAGACCGCCTTGTCGTCGGCGATGCCGGTGCCGACCGCATTGGCAAGCGTGACACTGCCGGCCTGATAGGCCGACATCAGGCCCGGTACGCCCAGCGCACTGTCGGGACGGAACACCAGCGGGTCGAGAAAATCGTCGTCGATGCGGCGATAAATTACGTCGACACGCTTTAATCCTTCCGTCGTGCGCATATAGACGACGTCACCCTTGATGACGAGGTCGCGGCCTTCAACGAGTTCGATGCCAAGTTTGTCGGCGAGGAACGAATGTTCGTAATAGGCCGAGTTGTAGACGCCGGGCGTCAGTAGCACGACGTTCGGTTCGGCGGATGCCGACGGTGGCGCGACCGATTTCAGCGTATCAAGAAGTTCGTCGGGATAATTCTCGACCGGCGCAACGCGGTAGCGCGAGAACAGTTCCGGGAACAGCCGCAACATGATCTCGCGGTTCTCCAGCATGTAAGAAACGCCGGAGGGCGTGCGCGCATTGTCTTCGAGCACGTAGAAGGTCTCGGCATCGAGCCGCACGATGTCGATGCCGGCGATGTGCACATAAATATCGTGCGGGACTTTCTGGCCGTTCATCTCCGGACGGAAGACCGGATTCTGAAAAACCAGGTCCTCGGGCACGATGCCGGCTCGCAAAATCTCGCGGCGGCCGTAGACGTCCTTGATGTAGGCGTTGATGGCTTTGACGCGCTGTTCGAGGCCGCGCTTGAGCAGTTCCCACTCCTTCGCCGCGATGATGCGCGGGATGACGTCGAAGGGAATGAGGCGTTCTTGCGCCTCGGGGTCGCCATAGACCGCAAAGGTGATTCCGATGCGCCTGAATAACAGCTCTGCCTCGCGGCGGCGGAAATCGAGCACGTCGGGTTTGATCTCGCCCAGCCATTGCGATAGCTCGGCGTAGGCCGGACGAACCGCGTCCCCGCTGCCCTTCATTTCATCGAACATGTCGCTCCCCGGCGCGCTCCAACCATAAACCCCTGCGGCATCGATACTTGTAGCAATCTTCGCGCCAATTCGGACGGCCGGCGGAGAGGGGCCGAGCCTCGCCCTGACCCCATTATTGCTCATGTTTTGGGCGGCCTGACCATCGCGGCGGCGAACCCTGATCCGCATCGTACAGGTTACAACTCACACGGGCCGCGCGGCGTTGCGTGTTGAGCCGTCCCCGCCGCCGGGCTAGAGAAAACGGAGCACGGGAGCCTCAAGTGTCCGAGAACAGTGTCGCGGCCAATGCCGCGAACAAGACAGAGGGTGGCATTGTCACCGCCGCCGTCCTCGTCATCGGCGACGAGATCCTGTCAGGCCGGACCAAGGACAAGAATATCGGCTATATCGCCGAATATCTCACCACTCTCGGCATTGACCTGAAGGAAGTGCGCGTCGTTCCCGATGAAGAGCCGGAGATTGTCGCCGCGGTCAACGCGCTGCGCACGCGCTACACTTATTTGTTCACGACGGGCGGAATTGGACCCACGCACGACGACATTACCGCCGACTGCGTCGCCAAGGCGTTCGGCGTGCCGCTACAATATCACCCTCGCGCGATCGAGATCATGCAGGCGCGCATCGCCGCGACCGGCGGTACGATGAACGAAGCGCGCATGCGCATGACGCGCGTGCCGGTTGGCGGCGAGCTCGTGCTGAACAAAATCTCCGGCGCGCCCGGGTTCCGGATCGGCAATGTCATCGTCATGGCAGGCATACCGAGCGTGATGCAGGCGATGCTCGACTACGTCACGCCGCAGCTCAAGACCGGTGCCCGGATGCTTTCGGAAACGGTACGCGCCGACAGCCGCGAGGGCGACATCGGAACCGAGCTTGGCGAAATCGCGAAACAGAATCCCGACGTCGTGATCGGCTCCTATCCGTTTCAGGATGAAAATAACGCCGCCAACGCGAATATCGTCATTCGCTCGCGCGACGGGCAAAAGCTCGCTGCCGCCAAAGCCGCAGTCGAAGCGATGCTCGTCCGCGTCAAGGCCGAGCTTGCCAAAGCCTGAGCGCTGCGGCGCAATCGCTGCGCCGATTCGTTATTCCGTCGCCATTGCGAAGCGCGAGAAATCGACCGTATGAATCGCCGCCGGGTTATTGCAGTCCTTGTCGCGCTTGCGGCGGCGTTACTGTCGCCTCGCATTGGCGACGCGGCACCGACGGCGCAGCTGCAGGATTTCGGCATCGTCTATCTGCATGGCAAGGGCGCGTGGCCCGGCGCGCTCAATGGCGGCATTTTGAGTTCCTTGAAAGACCAAGGCGCGCTGATCGTGACGCCGGAAATGCCGTGGTCGTTCAATCGCCGCTATGCCGCGACTTACGATGAGGCGATGACGGAGATCGACAACGCCGTTGCCGGACTGAAAACGAAGGGCGCGAAGCGCATCGTCATTATCGGCCATTCGCTCGGCGCCAATGCCGCGATCGGTTATGCCGCGCGGCATTCCGATATTGCCGGCGTGGTCGCGCTCGCGCCGGGCCATCTCCCCGAAACCGGAAACCTGCGGGACTACGTCGCCGACGCGGTGGCGCGCGCCAAAACGCTGGTGGCGGCGGGCCAGGGCAATATACCGCAAAGTTTTCCCGACATGGCGCAGGGCATCCCGCTCAGCGCAACCGCAACGCCTATCGTCTATCTAAGCATGTTCGATCCGGACGGCCCGGCCGTGATTCCGAAAAATGCCGCCACGATGGGAGCGGCGGCGCATCCGGTACCGCTACTCTGGATCGTCGGCAAGCTCGATCCGATCGATCGCCGCGGTCCCGATTACGCCTTCGACGCCGCCGCCAAGAATCCGAAGAGCAAATATATCGAGGTTTTTGCCGGCCACCTGACGACACCGTTTGCGGCGCGCGATCACGTAGTGGCATGGATCAATTCGCTGTGAGCGCTGCGGCGCTTTTCATTCACGGCGAAGCGCCTTGCCGCAGCGCAGCTTGATGCCTACGTTTCCTGCGCACGGACTATTCAGAGCCAGCGCGGGTTCTTGAGCGGTGAGCGAAACAGAAGCCCTCTTTAGTGTTCTGCGCCAGTCGGCCAATGCCGATTGTGTCGCCGCGTTCGAGCGCGCGGTGAGTGACGCGCCGGACCGCGATCTGTGCCGGATCAACGCGCTGGATTTCACCGCCAGGCATAAGCTCGACGAGGAAAAGACAATCGCCGCGTTCCTGCACGCGGCGCGCCTCGGTATCTTTGAACTGTCCTGGAACGTGCTCTGTCCCGCTTGCGGTGGTGTGCTCGATGCGGGCGCGACGCTGAAAAACGTCAATCACGAAGAATATGCCTGCACGCTGTGCGCTGCGGACTACAAGCCGACGCTCGACGAGATGGTCGAAGTCACCTTTACGGTGAGCCCGCGGGTGCGCCGGATCGCCGGTCACGATCCCGATACGCTGCCCGAGGCCGAATATTACCGGCAGATTTTCTGGAGTTCGGGCGCCGATTTGCCGGACGATCTGGAGGCGGCGCTCGCCGAATTCACCGTCGAATCGGTCGAGCTGCCATCCGGCGCCAGGGCGGTGCTGTCGGTGCAGCTGTCCGAAGGTTTCTACATCGTGTTCGATCCGGTGACCCACGGCCGGCAAATCATCGAAGTCACCGGCGACCCGACCCGCGAGCGGCAAGCGGTGTCGATGGTGTTCAATAAGGTGACGGCGTTGGGCGGCGAGGCGGTTACATTGCGGCCGGGGCCGCTCCGGCTGTCGCTTGAAAACCAGACCGGCCGCCGCGTGCTGCCGGCGCTGTGGATCTCCGGCGACCCGTTGCATCATCTGCTCGGCCGGCGCAAACCGTTCCTCACCGCGAAGCGGCTGCTCACCAATCAGACGTTCCGCGACATCTATCAGACCGATACGCTCGCTCCCGATCAGCGGCTCAAGATCACAAGCCTCACTTTCCTGTTCACGGACCTGAAGGGCTCGACCGCGCTCTACGAGCGGGTCGGCGATCTGGTCGCCTACGATCTGGTGCGCCAGCATTTCGGCGTGCTGTACGACATCGTCGCCGGCGAAACCGGCGCGGTCGTCAAGACCATCGGCGACGCAGTCATGGCGACATTCCAGACGCCGGATCGCGCGCTGGCGGCGGCGCTGCGCATGCGCGAGGCAATGACCAAGATCAATGCAGAACGGCATAACGAAGACCTGCTGCTCAAGATCGGAATCCACGAAGGGCCGTGCCTCGCGGTCACGCTCAACAACAGTCAGGATTATTTCGGCCAGACGGTGAACATCGCGGCGCGCGTTCAGGGGCTTGCATCCTCGCGCGCGATCTTCGCCACCAAGCCGGTGGTCGAAGACCCCAAGGCGACCAAAATCCTTGAAGACTTGAACTTGTATCCTTCGATGCATCAGGCGGCATTGCGCGGCATGGCCGATGCGACCACGGTCTACGAGATTCCCTGATATAATGCGCCTCGTGGAGCGGATTTTGACATTCGCTACCCACTCGGCCGCCAACACGTGAAGCGAATGTCAAATCCAAAGCTCCACGAGCACTGATACTTGCTCGTGGTCCTTTGTGGTTCCAATATTCGCACACGAGCTTTCCGCACCGGGATACGAATATTGGAATCGGACCACGAAATGCCGCAACCCGAACCCGATAAGCCGCCCGATCCGGAAAAGATATTCCCGGTTTCCTGGGATCAATTTCATCGCGATTCACGCGCGCTCGCCTGGCGGCTTTCCGGCTCCGGCCCTTTTGCAGCGATTGTTTGCATAACGCGCGGCGGGCTCGTGCCGGCGGGGATCGTAGCGCGCGAACTCGGCATCCGGCTCATCGAGACGGTGTGCGTCTCAAGCTACGACCATACGCGGCAGGGCGATTTGAAAGTACTCAAGACTGTCGCGGCGTTGATCGTTGCCTCCGGCGGTGGGGAGGGCGCGGGCGTCCTCATCGTCGACGATCTCGTCGATACCGGCCAGACTGCGAAAGTGGTGCGGGCGCTGTTGCCGCGCGCGCATTTCGCCACCGTCTACGCCAAGCCGATGGGCCGGCCGATGGTCGACACCTTCATCACCGAAGTGTCGCAAGACACCTGGATCTACTTTCCCTGGGATACCGGGCTCGCCTTCCAGCCGCCGATCCGCGACGCCGGCTTGTAGTCGCCGCCACCGTGTTCGGCTATGATCTGGCAACAGTCATTGAGGAGAACGCCCATGGACGCCGTCACACCCAAAGCTAAGCACGATACGCTTGATACGCATTCGCATGTCGTGCGCCCCGCCCAGATGGAATGGAGAAAAACCCGGTTCGCCGGCTGCGAGGTCAAAGGCTTGCTGTTCGACAAAGAGAGCGGGCTCGTCACTGGCCTGATGCGTTTTGCGCCCGGCGCGGTACTGCCCGACCACGAGCACGTGCGGATTGAGCAGACCTATGTGCTCGAAGGCAAGCTCGTCGACAAGGAAGGCCCGGCCGAAGGCCTCACCGTAGGCCCCGGCGAATTTGTCTGGCGCGAAGCCGGCAGCCGCCACGTCGCCTGGACACCGGAAGGCGGACTCATGCTCGCCATGTTCCAGGTGCCCAATAAGTTCTTCGAGACCGACGGCCGGGTGACCGATGTTTCCGGCGACGACTGGGACAAACTTTGGGGGCACGTGTTCAAGGATTAAGCGCGATTCCGAAGAAGCCCTCGAGATCCGGTATGGATCGTCGGGGCTTTGAAAGGGACCGTGCTCACCATCAGGAGGGTGAGATGAACATGAGCCGATACTTGCTGCGCACGCTCATCGCCGCAGCGGCAGTTGCCGCGTTGCTGACGGTCAATGCCGGCGCGCAAATGGGCCCGATGATGCCGAAATTCTCTCTTGGCAAAGATCAGCACAAACTCACGCCGGAAGAGCAGCAGCGGCAGGAGCAGCTCGACAGCGACTACCAGGCGGCAACCAAGAAGATTCCCGACCAGAAGCCGGTCAACGATCCGTGGGCCGACGTGCGCCCGTCGGCGACGACCTCGTCACAGAATAAAAAGCAACAGTGAGCAAAGAAGCCCTCCGCCGCGCGGACGTGCTATAGAGGCGCGCTCCGCGGACGCTTCGGCTGTCCGCCTGGCGGACGTGGCGAAATGGTAGACGCAAGGGACTTAAAATCCCTCGGGAGTAACTTCCCATGCCGGTTCAAGTCCGGCCGTCCGCACCAGCCTTCGCTCGCTCTGCGAGCTAAGTTGCGCCGCTCTCAAAGCTCTCGACGAAGACAAGGCCGATGCCGCGGGTGAGCGCGGCCGCGGTCACCGCGGAGGCACCGAGGCCGGCGAGCAGGCCGCCCGGGATGATCCACATCAGCGTCGACGACGTTGCGAGGCCGATTCCGGTTGGCACGACACCGCCGATCAATCCGACGATAAAGGATCGCGTGCGATCACGCTGGAACGGCACCTGGTAAAGCGCGCTGAGCTGCTGGACCATGCGGATATTGATCGCGGTCAGTGCCGCGATATTCGCCACCGGCAGTGGGCACAGTCCGCCGACGGCCGCGTAATTTCTGTGCCGCGCTACGATTTTTTGCGCCTGCGCTCGCCGTTTCGCCGCCACCTTTTGCGAAAGCGCCGGCGCTGCCGGCGTCAGATCGTTGGCGATCGGCGCCGAAGATACCGCCAGCGGCGGTTCGGGCTCCGCCTGATCGTGATGCGTCTCGCCGTTGGCAGCGGGCGCCATCACGCCGGCAGCAATCTCCGGGTTGAGGGTGCGCAGCTCGCCGAGCGGACGGGTGATGGCTTTGGGCAGCGGTTTGCGGGTCATGCGGCGGCAGCCTTCAGTGTGCCGAGCACCATATCGACTTCATCGGCGATCGCGGCGATTTCTTTTGCCGCGGGTCCTTTCCAGCTGATGAGGCTGGGTGTGGCGCCCCACAGGGCCGCCTCCGGGTAGGCGACGCGGTTCGCTATCTCGTTCTCCAGGACCGGCAGGCCGGCGTCGGTAAGCTCGGAACGGATGTGCTTGGCAACCACGGACTCGCGCGTGGTCTGCGTGAGCACGCAACGAAACAGCGGTTGCCGTCCATCGCTGCGATTCGTCAGAATGCTGACGGTGTCGAGCATGCGGTCGACGTCGAACGGCGAGGGTTTCACGGGAATAAGCAAAAAATCCGCAGCGGCAAGGCAATCGAGCGTCGTCTTGGAGCGGAAGCCGGGCGTGTCGATGATGACGAGGCCGTCGCCGCCGGCAAGCTGCCGCGCCGTGTTCGAGGCATCTTCGGTGGCGTCCTCAATCACGTTCACGCCGCCGAGCGCACGTTCACGCGCGACGAGCCGCATGATGGAGCGCTGCGGATCGGCGTCGATGAGCGAAGGCTTTCGCCCGCGCAAGTGCCAATAAACCGCAAGGCAGCTCGCCAGCGTGCTCTTGCCGCTGCCACCTTTCATGGTGGCTACCGTAATAATCATGCCCGTCACCTCCACGGCCGTCCGAACCAACGCGGAGCGCGAATCAGGAAGAAAAGGTTATCGGATTCGGGCTGCACTGCCTATGTTTGCGGCAGCCGTTCGGGGACGGCTTTAGGACGAGCGGACCGGAATGGCGACCGGACGGCGCGTCGCTTTTATCAGCGGCCTGCCGACCCGAAAGCGCGGCACCAGGTGCCGCACCAAGCCGTAGCCGCCGAGCAGCAGGCTCGACCAGACCGCGAAGCTGAAATACAGCGACATCCAGGCGATCTCGTCCTGCCATTGCGCGATGTTGCGAGTAACGATCCAGCGGGTGGCGACATCATGCAGGCCGGAGACAAAACCGAGGAATTGCGTTCCACCGGCGACTTCGGCTTGCCAGCGCGCGAAATAGGTCGGCACGTCGACGGTGGTCATGAATACGACGTAGGCGGCAATGCCCATGGCGGTTGCGGCGATCATCCATTGCACGATGCCGCGGAAACTGATGACGAGGCGCGACAGGGCAACCGCGATCAGCGCGAAGGTGAAGGTCCAGATCGAATTCTCCACCACGTTGCCCAGAAAATTCGTCGAGATCACCGCGTACCAGGAGAAGCATTCGGCGAGTGCGATCAGCGGTACGATCAATCTGGAAATGTTTCTGGCGGTGTCCGAATGCGCCACTTTGCCGAGCTCGCGCAAAACGATAGCCCACTGAATCGCAAAGCAGAGTTCGGCGACGGTCGCGACCGAGCGGCCGATCATCACGCTCGATAGCCAGGTATTGAACAGGCAAATTCTCTGCACGTCGGCGCGCGGCAGGAGCGAGCGGAAAGCGCAGCCGAACACGTAGGCGGCGCTGAGCAGGATGAGAGGCTCAATGACCAGCGCCACGTTGCGGCCACCGGCGCTCTTTCGTGAGATAGCGAAAAGGCCGAACAACAGCACAACGTTGAGCGCGCTCACTCCGATGAGAAAGCACCACCAGACCGCGACCGGGTTCGACCAATCAAGCCACTCGAAATGCATCGGCTACTCGGTAAAAAATCACGCTCCCCACAAATAGTTGTAATACTACCGACATAAATGGCCAGAGCAAGGTTGCCGTACCAATGGGCTAACGCTTTGCAATGGCGGCTCTAATGCGCCGCTGCACGGCCAATTTACGCGCCCTTAATGTCATTTACCTAGGGTCCCGCAAATTATGCCGCTGCGCCACGATGCGGCGGAGGAATCCTTGATGGTCACTGCCGCCAGCTCTTCCCGGCACGGGGATTCGCGCAAAGTGCCGCGACGCCAGTTTCACTACACGGCAAGGATCGTAGCCGGCGACAATTCGCCCCCGATCCCATGCTTGATCGCCGACATTTCGGAAATCGGCGCCCGGCTTTGCCTCAAGTGCAATAGCGAATTACCGGAGTCGTTCTGGCTCTTGTTGACCGCCAAGGGCGACGCGCGCCGCCATTGCCGCATGATCTGGCGCGACGGATCGATCGTCGGCGTCGCCTTCGCGCAAGACCACGCCTAGCCCATTTCGGCCATTGGCCGGCGCCCGGCGGCGCTGCCATATTTGCGGCGCAGGAAGCTGCAAACTGGATACGGGGAATTCGCGCGCCACGCGCGAACGGGGCGTCTTCGATGCGAAGACTGAAGCAACTTAGCGTACTGTGGTGCGCCTTGTTCGCGCTGCTCGCGCTTGCGGGTTGCGGCGGGACGGAGGGTGCAGGCGCGATCTTGATCGATCCGGGCCGCTACAGCGTCTACCACTGCAACGACCTCGCCGCGCGGTGGAAAGTGCTGGTCGCGCGCGAGAAGGATTTACGCGCGCTCATCAATAAGGCCGACCAGACGCCGAGCGGGGCGGTGATCGGCTCGCTGGCTTACCGGACCGACTACGACTCCGTGATCAGCGAGGAGAAGCTGTTGCAGCGGACCGCTGCCGACAAAAACTGCAATTTCCCGACGCAGTTTCAAAGCGACCAGATCATTCACTGACGCCGGAGTCGGTGCGCGCCGTGGCTATAGCGCCAGCATCGCAATCGCGGCGCCGAGGCCGGCGATAGCTAGCAGCACGAGAGCAACTGCGCTTCCGGCCGTCGCCTTGCCGCCGGCGAAGAAAGCGGCGTAGAGCGCTTTAAGCACATTATTAGACGAAGCCGCGATCAGGATCGCCACCGCAAGCTGGATGTTTTGCACACCGGTGATGCCGCCCTGCGCCAGGTTGAGCACGAACGGATCGATATCGGTCACGCCCACGATGGCCGCCAGTCCATAGATGCCGTTGATGCCAAATTGCGCTTTCGCCACGGTGGAAACGACCGACACCGCAACAAACAGCCCGGCGAAGATGGCGGCAGCGCCGAGTTCGAGCGGATTGCCGCTTGCCGAGAGCTTTATCGCGCTTTGCGCCGGCGCGCCTGGCGCTGGCTCGCCCGCCCGATATTGCCACCAGGAAATCAGGAATCCGGCGAGCGACAGCGCGGCGAGCGGCGGCGCTAGAATGCGCGCCAGCGGGATATTGAAGATCGCGACAACGGCAAGGATGCGCAAATACATGATCGCGGTGGCGAGCGTGATGCCGGCCTGCGCCTGGTGCTTCAGCGCCCGGTCGGCCTGCGCCTGCCGCGCGAGCACAACTGTAGTCGCGGTAGAGGAATAAAGCCCGCCGAGCGCCGCCATCCATAGACCCTTGGCGGCGGCCGCCCAGTAACGCTGCGCCAGATAGCTTGCGTAGGAAAAGCTGCAAACGACGACGAGCGCCAGCCAGACCTGCCGCGGCGTGATGTCGGTCAGCGTCGTCACCGGGTGGTTCGGCAGCAACGGCAGAGCGATCCCGGTCAGGATCAGGAATTCGCCGGCGGTGACGATCTCCTTGATCTCGACGCGCCGCGCCAGCCTGTGAAGCTGTTCGCGGCCGGTAAGCAGCAGAACCGCCGCGACCGTGACCGTTACGCCAACCCACGGCGGCAGCGCCAAAGTGACGGCGCCGAGCAGATAGGCGAGCACGTTAAGGATCGGCACGACGAACCCGACATTGGGCTCGTCTTCTTTCTCATGGTCGGTCACGTGGGCGCTGTAATAGACCAAGAGCCATGCGCCCAGCACCACAAGGCCGCCGGTAAACGGCGCGAAACGATAGGGATCGAGCAGATAAAGCACGCCGCCGGCGAGCGCGAGCAGAGGAAAAGTGCGGATGCCGCCGGGCCGACGCTCGTCGGTATGGGCGAAATATTGCTCGAATGACAGCCCGAGAAAGAAACTCAAGCCGAGAAGCAGCGCCACGCTTCCCGGCGACGGTGCCGCGATCATCATTGCGGGAGTATGGAACCGCCGTCCGATCCGCTCAAGCCGGAAGCGCCCGTTTATAGCGCAATGCGGCGCAGCCGCAGCGCATTGGCGATGACCGATACGGAACTCAGCGACATCGCCAGCGCGGCAACGATCGGGCTGAGAAGCAGGCCGAAGGCCGGATAGAGCACGCCCGCGGCAATCGGGATACCGATCGTGTTGTAGGCGAACGCAAATACCAGATTTTGGCGGATATTGCGCATCGTCGCCCGGCTCAGGACGATGGCTCGCGTAATGCCGGCAAGATCGCCTTTGACCAGGGTAATTCCGGCACTCTGGATTGCGACTTCGGTGCCCGTTCCCATGGCGATGCCGACGGCGGCTTCGGCCAACGCCGGGGCGTCGTTTACGCCATCGCCAGCCATGGCGACAATGCGTCCTTCGTCCGTGAGTTTTTTGATAATGCGGTTCTTGTCCTGCGGCAGAATATCGGCTTCGACCTCCTTGATGCCGAGCTTGCGGGCGACAGCTTTAGCAGTCGTCTTGTTGTCGCCGGTCAGCATCACGATCCGTATGCCGTAGCTTCGCAGGCTGTCGAGCGCCGCTTGCGTCGTCGCCTTGATCGGATCGGCAATGGCGATGACGCCGCCCGGCTTGCCGTCCACCGCGAGGAACAGAGCGGTCGCGCCGTCACCACGAAGCGCGTCGGCTTTGCGTTGAAGGTCACCGAGCGCAATGCCGAGGTCCGCCATCAGGCTCGCATTGCCGAGCACCACGAGCCTGCCGCCGATTTTGCCGGTAACGCCCTTGCCAGTGACGGATGCGAACTCCGTCGGTTCCTGGATTGGAGCATTGCGATCGCGTGCGGCGGTGACGATGGCCGCGGCGAGAGGGTGTTCACTCGCCCGCTCGAGACTGGCCGCCAACGGCAGAATTTCGGACTCCGACAGTCCCGCCGCCGAAACGATGGCCGTCACCTTGGGCTTGCCTTCCGTGAGCGTGCCGGTTTTGTCCACGACCAGAGTGTCTACCCTCTCCATGCGCTCAAGAGCCTCGGCCGACTTGATCAGGACACCGGCACCAGCTCCTTTGCCAATGCCCACGCCGATCGACATTGGGGTCGCTAGCCCGAGCGCACAGGGACAGGCGATGATAAGGACGGAGACCGCCGCAATCAGCCCGTAAGAAAGCGCCGGAGCGGGACCCCAGACGGCCCACGCGGCAAACGCAATGCCAGCCACACCAAGTACCGCTGGGACGAAATAGCCCGACACGGTGTCTGCCATTCGTTGAATAGGCGCCCGGCTGCGCTGCGCCTCGGCGACCATTGTCACGATGCGCGCGAGCATGGTGTCGGCGCCCACTTTGTCCGCGCGCATGACCAGAGAGCCGGTGTCATTCACCGTTCCGCCGATGAGCTTATCGCCAGGTTGCTTGGAGGCCGGCATCGACTCGCCGGTGACCATGGATTCGTCCACGGCACTCTTGCCTTCAAGCACTTCGCCATCAACCGGCATTCCGTCGCCGGGCCGTACGCGCAGACGATCGCCGACCTGAACGAGCTCCAGGGCCACTTCCTCATCCTCACCTTCAGCCTTCAGGCGGCGCGCCGTCTTGGGCGCGAGTTTGAGCAAGGCGCGGATCGCCCCGCCGGTCTGCTCGCGGGCGCGCAGTTCCAGGACCTGGCCCAGCAGTACCAGCACGGTGATCACCGCCGCGGCTTCGAAATAAACGGAAACCGTGCCGCCCATCTCGCGGAAGCCGGCGGGGAATATTCCCGGCGCAAAGGTTGCAACGACGCTGTAGAGGTAAGCGGCGCCCGTCCCCAGCGCGATCAGGCTGAACATGTTGAGGCTGCGGTGTACGACCGAGGCCCAGGCACGCTCAAAGAACGGCCATCCGGCCCATAAGACGACAGGCGTCGACAGTGCGAATTGGATCCAGTTGGAGACACGCGGCGGGACGAAACTGTCCAGACCAAGAGCGGGGATATGGCCTCCCATTTCCAGGACGAAGACCGGCAGCGTCAGAACCAGTCCGGCCCAGAACCGACGGGTCATGTCGGCGAGTTCGCGGTTCTCATCAACATCTGCCGTTATGTTGACCGGCTCCAATGTCATTCCGCAGATGGGGCAATTGCCCGGCCCCACCTGGCGGATTTGCGGATGCATCGGACACGTGTAGATCGTGCCGGCCGCCGCAGGCATTGCGGGGTGCCTGTTCCGATATTTTTCCGGATCGGCGGCAAATTTGGTTCTGCAACCGGCCGAGCAGAAATGATAGCTGTGCTCACCGTGGTCGTGGCGGTGCGGGCTTGTCGCCGGATCGACCGTCATGCGGCAGACCGGATCCACGGTGACGGAATGTGCTTCGTGCGGCCGGTCGGCGTGGTTCACGATGGCCTCTTGTAACGTCTCTTGCAACGGGTACCCGGTAGGGGTATATAGCCGTCATGCGAGCCAATGCCAAGTCATCGGTGCTCAAGCGGCTGAAACGGATCGAAGGCCAGGTGCGCGGCCTGTCGCGTATGGTCGAGGACGACCGTTATTGCATCGATATCGTGACGCAGCTTTCGGCGGCGCGCGCCGCGCTGCGGCGCGCCGAGGAGGAAATCCTCGCCGATCATGCCGCGCACTGCGTCGCCAATGCGATCACGTCCGGCAACAAGGCCGAGCGGCGGCGCAAGGTCGAAGAATTGATCGAAGTTATTTCGCGCAGCGACCGCTAAGAGTGCGCGCGTCGGTTCAGCAGGTCAGTTCAGCAATATGATCGAACCGGCTGGCAGATTGAGCTCTTCGGCTTCGCTCGTCGTTGCCTGTCGGATTTCCGCAATCGAGTAATTATAGATTTCCTGATTGATCAGCCGCCGCTGGAGCTCACTGCGCGCCTCGTGCTCACTGGAGGCAGCGATCCCGTATTGCAAACGGACGGTCATTCCATCGCGGTCGGCGAACGAAACGGTGCTTACGAATGGCAGTTGCATTGTTCTTCCTTTTTATGGGGTTGCCCCAATCCAATCGGCTAAACTTTAACAAAATGCTACCGACGGGATTCGATGCGTCCCGATTTCGAAGGTGTTGGATTTACCGACGCTTGCGGGTGAGTTAGCCGAAGTTCTTGCGCGCCAGCGCTGCGCCCCGGCCGAGTGCATCGAGTTTCATTGCGGCGATTTCGCGGCGCATCGGCGCCATTCCGCAATTGGTACAGGCGATGATTTTTTGCACAGGAACATATTCTGCCGCTTTGGCGATCACGGCGGCGACTTCTTCAGGCGTTTCAATCCTGTCAGTGGCGACGTCGATGACGCCGATCAGCAAATCCTTGCCATGGAGCAGTTTGAGCACGCTCAGCGGCACGTGCGAATTGATGCATTCGAGCGACACCTGATCGATGCGGCTTTTTGCCAGCGCCGGAAAAAATTTCTCGTATTGCCGCCATTCATCGCCGAGGGTCGCCTTCCACTCGATATTCGCCGGTATGCCGTAGCCGTAGCAGATGTGCACGGCGCTGGCGGAAGAGACGCCCTCGATGGCGCGATGCAGCGCTTCGATACCCCAGGTAGCGGCGGCGTCCATGTAGACATTGAATGCCGGCTCATCGAACTGGATGACATCGATGCCGTCGGCAGCCAGCCCGCGCGCTTCCTCGTTGAGGAGATCGGCGAAGGCAAACGCCATTTTCACGCGGTCGCCATAATGGGCATCGGCGATGGTATCGACGATGGTCATCGGCCCCGGCAAAGTGAATTTGAGCTTTTTCCTGGTATGGGCGCGGGCGAGCCGCGCTTCTCGGGCATGGACGCGCGAACGCAGCCGCAACGGACCGACCACGGTCGGGCACATCGCCTTGTAGCGGTCGTTGCGGATGCCCATCTCGACGCGCTTGGTGAAGTCGATGCCATCGACCTGTTCGAGGAAGCCGTGCACGAAATGCTGGCGCGATTGCTCGCCGTCGCCGACGATGTCGATGCCGGCGTCTTCTTGGAGCTTGATCGCCAGCAGCGTGGCGTCATCCTTGGCGGTCGCGAGCTCTTCGCCTTCGAGCTGCCATGGCGCCCACAATTTATTCGGCACCGCAAGCCATGCCGGTTTCGGCAGGCTGCCGGCGATCGTCGTTGGAAAGAGCGTTGCGTTACCCGGCATCGGACCTGGCGCTCGTCAGTTGAACGATAGCGCCGCGGGCGGCCGCCAATCGTAGAGCCAATCGTAATGCAGCAAGAGTCGCTCGCCGCCCATCGCCCGCATCGCGATATTGCGCAGCATAGCCGTGATGCCGCCGAGGTGATAGCGCTCGCCGTTGCGTGCGGCGAGACGCTGGACTTTACGGGTGCGGCCGCGCCGAATGGCGGAATAGCTGCGCAATGCGGCTGCGGCATCGTCCGGCATGCGCGCGAGGCAGCGCGCCGCGACCACCGCGTCCTCGATCGCCATGGCGGCACCCTGCGCCAGAAACGGCAGCATCGGATGGGCGGCATCACCGATCAGCGCCGCAGCGCCTTCCGAGTAACTCAACAGCGGGCGGCGGTCGTAGAGCGCCCATTTCAGCCACGCTTCCGGCTCGCGAATGAGCGCCCGCGCCCTCGGCGCCCAGCGCGCATCGGGAAAGCGCGGCAACAGATCGATGCGGCTTGCCGGTTCGCTCCAGCCCGTGCCTTCCCACTTGTCCGCGGTGATGGCGACAATGTTGATCAGCTCGCCGGCCTTGACCGGGTAATGGACGAGATGCGCATCGCGCCCGAGCCACAGATAAATGAGCGGCTCGCGGAATTCCGGCGCGACGTCTTTTGCCGGCACCAGCGCACGCCACGCGGTGCGGCCGGAAAATCGCGGCGGTTCCTTAAATCCGAACCGCTGCCGCGAAACCGACCATAGTCCGTCGGCGGCGAGCAGCGCGTGACCGTGCTCGTTCCACAGGCCCGCAACGGCATTCGCCGACACGGTAACGCCGTGCGGATGGGTGGCGAAATCCTCCATGCGCATGCCGAGCCGGAGCGAAATGTCGAGCTCCTGCGCCACCGCGCCGGCAAGCTCGGCCTGCAGGTCGCCGCGATGGATGATCCAGTACGGCGCGCCGTAGCGCTGCGCCACCGCCTCGCCGAGCGGAATGCGCACAATTTCGCGTCCGCTCCGCCCCACGAGCACGCGCAAGCCTTGCGGCGTCACGACGTGCGGCTTGAGCCGGTCGCCAAGACCGAGACCGATCAAAGTGCGTGTCGCGTTGGGCGAGAGCTGGATACCGGCGCCGGTTTCTTCGAGCCGTTGCGCTTGTTCGAGCAGGGTGACGCGAAAGCCGCTCTTGACCAGCGCCAGCGCCGCGGTCAGTCCACCGATGCCAGCGCCCGCGACGATGACGCTGCGCGAGGGCATCGCGGCGCGTCAGACGGCGGGGCTATTCAAAGCGCATTCCGCCGGCCGTGCCTGATGGGGGTTCAGCGCCGGATCGTGGCGGTAAAGCGTCGAGCAATACGGGCAGACGTATTCGCGATCGTCACCCATGTCGCAATAAACATGCGGGTGGTCGAACGGCGGCAGCGCGCCGACGCACATGAATTCCGTGGCGCCGATTTCGATGATCGGAACGCCGACATCGTTGTGAAAGTGGGGGACGACGGTATCCGTCATACGCCTGAGATCCGCATTTGGCTCTTCGCTCGCACCATAGCGGGCCACGATTGCGATTTCCAGCAAAGCGTTTTTGCCGCCGACTTGGCGGCACGGCCGGTAGGATCGTATGGTCGGTCCATGCCGAGTTTTTCCAACGCGAGCGTCGAAATCGCCTTTCTCGACGAGGGTCAGGGCGAGCCCATCGTCCTGGTCCATGGTTTTGCCTCCAACAAGGAGGCGAATTGGGTCCGCCCAGGCTGGGTGATGACGCTGACGCGCACCGGCCGCCGTGTCATCGCGCTCGATCTACGCGGTCACGGCGAATCCGCCAAGCTCTACGACCCCGCCGCCTATCACAGTTCGATCATGGCAAGCGACGTGCGGGCGCTGATCGACCATCTCGGCTTCGCGCGCGCCGACGTCATGGGTTATTCGCTCGGCTCGCGGATCACGGCGTTTCTGGCGACGGCGCATCCCGGCCACGTGCGTTCGGCTGTGCTCGGGGGACTTGGCAGCCGCTTGGTGGAGGGCGTCGGGCTGCCCGGTAACATCGCCGATGCACTTGAGGCGCCGTCGCTCGCCGACGTCACCGATCCGGTCGGCTATCAATTTCGCGCATTCGCCGAGCACACCAAATCGGATTTGCGCGCGCTCGCAGCCTGCATGCGCGGCTCGCGGCAGACGCTCAGCCCCGCCGAATTGTCCCGGATCGCGGCGCCGGTTCTGGTCGCCGTTGGCAGCGACGACGGGATTGCCGGTGCGCCGGAGCCGCTTGCCGCGCTTATACCCGGCGCGCAGGCGCTTTCCATTCCTGGCCGCGACCATATGCTCGCTGTCGGCGACCGGGTGTTTAAATCCGCCGTCATCGAATTTTTGGGAAAGCGGCCCTGAAACTAGGCCATTGGCCTGATTTATGGGTCATTGGCTTATAATCTCTGACCCCTTGGTTTGGCCGACGCACCGCCCAATATGATAGAACACGGCGTTTTCCGGGGAGACAGCCATGGCGCAGTATCAGGCGAAGCCGGCACTGGATAAGGTCGACCCGGTTTGGGGGCGCATCCGTAAAGAAGCCGAAGAGGCGGTGCGGCGGGAGCCCGAACTCACCACCTTCATTTATTCGACCATCCTGCATCACGACGCGCTCGAAGCCGCCATTGTCTACCGGCTGGCCGAGCGCCTCGACCACGCTGCGCTGTCGGCCGAATTGATCCGCAAAGCCTATGCCGATGCACTTGAGGACACCCCAGCGATCGGTGAAGCATTCCGCGCCGATCTGATGGCAACCGTCGACCGCGATCCGGCGACCCACCGCTTGATCGAGCCGGTGCTCTACTACAAGGGATTCCACGCGATCCAGACGCACCGGTTGATGCATTGGCTCTGGGACAAGGGCCGCCGCGATTTCGCGCTTTACCTGCAGAGCCGCTCATCCTCGGTATTCCAGTGCGACATTCATCCCGCGGCGAAAATCGGCCGCGGCATCTTCCTCGATCATGCCACCGGCCTCGTCGTCGGCGAGACCGCTGAAATCGGCGACGATGTGTCGATGCTGCACGACGTCACTCTCGGCGGCACCGGCAAGGAATGGGAAGACCGCCACCCGAAGATCCGCTATGGCGTCATGATCGGCGCCGGCGCCAAGATTCTCGGCAATATCGAGGTCGGGCATTGCGCCCGTATCGCCGCGGGCTCGGTCGTGGTCAAGCCGGTGCCGAATAACGTGACGGTCGCCGGGGTGCCGGCCAAAGTCGTCGGCGTTGCCGGGTGCCCCGAACCCGCGCGCACTATGGATCAGATATTCAACGACGAAGTCTGATCGGCTAAGACGGTTCCGGGACGGAATCTGATCGGCTAAGATTTATGCGTGCTGCTGCATACCCGGCGGGATGAAGAGGAGTTGCGCGGTGGACGTTCAGGCAGTCAGAAAACTCGACGCCTATCTGAAAAAGCTGTTCGGCAATCCGCGTATCCGCGTCGTGCCGAAAAAAGAGGACACGGCGGAGGTTTATGCCGGCGAAGAGCGGCTGGGCGATCTGAACGTGGACGACGAGGACGGCGACCTTTCCTATAATTTCCGCATGGAAATCGATCTGGGCGAAGTCGCCGATATCGACCGGATCAAGCGGCTCGATGCTTATCTAAAGCGCAAATTCGACAGCACGGCCATCCGTGTCGTGGCCCGTCCCAAGAAACAGGACTCGCTGGAAATCTACATTGGCGAGGAATTCATCGGCGTCTTATTTGTCGACGACGAAAAGCGGCGCGTCGGTGCTTATATTCTTGAAATGCCGATTTTAGATATGGACCTAGCCTGACCGCGCGGTCGTGCAGCGGTGCCACTTTTCCCAAGACATCAATTTCGCTGCGCGTGCAGCCGCGCGGCCAGCCGGTCGAAGCCATCGGCGACGATGCGCCAATCGCCGAACCATGCGCGCGGAAACCGGAACGTGAGCTTGGCCGTATCAATCAGGCGTTCCTGAATGCAGGTGCCGGGCACCGTGGCGCCGGCACGCGTGCATAGTGCGAAGAACTGCTCGGGATTGCTGCCGACATAAACCAGGTCTTGGCCCGCGTAGGGCGTGCCGGACTTGAACGGCAGGATGGCAAGCCCGTTCGGGCCGGCGCTCGCCTGGGATTCGACATAGCGAGGATAGATGGTGCGCAGCCGGTCGAGCGGCGGCAACTCGGTACCGAGTCCGTCGATGGTGACGAACAGCCGTTCGTTCGCCGGTTCGGCGGCGGCTGCCGTGGCGTTATCGGCGTTGAGCACCGTTTTGTCCGATGGCTTGTGGTCCGGCTTTGGCGGGTTGAGCGACGGCCATTCGAAGGCGAGGTCGATCCGGTCCTGGTCTCCGGCGTGACGCTGCACGCTTTCGCGGATCGAGGCGGGCGGCACATCGAACAGCACGCCCGCTACCGTGATCGGGATTTCCGGTACATCGAGGCTCGCCGTATCGCTCGGCCAACTCGGCCACAATACGTAGGAGACGAAGACCGCGGCCGCGCCGGCGAGAAAAACAAGGCTCGCGAATGGCAGCGTGAACACGTCACGCGCGCGCCTTCGCCCTTTGTCCCTGTAAGCTGTATCTGCCGTCACGCAGTCCGAAGCCGCTTTGCCCGAATCAGCGGCCAGTATCGCACGCCGTTTACGGCTTGCTCGGGGCCGGCTGCGCTGCATCCGCCGGCGGCGCCGAGGCGGGCTTCGCGGCGGCGGCAATTTGCGCGGCAAGCGCGGCCGCGATTTTGGCGTGTGCGGCGGCGTTAAAGTGAATGTGGTCCCACTGATACCAATCTGACGGAATCGGGTCAGGGTCATAAATGATCACGCGGATGCCGCGGGCACGAACGCGCGCCACCATCGCTGCAATATTGGCGGTGCGGGCCGCCTTGGTGCCGAAGAAGCGCAAATCGTTGGCGCCGGGCTGCAAAATGACGATGTCGGTGCCCTTGGGTACCGCGGCATCGATCCGGCTGAGCATTCCCGCGGTAACGTCGCCATTGACGCCGGCATTGGTGACGTTGGCGTTGATGCCCCGTTTGCGCAGCAGTGCCTGCAGGACCGCGGGATAGGCATTGGCTTCTCCAACGCCGAATCCGGACGTGTTGCTTGCCCCGATGGCGACAATGTTTAGCGGCGCTGCTTGAAGCGGTGTGGCGACGGCAGATAGCGCCGCCAAAAGCACGAGACGGAAGGCGAAAATCATCTGCTAAGCTCCCGTCAATAAATGTTAATCGGCCCATTAACCTTTCTTTAATCATTTCGTAGCGGCCCGCCGCAAGCTCTGCAATGGCTTGGACCAACGGGAGCGTCCAAATGTCCTTGCCGGCAGTTTCGCCCGAAACGATCGACTCGTTATTTGCGCTCGCCATGGGGTTTGCGATCGCCGGACTTTGCTCCAGCGGCTACCGCCTGTTCAGCCGGCATTTTCCAAGCTTCCGGCTGCTTGAAGTCGGGCCGGTGCCGGCGCGCTTTGCCGCCATCCCGCTGCTGATGTTCTCGGCGCCCTTCATCATCATGCGCAACACCATCCGCGGCCGCCGCATTGAGGGCCGCCGCGCCGAAATCGTGGCGGTGGCCACCGTGATCGCGGGCCTGTGGAGCCTGATGTCCGGCACCGTCGTGGTGCTCGCGCTTCAAGCGCTGCTCAGCGTCTGATATTCAAGCTTTATGATCTACGAACTCGACGGCCACCGGCCCGAGCTGCCGGCGGAGGGCCGCTTTTGGATTGCGCCAAGTGCGTCGGTTATTGGCAAAGTGCGGATGAAGCTCGACACCAGCGTCTGGTTCGGCGCGGTGCTGCGCGGCGACAATGAATGGATCGAGCTCGGCGAGCGTTCGCAGATCCAGGACAACGCAACGCTGCACACCGATCCCGGCTATCCGATGGTGATCGGGCCCGATTGCGTGATCGGCCACAACGTGATCCTGCACGGCTGCACCATCGGCGCCAAAAGCCTGGTCGGGATGGGCGCGATCATGCTCAACGGCTCGCGCATCGGCGAGAACTGCCTCGTTGGCGCCGGCGCGTTGATCACCGAAGACAAAAGCTTTCCCGACGGGTCGCTGATCGTCGGTGCGCCGGCGCGTGCTATCCGCAGCCTCGACGACGAGACCAGGCAAAGGATCGCCCAAGTCGCGGACGTTTACGTTCGGCGCTTCAAGCAATACGCGAAGGGCCTAAAGCTGATCGGGTAGAATACGGCTCGATATTTCGCGCCGCCTTGTCGGCACCGTTCTCGTCCGGCCAAGTTACCGATGGGTCCTTCACGGGATCGCCCGGTTTCCGAGACGTCGCTGTTGCATCGTTATCTATTAGTGCGAAACGGCGTTCGCCGCGTCTTCGATCGCAGCCTCGGTTACTTCCGGGTGCGCGATCATGCTTGGATGGTCGCCGCCGGGAACGTGGTAGATCTTCGACTTGGCTCGCGTCGCAAACTTGAGCAGGATGTCGGGCGGAATGACCTTGTCGGCGTCCCCTATGACGTACCAGGAGGGGATCGTCTTCCATCCCACGGCTTTCGGCGCCTTGTCCGTTAAGCAACGTTCTGCGAACGGGCGCTGCGTAGCGGCTAACCGCGCCGCGACATCCGCCGGTTCCGCAGATGCAAACACCGTTCCGAAGTATTTGGAACTGACGTACAGGTCTACTCCATTGCCGTTGGGTCCCGTGAAGGGTACCGCTATCGTGAAATCCGGCGGCGGCGGCGGAGCGCTCGCGAGTTCTGAATGAACCGATTCCCCCGCGTCGGGCGCGAACGCATCGACGTAGACCAACGCCTTCACGTTCGGAGCGTTGGCGGAAGCAACGCTTATCACCGAACCACCGTATGAATGGCCTACCAGAACAACGGGTCCGGCGACCGATTTGAGATACGTTGAGATGACAGCAGCGTCCGCGGCGAGTCCGCGCAAAGTATTCGGTAGGGCTCGGACGGTGTACCCGTCTTTGAGCAGAAGATCGACGACGCCGTTCCAGCTTGAAGAATCCGCCCATGCGCCGTGGACGAGAACAATCGTCGGCTTAGTTTGTGGCCCGATCGGCTGAGCCTCGGCCCTGACGATTCCGGCCCATGTCAATCCGAACATGATCAATGCGATCAGAGGTATGTGTTTCTTCATGGACGTCTCTCCTTGCGTCATCGAACGCCTGTTGGCCAAGGGGCCCTAACCAAACAGAAGCGTATGCCGATGGAATCGCGGGTCAATGTCTGCTTCGGGTCATTAGCGGCCGCGAGCGCCCTGACACTTGATGTCCGCTCTGCCCCGAAAGCGTCATCCGAAAAAAGGTGCGGCCAGTCCCTGGGGGAGGACTGGCCGCGCGCGAACCCGGTCTGGGGACGGGGAGGGGTGGGGACGTGACCGGGGTCGCGTAACTCCTTGTTTCGATCTAGCGCGCGGATGCCGTGGCCGGCGCCGGCGCCGTATCGCCGAGTGCGATCCACACATTTGGATCGGCCTGCGACTGGCGTTTCACGAAGCGGTAGCCGGTGTCCGACCAGAGCAGGACGTCGTTCGTCTCGTTATCGAGGATGTATTCGCCCTTATCGGTTTTCACCGTAAGGATGGCGTGGCCGTCGCCGTGCTGATCGCGCACCACGGTGATCAGCAGCGCCTCGCGCGGCCAACCCTCCTGCATCAGCATCCTTCGCTTTTGCAGCGCGTAATCCTCGCAATCGCCATAACCGTCGTCCGGATAATTCCAGCGTTCCACGACGCCCCAATGATCCATATCGGTCATCGGCTTGACGTGGCTGTTGACCCAGAGATTGACGTGGTTGAGATCGTCCCAGGCGCGGTTCGAGAGCACCACGTCTACCGGCGCCGACGCCCTGGTTTTGCATTCGGGTTCGTATTCGACGCAGAACTCGACCCAGCCGATCGGCGGCCGAGCGACGCCACCGAGTGAAATGAACAACGGACGCTCCTGTGCCGTGCCGCCGGTCGGCCCCGCGAGCAGCGCCAGCGCCATGGCGCCCGCGGCCGCACCGCGTTTGATGATTGCTTTTGCAACCGGACTCATTGTGACCCCTTCCCGTCTCGTCGGGGTCACGTTTCGCACAAAGCTTTTGCGGCGCTGCTAAGTTGCGTGCTTCAATTTGAAGTAAAAACAGATCAATAGACAGCAAAACTTGCGCGGTCGTCGCATCTAATATTGTATAAAATTCGATCTATTCCATTTTAATTCAAATTTTAACGAGACGACAGCGGACGCAGTTGTCGCGGATTGGCGCGGCTGCGAGGCGCGTCAACGGCTGCGGAAAGATCGAATTTTCGGGATCGCGGCAGGCGGAAATCGCCCAACGGCGCGCCGAAACGCGCCGTCCGAAACTGCAAAAATTGTCGTCTTGGCGTTTACCCGCCGCTGACGCTTTCTTCCAGGAAGTCCGGGTGGAGCAGGCGGGTAAACTCGATGGCGAAGCCGTCTTCGAGGTGGCGGACCACGCGGCCCTGCACCTTGCCCAAGGTGACCAGCGCGCCGATCGGCGGCCGTTCGTTGCTGGCGATACCGGCGCCGGATTCCGATACGTCGATGATGCGGCAGGTGAGGTTGACGCCGTTCGGCATGACCAGGCGGCCGACCGGGTTGCGCGGCACAATACGGCCATGCCGGCGATCTTCAGGCAGAGCCAGAATATTGCGATTGGCGAGCCAGGTGAGCTGCGCGGCGAGCTTGTCGCGCTTGCGCGCGGTCGCCGAGATGGTCATCGCAAAGCCGTTTTGGAACAGCCGTGCGATCTTGCCTTCGAGCCGGCCGAGGTGATCGACATAGGCAATGACGCGCTCGCCGATAGTGCCGCCGACAGGCGCGATCAGCGCCATGCCGCCCGGCGACATATTGATGACCTGACAGGGAAATTCGCGCCGATCCGCGAGCATATAGCGGCCGAGCAAATTGACCTTCACGCGCTGATGACGGCGGCGATCTTCGCTCAGCGCTCGTAGACCTATTCTTCGTTCGGCGACGGCCATGCTTATTTCGCCTGCTCGGCAAGCGAAGAAGCTAGGCGGGCGACGTTAACGTCCCGTTAGCCGGAATTACGGCGCGGCGCTGTAAGTTAGATCGCGGCCGCCCCGATGCACGACGAGCTCGCGCCGGCGTGGCGCCATGAAGCGCGGCAGCAGGCGGTTTTCGATCGGCGCGCCAACATGACGACGGCCGCCGATGGTCAGCGCTCCGATCGGGCTCGCGCCGAGCCACTGCGGGATCTTGAGCGGGGCGAGGATGCCGATGGTGCGGGCCAGGCTCGGCCGCGTGGCGCTCAGCGGGAGCAGCAGAAGCTCCATCTCGATTTGTTCGCCGTCTGCATTTTGCGCGGTTACGCCGGCAACGGTGCCGACGCGCTCGTGATCGAGGATCGCAAGTAGATCGGCAACGACCGGCTGGCTCGCCGCGGCCCAGAGTCCGATGAACGGCTCGCCCTTAAGCTCCCGATCGAACAGCGCGCAAACGCGCGTGCCGGCGAGACGAAAGGGATGGCCGGTGGCACGGTCGAGCGCCAGAATGAAACTGTCGCTCAGCGCATGGCGGATCGCGCCCGGCTCGATCTCGGCGCGCTCGGGCGCCTGGCGCTTGCCGCGCCGCTCCTGCCAATAGGCATACAATTCCTGGCTTGCCGCGTGTTTCATAACCGCTCCCTGACACCGCGTCGTTGCCGCACACCTGTCTCTGTTCGGGACAGAATTGGCGTCGATCGGCCTTCGTGCCGGGAGAGGAGCAGGCAGCGTGCCGGGGCATGCCCGCGCCGGCCAGCCCGCGCGTTGACACGGAATTAAACTTAACGAAACGTTGACGTTGGCGGACCCGCCACCGCCGCCTAGGGTGCCATCACCGTTTTCGAAGCGCCGGTTCTCGGCGCGATCTTTCAGTTCAGGGAGGCGAGGGGGATGTGACCGACGCCGCACGATTTGGGGCGGAAGCTCCGATCGCCGGTGTCGACCGCGGAAACCCCGCGCTCGCGTGCGAAAGGGAGGACGCTAAGTCCTCCCTTTTGTTTTTTGTGCCCATGGAGCCGCGGTCTTATGGTCGCGCACCGCTTGTTGGCGCGATAGCGCAAGCCTATCTCGGAATCATCAAGGCCAGACCTTTGACGCAGCCAGCCGAGCCCCCCGTCGCAGAGCCGATTTTCAATCTGCCATTCATCGTCATTGCGACGGTGGCTTTGCTCATGCTCGTGCACGCGTTTCGCGCCTTTGTGCTCACTGACGATCAGGATCTTCAATTTCTTTGCACGTTCGCCTTCATTCCGGCGCGCTATGGCGCTGACAGCGCCTTTCCAGGCGGTTTCGGCGCCGATGTGTGGACCTTTTTCACGTACGCCTTCATTCACGCCGATCTGATGCATCTCGGGCTTAATCTCGCTTGGCTCATCCCGTTTGGGACAGCGCTCGCGCGCCGCTTGGCAACCTGGCGCTATAGCGTGTTTATGCTGGTGATGGCGGCAATCGGGGCGTTTGCGCATCTCCTCACCCATTTCGGCGAGATCGAACCGATGATCGGCGCATCGGCCGCGATTTCCGGCGCCATGGCGGCGGCGATGCGCTTTGTTTTTCAACCGAACGGCCCGCTGGCCCGCTGGCGCGAGCGCTCCGATGAGGCCTATCAGGTTCCGGCCGCTTCCCTCATGGCAACGCTGCGCGATCCCCGGTTTCTGCTTTTCCTCGCGGTCTGGCTCGGGCTGAACGCGCTGTTCGGACTTGGCACGATCTCCTTCGGCACCGAGGCTGGACAGGAAATCGCCTGGCAAGCGCATGTCGGCGGGTTTTTCGCCGGCCTCATTCTGTTCAATTTATTCGATCCGATCGTTCCGCGCGGCGAACTCGACACCGAACCGAGCGCGTAAGCGCGACTGCATTCGATGCTGCGTTGCAGCGCATTTGTGCGCTTGCAGCAGCGGAACCGTGCACAGGCCCAGCGCATTACTTCCATTACCCTCACGGATGCTCGCTCAATCGTGGCGGCAGCGTGGGGCTCGGACGCGATCCGTGCAAGCAGACCAGCCGGCGCGGAATTGGATAAAGCGAGGGAGGCTACGATGACCGTCAGCGTTATTCTGACCACCAAGAGTCGCGAAGTCGTCACTGTCGAACCCAATATCACGCTCAAATCCGCCGTCGCGCTTCTCGCTGCGAAGCGGATCGGCGCGTTGCTGATCCTCGGCGTCGACAACCGCGTCGCCGGGATTCTCTCGGAACGCGACATTGTGCGTGCGCTTGCCGAGCGCGGTGCCTCCGCGCTCTACGAGCCGGTCAGCCAGGTAATGACGCGCAAAGTCTCGACCTGCACCGAAAGCGAGACCATCTCGGCCATCATGGAGCGCATGACCGACGGCAAATTCCGGCATGTCCCGGTCGTCGATCAGGGGCGCCTTGTCGGGATCGTATCGATTGGCGACGTGGTCAAGCACCGCCTGCAGGAAATGGAGCGCGATTCCGCGGCGCT
>Ga0181537_10000420_pt1 | contig 39905 bp, 39 predicted proteins | sample PEATcosm2014_Bin_39_FD_119765 | JGI IMG/M metagenome (GOLD analysis project Ga0181537, IMG submission 119765) | Peatland microbial communities from MTU Mesocosm Facility, Houghton, MI, USA - PEATcosm2014_Bin23_10_metaG | ecosystem: Environmental > Terrestrial > Soil > Wetlands > Peat | place... | reverse complement strand
GCGCAGTCTGTAGCTATGATCGGCGCTGATTCTTTCATCACAACCAATGTGAGGCACGATGCACTCCCAGTCGACCTTTGCGTGCGTGAAGATCGCGGTGATCTTCGCAACTTGCGTTACGCCGTTCGTTTCGGCTCGAGGCGAATCCCTGTCGAATTATCCTGTCGCGGTTGCCGTTCGCAATGGTGATTGCAAGGCGGCGGCGCGATTGCTCAATCCTGTTGCGGTCCAAAACGACAAGGACACTGCATTTTTGGGCGGTCGCATGCTGAGCGAGGGCATTTGCCTGGAGGCAAATCCCGTCGGAGCGGCGCACTTCTATGCGCACGCAGCGGAGCTCGGTGACCAGCGTTCGAAGCTGGAATTCGCGACCGCCATCGGGCGCGGCGAGGGTGTGGATCAGAGTTACGAACACGCGGGCGAGATTTGTCGCGGCGCCGGAATCGACCCGCAGAGCAAGCTTTCGCCCTATGACCTCGGCTACGCGTGTACGGTGCTTGGCGTGGCCGGAAAAGTACTCCGCACGACGTTGCCCCAAGGGGCGTTTGTCGCGGGGACGGGCGACGCAAGCGTTCGATTCAATGCCTCGACCGGCGAGTGGAAGGTTCTCGAAACGCCACGGGTCGCCCGCGGCCCCGCTCCGCTCGGATCGCATATGGGTAAGCCGCTTATTGATGCCGAGGACGAAGTCAGTGCAGCGTGGAAGGCCGCCTTGGCCAAGGTTCCCCCACCCGACCACGCACGTCTGGAAAACGTCGATGTTGTACTAACGCTTGACCTCGACATGTATCTGGAACGCGGCTTGGACATTGCAAAGTCGGAAAACGCCCACTTCCAGCCGGTCTTTGGTGCGACGTTCGTGCCCCGTTGAGGTTTCGATCCCTGACCGCTATTTGCGCCACAACTCGCTTTACGCGCCTTTCGCCGGGGGCCCCTTCAACTCGATGACGTTGCCGTCCGGGTCCGCGATGTAAAGGGACAAGCCGTCGCCTTGCGCACCGAAATTCACGGAAGCCTTGCCTTTGGCGCGCAATCCGAATTTCGCCAGATGCTTTGTGATCGCGGCTTCGTCGAAGGGCTCGATGCGCAAGGAAATGTGATCGACGTTGTGTCCCTGGTCGCCCGGCCCTGCACCGCCCGCCCGTCCGAGCTTGCCGTCGACCGAGATCAGGTCGACCATCGAGGTGCCCGCGCGCATATGGACGAGCCCGAGGTCTTGTCGGTCCTTGACGACCTCGGATCCAAGTACGGCTCGATAGAAAGCAACGCTGCGCGCGAGGTCCTTTACGCGGAACACCACGTGGTCGATGTTTTTTATTTCAAAGGGAGCCATGGCGGTATTCTCCCCCGAAGGGATGAGGAAAACTCGCGAGCGTGGGATGGTTCTTGTCCCGGCGGGCCCTGAGATCGGGGTACCTTAACGCAGCTTTACGCCGGAGACGGCATGCTTTACGCGAGGCAATGAAAAAATTGCCCTTCAAGAACAGCGACTGCCGACCCATGAAACACGTGCCTTCCTCTGCTTTGTCTCGACGACTGACTTGGATCCCATTGGCCCTGACGTTCTCGGCGTTTCTCGGCAATCCGGCTGCGGCGGATCAGCAAATCGACCAGGTAAACAATCTCGAGTCCATGTCGCTGGACGTCATGCCGTTCCACGCGACCGAGCAAGCGGCCCAGGTGGGCGGGCCGCCCTTTACGAATTACGAATACGGCAAGGAACTTGTCGTTGGCTACGAGATTGCCAAGACCCGGACGTTCTTCGGTATTTCCAACCTCTACACGAACTTCCAGGCGACGCTAGGCGACGCCCACGTCGGGTACTGGGGAACGACGATCAATCGCACGACGGGCAGCCTGGGCACGGTCGACAACACGCAGGATTTCGTCGCCGAGCGTGTCGACTATCGATTGGGACGCTCGTTTCCCATCGATGCCGCGGCACGTTATGAGTTGACGCCTTATGTCGATGTCGGCCAGGAGGCGTGGTTACGGGAGTCTTCGGGCGACGGCAACCCCACCTGGTACGACCACGAAAGTCTCGAGCTCGGCGGCATGTTCCAGATGAGTGTCACGCGCAAGCTGGTGTTGGGCGCAGACGCCAGCCTGGGCCGGACGTTCGAGGAAGTGCTCTTCGATGGCAGCATTCATGAACGCTACCGGCCCTATAACGCGACGATCGGCCAGTTCGCCCTGTCCATCGATCACAGGACCTACGACGATTGGCACCAACGCTTCGAATTGCGTGCGCGGGTACTGCGCTACGGCGAGCCGAATGTCAGCGACCTGTTCATGCCCAAGCGCACTTCGGAAATCGAGTTTGTCGTCCAGTTCGGGACCGAGCGCGGCTTCTTTTAGCTTGCCCCGGGCAGCCTCACGCCACCCGGTTTGAAATATTAAAATCTCTTCAATATCGTATCCGGGCGGGCATCTTGCCCCCTTTTTCGTCCGTCTGGCATGGGTCGGAGTCTCATGGAGCAGGAATCAACTTCGCCGGTGGTCGATCTGTTGGAGAGGCGAGGCGTCGCACCGATCGATCTGTTGGAGCAGGGCAAGGTGCTCTTGGTCCGGGAGTCGCCGTTTCGCTTGCAGGCGAGCGAGGAAGGCCTTTTGACGCCGGCGATTTCCGATGGCAATTCCAAGAACATCAGCTTTGATGCCGCATCCAAGGCGGTCGGCGGGACAAACGCGCGAGGCACGGAGCGCGAACAGCTCGCTGCCATGATGGAGCGATTCGCGATCAGCGCGCGCGAATTGATCCTGCGCCTGTTCCCCGACTATGGCGCGCACCTGGACACCCGTTTGACGAGTTTCCGGCCGGTTTCGGTAGAAGGTCGGCAAATCTCGCCCCGCAAGGACGATTCCCGATTGCACGTCGACGCGTTCGCCTCCCGGCCCAATCAAGGAAGACGGCTGCTGCGGGTTTTCACGAACGTGAACGCGCGCGGGCAGGCGCGGGTCTGGATGGTCGGGGAACCGTTCGAGGATTACGCGCGTCGCTTCCTGCCGCGTGTCGCGCGATATTCCCCCGGCGCGGCGCGCTGGCTGGAGCGGCTGCGCATCACGAAGTTGCTACGGTCCGAGTACGACCACGTAATGCTCCAACTGCACGATATCGGCAAGCTCGACGTGGCGTATCAGCGCTCGGCACCGGCCACGCGAATCGAATTCCAGCCGTCCGTTACCTGGATCTGCTACACCGACCAGGTGCTGCATGCGGCGCTGTCCGGGCAACACATGCTGGAGCAGACCTACCTGCTTCCCGTGCAGGCAATGGCGGACCCGAATCGGTCGCCATTGCGCGTGCTCGAGAGGATGCTCGGTCGTTCGCTCGTTTAGCTCTTGACCGGCCTTGGCGCCTGCGCTGCCCTGGGCTTCTGCGGCGCCTTCGGCACGGGTGGCGGCTCGTCCTTCGCGAACAATTGATCCGGTTCGGCCCCTTCCAGAAGGGGTTTGCCGGTGTAGTTCTTGAGCTGGAAGTACCAAGGCTTGTCGCTTGCCTTGAGCACATAGTCATCGCCCGACGCCATTTTGGAAATACTCCACGTGACCGGCTCGCCTTTTGCCGTTGCCAGCACCAAACGCAGGGAAGGCTTGTCCACGTTCCAGTCGTCCTGCGGCTTGTTGCCAAGGACGCCGTCGATGCGCAGCCGGCCGATCATGTCGGCGAGCGCTTGTGCGCGCCTCGTATTGAGTTCACGGCCCTTCGCAACTTGTGCGGATCCTTGAACGGCCTTCCAACCGGGTTTGTCGCCCGTTTCGTGCTCGAGACCCAGGCTCGCCTTCGAGCCGGTGATATCGATCCTCGTCAGAGTCGCAGGATCGACCTTGACCAGGCCGTTATCGAGCCACTCGCCCGCACCCGAGGGCACGTCCCAATTCGCAAGGTCGATGGCGTACACGTCACCATCCGACGCGACCCGGACCGCCGTCTTGCGAAATACCGTGGCCGATCCGACCCACAGCTCGGCCACCGTCTTGCCACCGGCCTGGGCGACAAGATGGCGTTCGTACACGTTGTCGGCGACGTGGAACCGGCGCTGCGACTCGCTCGTGGATCCAACCGGCGAACCGCGTTTGCCCTGTTCAAGTTTCTCCAGCAGCGTTCGCACTTTCGTGTCGTCGGCCGGTGCATCGAAGGACCCGGGGAGAATCCAGTGGTTGTCCTTGCGCGCGAGCTCGACCCTTTGCGTGGCGCCATTGGCTTGCGGATTCGAATCGTCGTTGCCGACCGGGCCGTCGATCGCGAGTCGATCGATGGTCTTGGGATCGACGCTGATCAGGGGTGACTGCGGTGCCGCGGCCGATTGCCGCTGCGACCAGAATCCAAGCGCAACCGCCAGCAGGATCTGCGCCGCCAAGGCGCCGGCAAGGATCGGAAGCCAGTTCGTGGAATTTGAGCGTTGCATCGATCAGGCCCCCTGCAGGATCTGTGCGTAGCGCCGCAAGGCGCTCCGGCGTCGCCGCCGCACGAGGACCGCGACCATGCCGACGCCCAACGCTGCCAGACCGTAATTGAAGTATTCCCAAACCATCTGTGCGCCCCTCGACATCGGCACCAGCGTTCGTGCGAATCGACCACGGCTGCGGATGGCCAGCAGCGACTGATCCTCGAGCGACCAGTCGATGATGTTTTGCGCGAACTCCGCTGGCTTGGTGTCACGCGAACCGTTGACCTGCGAGATGAGCTCGGTGGCGACGTCGCCGAAGACAGCACTGGAGCCGACGAGGATCAATCGCGCCGATGGCGGCGAATGATCGATCACGCGACTTGCGGTTGCGCTCGATGCGGGTGGCGCAGGGAGCTTCTGCCCCGGCTTGGGGGCCGGCGGGACGTCCTGGAGCAGCGGCGAATCCTTGCCCGCGAATGTGGAATCGAAGCGTCCCTCGACCATCACTGCCAGGTCGCTGGCTGCGCGCTTGTCACCGGGCGCGAATCCCAGGTCGCGGAAGCGCCCGTAGTCGGGCAGCAGGTCAGTCGCCTCGGATATCCAACTGTCGCGCGAGGAACTGACCAGCACGGTGAGCTTGCGATCCTTGTTCTTTGTCGCGTCGACCAGGATCGGTTCCACCCAGGGCAACTCCAATTGTCCGAGGTTGGCCGTGATGGGACTGGCCGGATCCAGGCTCTCGCCACGCGCTTCGACTATGTAGGGGTAGGGCACGAGCTGGATCTCACGCACGGTAAATCCACCGCCTACCTGGCGTTCCACGGGAATGGGCAATGAACCACTGCGTGGGTCGAGCACGAAACCGTTGCCCAGTTCCAGTCCGCTTGCCTTCAACCAGTCTTCCAGGCCGCTGGTGACCGGCTTGCCGTTGATCGATTGCCCGATCGAAACATCGGTATGCGCGGTAGAGATCAATACCGTGCCGCCTTGCATGAGGAACTGATCCACGGCGAACTGTTGCTTCTCGTCGAAATTCTGCGGGTCGAGCACGATGAGCAGGTCGGCGGACGCCGGCACCTGGCCATCGCGCAAGGTCGCGTCCACCCAGCGCACGCTGTTCCCAAGCGAGTCCTTGAGCAATGTGAAGCGCTGGCCCATGCTGTCGGGATTCATGCCCATGCCCATCGCCGGTGGCGCCGGGGGCGTGTAGACCGCGACGGTCTTGACCGATCCCGGCGCGAAGCGGCGGACAGCGGCGTCCAGCGTGCGCTTGAAGGCTTCGACATCGAAGGTCTGCGGCATCGTCACGGGCTCGGTCTGACGGCCGTCGCTCAGGGCCAGGTGGAACCAGTATTGCCGTCGATCGAGCAGGCCGGCAACCAGCGGCCGATAGCCCTCGTCGTTCAGCTGCTTGGCAACCGCGGGATCGCTCGCGGGGTCGACAAAGTGCACCTGCAACTTGTCGCCGGCCTTGGCGTGCATCTGGTCGAGCGCCTTGCCGAGCGCATCGCGCGCCTGTTCGAGCACGCCGGGCAGATCCTTGTCGGCGGAGACATAGCCCGTGAACACGAGCGGACGGACCAGGCTCGCAAACGGACTGTCGCCACCCTGATAACTGTCGATCACCTTGCGAATCGCGCGCGTGATGTCGTATTCGGGATTCTTGAGTGCAATCTCGAAGTCCGATTCGGAGCGCTGTTTGACGTCAATGAGGTCGCGGAAGCTCAACATCTGGTATTGGTCGCCATAGCTCACCAGGATGTCGAAGTACGAGTTGACGATCGCCGCCTGGTACTTGGTGGAAGTCTGGAAAGGTACCGGACGGATGCCGAAGCGGCTTGCCGCCTCCTGCTCGATGGCCGGGTCGTCGTGCGGATCGACGAACTCGACGCGCAGCTTGTTGCCGCCGACCACTGCATATTCCGCGAGCAGGTCGCGCAGTTGCGGCACCAGGGGCGCCAGCAAGGGATGCGTATTGGCGCTGAAGTAGCCGCGGATCAGCAAAGGCTCGTGCAGTTCCTTGAGGTAGCCGCGCGTGGCATCGGAAAGCGTGTAGATCCGTCCGGCCGTCAGGTCGATGCGGATTCCGGGCAGGAAATGCAGCCATAGATTCGCGCCCAGGGCATTGGCCGCGACCAGCGCGGCGATCCAGGTCCAGCGGCCGTGCGCCCGCGACGTATTGCCGGCCCAACGCAGACGCTCGATCGAAACGCGATTGAGGATGAGGAAGGTGACGGTCAGAGAGACGTAATAGACGATGTCGCGCACATCCAGAACGCCGCGCGTAATCGCGTCGAAATGCGCCCCCGTTCCCAGGGAACGCAGCACATCGGCCCATTGGCGACCCAGGAGCGAGGTGAGTGGCGCCGTGCCCACCACGAAGAACAGGCCGGCAACCAGCACGGTCAGGATCAGACTGACGATCTGGTTGTCGGTGCGGGACGACATCCAAAGTCCGATTGCAACGTAGGCTGCGCCCAAGGCCATGGCGGCGACGTAGCCCCCGATCACCGGACCCCAATCCAGTGGCCCGAGGATCGAGATTGTCAGCGGCAGGGGAATCGTGAGGGCCAGGGCGATCGCCACGAGGTAAATCGCACCGAGGAATTTGCCCAGTACCAGGTCGGTGGCCGAGGTGGGCGCCGTCAGCAGAAGCTCGAGGGCGCCGCTGCGCCGCTCCTCCGCCCAACTGCGCATGGTGAGCGCCGCAACGAGGAAGATGAGCAGGACCGGCATCCATTGGAACAAAGGTCGCACGTCGGCGAGATTGCGCGCGAAGAACGCGTCTACCCAGAAGAAAGTGAAGAGCGTGACCGCCAGGAATGCGGCCAGGAACAGGAACGCGGCGGGCGTCGCGAAGAACCCGAGGAACTCCTTGCGCGCGATGGTCCGGATTTCACGCGACATGGTTCGCCTCCTCGTTGGCGCTCGGTGAGGCTTGCGCAGGCGCTTGCGCGGAAGCGTCCGCGCGGTTCAACTCCGCGAAAACGGTCTCGAGATCGCGCCGCTCGGGAGTGAGCGCGTGCAGGGCGAACCCGGCCTGGACCACTGCCGCTCCAACCGCGGGCGCGAGCTCCGGGCCGGCTTCGAGTACGTATCGCCAGCGACCATCGTGTGTCGAGTCGAGCTTTGCCGCGCCGACGCCGGCAATCTTCTGCAGTACCGGGAGCGCTGTGCCCTCGGGCTTGTCGATCGTGACGAGCAGACGCGCGCCTTTTTGCAATTCGTCCAGGCGGGTATCGAGCACCTTGCGTCCGCTGCGCAGGATGACCACGCGTTCGCAAATCGCCTCGACTTCCTGCAGGATATGCGTGGACACGATCACCGTGGCATTTTTGCCCAGGTCGCGGATCAGTTCGCGCATATGCAGGATCTGGGTCGGATCCAGTCCGCTGGTCGGCTCATCGAGGATCACGATGCCGGGCTCGTGGAGGATTGCCTGTGCGACGCCCACGCGCTGGCGGTAGCCGCGCGACAGGGTCTGGATCGGCGCCTGCGCCCGATCCCGCAGGGCGGTGCGCTCGATTGCCGCACCCACCGCCGCCACGCGTCGTTCCGGGGCAACGCCATGCAGGGCCGCCTGGAAGTCGAGATATTCCACAACGCTCATTTCCGGCCAGACCGGACAGTTCTCGGGCAGATAGCCGATTTTCGATTGGATCGCGCGGCGCTCCTGCTCGCCGGCACCGATCTCGATGCCGTCGACCTGGATCGTGCCGGCTGTCGGTTCCAGGTAACCGGTGAGCATCTTCATGAGCGTCGTCTTGCCGGCGCCGTTGTGCCCGAGCAAACCGAGCACCTCTCCCGGTTCGACCCGAAAGCTCACGTCGTCGACGGCCGCGAAGCTGCCATAGCGGCGCACGACGTGTCCGATTTCAATCATTGTGATTCCTCGCTTGAATGGTCCCGTCTCGGCGGGCTGCTTGAAGCAGTGTGTCTCTTTTCCGTCGCACGTGCCTTTTCGTTGCCTTTATTGACACGCGCTTCAGACCTGCCCGACAATCGATTTGTTCCCGCTAAAAGTGCGTGAGTTTACAGAGTGAGCGAGCAAGCGTTGACGGTCCGGTCGGTTGCCTGCGTGAACGCGCAACTCCTGGAGCAGCTGGCGGGCATCCTGATCGATTGCGTCGAGGGCGGCGCTTCGGTCAGCTTCCTGCATCCGCTCTCGCGCGACAAGGCGCTGGCCTTCTGGGAAATGGTGGGCAAGGGCGTAGCCGACGGAGGCCGTGCGCTGATCGTCGCGGAGCAGGGCGCCGAGGCGGTGGGCACCGTGCAACTCGTGCTCGATCAACCCGAAAACCAGCCGCACCGGGCGGACGTGTCGAAAATGCTCGTGCACCGCAAGGCGCGGCGCCAAGGTGTCGGCGCCGCACTGATGCGCAAGGCCGAGGATGTTGCGCGCGAACGGGGCAAGACGCTGTTGGTGCTCGATACGGCGAGCGACGCCGCCGAACGCCTGTACGAGCGTTCCGGATGGCAGCGCTGCGGGACGGTTCCGGACTATGCGCTGCTCCCTCGCGGCGGCTTGTGCGATACCACGTTCTTTTACCGCAAGCTGATCCCGGGAGGATAGGGCGATGGACACGGCACAGCCGGCGCAGATCAAAGGGCGGGCCTTGCGGATCTATACCCGAATCCTCGACGCGATCGTCACCGCGCTCATCTTCGTGATGGTGCTGACGCTCCTCGGCGCGCTGGGCGGCCTGCTGGTCGATTTTTTCGAGGCGGCGGGCGCGTTCGCGGGCATCATCTCCACGCACTCGCTGACCCACGGCGTGGTTGACGTCATCGACCGGCAACTGGTCATCGACGTGCTTTCGGTCTTCGTGTTGATCGAGCTCTTCCGCACATTCACGGATTACCTGGAATACCACCGCGTCCGGCTACGCGTCCTCACGGAAGTCGGTATCGCATTCATCCTGCGCGAGATCTTCATCGGACTGTACGACCGCAGCATGGAATGGCAGGTGATCCTGGCCCTGGCCGCACTGCTTGCCGTGCTGGTCGCGGCGCGCACGGCGGCCGTGCGCTTGCACCCGCCGAGCGAATCCGAAGCCTGATGCCCGGAACCTGACCCGGGAACCCTCAGCGCACGAGCTTCGCGTACTGCAGGAATCCGGAGCGCGCCGCGACCTGGTCGTACAGGCGCATCGCGCTTGCATTCGTTTCGTGCGTGTTCCAATAGACCCGAACCGTTCCGGCCGCGCGCGCTTTTTCATAGACGGCCTCGATCAGTGCGCGGCCCACGCCGGTGCGCCGAGCGGCCTCGATCGTGAAGAGGTCCTGGAGGTAGCAGGTCGGATTCTCGTAAATCGTGCTGCGGTGAAAGATGTAATGGACGAGCCCCAGCATGCGCTCACCGTCCATCGCCACGAGGGCGTGAACCGGTTCGGCTGCATGGAAGAATCGCGACCACGTCAACTGTGTGATGGCCAAGGGCAACGCGGTGGCGTCCTTGCGTCCATAGAACGCGTTGTAACCGTCCCACAGCACTTTCCATTGCGCGAAGTCCTTCTCGTGGACGGATCGAACGACGAATGCTTCGGTCAAGATGGCCCCTTCAGGATTTGGTTCCGGAGAATTTCGATTCGGGCCGCATGCGCGTTGCCAGCAGCGCACCTGCGGCCATCAGCACGATGCTCCCCGCGAACGGCAGCTCCCAACTGTGGAATTGATCGATCAAGAAGCCCGAGATCACCGGGCTGACGATCGCCGCGAAGGCCGAGCCCGTATTCATGATGCCGCTGGCCGTGCCCGAGAATTCCGGAGCAATGTCCATCGGCACGGCCCACATGGGGCCGATTGTCATTTCCGCAAAGAAAAAGCTCGCGGACAGGCACGCGAGTCCCAGATACAGATCGTGCGAAAGCAGTATCGGCAAAAGGCAGACGAGCGTCAGCGTCATGCAGACGGCGACCATCGTGCTGCGGGCACGCCGCAGGCTGCCCGTTCGACGCAGGATCCGGTCCGTGAGAATGCCGCCGACCGTGTTGCCGATGGCGCCGACCAGAAACACCGTGGAGGCGAAGAAGGCCGAGCTTTTGAGCTCCAGGCCATGGCTGTGCAGGAAGTAGAGCGGCAGCCAACTGAGGAACAGCCACAATGTCCAGCCGTAGCAGAAGTACACGACGGCGACCGGCGCCATGCGCCGGACGAGCGCGCCCCAAGGGACCTCGGCTGGTTTGGGTTTCGGGATCGGTAGCGAATCGAGTTCGGACTGCGTGATGCGCGGATGTTCGCGCGGTTGCTCCGTGAAATTCCACGCCCAGGTGGCTACCCATACGAAGCTGATCGCTGCGCAGGCATAGAAAGAGGCGCGCCACCCTTCAACCGCCATTACGGCGACGACCAGCGTGGGCGCCGCGGAATTACCCAGGCGCGCCGCCGCATGGGTGATGCCTTGCGCGAAGCCGCGCCGGTCGCGCGCCACCCAGCGCGACATAGCCGATGTCGCCGCAGGAAAGGTGGCTCCTTCGCCCAGGCCGAGCAGGACGCGCGCCGCGATCATCGAGACGAAACCGGGGGCCATGCCGGTGAGGGCGGTCGCGCCGGCCCAGACAGCGCCGCACACGATCAAGGTTCGCCGCGCACCGAAGTGGTCGCTGACCCACCCGCCGATGATCTGGAAGACCAGGTAGGGATACGCGAACGCCGAAAACACGAATCCGATCTGTGTTTTCGACAGGGCGAATTCCGCGCCAAAGCCCGCCGCGGCCGTGCTGACATTCACCCGGTCCAGGTACGTAATGCAGTACATCGCGCACAGCAGCGCGAGCACGATGTGCGTCGCGCGCGGTCGCAGGGTCACGAGCGCTCCTCGGCAGCCTCCTCCTGCATTTGCGACGCCGCCGCGGGGTGCTGTGCGAAGCTTTCCATGGCCGCCTGTACGCCCGACTGGGCGATCGGCACGCCGGCGATGCGAAAGCCCATCTCGCAACCCGCCAAGGCGCCCAGCAGCGTGAGGTCGTTCGAATCGCCCAGATGGCCGATGCGAAACATGCGCCCTTTCACCTTGCCCAGTCCGGTGCCCAAGGAAAGGTCGAAGCGCTGCTGGATGAGCGTGCGCAACCCGTCGGCGTCGACCCCGGGCGGCATGATGACGCCGGTCAGCACCGGCGAGTAGACGGCCGGGTCGGCGCACTGGATCGGCATGCCCCACGCGTTCACGGCACTGCGCACCGCACGTGCCCAGCGTTCGTGCCGCGCGAATATGCTGGGCATGCCCTGCCCGAGGATCATGTCGAGCGCTTCGCTCAGGCCGTACAAGAGATTGGTATTGGGCGTGTAGGGCCAGTAACCATCCTGGTTCATTGCGACGATTTCGTCCCACGACCAATACGAGCGCGGCAGCAGCGCATGCTTGCTTGCAGCGAGCGCGCGCGGTGAAAGTGCATTGAAGCCGATGCCGGGCGGCAGCATCAAGCCCTTTTGCGACCCGCTGACGGCGACATCGACGCCCCATTCATCGTGGCGGTAATCCGCACAAGCGAGGCCCGAAATCGTATCGACCATCAGCAGCGCGGGATGGCCAGCCGCGTCGATCGCCTGGCGCACGGCCGCGATGTCCGAAGTCACGCCGGTCGAGGTCTCATTGTGTACGACGCACACTGCCTTGATCTTCGACGCGGTGTCCTTGCGCAGCCGATCCTCGATCATGTCGGCCTGAACGCCGCGTCGCCAGCTTGGAACCTTTGGCAGCACGTCGTCGTGCCCCTGCCAGGCAAGGAATTCCGTCGCCAGGCCAAGGCGGTTGGCCATCTTCTGCCAAAGCGTTGCGAAGTGCCCCGTCTCGTACATCAGCAGGTGGTCGCCCGCGCTCATCGTGTTGGCAAGCGCGGCCTCCCAGGCGCCGGTCCCCGACGAGGGGTAAATCGCGACCGGATGCGAGGTCTTGAAAACCTGCCGCATGCCTGAAAGCACCTTCAGACCGAGATCGGCGAATTCGGGGCCACGGTGGTCGATCGTGGGCAGGCTCATCGCCCGCAGGATCCGGTCGGGCACGGGGCTTGGCCCAGGGATTTGCAGGAAATGGCGCCCCGAAGGGTGAAAATCGAGTTCTAACATCGCAACACCTCATTTTTGCATGCAAAATACGGTAGCATAGGCAATCGTAGAAGAAAAACCGCTACAAGAACCCAGATTTTTTGCATGCAAAATGCGTTTATTGGATAGCGAAGTCGTCCAGGTGGAGGAGAGGCGCGACGAATTGCGCGGCGAAATCGCGCGCGTGGCCCTTCACGATCGCGTCGGTGAACGCCTGCGTCTGATGCTGGTCGAAGGGCGCATTGCGCCTGGAGAGAAGCTCAATGAACGAGTGCTTTGCGAGCAGCTCGGAGTTTCACGAACGCCCCTGCGCGAAGCCATCAAGCTCCTGGCAGCCGAAGGTCTTGTGGATCTGCTTCCCAACCGGGGCGCGATCGCCGTGAAGCTCACGGAAGCCGACGTCATCGACACTTTCGAGGTCCTGGCGGAACTCGAAGGATTTTCCGGCGAATTGGCGGCCGATCGCATCAGCGACGCGCAACTCACAGAGATTCGCGCCTTGCACTACGAGATGATGGCTTGCTTCGCACGCCAGGACCTCTCGGGCTACTACCAGCGCAATGCGCAGATCCACACGGCGATCAACGAGGCGGCGCGCAATCCCGTCCTGTCGGGCACGTATCGCTCGATCAATGCGCGCGTGCAGTCGCTGCGATTCCGCACCAACCAGGACGAGGCCAAGTGGAAACGCGCCATGAAGGAGCACGAGCAGATGCTCGATGCCCTGGGTGCCCACGACGCAGCAGCACTGCGCACGATCCTCATCCAGCACATGAACAACAAGCGAGACACGGTGCTTGCATGGATGCGAGCCGGTGCGGTTTTTGCACCCGGCGACGAGGACGATTGATGGACCCGCGCCGCAGGATCTTTTTTCGCAAGCTGCCGTTCGTTCCCGCGGCGCTCGCGGGACTGGGCGCCTGTGGCGACGAAAAAGTGCCGGCCACCGCACCGGCGGAAAGATCGCCGGCGCAGCCGTATGCGCCGACGTTTTTCTCGACCACCGAGTGGGAGTTCCTCGTGGCCGCGTGCAGCCGCTTGATTCCTGCCGATGAGCACGGACCCGGTGCCATCGAATGCGGCGTGCCCGAGTTCATCGATCGCCACATGAACACGCCCTACGCCGCCGGCGAGATCTGGTACCTGCAAGGTCCGTTTCTCGAGGCATCGAAGCATTTCGGCTACCAGGGACGACTTGCACCGCGCGACATCCTGCGCGTGGGCATCCGCGCCATGGACACCGCGTGCGCGAGCGCCCACGACGGCAAGCGCTTTGCGCAGCTCAATTCGACGCAACAGGATGAAATCCTGCAGGAGGCTGAGGCGGGCAAGCTCGCGCTCGGCGACATCGGCGCCAAGGTGTTCTTCGACCAATTGCTGCAAGAGACGCGATTCGGCTATTTCTCCGATCCGAAATACGGCGGCAACCGCAACATGGGAGCCTGGAAAATGATCGGCTATCCGGGCATGCGCGCCGACTACACCGATTGGGTCGGCGTGCGCGACCAGCCGTATCCGCTGCCGCCGGTCGACCTTTCCGGGCAGCGAGGCTGAACGTGGCAAACGTCCGGCCCAAGGTGGATGCCGTGATCGTCGGCATGGGCTGGACGGGCGCGATCATGGCCAAGGAACTGACCGATGCAGGCCTGCATGTGGTCGCACTCGAGCGCGGTCCCGATCGCGATACGCAGCCGGATTTCGCGTATCCCAAGGTGGTCGACGAACTCGAGGGTTCCGTGCACCGGCGCTATCTGCAGAGTCTGGCCAAGGAGACGGTGACGATTCGCCACGGACCCACGGATACGGCAGTTCCCTATCGCCAGATGGGCTCGTTCAAGCCGGGAACCGGAGTCGGTGGTGCCGGCAGCCATTGGTCGGGTTGCCATTTCCGCGCGCTGCCCGAAGACTTCAACCTGCGCAGCAACCTGGAACATCGCTATGGCCGCAGGATCATTCCGGCGGACATGTCGATCCAGGATTTTCCGCTGCGTTACGAGGACCTGGAGCCGCACTTCGATCACTTCGAGTATGTGTGCGGCACATCGGGCAAGGCCGGCGTGATCCAGGGCAAGCCTGCGCCGGGAGGCAATCCCTTCGAGGGCTCCCGTTCGCGCGAATTTCCCTTGCCTCCCAATCCGAACTACCTGGGCGCGGAGATGTTCTACGAAGCGGCGCATGCCAGTGGCTACCACGCCTACCCGATCCCCGCGTCCAACACGTCCGCGCCTTACGTGAATCCCTACGGCTGCCAGATGGGTGCGTGCAACTTTTGCGGGTTTTGCAGCGATTACGGTTGCCTGAATTATTCGAAAGCCAGCCCGAACATTTGCATCCTGCCGGTACTGCGCATGCGCAAGGAATTCGAATTGCGCACGCTCGCGCAGGTTCTGAAGGTGAATCTGGACAAGGACCGCAAGCGCGCCACCGGCGTCACGTACCTGGATGCCCAGGGAACCGAAATCGAACAGCCGGCCGACCTGGTCCTGCTGTGCGCATTCTCGCTGTTCAATGTGCACTTGATGCTGGTATCGGGCATCGGCACCGTCTACGATCCGCAAACCGGCAAGGGCTCGATCGGGCGCAATTACTCCTATCAGAACCTCAATCGCGTCACCTTGTTCTTCGACGAAACGGTCCAGGCAAACGGTTTCATCGGCATCGGCGGTGGAGGTGCGGTCTTCGACGACCTGAACGGCAACCAGCTCGACAACGCCAAGGCGGGTTTCGTCGGCGGTGGCGTGATCTGGGCCCGCCAGCCGGGAGCGGGCCCCGTGCGCGGCATTACGACGGCGCCGGGCGTGCCCAACTGGGGCAGCGCATGGAAGCGGGGCGTCAAGGAGGCCTTCCGCCATTCCTTTTATTTCGAAGTGCAGGGCGCCTGCATGTCCTATCGCGACAGCTTTCTCGACCTGGATCCGAATTTTCGCGACGCATTCGGCCGACCGCTGCTGCGCATGACCTTCGACTGGCATGACAACGAAATCCGCATGTCGCAATTTCTCGTCGGCAAGGCCCGGGAGATGTGCAAGTCGCTCCATCCGAAGGCGCTCAAGGGCGACGCCAAGAAGGCGGGCGATCACTATGACGTCACGCAATATCAAAGTACCCATACCTGCGGCGGAGCCATCATGGGGTCGGACCCTTCGCAGTCCGCGCTCAACCGCTACCTGCAGTCGTGGGACGTGAGCAATGTGTTCGTGCCCGGCGCCAATGCATTCCCCCAGAACAACGGCTATAACCCTACGGGCCTGGTCGGCGCATTGACCTACTGGTCTGCGCGCGCGATTCGCGAGCAGTACCTGAAGAACCCAGGTCCACTGGTGCACGCCTGACGGTCGCACCATGCGTGTCGCACTCGGGATCGTCGCCGCGCTGATTTTGGTGTTCGTCGGCCTCGTCTGGTATGGGCGCGCGCCATCGTCGGGTGGAACGGCAGGCAATGGGGTGTCCACGGACACGGCGACGCTGGAGCGAGGACAGTATCTCGCCCTCGTAAGCGACTGCGGCGCCTGCCACACGACTCCCGGCGGCAAGCCCTACGCGGGCGGTCGCGCGTTCGTCACGCCGATCGGTGCCGTTCTCAGTTCCAACATCACGCCCGACGCCGGCACGGGAATCGGATCCTATTCTCTGGCGGATTTCGATCGCGCGGTCCGCCTCGGGATCGATCGCGAAGGGAACACGCTGGTGCCGGTCATGCCCTACCCCTCGTACGCGAGCATGACGCCCGCGGACATCGCGGCTCTGTACGCGTTTTTCCGCAATTCGGTCGCCCCGGTCGCGCAGCACGTCGACGAGCCCTTCCTGCGCTGGCCGTTGGGCGTCTGGCGCAAGACCTTCCTGCCGGCGAACTCGCCCGTTTTCGATGCGGCTCGCTACGCGACGCCGCAGGTCGCCCGTGGCGCCTATCTCGTTCAAGGGCCGGGACACTGTGGCGCCTGCCACACGCCGCGCGCATGGTCGCTGGAAGAAGTCGCGCTGGATGATCGTTCCGATCGCTTCCTGGCCGGTGGCCAGGTGGTCGATGGCTGGCTTGCCGTCAATCTTCGTGCGAACAAGGCGGACGGACTGGGTGCCTGGTCCTTGCAGGACGTAGTCGACGGCCTCGCGAAAGGGCGCAATCCGACGCACACCGTCGTGGGCTCCGCGATGGGGGAAGTGATTGAATCGAGTCTTCAATACGTCCGACCTGACGACTTGCAGGCGATCGCGGCCTATCTCAAGACGCTGTCGCCGGCGCCGGACCTTCATTCCACGTACGAAGCGAGCGATGAGACGGCACACGCCCTGGCGACCGGCAAGGAGCCCAGCCGCGGCGCACGCCTATATGTGGACAACTGTGCGGCTTGCCACGGCACGAACGGCCGCGGGCGAGTCGGCACGATTCCCGCGATTGCGGGAAATTCGTCGGTTCTTGCCATCGATCCGACGTCGATGATCCACCTGTTGCTTGCCGGCGATGAATTGCCCGTAACGCCGGCAACGCCGTCGCGGTTGGGCATGCCGGGATTCGCCTGGCGGCTTTCGGACGACGACGTGGCCGAATTGCTGACCTTCGTGCGTTCGGGCTGGGGCAACAACGCGCCTCGCGTCAATGAGCGTGAAGTCGCGAAAGTGCGCGAACTGCTGCCGCCCACGAAGAGCTAGTCGAGGTTGAGGTGCACCGGGGGCAGGCCTTCGATCTCGCCGATCGCCTCGCCCGGTACCTTCGGAAAATAAATTCCGGAGTACGTGCCTGTCGTAATGACGGTTTCGGATGTGATTTCGATGCCGCGTCTGGTGCAGTGGTTTACAAGCCAGACCAGCAGCAAGCGCGGGTCACCCGCGGGATTGCCCGATTGCGAGGATGCGGCATTTTCGCCGGCATGCAGGAAATGAACGCGCGGTGCGCGAAATGGAAAATCGCCGCGGTATGGCACGAATTCACCGGCGACCAGCGCACCATTGTTCTGTAAATCGGCCAGCTGAAGTGTCCGGTCCACGTCGGGCCAGCCGGTCAATCGGCTCGACACGATTTCGATCGTCGCTCCAAAGCTCGACAGCGAGGCGAGGACCTCGTCGGCACGATAGTCACATGTGGCCGGGGCAAACGTGCGTCCGAGTCGAAATCCGATCTCCAGCTCCAGACCCAGGACCGGGTAGGTATTGCGACGCGACCGTGCGGAGCTTGCAAACACGCTGTCGCGCGGGATCGGTGAACCCTGGATCTTTCCTGCAAGGGCGTCGGCCTCGGAGCGTGCGCCGACTTTCCAGCCGCCGATCGGCTGGCGCAACTGCGCCAGGATTTCGTGCTGAATCCCAAAGGCCTCGTGTGCGCTCGCCGGCAAGTCGTCCTGTGCGGTCAGGCCAATGCTGCGGCCTTCGCGACGTGCTTGCGCGAGGCGAGATGCCAAGGTCGCATCGTTTCGGGTCGGCCGCGTCGACATGGCGTGGAAGTATGCGCCCACGCATGCAATTCCGCCCGCGGGGAGAATCGGGTTACGCTTTACGCTTCGAGCATCGAAGCCGCGGGGAGACAATGCCATGTCCGAGAGCGAAGAGTTGGCAAGGCTGGGGGAACTGCATCGCAGCGGTGTCCTTTCCGACGAGGAATTCGTGCGCGCCAAGGCTCGGGTCCTCAATGGACAGGCAGGCGATTCGCGCAAGGACGCAAGTGGAGACCCGCTCAATGCGCTGCGACGTACGCGGGACGACCGTTGGCTCGGCGGTGTCTGTGGTGGAATCGCGCGGGTGACGGCATCACCCTCCTGGTTGTGGCGACTGCTGTTTACGATCCTGGCTGTCTGCGCCGGTACCGGTGTCCTGTTTTATATCCTTTTGTGGATTTTCGTTCCCCTGGACCTCGCGCCCGATTCTCATTCGGGTTCCGCGAAGTTCGCCGCGGGCGACGGTACCCGCTGATCAGGCGACCGGGGCTGCGGCCGCCAGTTCCGTCACCAGATCTTTCTCGTCGAGGGGTTTGACGAAGTGCCGGTCAAAGCCCGCCTCCTGGGAGCGCGCACGATCGTGGTCCGCACCCCATCCCGTCACGGCAATAATCCTGATTGCCCGTTGCATTCGCGAGCGGAGTTGCCGCGCGATCTCAAGGCCATTCATGCCGGGAATGCCGATGTCCAGCAGCACCACGTCGGGATGGAAGCTGTTCGCGGACGCCAGTGCCGTAGGGCCATCGTTGGCCACGCACGTCGCGTGGCCCAGGGTCTTCACCAGCGATTCCAGGGCATTGGCGGCATCCTCGTTGTCATCCACGATGAGGACGCGTTTGTGCGCAACGGCATGCGGGAGCGGCCGCTCGGCGTCTGCGGGAAGGTCCTGCACCTTCGCGGGACCGCGCAAGGCAACCGTCGAGCGCACCGGCACGCGAAGAGTGAACGCGCTGCCTAGTCCCGCGCCCTCGCTGCACGCCTCGATGGTTCCGTGATGCAGTTCGGCGATGCGGCGGGAAAGGGCGAGCCCGACCCCCAAGCCGCCGCCTACGCGATTGATGGCTTCTTTTCCTTGGACGAACATGGTGAAGATGCCGGCGAGTTCCCCAGCCGGAATGCCACGCCCGCTATCACTCACCCGGATTGCAGCTTCCCCTTCGGCGACAAACGCCGTGACCTGGATCCGTCCAGCCGTCGGGGTGAATCGAATCGCGTTCGTCAGCAGATTCACGACAACCTGTACAAGACGATCCGAATCACCCAGCACCTCGATTGCGTGACCCGGCAAATCGACCTGAAGCTCATGCTTCGTGGATTCCATTGCCGGCGCCACCACTTCAAGCGCCTGTCGAATGACCTCGACCAGATCGACGGGATGCAGGGAAATCGAAAGTGTTCCACGCGTGACGCGGCTGATGTCGAGCATTTCATCGACAATTTTCGTGAGATGCGAGGACTGCCTGCGAATCGTTTCCAGCATCCTGTCGTGCAATTGCGCGTCATCCCGGCTCCGCGCCATCACCGACACCGAATTGCGGATGGCACCCAGGGGATTGCGCAACTCGTGCGCCATGATCGCAATGAACTCGGTGATATGGCGCGTCGCCTGCTCCAGGTTCTGCGCATGTTCCCGTGACGTCAGGTCCTGCGTCACTTTCGCGAATCCCTGCAACTTTCCATCCCTGTCATGAATCGCGCTCACGACGACGCGCGCCATGAACCGGCCGCCATCCTTGCGCACGCGCCAGCCCTCGCACTCGAAATGTCCTTGTGCGCGCGCCGAGGCGACTTCGTTCCAGGGAACGCCCGCTTCGATATCTTCGGGCGTGAAGAACTGGGCGAGGTGCTTGCCTAACACCTCGTCCCGGCTGTAGCCGCTGATTCTTTGCGCCCCGACGTTCCAACTGGTGACAATGCCCTCGGGATCGAGCATGTAGATTGCATAGTCGACGACACCGTCGATCAACAGGCGGAAGCGTTCTTCGCTCTGGCGCAGCAACTCCTCGGAATTGCGCCGGGAGGTGAGATCCCGCGTGATCTTGGAAAACCCGAGCAACGTGCCGTCGGCTTCGCGCAGCGCCGTGATCACGACATTCGCCCAGAAACGGGAACCATCCTTGCGGACGCGCCAGCCTTCGTCTTCAAAGCGGCCCCGAACGATCGCCATTTGCAACTCGCGGTCGGGCCAAGCTGTCTGCTTTGCCTCCTCGGAATAAAACACGGAGAAGTGCTTCCCGATGATTTCTTCCGGTTCGTAACCCTTGAGGATTTTCGCGCCTGCATTCCAGCTCGCAACCCGGCCCTGGGCGTCCAATATGAACACCGCATAGTCCTTTACCGATTGAACCAGCAGCTCAAAAATCTGACCGTCAATGGGCACTTTGTCCTCGAACTGGTTACGCAGGAGCCGTAACCGGAAACCTTGCCCCGGCATGTGAGGAATTAGAATGGCCGTGGGCGTGCGCGAGCATGCAGACCAAGCCTAACATCGAACATGGAACGGGAACTACGACTCGAGGATTTTCCCTTGCGCAGCATGGACAAGCTGCGCTACGGCGATACGGATCGCCAGGGCCATGTCAACAACGCGGTGTTCTCGACTCTGCTCGAGACCGGGCGGGTGGAAATGATTTACGACGGCAAGGACTCTTTCAACGATCCGGACTGTTCCTTCGTCATCGTTCACCTGAGCCTGGACTACGTGCGCGAATTGCGCTGGCCGGGGCGCGTGGATATCGGTACCCGCGTGCAATCGATCGGTCGCAGCTCGATTCGCATGGAGCAGGCGGTATTCCAGGACGGCAGGCTCGCCGCGCAGGGCGAAACCGTAATCGTGCAAACGAACGAAAAGACACGCAAGTCGCAGGCGTTGTCACCGCGGCTGATCGAACGCCTGCAGGCATTCGTCGTTCAATGATTCCTGCGTGAGAAGGACACGGCATAGGCCGCGCTGCGCACGCCGATCAGCGGATCGTCCGAAGGTTCGATCCCATCGGTAAGCGCGGCGGGCAGGAACAGAAGCTTCTTTTGCTCGGCGAGGCTGTCGGTCACGGTCTTGTTCAGGGTGAGCGTACCGAGCTCGACAACTTCACGATCGTCCGGCCATGCCTGGGTCGGGTCCTTGGTCTGGTCGCCCGCCGCGGCGAGTTGGGCCTTGAGGTGAAACACGACCGGCTGTTTGCCGATGCGCGCGGGCAGCTCATCGACCAGGAAGTCGGGCGCCATTTTTCCGGCCTCGGCGGGATCCAGGTGCACGATCTTCTCCGGTTGCATGATGTAGCGCACGGGTTGATGTTTGCCTGCCTGGTTGACGAATACGAAGGCATCGATGCCGTAGTAGATCTCATCGGCAAAGCTGTCGGGCGTGGCAATTGTCGCGAAGGCCTTGGGCGCACTGGGGTGCGACGCCATGAACTGATCGACCTTCGTCGGCTTCGGCGCACCGGGGGGACTCTCGGTCAGTGCCTCCAATAGATCGCGAAAGTCCTCGCCGGTCGCGACAGGGAAGAAGCGCAGCGAGTTGATCACCATGTCGGTGTTGCGGCCGTTGGGCAGATGGAACTTGATGGCCATGCCGTGCGGATTCGCCTGCGGACTTCCATCCGGTATGGTCGGCACGCCACCCGAATCGGAAAAGCGCACCGTGACAGGGATAGCCTGTCCGGAAAACAGAATGGCCTTGCTCACTGCCGAAGCCTGGGGCGCGCCCTGGAAACTTCCTTCGACGACCACGCCCTTGGCATGGTTTGCCCGAAAACCCGGGTGCGTACCGAAAAGCTTGTTCATGGTGTCCACGATCTCGTTCGCGACTTGGGCTTGCGCATCGGCAGCCCCAAGCGATGCAAAACCCAGTGCTGCCAGCGCCAGCATTGCCGGCACAATTCGACGCGCATTCATGATTGCCCCTCCCCAGGTGAATTCATGACCGGCGCGCGAAAGCGCCGGATCATGCGCATGATCCAGAAAAGCAGGATCACAAAAAAGATTCCCATCGTAGCAACGACCTCGTCGCCCGGCAGGTGGACGGGCAACTTCGCATTGGCACGCAAGACCAGCCCGTCGAAGATCGTGAGAAACGTGACGAGGATGCACCCGAACCACAAACCCTGTTCCGTCAGGAAGTCCACCGAAGCATCCGCACGCTCCGGGTCCAACCAGTAATCCTTGTTCGGCAGGTTGATGCGTTCCCTTGGCACCAGGCGCGGCAGCACCGCCGTCGCGAAAGTCACCAGCGCGGGAATGCCAACGGTGAAGATCAACAGGAACCGACGGAAGTCCTCGCGCGGCAGGAAGGAAGTGGGGTTCCCGGCTGCATCGAAATGGGACGCGACATGCTCCGGAAGCGCACCGGATCTGGTCCAGACGACGAGCGCCGCGAGCGCGAGCAGCACGAGAAAGCACGCCAAGGGGAGCTTGCGCATTACTGGTCGTAGTCGAATCCGGCGACCTTGGCCTTGGAGCCAAAACTATATACGACTCCCGCGTAGACGATTCGTCCTTGCACGTGGCGCTCGTAAGTGTCCGTCAGCGGCTGCGTCGAGACCGTGCGCCGGTAGGTCTGGCCGTTGAACAGGTCCGAAACGGTCGCGACAAAGGCAAGGCCAGGCCCGATCTGGCAACGGTACCCCGCGTTCACGAGGTTGATCGCCGCGACTTCGCCTTGCGGAGTGAGGCGGCGATCCGAGCGGCTGAGGGCGAGTTGCAGCGTATCGCTGGCGAACGGGTGGAAATCGATGTGCGCCTTGGCATTCAAGCCGACGGTCGATTTCAAGCCTGATGCGCCCAATTGCGACGCGTCGATCTGCGTATAAAACAGGTTCGCATCGAGCCCATAGGCAAGCTTGCGTGTGAAGTGACCATCGGAGACCCACTCCACACCTGCCGCGTCGTTGCGCGGCAGGTTGGCCTTGGTCGTGAGTACGACATCCGGCCCGACCGCTTCGCTGACGTCGGTGATGCTGTCGTGATTGCGCCTCAGGTACATGGATACGCTGTAGCTTTGCAGCAGGGCCGCGGCTTTTGCCGCGGAATTTCTGTCCACGCTGTAGCCGACCTCGAAGAGCTGCGTGTCCTGCGGCAGCAGGTACGGATCGCCCGACCGCAGGTTTTGCGTGTCCTGCCGGTCGATGTAGGGATTGAGCGCGCTCGCGTCGGGGCGCGTCACGCGCCGGCTTGCGCCGAAGGTAAGCGTCGAGGATTCCGTGAGCACCTGCTCGGCGCGCAGATTCGGAAACGCCTGCCAGTAGCTGCGTTGCGTCGAGTCCAGGTCCGTCAGCTGGCGCTCATCCGCATGGGTGCGCTCGACGCGCAGGCCCCCGGTCCAGGTCCAAGGTCCCGCGCCGTCCTGGTAGGAGCCGTACAGGGCGTCGACCCGCTGCAGATATCGAAAATCGTTCGTGGCAGCCGCATTCACGGTCAACGCGCCCGTCGTCGGGTCGATGTCATCGGCCGCGTTGCCGAACGTGCTGTCGTCTCCTTCGAAGTCGTAGCCGATCTTGAGCTTGCCGGTCCTGGCAAGCGGCAGCGCATAGTCGAGCGAGAGCTGGTCCGTGATCAGATCCTCGCTCAGGTTCAAGTCGTCGTACGTCGGGGCCGCCGGCGGAAATGGATAGGTATTCGTGTAGTTGTAGTGTTCGCGTTCGTGGAAAGTCGTGCGGTGCAGCGTGAGGGAGAGGTCTTCGCCTTCCTGTGCGAATTTCCGGTCCAACACGAGGCGGCGATCGGTATCCATCGACCATTCGTGACCTACGCTCGCCCGGTCCGAAATGCTCTGCAGGCCGCCGGGCTCGAGGCTGGTCTCGCCGGTTTGCAGGAAATTGCGCTCGCCGGTGCGGCCACCGCGCTCGGCGGAGAAGTCCAGCGAGAACCCATCATCGAATTGATAGCCAGCGCCGATTTTTTCGACCGGAATCCGACGGCGAACGTGTTCGTTCTGTTCGTTTTCGCTTTGCGTGCTGGTCGCGGGTGCTGGACCCGGCACCAATGGGTCCGACAGGATCTGCCGTTCCCGATCGTCCTGGCGCAAGCTCGCGCCACCCGACAGCGAGAGCGGACCGGCGTTGTAAGCCAACGCAGTGCCCATGACATAGCGCCGGTCGTTGCCGACGCTTGCATTTGCGGTTCCCGAAAACCCCGCCTTGCGCGATTTGCGCGTGATGATGTTGATGACCCCGGCGGCGCCCTGCGCCTTGTACTCGGCGGGGGGCTCGGTGATCACTTCGATGCGATCGATGTCCTGCGCCGGGATCTGCTGCAGATTCACGCCTGCGAGCGGACCCGACAATTGCGCCATGGGCTTGCCATCGACGAGGATGAGGACGTTCGTGTCGCCGCGCAGGGCGACAATGCCGTCGGCGTCCACTTCGACCGAGGGGATTCCCGTCAAGACGTCGGTTGCGGTGCCGAACGTACTTTGCAGGTCCGCATCCAAGCGGTAGACCTTGCGATCGCTGAACGTCTCGACCCGGACCTTGTCGCTGGTGACGACGATCGGTTCAACGGACGTTGGTGCGGGCGAGCCTTGGGCACCACACGGGAAAACGGCGCCCGCGCTGGCGACGAACAGCAGGAGCGCCGCGACAAGCCTGCAGAGCGAAGCGTTCCGAGGAGTGGACGGCACGATTGCGGATCGGAAGGCCTTGCTCGACATCCTGCGCAAATGATCGGGGAGAACCGCATTCTCGCGGCCGCACATGCAAGCGCAGATGACAAGATGTCACATGAGTGATTCGCACAACATTCCGGACGAGAGGGCGCATCAGGGCGTTGACACGCATGGGCAGGATGGAGGCGCCGGCGTTCCTACCGACATCCCCGCGCGTCTCGACCGTCTTCCCTGGAGCCGATTCCATGTCCTGCTCGTATTTGCGCTGGGCGCGGGCTGGGCGATCGATGGCCTGGAGGTCACGCTCAAGGGCGCAGTCAGCGGCGTCCTGCAGGATCCGGCCTCGCTCCACCTGGACAGCGCCCACATCGGTGCTCTGGCTTCGTTCTATCTCATCGGTGCCGTTGCAGGCGCATTGATCTGTGGTTGGCTCACGGACCGGCACGGGCGCGCCCGGCTTTTTTTCGTGACGATGGGAATCTATCTGGCCGGCACGCTTGCAACCGCTTCCTCCTGGAACTTCGCAAGCATTGCCTTGTTTCGCGCGGTGACGGGGTTTGGCATCGGTGGCGAATACGCAGCCATCAACTCTGCCATCGATGAATGGATACCGGCGCGCATGCGCGGGCGCGTGAGCCTGCTCGTGAATGGAAGTTTCTGGCTTGGTGCCGTGCTGGGCTCCGGCGCCACCTTGGTGCTTCTTGACCCGGAGTATTTTCCGGTCGACCGCGGCTGGCGCCTGGGATTCGGATTGGGTGCGCTTCTCGGGACGGCCGTCCTTTTTGCGCGCGCATTCATCCCGGAAAGCCCGCGTTGGCTCGTGATTCACGGGCGCGACGCGGAGGCAAAAGCCTGCATCGATGGGATCGAAGCGCGCATCGCGCGCGATACGGGACGCACGCTCGAACCGGTGACGCAAACGCTTGCAATCGTGCCGCGGCAAAGTGTCGGCTTTCGTGTCGTGTTTGCGACATTGATGGGCGAATACCGGCAACGTGCCTTCCTGGGCTTCGTCCTGATCGCCGCGCAGGCGTTTCTCTACAACGCGATCTTCTTCACGTATGCGCTCGTGCTTACGCGCTTTTACGCCGTCCCCGCCAGCCGGACGGGAATCTACCTGTTGCCCTTTGCGGTCGCGAATTTCCTTGGCCCGCTCGTCCTCGGTCACCTTTTCGATTCGATCGGACGGCGCGTCATGATTGGTGCGAGCTACGCGATTTCCGCTTTGCTTTTGATCGCGACCGGATTCCTCTTTGCAGCCGGGGCCTTCGGGCCGATCGGCCAGACGGCTGCGTGGTCTGTGATCTTCTTTTTTGCTTCGGCCGCTGCGAGTTCCGGGTACCTGACGATCAGCGAGGTATTTCCCATCGAGATGCGAGCGTTGGCGATCGCGTTGTTTTACGCATTGGGAACCGGCGCCGGGGGTGTCGTGGCACCGTGGCTGTTTGGCGTACTCATCGGCAGTGGGGAACGGCACAATGTCCTGTACGGATACTTGATCGGCGCGGCGCTCATGTTGCTTGCGGCAGGCTTTGCCTGGCGATACGGCGTGCGCGCCGAACGGGCGAGCCTCGAATCGGTCGCCCGGCCCCTGTCGCTCAGGCCGTCGACGCCGGCGAAATAGCCACCATGGACTCCTTGCCGCCGGCGAAGTCGGTGTCGAGCCTGCAACTCTCCGAATACGTGACGAGTTCGGGCACGCCGCCCAGCTGGAGCAGCTTCTGCACACCTTCCCAGTAGGAGACCGTGAGCAGGTCCGCATTGATCGACTTGAAGCACCGGCGCGCGTAGGCGTTCCGGAAATTCATGCCGAAGTCCAATTCCTCCGGAAGAAAGACGACACCATCCTCGAAGAACCACGGAGGAACGGAATCCTCGCCCGGTTCGCGATCCAGGTTCGTGCGGATCTTGACCTCCGTCAGGCGCTCGATGGCGTCATAGTCGAACAGGAACACCTGGCCATAACGGCCGACGCCGTAATTGCGCGAATCGAGATCCTTGTTGAAGATGTTTGTCGCGGCATTGTTGCGAATGCACTTGCCCAGGTTCGTGATGACGGTTTGGGTCGCGTTTTCGCTCGCGCCCTCGAGGTAGACGGGCAGCGGCACGATCTTCATCTGCACGATCAACGAGCGGATGAACACGGCATCGCCATCGGCATGCACGCTGCCCGCCGCCTTGTCGCAGATCTCGTCCAGGAGGACGGGATCGAACATGTCCCTGTCCAGGCGCAGGTTGAAGTACATGACGCTGTCGAGCATGCTGCCGGCGCGGTTGATGTCGTGCACGGCGCGGTACTTGTCGACGATCGCGTGAACGCCTGGAAACGTACCCCATTTGTATGTGGCGGAAGGCTGGTCGCGGATGACCTTCAGGTGATAGGAACACGAGGGAAACGTGAAACCCAGCGCGACGGTCCCCGGCACGCCGGGGGAGCGCTGGAAGCGCTCGCCGGAACTGCGTACCTGTTCGGCGATCTCCTCGAGGATCGCGACCTTGCCGATGTGGTTGTAACCGATTGTCGAATACTGGTGCCCGAGCGGTCGCAGGGGCATGAGGCTGTAGAGGAAAACGCAGGTCTGGTAATACAACCGCGTCGTTACGTGGAAATTGGCCAGCGCCGAACTGAAAAGATTGTGGATCTCCGAGGTGCGGTGCAAGAGCGCATCCGTGTGGATGCCTTCCGGACCGTTGAGAAAGGCGACGACGAGCGGCATGAAACGACCGTCGGCGAGCAGCCAGCGCGCCACCACGAACGCCGTCCGGTCCCGAAAAAAGCCCGCCTCGACGACATCGAGGGCGTGCGGCATGCTCGGCAGCGCGTATTCCTCGCGAAACAGCAGCTCGACACGGCGCAGTATGCGCTGCACATCGCCGTCGAAATCACGGAACGCGACCGAGAACTGCGGAGCTTGCAGGACGTGCGCGATCAGATCGGGCGTGGGCGAGCCCTCGACCGGATAGCGCCGGAAGACGGATGCCATGGAAAGCGCGCGTCGTTTGCTCGGTGGCGGGAACGAGTACGCCACCGGGCGCCACAGGCCATGGCAGATATTGCGCCGGAGCGAATGCGCGAAGCTGAACGCGATATCGGCTTCGTACAGATTCGCGATCATCGCGACGAAATCACTGTCGATCGCATCCCACAGCCGCTCGTCGTTCGCGAGCGCGGGGAAAGCCTCGCGAATGCGCGGGCCATGTTCCAGGACGGTCCGGCTGTACAGGCCGAGCCGCTCGCGGCTGATGCCGATCGAGGCATGCGGATCGATGCTTTCGAAGGCGGCTTTCGCAAGATACGGGTATTCGCAAAGTTCGATGTAGAAATCGTCGAAGATCGCGAGGATCAAGGAGGCGGTGGCAGCGATGCGCTCGCTTGTCCCCGAGCAGCCTCGCAAATGCACGTAGGCGCGCTCGACGCGCCGGCTGGGCGTGGTTGCGGGCAGAGGATGGGCGCTCATCCCGCTATCAAGCCATGGCGCCCTGGAAAGGTCAATGGCAGCCTATTCGGCCCGGAAGACCGACAACGCGGAGGAGACCAACATGATCCCGGCACGAAGCATTTTCCTGTCACTGGCTATCGCCGGCGCCTGCGGCGTTCTGTCCGGCACGGTCGGCGCGCAGTCCGATGGCACGCGTCCCAAGCGCACGGAGTTGCAGAGAATCGACGTCGGCAATACCGGGCGCGAAGAGGTGCTGGTCCTGACGGAATTCGACCCTGGTGGCGCCGAGGTGCCGCACACCCACCCGGGTGAGTTTGCCGCGTATGTGGCCGAAGGTGCGGTGGAACTCAGCGTCGAGGGCCGGCCGACCAAGGTGTATCGCGCAGGCGAAAGCTTCCACGTCGAGGCCGGCAAGGTGCATACGGGCAAGAATGCCTTCAACGGCAAGACGCGCCTGGTCGTTGCCTTTGTCGTGGAGAAGGGCAAGCCGCTGACAACGCCCGTCAAATAAGCGTCCGCAGCGGCGGTCAACCGGGTGGCAGCACCAGGGGAAGCAAGCCCACCGCGGCGAGTGCGAGCAGCAACACAAGGGCACGCGTTCCGGTCGGACGCGATGCGATCGCATACGCATAGCAGCCCTTGATGACATTGTTGCTTGCGGCTGCGATGGCGATACCGGCCGACGCAACATCCAGGGGCGTGAGCGAAGGCGAGGACTGGGTGAGGCCCATGATGAACGGGTCGACGTCGGCCAGACCCATGATCGCCGCCAGCGAGTACACACCGGATTTGCCCAGGTATTCCACGGCCAGGTGCGTTGCGACCAGCATGACCACGAACAGCAGCGCAAACATCAACGCCGCGCTGATCTCGAGCGGATTTTTCGGCTGATATTCCCGTTCGACCGATGCCGAGGAGGGATCCGCGCGGCGCGACCATAACCAGCCCGCGGCGATGGCCACGACGCCGAAAATCACGAATGGCAGCGACAACCGGTCCATCAAGCCGCGGTTGAAGATCGCCAGCAAGGCGGCCAGGCGCAGGTACATCATGCCCGACGCGATCAGGATGCCACCGGAGAACAGGTGCGGCTGGTCGATGGACTTGGAGCGGCGCGCCATCACGACGGTCGTCACGGTCGACGAATACGCGCCGCCTAGCATCGCGGCCAGGATGATGCCCCCTTGCTGCTTGGTCAGTCGCTGCAGAACATAGCTGCCGTAGGAAACGCCACATACCGCGACGACGACCAGCCAGGTCTTGAAGGGATTGATCTCGACCGGCGTATACGAGGCGTTCGACAGGAGCGGCAGCACGACCGCCGAAAGCAGGAGGAACTTGGCCAGGGTCAGGATGTCGTCGCCCGCGATGTGCTTGGCGAGGTTTTCCAGGCGGGCCTTGAGTTCGAGCAGGAGAATGCTGGCAACGGTCAGCGTCGTCGCCACCCAATAGAACTCATGGTAGACGAGCGCGCCGACCAGGTAGGTACACAGGCCGGACATCTCGGAAGTCACGCCGGGAAGGCTCGCGGACGTGAGCTTGTGCCAGTAAGCCAGGAGCAGGAAGGCCGCGACCACCGCGAACCCGATCGCCTCGGGCAGCATTTCGCCGCCGGAAAGCACGGCAACGGAAAACCCGATCAGGCCAATCAGCGGGAAGGTGCGCACGCCGCCGAACGAGACGCGATCGTCGCTTGCCTTTCGTTCCTCGCGCTCCAGGCCCACCAGGAACGACAGGAACAGCACGATGAGAAGCTGCCGGCCTTCGGCGGGCATCCAGTCGATCAGGCTCATGGTCGTCGGCAGGGCGCGATCCGCGCCGGAAAAAGATGGCGCAATATATTCCCTTTCCAACGTGCGGGCTCGGGTTTTTCCGCGCGATGGCATACTAGGCGCCCCGCAGGGAGGCCGGGTGGCGATGAGATTGCTGCACACGATGTTGCGGGTCGGCGACCTGCAGCGCTCCACCGACTTCTACACGCGCGTGCTTGGCATGAACCTCCTGCGCACGAGCGAGCGGCCGGAGCAGAAATACACGCTTGCCTTTGTCGGATTCGGTCGGGGCAACGCCGACGGTGAGGCGGAAATCGAACTCACCTACAACTACGGTGTGTCCAGCTATGAATTGGGAACCGCCTACGGACACATCGCCCTGGGAGTTCCCGATGTCGCCGCCGCGTGCGAACGTATTCGCGCTGTCGGCGGAAATGTCGTGCGTGCACCTGGGCCCGTCAAAGGCGGTAATACGGTGATCGCATTTGTCGAGGATCCGGACGGGTACCGGATCGAATTGATTGAACGCAGAGGAGGAGGCTCATGAAGCATCGAAGCATTGCCATGCAGTCGATCGTCGCGGCGATGATGGGATTTTCCGCCCTCGCCGGCGCGCAGCAGACAACGCCGCCAACGGCGACCCCGTCAAATCCGATGGATGTTGTTCCCGAGAAGATGCCTTTCAATACGCCCTACGGGGCGCCGATCACGGCGCAGCGCGCACAGGCGGCAATCCAGGCAGCCGTGGCCGAAGCGACACATCGCGGCTGGGCGCTCAATGTCGCTGTAGTCGACTCCGGCGGCAACCTGGTGAGCTTCCTGCGCATGGACGGCGCCCAACTGGCGTCGATCGCGATCTCCGAGCACAAGGCGCGCGCCTCGGTGAAATACCGGCGCGCAACGCACGTCTTCGAAGATGCCATCCAGACCAAGGACGCGAAATACATCCTGACCCTCGATGACGTGATCGCCTCGCGCGGCGGCATCCCGCTGGTCGAGGACGGCAAGATCATCGGCGGGATCGGCTGCTCCGGTGGCACCGGATCACAGGACGAGGTGGCGTGCACGGCGGGCGCTGGCACGGTCAACAAGTAGCGCGCCGCCTGCAAGAAAGAACCGCACTGTCGGGTCGCTGGCGCGCGCCAGCGGCCCGCGCAAAACCCTTCCACGATTCATGTGCACCAATTACCGGCCGGGCAGCCGAGATTTCATCCGCGAACGCTTCGGTGTCGAGGCCGATTTCGAATATGCCGACGAAGCCTACCCGGCGAGTGCGATGCCGATCGTGCGCGCACTTCCGGGCAGCGCATCGGGTGTCGAATGCCTGCGGGCCTGCTTTGGCCTGATTCCGCGCTGGGCGCGCGACACGAAAATCGCGCGCAGCACCTACAACGCCCGCTCGGAGACCGTCGCGGAAAAGCCGAGTTTCCGCGGTCCATGGCGCCAGGGCCAGTTCTGCCTCGTGCCGATGCAGTGGTTCTATGAACCCAACTATAAATCGGGCCGGCCCGTGCGCTGGCGCATCGAACGCAGCGACGAGGGGGAGTTTGCGGTCGCCGGTATCTGGGAAAGCTGGCGAACACCCGGCGCGCCCGAGGTGGTTTCCTTTTCCATGCTGACGATCAACGCGGATGGCGATCCCGTGATGGGACGGATGCATGCGCCAGGCGACGAGAAGCGCACGATCGTCGTCATCGAACCAGCCGACGATCAGCGCTGGTTGCGGGGCGCGCCCGATGCCGTGCGCGATTTGCTGCAAAGATTTTCCGCCGACGCGTATCGCACCGGCCCCGATCCCAGGCCGCCCGCGCGGCGCGCGGCGAAGACGACATGAGGCCGGCGATGCGCTTGCTGCGCCAGGCGATGCGCATGTGCTGGCGCGACTGGCGCGGGGGCGAATTGCGCCTGCTGGCGCTCGCCCTGATCCTGGCAGTCGCGGCAGTCAGCAGTGTCGGCTTTTTTGTCGACCGCGTGCGCCTGGGATTGCAGCGCGACGCCGCCCAGGTGTTGGGCGGCGATGCCGTGCTCGACGCCGACCGTCCGATCGATGCTGCCGTGGTGCAAAGCGCGCAAAAAGACGGACTGCTCATCGCGCGTACCGTCGCGTTCCCCAGCATGGCCTTGCGGGGCGACGCGAGCGTCCTGGTTTCGGTCAAGGCGGTCTCGCCCGGGTACCCCTTGCGCGGCGCCGTGCAGGTGTACGTGGACGGGGTCGCGCGCGAGGCCCAGGGTATTCCCGAGCGAGGCACCATCTGGGTCGACCAGGACTTGCTGTTTGCCCTTTCGGCGCACCCGGGCGACAGCTTGCAGCTTGGCAACGCGAAGCTGGACATCGCGCGCGTGATCGCGGTCGAGCCCGACCGCATGATGCAAGTGATGGGTTTCGCGCCGCGCGTCCTGGTCAACGAAGACGACCTGGCGGCGACCGGGCTGATTCAACCTGCGAGCCGCGTCAACTATCGCCTCCTGGTCGCGGGCAATTCCGCGAGCGTTCGCGCCTGGACGCAAGGGACGCGCACCTCCTTGCAGCGGGGACAACGACTGGAGTCTCTCGAGGATGGCCGTCCGGATGTCCAGCGCACGCTCAATCGGGCTGACCGCTACCTCGGCCTGGTCACCCTCGTCACCGTGTTGATCGCGGCAGTCGCGGTCAGCAGTTGTGCGCGGCGCTTTACCGCGCGGCGCATGGATGCCTGCGCTCTGCTTCGATGCATCGGTCTGACGCAAGGCGAAATCCTGGCCTTGTTCGCATTTGAATTCATCGTCACGGCAGTGCTGGCGAGCGTCGCCGGCGTGCTCGCCGGATTCGGCCTGCAGGAAGTGCTGATGAACATGCTGGGACGGTTCCTGCAGGAACGCGCGCCCCTGCCGACCATCTTCCCGGCGCTGGAGGGACTGTTGTGCGGCGTTCTCCTGCTCCTGGGCTTCGCCTTGCCGCCCCTGGAGCAGTTGCGCAGGGTCTCGCCCTTGCGGGTCCTGCGCCGCGACGTGGGCGTTCCCGGCGCGCGCATGATCATTGCCTATCTGGCGGGCTTGCTGGGCTTTGCCGCGCTATTGCGCTGGACCGCAGGGGATGCGCGGCTTGCCGCGATCGCGGGCGGCGGCTTTCTCGCATGCATTGCCGTTTTCGCCCTGCTGGCCCGCGTATTCCTGCTGGGCTTGCGGCGCCTGCAGCACCGCGACGACTGGGCATTCGGGGTCGCGTGGCGCTTCGCCGTTGCGTCGATGCAGCGCCGCCCAGCGACCAGCGTGGCGCAACTCGTTGCCCTGGCGGTCGGCTTGATGGCCTTGTTGTTGCTATCGATCCTGCGCACCGATTTGATCGAGGAATGGCGCGGGCAGGCGCGGATCGACGCACCCAACCGGTTCATTATCAACATCCAACCCGACCAGGTGGACGCGGTGCGTCAGCGCCTGCAAAGCGAACATGTCGACGCCACCTTGGAACCCATGGTGCGCGGGCGCCTGGTGCAAATCGACGGTAAGGCGGTGGGTCCCGAAAGCTATCCGGACGAACGCGCGCGCAACCTGGTCGAGCGCGAATTCAATCTTTCCTACCGGCCGGATCCCCCGGCGCACAACGAGATCGTTCAGGGCAAATGGTTCGCGGCAGGCGCACCGGAATTGTCCATGGAGGAAGGCATCGCCAAGCGGCTGGACATCCACCTGGGCCAGCACCTGCGTTTCGACGTCGGCGGCGATGCGGTCGATGCCACGGTGACGAGTTTGCGCAAGGTGAACTGGGATTCGATGCGCGTGAATTTCTTCGTGATCCTCGAGCCTGCGCTGTTGCGCAACGCGCCGCAAAGCTACATCACGTCGTTCTATCTGCCGCCCGGCCACGAGGACTTGAATGCCCAACTGACGCGCGCGTTTCCGAACCTGACGATCATCGATGTCGCTGCCGTTCTGGCACAGGTGCGCACGATGCTCGACCAGATCATCATGGCGGCGCAGTTTCTCTTCGCTTTTGCGCTGGCGGCCGGCATCCTGGTCCTGTATGCCGCGCTGCTCTCCTCGCACGACGAGCGCGTGCGCGAGGCAGCGCTGTTGCGGGCGATGGGTGCGTCGCGCCGGCGCCTGGCCGATGCGCAGACGACCGAGATGGTGCTGGTGGGAGTCGTCGCCGGATTGCTGGCGTCCGCGGGTGCTGCGGCGATTGCATGGGCGCTGGCGCATTTTGTCTTCGAGTTCGATTTCGTGGCGCACGCCTGGGTGCCGCTGGCAGGCATGGCGGGCGGCGTCCTGGCGTCGCTCGCGGGGGGTTGGGCCGGAATGCGCAAGGTGTTGGCGACGCCGCCTTTGGCCGTATTGCGCGACGCCTGAGCAGGCGCCGTTGTACATTCGGCACCATGGATTCATCCCAGATGATCCCGCTGTGGATTCCGGCGCTCCTCGCGCTCAACGCGTTGCTGCTGGTCGGGCTCGTCCTTGCACGCGTGCGCGCCAACGCGCAACGGCGCTTGGCCGCGGGTAGCCTCGAACAGGCAATCGCGCGGCTGCACGAGGATAACGAGCGCCTGGAACGCGAACTGCGGTCGGCGCTCGAAGGCGGCGCGAGTGCGGCGCGCATCGAGACGGATAACCGACTCGCGCAGATGCAATCGGGCTTCAATATGCAACTCGTGCAATCGACCGGCGTGCATGGCGAGCAGTTGAGCCAGTACGGACGCACGATGCAGGAGCGTCTGACCGACCTGAGCGCGGCGACGCAGCGCGGCATGGCCGAGATCCGCGGCACGCTGGAGTCGCGCATCCAGGCGCTGCAGGCCGGCAACGACGCCAAGCTCGAGCAGATTCGCGCCACCGTGGACGAGAAGCTGCAAAGCACGCTGGAAGCGCGCTTGGGAGAGTCGTTTCGCCTCGTATCCGAACGCCTGGAGCAGGTGCATCAGGGCCTGGGGGAAATGCAGACCCTCGCTGCCGGCGTCGGCGACCTCAAGCGGGTGCTGGGAAACGTCAAGGTGCGCGGCACCTTTGGCGAGGCGCAGTTGGGAAACCTGCTGGAGCAGGTCCTGCTGCCCAGCCAGTTCGACCGCAACCAGGCAACCCGACCGGGATCGAGCGAGCGCGTCGAATTTGCCGTTCGGCTGCCGGGCAAAGGTGGCGACGATTTCGTCTGGCTGCCTATTGACGCGAAATTTCCTTCGGAGGACTACGAGCGCCTGCAGGCGGCCCAGGAAAGCGGCGACGCGGCAGCGGTCGAGGAGGCCGGCAAGGCGCTGGAAACGCGCGTGCGTCTCGACGCACGCAGTATCCGGGAAAAGTACATCGAGCCGCCGCACACGACGGACTTCGCGATCCTGTTCGTTCCGTCGGAGAGCCTGTTTGCGGAAATTCTCCGACGGCCCGGACTCGTCGATTCTCTCAATCGCGAGCGGCGCGTGGTCATCGCGGGCCCTACCACGCTGTTTGCCATGCTCAACACCTTGCAGATGGGGTTCCGCACGCTTGCCATCGAGCAGCGCTCCGCCGAGGTCTGGCGCCTCCTGGGCGCCGTCAAGACTGAATTCGCCCGTTTCGGCGACTGGATCACGAAGATTCGCGACCAGATCCGGACCGTTTCGTCGACCTTGGATGCAGCGGACACGCGCTCGCGCCAGATGCAAAGGGCGCTCAAGGAAGTCGAAGCGCTGCCCGAGGAGCATTCCTCGCGCCTGCTGCCGGATCCGGGTGGCCAGGACACGGGAGGTGCGATCCTCTGACGGGGGATAGCAGGCACGCATGTACTCGGCGACCTTCATCTTCAGCAAGCGGGAGTACGACGAGGAATTCCATCGCCTCGACCAGGCGATCGCACAGGCGGCCCGGGCGATCCCCGGTTTTCTCGGCGAGGAATCCTGGGAGAACCCCGCGAGCGGAACTGTGTCAAATGTCTATTACTGGGAGACGCTTGAGGCGCTGGAAAAGCTCATGCGCAACCCCCACCACATGCAGGCGAAGACGTTGCAGGGGAGGTGGCTCGATGGATATCAAGTCGTCATTGCACAGGTCATCCGCACGTACGGCAATTCGCAACTGGGCGGCATTGCGCCGGGTTTTGGCAAGCCTTAGTCGATCGTCCATCCTTGCGCTGCTTTCCTTTGCCGCGCAGGCCTCCACTGCTTCGGAAATGCCGGAGCAACGCATCCGTTCGCTTTCCGCGGAAGTGTCCGGCGTCGAAAAGCAATTCGCGCAGACGATGGCCGATCGCGATATGGACGCGTTCGCGGCGTTCTTGTCGGACGACGCGGTGTTTCGCAGCGGGGATCAGCTGCTGCTCGGCCGCGCCGCGGTCGTCGACACATGGCGCAAATACTTTCAAGCCGGTTCGGCACCGTTCAGCTGGAGTCCCGACCGCGTCACGGTGAACGATGCCGGTGACACAGCCGTGTCCAGTGGGCCGGTACGCGATCCCAGCGGCGCATTGATCGGGCGGTTCACGACGATCTGGCGCAAGGGCACAGGTCCCAATGGCAATGTGCGCTGGCGCGTGATCGTCGACCAGGGCGTTCCCTTGCTCGAATGCCCGCCACCCAAGACTTGAAACCATTTCGTGACATGATCCGCATCGGGATTTTCCCGATGCCGCCGCCGGAGCAATGCCTTGGCGGATGTTCGTAACCTACACGTGAGAAAACACCCATGAAGCCTGTGCTGGAAGGCGCTGCCCTGGATCAATTGTTTCGCGAGGCGCATACCGCGCACGGTTTTCGCTCCGATGCCGTGCCGGACGCGACGCTGCATGCGCTGTATGACCTGCTCAAATGGGGCCCGACGACCTTCAATTCCCAACCGGCGCGCTTCGTTTTCGTTCGCAGCCCCGAGGCCAAGGAGCGTTTGAAGGCGGCGCTCGTTCCCTCGAATGTTCCGCAAACCATGTCGGCACCGGTGACTGTGATCGTCGCGAGCGACTTAGAGTTTCATGAGCACCTTCCGGGACAGTATCCGGCCTACGACGCCAAGCCGATCTTCGCCGGCAACACCGCGCTGGCGCAGACCACCGCCTTGCGCAACGGGTCCCTGCAAGGTGCCTACCTGATCATCGCCGCGCGCGCTCTCGGCCTCGATTGCGGGCCGATGTCGGGTTTCAACCCGGCGAAGGTCGACGCGGAGTTCTTCCCTGACGGCCGATTCAAGTCCAATTTCCTGTTGAATCTGGGCGTGGCCGATCCGGCCAAGTACTACCCGCGCGGACCGCGGCTGAGCTTCGAAACCGCCGCGCAAATCATCTGACCGGATTCCTTTTCCCGCCCTGCAGGCGGGCTCGTCCCGACTTGCCTTTTCGCCCGCATGACCAGCATGTAGAGGTGCGCTAGCATTCAAGTGTGAATTGCGAGGCAACTCTATGAAGCGTCCCTGGCGGGTGTTGATTGCGGTTGTCGCGTTCCTGCTTTCGCTGTTGGCGTTTCTGCAATTTTTTGGTCTATTCAGCTTGGTCTACCTGATTGCAATGTTGGGCCGGCACTCCGGTGGCCTGACGTTCTGGCAGTCGATCGCCGTTTTGTTCGACGCCGGCTTTCGCGACGGACAGATTGCACTCATGAACGCCTTTGTTCTACTCGTGCTGCTGAACATTCCCGTCTTCACCTTGGCGCTGGTCCAGTACGCGCGTGGAAAGCGCATTCCTGGCATGTGCATTGCGTACTGTTTGGTCGTTGTGATCGCATACACAGGAATCGCAATTCAGGAAGAGTTGACGAGTCCGCAGGGCGTTTTGCATCGCTTCGCAATGCTCGCGCTGCCGTACGTATCGGCGCTTCTGGTCGTGATCTATTTGGACAGAACGCGGCGAACCCTGATCGAACCGTGAGCATTGCAGCAGCTTGCCTCGCAGTTTCTGCCGGCGTTAACCGCTCGTGAGTCATGAGAAGACGTGCTATCGGCCAGAGTCGTACAACAAGCGACGCCGACCACTTGGATGGGACAGAACAATGATGGACAGGCTTCTCGCTGAGGCGTTGATGCGCGGGTACTTGGAAATGGGTGGTCCGTTCAATCGATTGGCAGAATTGTCGAAACAGCTCGACACGCCCGACGCGCATCGGGTGCGTCAAGTTATTGGCGAACTGCATTCCAAAATCTATGCGGACTTAATGATTCCGATCATTCGCGAGTACCCGGACCTCGATCCCGATAAACCCTCGCAGCCATGATCTCCGACGACGCCCTCTCGGTGATTGTCTGCTTTTCGGCGTTTGGATAATGTCGGTGTGCGACTTGAAGCGGCCGTCCTGGCCGGTCCGCTTTCAGATGGGCAAACTGCGACTGCCTTACGTAATTAGCTTGGAGAAGCCTCATTCTCCGAGGCGTCGAGTTACACCAATTCGCGGGATTCGATTCAAGGAAGGGTATAGCGGATCAACTCCAGAACGCCTGTGCGATCAATGAACCTGTTCTCGATCATTGGAAATCTAAGCGCGAAGCCGTTAGGCGTTCGAATTAAGGCGGCAGTGGTTTTGGGAATCACCGGCGCGAACGTCGCTTTTGTGCTTGTTTTCCATTCGAGGCCCTACGAGACTGCGTCAAGCCTCGTTGCGGATCCAAGGGTGGTGGATAGGTTTGGGGAAGTTCGATTCAGATTACTTTCGAGCGCTCGACTTGATTATTCGGAAGGCAGGCATTCTAGCGTTCGCCTTTATTTAATAGGGACTAAGGGGCGGGGTTGGCTAACAGTTGCAATGACGCGCCGAGATGGCGATTTTATTGTCGAAAGTATTTCGGTCGATGACTAGCAGACGATAACGTTTCAACAGTTCAAGGGCGTCTTGGGTCAAATTGCATCCGTGGGCTGTATCAAGGATGCTTGCCGCGCTGATCGCGTTCATTGTGAGCGTGCCCATCGGAATCATCGCCGCGTCGATCCATGCAAGTCGCCGCCGCCGAAATTTGCCACAAAAGTAATGCTAGGAAGCGGATGCTTCAGAGTGTCGGCTTCGAGTCGCATGCGACAACAGGGGGCCCGTCTACCGGGCATTCAGGCATGCTCCGGCGCTCTCCAGATAGCTGGCAACGGACAATCATTCCGGGTGCGCGCTCCTCGTGGACTTGACTGTTAACCGGATAACAGATAAACTGCTCGAATGGCGATTCAATCCTTCTCGTGCCCGGATACCCAGGCATTGTTTACGACAGGAAAGAGCGCGAGGTTTGCAAACATCAAGAGAGTTGCCGAACGAAAACTGGTCCAACTGGACGCGGCGCCATCATTGAATTTCATGAAGGCGCCGCCCGGCAACGATCTGAAGGAGTACGACGGGGCTTGGCATGTGCGGATAAATGATCAATGGAGATTGACGTTCAAGTGGGGTGCGAGCGGCCCCTATGACGTTCTGATCGAAGACCCGCATTGATTGCGGCTAGACCCCTGAAACTCCGCATCGCATTGGAGTGCAGCATGTTCAAAAACGGTATGCGACCTGTCCATCCTGGCGAGATTTTGCTGGAGGACTACATCAAGCCCTTGGGCATCAGCGTCCGAGCGCTGTCGCTGGCCTTACGCGTTCCGTATTCGCGGCTTCGTGAAATCGTCGATGGCAATCGCGGGGTTTCCGCAGACACCGCACTGCGTCTGCAACGCTATTTTGGTAGCGATGCCCAAGGCTGGTTGAATCTGCAATCCGCGTATGACCTGCGGGTCGCCGAGAAGGCGAGCGCCAAGACCATCTCGAAGGAAATTTCACCCCTGGAGGTCGCTGCTTAATCTGACCCGGATTGGGGAAACGGGGAAGTCAGATCCGAGCGAGTCGCTCCAAACCTGTGTCGAGCGTCTCCTCGCGTTTGCCGAAGCAAAAGCGCACGACGCGGTTCTCGAAGCCTTGTTGATAGAAGGCGGACACCGGAATCGCGGCCACGCCATGTTCGCGCACCAGCCGTTGGGAGAATTCGTCTTCGGTCTGATCCGATATCGCGCTGTAGTCCGCCAGCACAAAATACGTTCCCGGGCAGGGGAGCGCGCGAAAGCGGGTCTTGCGCAGGCCCGCCAGGAAGCGGTCGCGCTTGGCCTGGTAGAACGCGGGCAGCGTGAGGTAGGACGTCGCGTCGCCGAGCTGTTCCGCAAGGGCCGCCTGCATCGGATGATTCACCGCGAAGACGTTGAACTGGTGCACCTTGCGAAATTCGCGGGATAGAGGCACGGGCGCGCTGCAATAACCGATCTTCCAGCCCGTGCAATGGAAAGTCTTGCCGAAACTGGAGATCACGAACGCGCGCTCCGCCAAGACGGGGGAACTGGCAATGCTCAAGTGCGG
>Ga0181537_10000419_pt1 | contig 39907 bp, 31 predicted proteins | sample PEATcosm2014_Bin_39_FD_119765 | JGI IMG/M metagenome (GOLD analysis project Ga0181537, IMG submission 119765) | Peatland microbial communities from MTU Mesocosm Facility, Houghton, MI, USA - PEATcosm2014_Bin23_10_metaG | ecosystem: Environmental > Terrestrial > Soil > Wetlands > Peat | place... | reverse complement strand
TACCGCCGCGCTCATGGGAGCAAGCAGAAAGAAGATGGCCACGAGCGAGGGATCGAAAGTCATCTTCACGAAATATAACGGACACAGCACCAGCATGAGTTGAGGGTCGAGGTTCCATCTGGACGGAACGGAATAAGCAACCACTGCGACGAGATAGAAAATCGCCGCGAAGTAACCGAGCAATTTGAGCGGCGCTGAAAATAACCTTGGATCGTCCCGGTCTTTCTTGCAGACTTTCGCAATCCACGAGCGGGGCAGCAGCCCGACCACTATGCTGAAAACGCCTACCAGCCCCAGCGCAACCGCAAATACCACCCATTCACTCTGAACCGGCAGGTCGACGCCGCGCAGCATCACGTAGGGAGCACCGGTGAAAAGCGAAGTCAGCCCGCAAACAATAAACACGATGCGAGCTGTAACCCTGATGGCGCGTCCGGGAATGGGGCCGATTTTAGCAGCGGTTTCAAGTTTGCACACCCCGTCATACCCATCGTTAGAGCCGCTGCTAAAATTGCCTGCAGCATGGCTGCCACCCGCCAGCTCGCCTTTCCGCGCACCATCTTCCACGTCGACATGGATGCCTTCTTCGTGTCCGTGGAAGAACTCTTCGATCCGTCGCTCAAAGGCAAGGCGGTCGTGGTCGGCGGACAGCGTGACGAGCGCGGCGTCGTTTCCGCCGCTTCGTATGCTGCGCGCAAGTTCGGAGTTCATTCCGCCATGCCGCTGCGCACCGCGGCCAAGCTCTGCCCGCAGGCCATATTCGTCAATGGCCATCCCCAGCGTTACCGCGAGTGTTCCGAGAAAGTTCACAAAGTTCTCGGCACATTTTCCCCGCAAGTGGAAATGGCTTCCATCGACGAAGCCTACCTCGACATGAGCGGCACGGAGCGCCTGCACGGGCCGCCGCTGAAGGCCGCGCACACGCTTCATCTGCGCATGAAAGCGGACACCGGCTTGAATTGTTCGGTGGGCATCGGAACCTCGCGCCTCATCGCGAAAGTTTCCTCGGCGCAGGCCAAGCCCAACGGCGTGCTCTGGATTGTCCCCGGCGAAGAAGCCAAATTTCTCGCGCCGCTCGACGTCCGCGAAATTCCCGGCGTTGGCAAAGTCATGGAGACGCAGTTGCACGCGCTCGGCATCAAGAAAGTCGGGGACCTGGCGCGCCTCGAAGAATCTGAACTCGCCGACCGCTTCGGCAAGTGGGGTCTCGCGCTGGCCGGCAAGGCTCGCGGCGAAGATGCGGGAGGATGGTTTGACTCCGAAGTCGGAGCCGACATCGCTGCGAAATCGATCAGCCACGAACATACCTACAACGAAGACACCGCCGACCCGAGCCAACTCGAAGCCACGCTCATGCGCCTGTCCGAAATGGTTGGCCGCCGGCTACGCGAATCCCAGTTCCATGCGCGCACGGTTCAACTCAAACTGCGCTACAAAGATTTCACGACGGTGACCCGCGCTCACACTCTCGCGGCCCCTACCCAACTCGACACCGAGATATTCGAACAGATCCGCGCGCTGTTCCGCAAGAATTGGAAAAAAGGCGCGCAGGTTCGCCTGCTGGGCGTGCAGGCATCGTCGTTCACCTCTCAGCCGGGTCAAATCAATTTGCTTGAGGGCAACCGCCAGCAGCGCTGGAAAGATGCGCTGGCCGCCGCTGACCGTCTCCGCGACAAATTCGGTGAGTCCAGCGTCAAACTGGCAGCCGGAATGAAAGGAAACTTCCGGGAGCGCGTTCACGAGAATCCGGCCAGCCTGCCCGGAAAGAGCAAGCCGAAGCCTTCCTAGCCTCGAATCTGCTGAAACCTAATGAGGATTGGCGGAGCGCAGGGACGACGCCAGCAGCGATCCCACTCCCGGTTTATATCCGTAGAAGTCGCCGATTGTTTGTAACTGTTCAATGATCTCTTCGTCGTAGCGCTGCTTGAGCGCTTTCGTCAAAATGTTGTGCTCGGCATTCGGATCGGCCGCGAGGTCGAACAAATAACTCTGTGCCGGCGAATCGTAAGTGGTATACAGATATCGCTTGTCTGCCGTCAGGATGCCGTACACCGCGCGCACATCCGATGCGAGCAAGAGATCTCTTCGCGGATAGGTGTCGAGTTCCTGTCGCGTTTCGGCAAACAGAGGACGTCCGTAGAGCGGGTTCTGCACGATCGGGCGATGTCCAAGCAGGTAATAGAGCGTCGGCGTTATATCGGTCAGCGTCGCCAACCGAGTGTCGTCGTAGACCAGATGTTCACGCATCTTCGGCGGCAAGTGGATGATCATCGGAACCCGCATGATTTCCGGCCAGATCGAAGTGGAATGGCTCATGCGTCCGAATTCGCCGGTGGCATCGCCATGATCGCTGGTGACGATGATGATGCTGTTGTCATACATGCCGCGCTGCTTGAGATAGGCGAAAAACTCTCCCAACCGCGCGTCCACCCAATGCACTTCATAAGTTATGCGGATGCTCATCCCAGCGGGCGCGTGCCAGTGTTGAGAAGTCGGCGAGGGCACATCGTTGCGCGCGAACTGGTGCACGTTTTTTGGTTGATCGTAAAAGAAAATCGGTCCCCGCAGGTTAGGATCGTCCAGAACCGCTTCAGCCTGCCTGACCGTCGAACCGATTTCCAGCTGGTTCCAGAGCTCTTTATCCGTGTCCAGCTTGATTAGATCGTCCGTGGGTGAGAGCACTTCCCGGATGACTTCGTCCATGCTCACAACCATGTGGTAATTGTCGGCGCGCAACATTTGTTCCAGGCCATCCACCTTCGCGAAGGGCTGCAGATAATGGGCATGCAGCATCATCGCGCCCGACCAGATGGCGGGTTCGGAAAGCGACGTTCCCGCATATTGCGAATACGCGTTGTGCAGCACGATGCTGTCGCGGGCAAAGGCGTCCAGGTTGGGCGTGTAATCCACCTTGGGGTTGTAGGCGCCAAGATAATCAGGCCGCATGGCGTCAACCACGAATACAAAAATGTTCGGCCGATCGCTCTGCGTGCGCGCCAGATGTTCGACGAGTTGCACTTCCGTGTTCGTGCGTGTATCGCGGACGTTGGTATATTCCCGCATGATGCGGCAAAGGTCGCCGCAAACTTCGCTGCGGCCATTGCCCAGCATGTGATGGGCCAGCAGGAACGAGGCGTCGCCGGTGCCATACGACTCGAGTTTGAGCGAAATTTCGTCGTCGGTTGCGCCCAGCGACTTGCTCCAGAAAATCTCGGTGGCTTGCAGACCCTTGTAGACGAAGAGTCCGGCCAGCAGCACTCCCACAATGACCACAGGAGAATAATTCGCGCGCACCGGGCGCAGACGGTAGAGGCACAGGCTCATGGCGACCCAGAAAACCAGAGCGCTGGTGCTCTCGACAAAGCCATTCCAGTCTTCACCCCCGATCAGCCAGCGCGCCCCGAGTGCGAGCAGCGTGATCATCAGCATGGCGATCCAGGTGACAATGATTTGTCCGGCGGAGAGATTTGCCTTCACCGGTGATGAGGACGCAACGCGGGCTCTAGCCAGAAACGGCTCGACCATGGCGAATCCCCAGAGAGTGAGGGTCAGCGCGAAGGCGCCGGCATAGAGCCGGGCGCTCCAACCCTCGAAGCTCATGGCATCGCCCAGGAAACGCGTGAGCACGAACGAGAGGACAACCGTGATCAAAGTCCCCACCAGCCCGCGGCGCACCAGTCGGGGTCTGGAAGTCTTGGCAGCCAGCAGAAAGATCAGATTCAACGCTGACAAGACGACGATGGCAAGAGCGACATGCGAAAGCAGGCTCCAGAACGCGACCTCCGCGTCCTGCCAGTGAAATGCTAACGTGTGCGCGTCGCTGTAGAGGCGCACTCTGGCGGCGACGGTGTAAATCAGGCTGACTACGATGGCGACCAGCAGGCCGGCGGAAAGGCCGAAGGGCGAGCCGCTGCTGTCGGCCGCTCCGGCGCACTCGCGCGACTCCACTGCCGTCGATGTCTGCGGTGTCGATGTTTGCCAGAGGGAGATCGCGATCAGAGCAAGCAGCGCCGTCAGGCTCCAATAATACGCGGCGTTATTGTTTTGCAGCCCGGGCAGAAAGGGCCGCAGGTTTACATATACTCCGCATGCGGCCAGCAGACCGATCAGCGCTTGCGATCGTTTGTCCTTCCTGAAATTCCGCAACGGCCAACTCGGGATCAAGGCGGCGGCGATGGCGAACCAGTAGAGCGCGGCCTGGTGATGCGCCAGCCAGGGCATCCACGCATAAGGCGGCGTTCGGATGAAGGCGACGAAGGTATAGGGCAGAAACGCGAGCAGACAGTAAAGCGACGTAACGACGAAGTACGTCCCTGAAACTGCCTTCAATAAAGTATTGAGCCAAAGCCTCAAAACAAGGTTTCCTTAGACGCAGCCCTGACGGCACCGCCAGTTTGATTCTCAACGACGCTCTGTCTACGCCGCAAGTTACCGTGGGCGAACGAATTTGCCCAGGGCGAAAGGCCCAACAGGAGCGCCGTCAACAATCGTCGCGTCCTCGGCCTCGTCGTGACCAAAGTACCAAGCTCGTTACCCATTCGTGAGGCAGGGAACGCCCCCGACCGCTAGGATAGGAAGCGCAGTCTTTGCTTGCGAGAACAGCCGGATGCCGAGTCAGGCCGCCCAAAAATCCGCCACTCGATCGTCATCGCTGGCGTGGTTCGCCCTTGTGCTGTTCGCCCGCAATTTCTTCAAGAGTCCGGCGATGCTGGGCTCGGTCATTCCCAGCTCGCCCTTTCTCGTAAACGACATGATGAATCAGGTGGACTGGAGCCGCGCCCGCGTGGTGGTGGAGTACGGTCCGGGAGTCGGAACCTTTACGCGGGAAATCCTGAAGCGTATGCGGCCAGACGCCCTGCTGGTCGCCATTGAACTGAATGCCGAGTTCGTGGACTACCTTAGGAACCACTTCCGCGATCCACGCTTCCGGGTTGTACATGGGTCGGCCGCGCGCGTCCGTGCCATTCTGGCGGAGCAGAGTCTTGCGCCCGCTGACTACATCATTTCCAGCTTGCCCTATCGCAACATGCCGGATGCGCTGCGCCGCGAAATCCTTGAAGAGTCCCGCTTGGCCCTAAAGGCGGAGGGCTCTATGCTGCTGTTTCAATACACGCGAACCCTACTGCCTTACCTGCAATCCAGTTTCAGCTCGGTCACGCTCGACTTCCAGTTCTTCAATATTCTGCCGGCGCTGATCTTCCACTGCACGCGGTAGGAGTGGATTGGCCGGTTTCCGGCTTGCGGCTTCCAGTTCGCTCGGCCTGGCTTGGGTCGCGAATTTGGGTCGTGTGTTGGTTCGCGAATAAAGACTGTTCCCGCCTGCAATCCAATTCCGCCCTGTCTCCGTACATCACCCAGAGCGGTCCCAAACCCCTCTGTGGAGGACATTATGAAACTTTCGATCCGCCGGCCAATGCTGCTTCTGGCCATTGTTGCCGCAATCGCTGCCGTTGCATCCGCGCAGTCCAAGCCGAATCAGACCTTGGGCTACGGAGACGGCCAACTGCTAACCTTTACTTACACGCAGAATTTCGACTGCGTTGACCAGCCCGGCAGCGACCTGAACTTTAACGGAATTCCTTCCGAAAACGATCCCGCCGAATTGCAAACTCCCATCTGCCAGGCGGGAACCCAACCCACCATTAACCCCCCGGGACTCGCGGGACAGGTTGCGAATTCCACTGAGCCGGTGTACGTGCTGATTCCCATGTTCTCGGTTGACAACGACCAGAATCCCAACGACGCCATCACCTGCACGAACGTGGTCGTGGACACCACCTGCGGTCCGGCGCTCGGCAGCACCCTGATCTCTTTGTTCGGCGCACTGCCCGAAGCATTCAAGGAAGCGCCGGAGGTTTATACCCAGTGCCCCGGGCCGGGCTCTGCTCCCGGAACCTGTACGATGCACGCGTCGCGGGTTGACCTTGGGCCGGTTTTGCTGGCGCTTGGACTGGTTCCCCCGCCGGTCACGAACATTTTCGTGCCCACGCCCAATCACAGTCACGTGCTTCTCAAGCAGGACCTGAACATTAAGCCGATCTGGTGGCAGGTGATTCCGGTACTGGTTCTGGATCAAAGCGATTGGCCGAACCAGGCGGGAACCACCGGGCTTAATTCCTCCGCTGCGGTAAAGGCGGCAGTGGCAGCCGGCACGGCCATTGAGGCTCCGTCGAACTTCTTCCTGTTCTTCAGTTCGTTCATGAACAAGCGCTCGCACCAGATGTAGAAGCAAATCTGCCTTGAGGGAAAGGCAGGCTGCAAACTGAGCAGGTCCGGCAATGTCGCTGGGCCTGCTTGGTTGGTTTTCGGTTTCAGACGAAACACTCCAGATTGCTTATCACGAACAGGACTACTGCGCGCCGGCAGCGGCCGCATTTCCCGAAGACATGGCCGATTTGGCTTCCTTGATGCCGGCCTGGATGTGCTGCTCCCAATCGAGATGCGGAATCGGAGACGACGCCGCTGTCTGGTAAATAGCCAGCGCATCCTGCGGACGATTCAACCGCTTCAGGCAAAGCCGGGCGGCGCTCAGTTGGGCGGTGAGCGCCTGCCGGTCGGCGGGATAAGCCTGGGCGAGCTGCTGATACTCCGCCAAAGCGCGATCGAATTCCTGCATCTCCTCCGCGCCTTTGCAAAGTTCCAGCCAGACAGCGGCCGGCATTTTTCCGCCACCCGAGTCGATGAACTCCGCGTAATCCTGGAACGCGGCCTCAATCTCGTGCGCCCTCAGATGCAGCATGCAGGTTTTCACGGTGGCATCCAGATAAGCTTTGGTGTCGCCCTGCCGGGTATGAATCTGCCGCAGCAGATTCCAGGCGTCGAGAGAATTCGGCTTCGCCGCGACATAGTTGGTTAACAGTGAGAGCGCTTCGGGGAGTTGGCCGTTTTCCATCATGCTGCTGGCTTGCTCGAGCTCGGCATCGTTCGTCCAGGAGAGTTTTTCTTCAATGGCCTGGTTGGCTTTGTGCTCGAGGCCGGAATGCTGGATGGCCAGCGCGGCCAGCGCTCCAAACAGAAATCCGCCGACGTGCGCCCAGTGCGCCACGCCGCTCGCGGAACCGAGCAGCGACCCGTAGAAGATTTCGAGCCCCAGCCACAGCGGGAGCAGCCAGTACGCCGCGACTTTGAAACGGCGGAATTTCAAGAAGAAGATCCACAACATCTCAATCTTCATCTTCGGGAAGCGCACCAGAAATGCCCCCATCAACGCAGCTACGGCACCGGAAGCGCCCAGCGTGGGAACAGTGCTCGCCGGATTCGACCAGGCATAAAACTGCAGCGCAGCCACGCCCGCAATCAAGTAAAACGCAGAGTACAGCCAGCGCCCCCACACGTCTTCCAGAACAAATCCCGCGAGCCACAGGAACCACATGTTGCCGATCAGGTGCAGCCAGCCGCCATGCAGAAAATTTGCGGTGAGGTAGCTGATGGCCCTGGGCTGCGCCGGCTCGAACGCATACTGCTCGACAATCGACGCCTTCGACAGGCTGACAAGCTGGCCGTTGAGCGAGTCCATTTCGCCCTGCAGCTTCGACGTATCTTCCATCAGTTTGATCTTGGCGTCATAGGCGTTGATGACGTCGCGGTAGGGATTCTGCACCTGCGTCCACTGATCGGGATGGTTATGCTTGAAGCTTTCGACCAGGCGTTGCGACTCCGGCTGCATCTTCAGCTCAGGATGGAGCGCGGCCAGAATCAGGATGTCAGATTTCACCTCGCTCAGTTGCGGGGCCTCGTCGTCCATCGCCGACATGGTAAACAAGAAGACCACCACATTGATGGCGATCAATGCGAGGGTGATCACCGGCCAGCGCCGGGCCTCCATGTTCTCGTGCTTAATGGGAATCAGCATCGCCTGCGCCCCCGTGACCGGACAACGCTCCACACACTCGCGCCAGTTTAGTAGCGGCGGAATCGCCTTCCCAGATGACGCAGGGTCTTGGCCAATCTTTAGTAACTGGCGTCGATTCTTGTGAGGTTATCCCGAGCGGAGTCGTTCTTCAGGCGTAGAGAAGGATCTCCCGCTCATCGACACTCGCGTCTAGGCCAAACTTCACCGCCGCCTTCAAGGGAAGTGAGAAGAACTGCATGCCTGCGATATACTGCAAGACTTCAGTTTCTTAACGATCGGGGATTTCTCTGCATGGCGGTTGGCGTTCGCACTCAGGATCTGCGCAAGGTTTATAACTCCGCTGCGCCGGCGGGCGTGGCCGGCGGCTTTGTTATGCGCGCCGATGCCAAGGGCGCTAAGAAGGAAGCGAAGGCTCAGATTCCGGCCCTCGACGGACTTTCGCTGGAAGTTCTTCCCGGAGAAATTTTCGGTCTTCTCGGTCCCAACGGCGCCGGCAAATCCACCACCATCGGCATTCTGACCACTCGCGTGCGGCCGACCGCAGGCCATGCCTGGATTGGCGAGCACGACGTCTGGGCGCAGCAAGCCCAGGTTAAGCATCTGATCGGTGTAGTGCCGCAGCGTCCGAATCTGGACTTTTCACTGACCGCCCGCGAGATTCTGGTTTTTCACGGCGCCTACTTCGGTATTGGCTCCAAGCTCAGAAACGAACGCGCCGACGCCCTGCTCGAAAAATTCAAACTCACCGAGCGCGGCAGCCAGATGGTGCGTGGCTTCTCCGGCGGGATGATGCAGCGGCTTTCCATTGCCCGCGCCATGATGCACGATCCGCAAGTCCTGTTTCTCGACGAGCCCAGCGCGGGCCTCGACCCTCAGACCCGCATTCTGTTATGGGAGATCATTCGCGAATATCATCAGGCAGGAAAAACCGTCGTGCTCACCACCCACAATATGGAGGAGGCCGACGCGCTCTGCCAGCGCATTGCCATCGTCGACCACGGCCACATGATTGCCCTGGGCACGCCGGTCGACCTCAAGGCGTCGATTCCCGGAGGATTCCTGCTCCGCCTGCGCTTCGGAAATCAAACTGCGGAGTTGCTGCAGCGCCTGCAGGCGCTAGCCGGAGTGCGCGAGGTGCGCACGGCTGACACTAACGTTGACGTCTATGCCGACCGCGGTGGGTCGCTGATTCCTGAAATCGCCAGCCTGGCCGCCAGTTCCGGCGCGGAATTGTCAGACGTCCATATTTCCGAGCCGAGCCTGGAAAATCTTTTTCTGCACCATACTGGAAGGAGCCTGCGCGATTGAACTGGAAAACATTTTTCGCCTTGCTGGCCCGTGACGCGCATGTAGCCCGGCGTAACGCCATGCAGCTGTTTCTGCAGACCTTCCTGCAGCCGCTGCTCTTTGTTTTTATTTTTGGCAAGGTGATGGTGGGCAGCGGTTACATGCCGGCGTCGTACAAGAGCCTTTTGCTGCCCGGCATTATCGCCATCAGCATGACCTTTACCGGAGTCTGGGCCGTGGCCATGCCGCTCATCGCCGAGTTTCAGTGGACCCGCGAAATTGAAGACCGCTTGCTCGCTCCCATCAGCGTGGGTTGGATCGCGATGGAAAAAGTTCTCGCCGGAATGCTGCAGGCGCTGGTTGCGGGTCTGATAGTGATCCCGCTGGCCTGGCTCGTGCTTCGCCCCGGAGTCGAGATCAGCATCGGAACGCCCTTCACCTTCGGGCTGATCATTTTGCTGGTGGCGGGCTTTTCGTCCTGCGGCGGACTTGCCCTGGGCAGCAGCATGGACCAGCAGCACATCGGGCTGATGTTCAGCATGGTCATGACGCCGATGATTTTTTTCGGTTGCACCTACTACCCGTGGAGCGCCCTGAACAAGTTTCCCATCCTGCAGAAAGCCGTGCTGGTCAACCCACTGGTCTATGCCAGCGAAGGCCTGCGCGCCACGCTGGTGCCACAAGCTGCTCATTTGCCGGTCCCGGCCGTGATCGGGGCTCTGTGTTTCTTTGACGTTCTGCTGCTTGTGGTTGGCCTGCGGCAATTTACGAAGAAGGCCGTGACCTAGCGCTAGTCCGCGGCAGCTTCCAGAGAGCGTCCTGTCCGCGCCGGGCGTTGCAGAAACGCGGTACGCTCCATTTCAAACGATTCCAGATTCGCTCCCAGAGACTGCTCGTTCCAACCCAGCACAGCGCCAATCCGCAGCGCGGCCTCGCGGCTGCACGACTCTGACCAGCACGCGCCCAGCGCTACCGGAACCCGGCGCAGCAGCGCGTCGCCCAGGGTGACCGCAAACTCTTTTCGAAACGCCTCCACCACTTCGGCGACAATATGCGAGGTGTGCGGACAAATCGGCGCCCGCAGTTCCGCGCTCACCAGCGCCATGCGCGCAATATCCATGGCCCGATTGCCGTGCCACTCCATCATGCCGCGCGCGGTTTCCTCGCTCACCGATCCGGCTCGCGCGATTTCCAGAACTTCCTGATCGAGCATCGGATCGAGCGACCGTCCCGGTCCCATCGCAACCATGCTGGGTTCGGGCACCGCAATGCCAATCTTGCGGGCGCATTCCCGGGCCAGCGAGGCCGCGGTTGTGAGCTTGCCGCCAATCACTGAGATCAGCCGCGCCGCGCCGTCGGCCGTATGGTCGTGCAGGAAATGCCGCCGCGTCACCGCCGACGCTTTGTCCCCCGGCGAATTGGGCAGAGGCCGCACGCCCGCGAACGCGTACTTGATGTCATGCGCCGACATCTTTGCCTTGGGAAACAGAGTTGTCGCCGTCCGCAACAGATATTCAATTTCTTCGAGCGAAGGCACAGTCCGGCCCGGATCGCCCGTGTCGGGCACTTCCGTGGTGCCGACCAATATCTGCTCGTTCCAGGGCAAAACGAAAACCGGCCGCCCGTCCGCGGCCTCAGTGTAGAGCGCCGAACCCGGTGCGCCGGAAAATCTCGGCAGCACAATATGCGATCCGCGCACGCCCCCCAGCATGGGCTTGCTGGTGCGTACCGAGGAGCGCTGGCAGATCCGGTCGGCCCACGGCCCTGTACAGTTCAAGATCCATCCGGCTTCGACGCGCTCGTCTTTTCCTGAGATGCGGTCGCGCAACAGGACGCCGCGCGCCCGGCCCTGCACCACGTCAACCGCCAGCACTTCACAATGATTGCGGACCACGGCCCCGGCCTCGGCCGCTTCCGTCATCCACTCTGCCACCAGGCGCTCGGGAAACTCGCATTGCGCGTCTTCATAATTAAAGATCGACCAGTGCTGGCCGGCATCCAGCGCGCGTTCTACGCGCTTCAACTCCATCTCGCTGAGGTCGGCGGATTTTCTTCCCGCAATCCGCTGGTACAGCCAGAGCCCGGCGCGCACCTTCATGGCGCTGCGCTGGCTGTGCTGGTTCAGAAGAAACAGAAAGTGCACCGGGTGCACCAGGTGCGATCGCTCACGCAGAAGACGCTCGCGCTCGCGCACCGACTCGCGCACCAGCGCCAGTTCTCCGTGTTCCAGGTAGCGCAGGCCGCCGTGAATGATGCGGGTCGACCGGCTGGTCACGCCCGAAGCGAAATCGTTCTGCTCGACCAGCAGCGTGCGCTTGCCGGCGCGGGCGCACTCGCGCGCCACGGCGACGCCGTTAATGCCTCCGCCGATGATCACCACCTGAAAGTGCTGCCCTTCCAGTGGTGGTCGGGGTTTGGTCGCTAAACTCATGTATTTAAACTAGATGTAGCTATGCCGAGAATCCTGCGCTGAGGCCCGGCGTCCGGCCGTCGACCCGCTCACCTCGTCTGATTCTGCGCCCGTAGAGCCTCTAGATGAAGATAACGATAGTCCAACTAAAGTGCGCGACCGGCACCGCAAACCCTCCACCGAATCGGTTCCCATAGTAACCTGCGTCGTTCTGGCCTCAAAGGAATCCATGCGCTAATTGTAGATTCTATTGTCGAGTTCATGCCGGGTCGCGCGTACGCGCGCGCATTGCCTGCCGTCTTCGCCTCATTTACATTGGTTGCCTTATGTCCTCTACCGGAGAACGTTTCGAGCGCGCAGTTGCGATTATGGAGCGGCTTCGCGCCCCCGGCGGCTGTCCATGGGACCGCGAGCAGACCTTCGATTCCATCAAGCCCTACACGCTCGAAGAAACTTACGAAGTACTCGAAGCCATCGACAATCGCGACTGGCCCGAGCTCGCGGGCGAGCTGGGCGATCTGCTGCTGCAGGTGCTCTTCTATTCTGAAATGGCCAAGGAGCAATCTTCTTTTTCGATTGACGACGTCCTCGACCGCCTCTCGACGAAGCTCGTCAACCGCCATCCCCACGTATTCGGGGACGTGAAGGCCGACACGTCCGCCGAGGTCAAACGCAACTGGGAAGCTATCAAAGTCGAGGAGAAAAAGCTGGAAGAGGAAAAGAAGCGGCAAGCCGACGGCGCTGGAGCGGATTCTGCTTTGCTGAAAAACGAGAAGCGCTCCATCCTGGCCGGAGTTTCCTCCGCCATGCCGGCGCTGCTCGAAGCCTACAAACTCAGTTCGCGGGCCGCGCAGGCCGGTTTCGACTGGCCCAATGTCGAAGGCCTTTTCGATAAGCTGAGCGAAGAGACGAACGAACTGCGGCACGAACTCGAACAATTTCCCGCTCCCGGACCGCGTCCGCAGGGGCGCGGCGTGGCCGGATCAGGGCGAACAGTCGTTCCCGAATCGCTGCAAGCGCGGCTTGAGGGCGAGGTGGGTGACCTCTTCTTCGTTCTGGTCAACATTGCGCGCTATCTGTCGGTTGACCCTGAATCCGCGCTGCGCAAAACCAACCGCAAATTCAAGCGCCGCTTTCAGTGGATGGAAGCCCGCCTGCACGAGTCCGGTCGCTCCGCGGATGAAGCTTCCATGGAAGAACTGGAATCACTCTGGCAGCAGGCGAAAACGCAGGAGAAGTTGGCGGAGGGTAAGCCAGCGTGACTGCCGACGCCATCGTTCTGCGCCGCTGCCAGGGCATTGACGAATTCCGCGCCTGTGTCGCGCTGCAGAAAGAAGTCTGGAATTTCACCGACGCGGAACTCGTTCCGCTGCGCATGTTCGTCGTCGCCGATAAAGTCGGCGGTCAGGTGATGGGCGCTTTTGACGGCAGTGAAATGGTCGGCTTCGCGCTCTCCCTGCCGGGCACGCGCACCGGCCACATCTACCTGCACTCGCACATGCTCGCCGTAAGAAAGGATCATCGCAACGGTGGACTGGGCCGGCGTCTGAAGTTGCTGCAGCGCGAAGACGCGCTCGCCCGCGGCATCGACCTCATCGAGTGGACGTTCGACCCGCTGGAAATCAAGAATGCTTATCTCAACCTCGAAAAACTGGGGGCCATCGCGCGCCGCTACAACATCAATCAATACGGCATCACGTCGTCGCCGCTGCAGGGGGGCTTGCCCAGCGACCGCCTGATCGCGGAGTGGTGGCTGAAGTCGAAGCGGGTCGAAATCCTCCTGGCCACGGGAAGAAATCCGCAAGCCGTTGTCGAATCCCGCATCGAAGTGCCAGCGCAGATCTATGACTGGAAAGCCGCGCCCGAAACCCGCGCCCAGGCGCAGCAAGTGCAGGAGCGCAATCGCGAACAATTCCTGCGCGCGTTTGCCCACGGACTCGCAGTCGTCGGCTACGACCGCGACGCGGAGGGCAACGGCAAGTTCTTGCTGGGGCGTTGGGATGAGAAGTGGTCGTACGCTTCGGAAAGCTGATTCACAAGATTACAAGATCTGAAATTAAAGTGTCGCTTCCCATGAAAATTGAAGCCATCACGCTCCGCGAAATCCACATGCCGCTCGTCCACTTCTTCGAGACGAGCTTTGGCCGCACTTACAGTCGCCGCATTCTGCTCATCACCGTTCACAGCGAGGGCGCTGATGGTTGGGGCGAAAGCGTGGTCGGCGAAGATCCGTTTTACAGCAGCGAGTGGATCGACAGTGCCTGGCCGACTCTGACGCAATATCTGATCCCCGCACTGCTGGGGCAGCGCATCGAATCCGCCCGCGAGTGTCCGGCGCTCTTCGCCAAAGTGCGCGCTCACCGCATGGCCAAGGCTGGGCTCGAAAACGCGCTCTGGGACGCGGAAGCCAAACAGAAGCAGGTGCCACTCTGGAAGCTGCTGGGCGGCACACGCAGCGAAATTCTGTGCGGCGTTTCCATCGGCATTCAGGATTCCGTCGAGCAACTGCTGGAAAAAATCCAGATTGAACTGGCCGCAGGTTATCGCCGCATCAAGGTGAAAGTCAAACCTGGCTGGGATGTGAACGTGCTCGAAAGAATCCGTTCGCGCTGGGCTGACATCACGCTGAGTTGTGACGCCAACTCCGCCTACACCCTTGACCAGGTTGAGCACCTGCGCAGTTTCGATCAGTTCAATCTGCTGATGATCGAGCAGCCCCTGTGGAACGACGACATCTACTACCACGCCCGCTTGCAGAAAGATCTGCGCACCTCGATTTGCCTGGATGAATCCATCGTCAACGTGCGCAGCGCCGCATTCGCCGTCGAAACCGGCGCTTGCCGCATCATCAACGTCAAGGTGGGCCGCGTTGGCGGATTCTCTGAAGCCCTCAAGATTCACGACCTCTGCCACGCGCAGAACATTCCCGTCTGGTGCGGCGGCATGCTTGAAACCGGCATTGGACGCGCCCACAACATCGCGCTCTCCACGCTCGAAAACTTTCGCCTGCCCGGCGATGTTTCGGCGTCGAAGCGCTACTGGAAGGAAGACATCATCGATCCGGAGGTCACCGTCTCGCCGCAGGGCATGATCTCGATAAGCGACCAGCCCGGAACCGGCTACCAGATCAAGGAAGATTTGATCGAAAAGCTGACGGTACGAAAGGCAACCCTGAAAGCTGCCTAGCCACTAATGCGGGGCCTTTTGCGCCTCAGTCTTTTGCGCCTCCGCAGGCTGGTCGGGATGGTTGTTGTGCGCCAGTTTTTCCTGTTCGGCCTTCAGCATTTCCACGCCCTGCTCGAACGTCAGATTCTCCGGCATCTTCCGGAAGTCGCTCAAGGTTTCGTCCGACACCATGTTCAGCCCCTTGAACAGCAGCAACTTGCCCGTGATGTTCAAGCTGATCTCGGTGATGCCCCAGGCCCCGTCGCCCAGGCCCAGGTCGGCCTGCTGCACCAGAAAGTGTCCACCCTTGTCGAGGCGGCCGACGATGCCCCAGCCAAATGTGACGTCGCGGACCAGCGTGCCGTCGGCCTTCGCCAGCCGCCCCGCTTTGGTGTCGATAAGCAGATAACCCTGCATGCCAGCCAATACCTGCTCCACGCGCGAGGGCGGGGAGTAGCCGGGATCGGGCTTGAAGTTCAGCTTCACCAGCGGACTGCCCGCTTCGCCCTGGCTGCTCTCCGTGCCGGCGTACTCGTAAAGAAAAGCGTCGGGCAGCGCCCTCAGGATTTGCAGGGTGCGGGCTTCATCTTCTTTTTCGCGCGCGTGCTTCTTGCGACGCTGGTCGGGAGTGTTCATGAGCCACTCCAAATGTCCGCTCTCCGCTTGCTTTTGCTGCTCCGTCAGCGGCTGGTCGTTGGCGGCGATGAGCATCGCTGCCAGCGCGTCCGTGGTTTCCACATAGAGCCGGGTTTGTGAGCCTTTCGGAGTCACTTTGTGGGAGCGGAACATGTGCAGGGCCTTGCCGTGCTCGTTGGCCGCAGATTCATTGGCCACGGCGATCCGCACCAGTTCGCGGGGCGGAATTTCGGGCGCTTTCGATTCCTGCGCCGCCAGCGCCGCCGTGGCGGCCGCCAAAACCATCATGCCTGTCTTTAGCGGCCACCCCAGCCGCCGCCCGCCCTGCCACTTTTTGTTCACGCTTTCCACCTGCTGCTTAGAGTATCAGGCAACTCCGGAAGGTTGCAGCTGTGTTGCTGGGCCACTACGGGCTTTGGAATATGTCCTTCCGGTAAAGGCCCTCGCTTGCCGCATGCTCCGGTAGTTGAGTATAGTCGAGACAAGCGATGCGGCCGTTTCGGTACCTGCCTTCCCATATCCTGGTACAGAAGTATCCCGCTTCCTAAAAGGAGAACATTCATGAGTGCTCCGTTGTCGGCAGATTTAGCGCAGATTGGCAAGTCCGTGGTGATCAAAGGCGAATTGTCGGGCAGCGAAGACCTCTACGTTGATGGTCAGGTCGAGGGCAGCATCGCCCTCAAGAACAACAGCTTGACAGTCGGGCCCAACGGTTCGGTGAAGGCCACGGTTGAGGCCAAGGGGGTCGTGGTGCAGGGCAAGCTCGAGGGCAACGTGCAGGCCAGCGACCGCGTCGAACTGCGCAAGTCCGCCGTAGTCACCGGCGACATCACCACGCAGCGGATTTCCATTGAGGAGGGCGCTTACCTGAAGGGCAAAGTCGACATCCAGGGCAAGGCGGCGGACAGGGCGGCAGGAAAGTAACTCCCGCCCGTGCGGCTCCTCAGGTTAAAGTGATGGCATCAGTCAGCCAGAATTTCATGAAGCTCTTTCGCGGCTCATCGGGCGGGACAGAGGCGGCAACCCCGCAGCTGGCCCAAAAACTGACCCGCCGGTCCAGCGGCCTCGGCGAACTCTCGCGCATCTGGGAAGAGGACTCGCCGCTATGCGTTCTCGATCTCGGCTCGACTTCGCCTGCGAATATCCGCTTCTTCGTCGAGCGCGGCCACAAGATTTACAGCGAAGACCTGCTCGTGGCTTCGACCGAGGCGAATCTGGTCACCAAAGACGAGCAGGGAAATGTAGTCCTCGACAGCCGCAAATTCCTGGCTGACAACCTGGTCTATCCCGCGGCGCATTTCGACGTCGTGTTGTGCTGGAACCTGCCCGACTATCTCGATGAAAGTCTGGTGCGTCCGGTGATGGGGCGCCTGTGGTCCGTCCTTAAGCCCGGAGGCATGCTGCTGGCGTTTTTCCACACCAAAGATGCCGGCCCCGATTCGCCCTGCTACCGCTTCCACATCATCGGCAAAGACACCCTCGAAATGCAGCGCATCGTGTTAAAGCGGGAAGCCCGCCGGGGACCTACGGGAGCGGTCCACACCGCCATCACCGACGGCTTCCACCTGCAGCGCGTCTTCAACAACCGCCACATCGAAACCCTGTTCCGCGACTTCGCCTCAATCAAATTCTTCCTCGCGCGGGATAATGTCAGGGAAGTGCTCGTCGTTCGTTAGACAGCCAAGAGTCTCCGGTCACCTAGCCTACGAGCGCTAAGCCTGACAACAACACTGCGCTGAAGGGTGTCATCCCGAGCGGAGCCGCTTTTCAGGCGAAGAGAGGGATCTCCCCCTCATCGATACTCGCGTCGAAACCAAACTCTACGACGCATTATTTCCCCGGCGCCAGGATTTCATCCAGCCGATCGGGCGTCGACTCCACTCGCTCCAGGTGCGGATAGCGCAGGCCGCCGTGGTAGTCCAGCGTTACGGTCAGAAAATCGTCGCCGCGCTTCAGCAAAAGCTTGATCGGATCTTTACTTTGCTCTGCTGCCAGGATGGCTTCGCGCAAGCCTGCAATGGTGAACTTCTGATCGTTGACGGCCTGCAGCTGCATATCCGGCGTGATGCCGGCTTTGAGCGCCAGACTATCCCACACCACATTATCCAGCCCGCCGTCCGACTTGACCGTGAAGCCGAGCGAGAATCCAAAACCCGTCGGGCGCATGGGATCGGGCTTCTTCAGCGAGTCCGGTTCGTGGTCATTGTAGACCAGCCGGTAGCCGCCGCGCATGAAGCCATCTTCGGGAACGCTGGGGTTAACGTCGAAAACGCGCGTCTTGAAAAACGCGGCCCAATCGTAGGGCTGCACGGCGTTCAACGCTTTCACCAGATCGTCCAGCGTATAGGTAACGGTGACGTAGCTGCCGTTGTTGATGCCGTAAAAAAGTTTGGCGAAATCGTCGAGCGATTTCTGCCCCCCGCTCAGTTCGCGGATCTTTGTGTCGGCGTCGAGCCAGATCAGATCCGATTCCGGATAGTAATCGTAGCCGCGCTGAAAAGTCGGCCATGCATCCTGGATAGCGCCGTGAGCTGAAATAATTGGCTGGTTGGTGGTGTCTTCCAGAGAGCGCCAGGTGCGTCCCGGGCTGATTTCAAAGGCGGCGGCGATTTGTGCGAACGTGTCACGGGACTGCTCTGGAGTCCGCATGCCGGATCGCGCGGTGAGCACGTTGCCGTAATAGTCGGTCAGGCCTTCATAAACCCAGAGCAGGCTGTTGCGCATGGGGACGTTGTAATTGGGCGTCCACAGGTCGGCCGGCCGGCGGAATTTTCCATTCCACGAATGCGTGTACTCGTGGGGCAGCAGAGCGCGGCCGGGGATGCCCGCACCCCAGTCGGTAAAGTAGTTGGCGCGAGAGCCGTCCTCGCTTGATTGATGATGCTCCAAGCCTTTGCCGCTGACAATGTCGCTGACCGAAAAAAGAAAATCATAGTGATCGTAGTGATGCGAATGGAAAAGCTTCTGCGCTTCGATCACCAGATTCTTGTGGAATTGCAGCTCCTCCGGGCTGATCTCAAGGTCGCCGGGTTTGTCGGCGAAAACGTCGAGGTACACCAGATTGTCCGGCCCGCTCGACAGGTCCACGCGCTTGAAGTTGACGCCGGCGTAGAGTGGTGCGTCGGCCAGGGTGTTCAGCGTGGTTTCTTTGAAGTGAACGACGTTGCCTTCCTGCGACTTCACTTCGAGCGCGCTGGCAAATTTCCATCCCTCCGGAAGATGGAGGGTGGTTTCGAATTTGATGTCGCGCGAAAAGTATCCCGCGGGATAGAGCAGGACGCTGTTCCACGTAACGTCGGCGAACTTCGAATCGATGCGGCTGCGTTTCGGATCCTGCGCGGCGAGGTAGTCGAAGTTGACTTCAAGCGACTTGGCATCAGGCGGCAGTTCGACGTGGAACGCATACATGTCTACGGGATCGCGCCTCCACGGAATACGTTTGCCATTGGCCGTGAAGATAAGGCCGCCGAGTTCGGCCACAGGGTCCGAGGGCGAGTGCGCGCCCGGATGCCACTCCGGGTAGAGCAGCGTAATCTCGCGGCCTTTGACCGGGATCGTCTCATGCACGGTGAAGATGCGATCGGTGATGTTGGTGGTATCAACGTGCAGTGAAATCGTGCCGCCATACGGCGTATCAACCGGCGCAGCGATGGGCGGAGGCATTGGCGCAGGTTGTGGGCCCGGGGTCTGCGCGAAGGCGGCTGTGGTTAGGGCGAGGCATACGGCCGCGAAAACTGCAGCGGAGCATTTACGACGAGAGATTGAATGAAGCATGCGAATTCTCCGAAATTGCAAAACAAACAGTCTATACGGGGTCTTGGCGGGCGTCCACGCGATGTCGACACAAGGTCGATACATAACAAGCGAGCGCCGTTTGTCCTTCAAGCCCGAATCGTCGACGCGCCCGTAGACTTCCAGACGATTACTCCCATGCGAAACAAGTAATGCCGGGAAATCTCCAGTTGCGGTTCTGAGCCGTTCCGATTCGCCGAAGCAAGTACCTCCCGCATCTCCTCAGGAACATAAGCTCTGCGCACGGACGCAACTCCGTCCACGCGCGACACATAGCTGCGCATTAGCGGGAAGCCCGCATAGACCAGCGCCAAATGCAGCGGATGGCGGACGAGATCGTTGATCAGGACTGCCAGGCGGCTGACGCGGAGCGCCTCGACCGCGAAGCTCGCCAGTTCGGCGGGTTCAAGATGATGCGCGAACAGGCTGCTGCTGACCAGATCAAAACTCGAATCCGGGAAGGGAAGCGCCAGCGCGTCCCCCACCACGGCGCGATTCCCGTGCAGCAGATGCGAGCGCGCACAATCGAGGAAAGTTACATCGAGAGTGATTCCTTTGCGCGCGAGTTGTTGAGCTGCAACTTTCGGCACTTCGCCAAATCCGGCGGCGACCTCCAGCACGGAAAAATGTTTGCGCCCGGTTGCTGCTGCGACACGCTCGATCATCTTTCGCGTCGTCGCCACTCCGCCGAACCAGCGGTTGATGCGGGAAAGATCGCGCAGCGACGCCTCAACCTCGTGAGGAGGGCAATCGGCGGAGTCGAGGATTTCCGGCGTGTTGATGCGCTGCATGGCAAGCGGCGAACTAGACTCGAGAAGCGCACTTAACAATCACTGACCATGCTGACCTTCTCGTTCGTCCGGCCTCAGCAGCTTCTCTATGAAGCGCAGCCACCGCTGGTCTTCATCTGAAAGGATGGGCGGAGAACTTTGCCCTTCGCCATTCTCCACAAATTCCACCTTCACGCCTGCTTCCCTCAAACAGGTGTCACAGAAGTTGATATAGAGTTTCAGATTGGATTCTTCTCCACATGCGATGCATCGGCCTTCTTCGATCCGGTGTTTAATACGGGCCCAACGTTCCATCTCCAGCTGTGCGCGCGTGTACTCGTTCTTTGGAGCTTCAGTCGGAGGCTCATCCAGCGCTGCTATTGCTTGCTCGAGCACGTAGCTCACCGCTTGGCTTGTGGCGTTGGTGCGGATCTTCCTTTTCTCATACAAGCGATTTGCTAAGGTTTCCAGCTTTGCGATCACTTCCAGTGGTATTGAGAACGCCATTGTATTTGTTGTTTTCATGCCAATTGCCCTTCCCCGGTCTCCTGGAATCAGATAATTTTGTTCCCCTCTTTACCCGTTGCTCTTCCTCCACTCATCGAACCAGACCTTATCCTCCCACATTGCCAAAGGGAGGGGATGCGCTTTCGCCCTGAGCCGGTGAATCCAGGTCATATACTCCGCGACGCTGTTGCACTGTGTCCACGCCGCACGCACACCGACCAATTCCAGCATAACCCGATCAACTGGGCAGTGTGGGGGCGGAACCGTTCGGCTCTCTAGCTGCCATACATATTTCAGGTAAAGATTGAAGGCCTTCTGCGATGTGCCAAATCGTAGCTGCCCTCCCAGTAAGATGTTGCCGAAGTTGTCTGAGAGGGCTTTCGATATTCGCAGAATAGCTTGGCAATGTGCGTCGTCGCCTAGGGGCTCGGTATATCGTCCGGACTCCTCGCGGATGAGCTTCGCCCACTCGGCACGGAACTGCACTCTCTCATTGCCTACCTCTTCTTCCCTGTAAGTTGGGTTATGGCCCAACGCCGAGGACAAAGATTCCTTCATGGCACGTTCTGCGCTCTTTACGCCCATTGCTTCCAAAAAGGGGGAACTCATACCAGTAAGCACTTATTCTCCGGTCTTAGCTAGCTCTCCGTCTAGCTGGCTAGGGACAAATCCGAGACTCCTCTCGACTCTCCGCTTATACGGCTCGTCCCTGCAGCAATCTTTGCCGCACTTCCAATCCAAGCCGATGATCGGGCCACGATGCCCGTAACGGCCAACTCTCACTGGGTCCTGCCGATCAAAAAGCTCGTTCGCGTGAGCCGCGGCGTCGAGGTTGGAGATGCTGCCGATTTCCGTGTAACTGTAGAGGGAAGGCACTATGAATCCGCCCCTCGGCTGGCGACTTGTACGTTTTATCAGTACGGTAACTCCGTTCACCATGGTGAAGCCATAGCGTTCCTTTTTCCCTACGACCGGCAGCGATCCACGCTTCACCCTCAACTCGTCTTCAAGCCTTTCGACTAATTGCGCTTGCGTAGGTGTCAATATGCCGTCCGACATTTTGAAGTCCTCCTCTTCCCGGGCCAGATGAGCTTCACACTTCGGCCAGTTCTTCTTCCAGCAGTTGCTTGTTATACAGGTCGCTGTAGTAGCCGTTCAGGGCCAACAGTTCATCGTGAGTGCCGAGTTCGACGATGCGTCCGCCGTGCAGCACGGCGATGCGGTCGGCGTTGCGGACGGTGGAGACGCGGTGCGAAATAAAAATAGTTGTGCGGCCGCGCATCACGTCGCGCAGATGGTTGAGGATTTTGTCTTCGGTGTGAGTGTCGACGCTGGAGAGTGCGTCGTCGAGAACGAGAATCTTCGGATTGCGAATCAGGGCGCGGGCAATGGCGGTGCGCTGCTTCTGCCCGCCGGAGAGAGTGATGCCGCGTTCGCCGACCATGGTGTCGTAGCCTTCAGGAAAATTCTCGATGTCGGCGGCAATGTTAGCGGCTTCGGCGGCGTTGTGAATCTCCGCGTCGGTGGCCGTGTTCACGCCCAGAGCGATGTTCTCGCGGATGCGGTCGCTGAACAGGAAAGTTTCCTGCGGGACGAAGCCGATATTTTTGCGCAGCGAGGCCAACGAATATTCACGAATCGGACGGCCGTCGATCAGAACTGTTCCAGCTGCGGCGTCATAGATGCGTGGGATCAGGCTGACCAGCGTGGTCTTGCCCGAACCAGTGGGGCCGACGATGGCCAGGCTGCTGCCGGCGGGGATGCGCAGATTCACGTCGTGCAGCACCTGCTTGCCTTCGTAGCTGAAGTTGAGTCCGCGGAACTCGATCTCCCCCGCAATCTCGCGGTTCTGCGCGCCGACGGCGTCTTTGATTTCCGGTTGCTCCTGCATGATGTCGTTGATGCGGATCAGCGACGCGGTGCCGCGCTGGAATAAATTGATGACCCAGCCGAGAGCGATGATCGGCCAGGTGAGTTGCATCATGTAGGTGCTGAAGGAAACGAACTGGCCGACGCTCATGGAACCGGAGAGAGAGAGCGTGGTGGTGATTGCGGGCGTCGAGATTTCGGGATGCGAGCTTCCAGGATTGAAAGTCAACTTTATCGTGGAAAGTCCATGGATCACCTCGCGTCCGCCCAGCCACAAGACGAGCACGACGGCGCAGCCCAGCATGAGTTCGAGCGTGGGCCAGAGCATGCCCATGAGCCGAACCAGTTTCAGACTGCGGCGGATGTATTCCTGGTTCTCCGCTTCGAACAGGCGAATCTCGGCGTCTTCCTGCACGTAGGCGCGGACAAGGCGCGCACCGGAAAAATTTTCCTGCGCCCGCGCCGAGATGTCGGAGAACATGGCCTGGATTCTTTCGAAGCGCTCGTGAATGCGGCGGCCGAAAGTTTGAATCACGATGCTGACGGCAGGCAGCGGCAGAAAAGTATAGAGCGTGAGCCAGGGGCTGATGGAAATCATGAAGGCCAGCGCGCCCGCGGTGTAGACGATGGTGTTGGCCGTGTACATTATGGCGGGGCCCAGCAACTGGCGCACGGCGTTCAGATCGTTGGTGGCGCGCGCCATAATGTCGCCGGTGCGGTGGCGCTGGTAGTAGGAATACGAAAGGCTTTCGAGCTTTTGGAAAAGATCGTTGCGCAGGTCGAATTCGATTTCGCGCGACACACCGATCACGATCCAGCGCGTGAGGAACTGGAAGATTCCCTTGCTGACGGCGATGGCAAGCAGCAGTCCGGCGTAGAGCAGAAGCTTGTGGCGGTTGACTCCTTCATTGAGATCGTCGGCGGCCTTGCCCAGCACGAGCGGGAAGAGAATCCAAATGCCTTGCGTCAGGAAAACACAGAGCGTGCCTATGGCGTAGCCCCAGCGGTAGCGTTTCAGGTAGGGCAGCAGCGGTCGCAAACTCTTGGGCAGCATCTGGATTAAGTAGATGAAATTCTAGCAAGGAGGGTGCGAACTCTTCAGGCGGAGTAATCGCGGTGACAGGGGTTTAGGTCGCGCCTGCCCAAAGTCAGAGCGTTGTGTCTATTTGGTCCGTACAGGAGAAGGTGAAGGCGAACGCCCAGCGCTCAATTGGCGAATCGTTCTTACCAAAGGATAACTCCACGACAGCGCAGCCAGCAGCAAAGCCAGACAACTGAAATCCAGAGCCTCCGCATTGTGCATGCGGATCCTATGGATGAGATCGCTCGATCCCAAACCAGCTGTCCATGCAAAAAGCACGGAGCCAAACGCATAGAGGCCTGGGGTTTTAATGACATTCTCTGTATTCCTCGACCAAATCGAAGCCATCACGCGCCTCCCATTGTTGCGTCCAATACAACTGTACTCTGAGGTATGCGGTTGTTCCACACCATAATCAGTCAGGTTACGCTGACAGGCGATAGCGGTCATTGATCCCAGTGTTTCGGAGGGTGGCTTGGGAAAGGGAACGGTCTCGCCACGCTTAAACACTGCAGCCTCGGTTGAGGTTTCCGAGCGAATTGCATAGATCCTTCGGCCCGCAAAGTGCGCGGGCCTCAGGATGACAAGACGTAACCTTTCCTGGCCTACTGTTCTGGCGGAGGCGGCGGAGCATCGAGCTGCATGCGGGTCTGATGGCTGGCCTGCAGTTCTTTTAGGTGCGACTGTTGGTCAGGGGTTAGCAGCTGATAGATCTGGTTGTGAAGCTTGGTCTGGGCCACGGTCAGTTCAATCTCGACCTGGGACTTCTGTGCGGCCAGGGCGCGAACCTTGGCATCGTTGTAGGTGCCTTCGACGTACTGGCGAAGCTGCAGATCGATCTGGTGTTGCTGTTCGAGCAGGGGCTTCATGGCGGGATGGGCCGCGTGCATGATGGACTTTATCTGCGTCTGCTGCTCATCGGTCAGGTTCAGCTGGCGGAAGAAAAATCCTTCGCCGCCCATGCCGAATTCATGGCCGTGCATGGGGGGTGGAGGCGGCGCGTCGGCGGCGGTCTGCGACTGGGCGATCCCGCTGCCCAGTGCGCTGCCCAATACAACGGCGAGGGCGGCGATCAGTAAACGAGAGCTGAACGATTTCATGGGTGACACCTCTATTTCCGACTCTGGAGTTTCCGGGATGCCCCGGGACTTGTGCTTACCTCTATGAGAACACGGGCGGGAGGGAAAAAGCGTCAAAAAAACGGTCAAGGGGAGTAAAGTTTTGTCAAAGGGGATGGTGAAGTGTCCTAGCCGCAGAGCCCTCGATCTTTGCTCGACCGGATGGCTGGGGGCGGCTGTCCCCACATGAGTCTCGGGACGGCGCCTGACCTGATTTGACAATTCTTTACTACGGCGCAGGCGCGGCGGGTGCACAATAAGGGCTCTATGGAACGAATACTGGTGATTGATGATGATGTCGAGCTCTGCCACCTGGTAGGGGAATATCTGCGGGCGGAGGGGTTCACGATTGAGTGTGTGCACGACGGCGAGAGCGGGCTGAAGAAGGCGACGGCGGGGGAGTATCTGCTGGCGGTGCTGGATGTGATGCTGCCCGGCATTAATGGTTTCGAAGTGTTGCGGCGGATTCGCGCCACGTCGCGGCTGCCGGTGCTGTTGCTGACGGCGCGTGGTGAGGATGTGGACAGAATCGTCGGGCTGGAGATTGGGGCGGACGATTACTTGCCGAAGCCCTTTAATCCGCGGGAACTGGTGGCGCGGATTCGAGCAGTGCTGCGACGGACGCGGGCGGACGGCAGCGGAGGGGCAGCCGCGCCGGATATGGTGAGCGTGGGCGATGTGGAACTGGATCCGGCCACGCGCACGGTGAAGCTGGAGGGCAAGCCGGTGGAGTTGACGTCGGTAGAGTTCAATCTGCTGGAAGTGCTGCTGCGCGAGGCTGGGCGGGTAGTTCCGCGGGAGCGGCTGGTGAATGCCGTGTTGAGCCGAAAATTCTCGCCGTTCGACCGCAGCATTGACATGCATGTGAGCAAGGTGAGGAAAAAGCTGGGCGACACGGACAACGACGAGCACATTAAAACCGTTCGCGGCGTGGGGTATATTTTTGCGCGGCCGCGAGAGAAGGCGAAGGCGTAGAGCAAGTAAGAGATTGGGTGGGACCGGCCCACACGAGCATTTTGGCTGGTTTTGCGGGTTGAAGAGTTCGCATTAACGAGTCTGCATTGAAGAGTTAACGATGAAAAGTCTTTTCCTACGAATATTCTTGTCGTTCTGGATGGCGCTGGCGTTGTTTGTGGTCCTGGCCATTGTGGTCACGCTGGCGTTCCGGCCACGCAGTTCGACTTGGGAAGCGTTGCGCACTACCGTGCTCAACGAGTCGGTCAGCGCTTACGAAGAAGGCGGCCAGGCTCAGTTGCTGCAGTACATGGAGAGCGTGGAGTCCGCGCAGCACGTGCGGGCGTATCTGTTTGACGAGCGGGGAAACGAGCTTTCGGGGCGTCCGGCGCCGGACTGGGCGATCCGGGTGGCCTCGGGCGGGCCTCGGATGCCGCGCGACGGATTCATTTTCCCGGCGCCGCCGCTGCCGCGCGACTCGCGCGCTTCTTCCGACGGCAAGCATCGCTACACCCTGGTGCTGGGATTGCCTCCGGGACCACGTGTTTTTTTTGGGCCCAAGGGAATGCCGATTCCGGGGCTGATCATTGCGTTTATTTCCTCCGGACTGGTTTGTTATTTGCTCTCGTGGTACTTGACCAAGCCCATCGTGCGGCTGCGGGCGGCGACCCGGCAACTGGCGGCGGGGGACCTGACGGCGCGCAGCGGCGCCCCGGTGACCAGGAGGAATGACGAAGTGGCGGGCCTTATGCGGGACTTTGACGCGATGGCGGAACGTATGGAGACGCTGGTGAAGGCGCAGTCGCGCCTGCTGAATGATATATCGCATGAACTGCGTTCCCCGCTGGCGCGGCTGAATGTGGCGCTGGGACTGGCGCGGCAGCGCGCCGGCGTGGAGAGCGCCGACATGCTGGACCGCATTGAACTGGAAGCCAGCCGGCTGAACGAATTGATTGGCAGGATTCTGACCCTGGCGCGGCTGGAGGATGGAGAACAAGGAGTGCCGCAGACTCCCGTGCCGCTGGGTGAGGTGGTAGCGAACGTCGCCGAGGACGCGGAGTTTGAAGCGCAGGAACGCCGCTGCCACGTGCACACGGAGATCCCGGAAGGCGAGTGGGGAGTGAGAGGCAACGATTCGCTGCTGCGCAGCGCGGTCGAAAATGTGGTGCGGAACGCGATCCGCTATACGGCGGAGGGTTCGTCGGTGGAGATTGTGCTCTCGGGTGAAGAGGGCAGCGCAGGTATGGAGGCGGTGCTTCGAGTGAGCGACTCGGGGCCGGGAGTTCCGGAAGATGCGCTGGGAAAACTGTTCGAGCCGTTCTACCGGCTGGATGATGCCCGTGGACGGCTCACCGGCGGGGTGGGATTAGGTTTGGCCATTACGGAACGTGCTGTGCGCTTCCACGGCGGGAAGGTGGCGGCTTTCAATCGCGCCGAAGGCGGGCTGATGGTGGAGATTCGGCTGCCGATGGTTGGGCGTGGGGTGTGTGCGAAGGAACGGAGCGAGGCCGTCCCGTCGCTGCGAGAAGCGTAAGGCCGACGACCACTCAGTTCCGCCATGCGGGGGCAAGATGCCCTCGCGACAGCCGGCGGGACGCCGGCGCTACTTGTATACTTAGAACTGCTGGGAAAGCGGGCAACTCCGTGGCGTTCCCAGGGTTCCAATAGCGGTTGTGGGGGTTTGCTCTTCCCGCGCATTCCTGATACACAAATGGGTTGAGTTTCCCGCTAACTTTGAGAGAGTGCTGGACCCGGCAGGCGGGGCGCCGGTGGTGTGTTCGCCCTTAAACCTCACCTAAACATGGAGATCAAGCTGAGAATGTCGAAACGATTTGGCTGGCTGCTGGGCGTGGTGGGACTGATTTTGGTTGGACTGCTGGTGGCGTGCGGAAGCAGCTACAACTCTTCGTCGGATGGGCTGTTGCTGGTGGGGAGCCAGGGCTCGGGGTTGATCGAGACGTTCAGTTTTAATCTGAATGGCGGTAGCGTGTCGGCGATCGGCAACTCGCCGAATGACACCTCGAATGATGTCTGCGTGCTGAACGGGGTTCCGTCGTCGATTGTGATTGATCCGGCGGGCGGGTATGCCTACACGATTATTAACGCGAACTCCGCGTGTGACACCGTCGCCAACCCGAACCTGAGCACGACTGGCATCCTGGCGTTCAAAATCAATTCGGACGGAACGACGACGCAGGTGGGGAGCTTGGTGCCATTTACCGAGGAAACGGTCACGGAGTGCTTGCCGACCAATCCTCCTTCAGCTTCTTGCACGCCGACCTCAACTGTCGAGCAGGTACCGGTAGTTCCCGGCGTGATGGTAATGGATACAGCTGGGAAGTATCTTTTTGTCGGGGATCGGGCCACGACGGATACGAACACTCCGCCGTTGTACGTACCCGGCGCAGTTTCGGTGTTTGCCATCGGGAGCGGCGGGAGCCTGACGGAAGTTACGGGCTCGCCCTTCTTTACGAACTATCCTGCAACTCCGATGACTCTCCCGCAGGCGGGTCTCGATATTGTTGCGGTCGCGCCGACGCCGACGGTGTTTCCCGCGATTGGAATCAATGGAGTGCAGAATTCTGTTTGTTCGACGCCGGGACTTCCGGCTCCGACCTCGGAATATCTGTATGCCGTCGATGGGCTGGGTTATCAGGTGTTTGAATTTGAAGTGAACATGACTTCGGGGGTGCTGACGACTCCGCCCTCCATGAGTTCTATTCCTCACGTTGATACCGATAAGGCGCCGATCGGGGCCGCGGTGGATCCTTGCAACCGATTCCTTTATGTAAGTGACAGCCTCACCGACAAGGTGAGCGCTTATACGATGTGCAACGGTTCGATTACGCAGTCGTCGACTTGCCCGGTCAACCCGGACGGCAGTCTGATTGCTGTGGCGGGTTCGCCATTTCCCCTGGCGGGCAGCCCGATCAACCCGGGGCCGCTGGTTGTCGATCCGTATGGAAATTACGTATACGTGCTGGGCACGGGGTCGAATACGATCAACGGGCTGAAAATCAGTCCGGTTACGGGTGCGCTCGCGGCGTTGAGTCCGGCGACGGTGGCGACTGGGCGGGGGCCGATGTCGATTGTGATTCGCGGAGATGACAACTGGCTGTTTGTATCGAACTACGGCGCTGGCAACGCGGGAGGAACTACGGTGTCGGAGTACTTGGTGACGCCAGAGAGCGGCGCGCTGACCGCGCTGCCGGCAATCGAGACGGATAATTATCCGTGGGGGCTGGCGGTTAAGTAGTGTGGTGGCCCTCGGGGGCTGAAGCCCAACAAATTCTTTAGCATTTGACGCGGCGCTTAGGGCCGCTTCTTCTCCTACAACTCCGGCCGCCATCACCGGCGCACGAGCCCCTGGCCACTGATCACTGGCCACTGTCTTTCTACGTGGGGACCTTCAGAATCAGATAGCCGCCGACCAGGACGAAGATCAGATCTGGTGACCAGGCGGCGAGGGCCGGCGGAAGCTGGCTGAGGTCTCCCATGGCCTCGAACAGGCGCGACACCACCGTGTAGAACACGGCAATTCCTACGGCGACCGCGACTCCGGTGACCGCTCCTTTTTTTCCGGTCGAAAGTGAGAACGGAACCGCGAGCACCGCCATGATCAGCGTGATCAGCGGATACGACAGCTTCTTGTTGAGTTGCACGCGCAGGCGCACCACGTCGAATCCGCCCTGCTGCAGATCGCGGATGTAGCGCTTCAACTCTTCATAGTTCATCTCGGAGTACTGCTTTACTTCCTTCTTGAAATAGGACGGAGTCTCGCTGATCTCAGGAAAGGTCGCGACGTCGAACGTGTGATAGCCGTCGTTGGCGATGGCAGAGCCGTGCAGGGATCGGTCCCAGCCTTGTTCGTAGACCCAGCGATTCAGATTTTCGGCCCAGTGGGCGCGGTCGGCGTGGATGCGGCGCTTGATGGTGAAACTGGCGCGGTCAAGTTCGAAGACGGTGACGTTGCCGAACTGGTCGCGATCAGGATCAAAGAATTGATAGTAGTAAATGTCGTTGTTCTGGCCGTAAATCCATTTACGGTCGGGACGCAGGTAGGTCTGCGGAGGCTTGCCTTTGATCTGGTTGTGCAGGGCCTCCTGCCGTTTGTTGGTGCGGGGCAGGTAGAACTGGTCGGCGAAAAATAGTCCCACGGCCAGCACGCCGGCAGCCGCGATCACGGGAGTGACGATGCGGTAGATGCTGGTTCCGGTGGCCTTGATCGCAGTGATTTCATTGGAACGCTGCATGACGCCGAAAGTGACCAGCACGGTGAGCAGCATGACCAGCGGAGCCACGTTGTAGAGCAGATACGGCGTAACGTTGAGCAAGTATTCGGCGACCACGGTGGCGGGAATCTGGTTGTGAAGAATATCGCTGAGCAACTCGAAGAGAGTGAAGACGAGGACCAGCACCAGGAACGTCGAGAGAATCATTCCCAGGTAGATAAAGAAGTCGCGCAGGATGTAGTCGTCGAGCAGGGTGGGGAAGGTTGCGCTGAACATGCGGCGGCGGGTGGAGGCGCGCTCAAAAGCGTTTTCCCGGCGGCGGGCGATCGCGGGTTGCGGCCCGGCGGCGTCGCGCTTCCAAAAAGCGCGGAATGAAGTGAGTTCAAAGGGCCGCTTCTCGGCCCGAAACAGCAGGAACAGACCTAATGCCAGAAACACGAAGTCGGCCAGCCAGGCTCCGAACCAGGGCGAGACGCGGCCTTGCCGGGCCAGAGAAACTCCCACCAGCGAAATCACGTAATAAACGAAAACCAGCAGGATGGTCAGCACGAATCCGCCGGACTTGCCGCTTTTCTTTGACGACAGGCCGAGCGGGATTCCGACCAGCGCCAGCACCAGGCAGGCGGTAGAAAGAGCGAAGCGTTTGTGGAAGGCGATGAGGTATAGGCGCGCGGAAACGGGATCGACGCGGGCAGCCTTCTGCCAGAGAGTGCCGGTGTCCATCACGTCGGCGGGCAGCAAGTCATCGGGCTTGGCCTCGGTGGAAGGCAGGTCGAGGGGAATGTCAGTCTGCTGGAAAGTGGAAATCTCGTAGTGATTGACGTCGTCGGGATCGGTAACGTGTTCCGAGCCATCGATCAGGTGGAGATGCAGACGGTCCTGGCCCTCGCTGACCACGATGGCTTGTTGGGCGAGGGTGATGGAAGGGTTGGCGGGATCGCTGAGGTCCGCCATGAAGACACCCTTCCACACCGCTGCGCCTTGCGCGCTTTTGACGTCCTGGACGTAGAGAACTTTTTTAGGAAATCCTTCGTAGAAGACGCGAGGCTGGACTTCAAAGGAGACTTGCGAACCTTTGAGGCGGTCTTCGAGGTGACCGAGCGCGGCCTGGGCGCGGGGTGCGATGTAGAGGCCGTTGAACAACGCCAGCGACCAGGCGGCGATAACGAAAACGGAGAGCGCCCGCAGGAAGCTCCAGATGCCCATACCGCTGGCGCGCATGGCGGTGATTTCACTGTCGGCGGCAAGACGGCTGAGGCCAATGAGAATGCCGACCAGCACGCTCATGGGCAGGGTGTAGGTGAGCGCCAGCGGGACGGTGAAGAAGAAAATTTCCGCGACGCTGGGCAAGGGAGCGCTGGCGCGGACCACCAGTTCGAGTATGCGTCCAAGGTCGCGGGTGAACAGGACGAAGGTGAAGATGCCCACGCCGATCAGAGCATGGGCCGTCACTTCACGCAGGATGTAGCGGGTCAGAATCCGCATGGGGCGCGCTGTGGACGAGGATAGCATGAGGCGCGATTGTGGAGGGTTCGGCTGCTCATGTGGGGACGGGCGCCTTCGCCCGTCCAGCGAAGGCGAAGCCGAGCGCCCAGCGCCACAAACGCCGAAGCCGTGGCTCTTTTCCACATGACCCGTGCTTGACGCGAGGTTTACGGAACCGCAAACGCCTCGATCGCGTATGGTTTCTTGAGGCGGGGGTGAAATTGGAGAGCTTGCAGAACGATCAACGGTCTGACACTTTGGCATTGCTGGGGATTGCGGCGGTCGTGGTGGTGGCCCATCTGCTGACGAATGGGCGCTACGGTTTCCATCGCGATGAACTGCAGGTGTTGAGCGATGCGCGGCATCTGGACTGGGGGTTCGTGCCGTATCCGCCGTTCACTCCGTTTGTCGAGCGGATCTCCATGTCGATCTTCGGTCTCTCGCTGGTGGGGCTGCGTTTATTTTCGGTGATTGCGCAGGCGATTTTGGTGGTGGTCGCGGGACTGATGGCGCGGGAGTTGGGCGGAGGGCGGCTGGCGCAGGTGACCGCTGCGCTGGCGGTTGCGCTCTCGCCGCTGCCGCTGTTCGAAGGGACGGAGTTTCAGTACACCACTTTCGACAATTTGTGGTGGGTGCTGATTGCCTACTTTGTGATCCGGCTGCTGAAGACGGAGGATCCGCGGTGGTGGCTGGGGATTGGGGCGGCCATCGGGCTGGGTTTTCAGACGAAGTACACGATGGGATTTTTTCTGTGTGGCGTTCTCGGCGGGATTCTTCTTACGCCAGCGCGGCGCTATCTGGGAGGTGGGTGGTTCTGGGGCGGAATGGCGCTGGGTTTCGCGATCTGTTTACCGAACCTGATCTGGCAGGCGCAGCATGGATTCATCTCGCTGCACTTTTTGCAGCATATTCACGCTCGTGACGTGCGCCAGGGTCGGGCCGATGGATTTTGGGCCGATCAGTTCAGTATCTGCGCGAGTCGAGTGGCGGCGCCGTTGTGGATTGCCGGGTTGGTGGGATATTTGCGGGACCGGCGCTATCGGATGCTGGCGTGGATGTATTTGATCCCGCTGGCACTGTTTGTCTTGGGCAAGGGACGAGGCTATTACATGGGCGGCGCGTATCCCATGCTGATGGCTATGGGCGCGGTGTGGGGCGCGCGCTGGGTTATGTCGCTGTCGAAGATTCCACGGCGGGCCATCGAGGCTGTGTTCTTCACCGGGCTGGTGGCGTGGGGATTGCTGACGAGCGCCGTCATCCTTCCGTTGGCGCCCAGCGGGAGCAAGCTCATGAAGTTTGCGCTGGAGAACAATGGCGACCTGCGGGAGGAGATTGGCTGGGATGAGTTGGTGAAAACCGTAGCGGGGATTCGAGATTCGTTGCCGCCCGAGCAGCAGGCGAACATGGGCGTGATGGTGAGGAATTATGGCGAGCAGGGGGCGATCGAAATCCTGGGTCCGGCGTATCATTTGCCCCCGCCGATCAGCGGGATCAATTCGGCGTGGCTGCGCGGATATCCGGTGCCGCCCCCGTCGACTCTGATTGTGCTGGGGACCTCTCGCGAGGACGCGGACCGCATGTACACCTCGTGTCGCGTCGCTGGGCACAACGGGAATTCGCTCGGCGTGAAGAACGAGGAGAGCGAGGACCATCCAGATATTTTTGTATGCGGCCCGCCACGGGTGCCGTGGCCTGAGTTTTGGGAAGATTACCAGGGGTATGGGTAGAACGGCGCATGGAATGGGGTATCCGGTTCCGTGATAAACTCTGCGCGTTTCCGCCGACGGGTGGAGGGGTTTGGATGATAATTTCTCGCGTTGCCGCATTTTGCGTTGTTGTGTTTGTGGGCGTGGCTACAGTGAGTCAGGCGCAGCAGGAATTTCCGCCGCCGCAGGGCAAGGGGCGAGTGGTTGTGGTGATTTCCGGCAGGTCGGGTGCAGGTCACTACGAGACCGCCGCTCGGGAGATTGCTCAACTCGGTTATGACGTTGTGTTGTTCGATGGCAACCCGATGGAAGGTACGCACGGCGAGGGCGTGAAAGCGGCGATCGTGCAGGCGCAGTCCATGCCGCATGCTCTGCCGGGCAAGGTTGGGTTGGTGGGATTTTCTCTGGGCGGCGGGCTGTCTCTTTACTACGGCACGCAGTGGCCCGATCTGGTCGCGGGTGTGGTGGTGTGGTATCCAGCTACGACGTTTATTAAGGACGTTCCGGGATTTGCGGGGCGATTGCAGGTGCCCGTGCTGATGTTTGCGGGAGAGAAAGATACTTATCGAGGTTGCTGCCTGGTGGCGAATGCGCACACTCTGGCCGATGCGGCGAAGGCAAGCGGAGCGCAGTTCGAACTGATCACGTATCCGAAGACGGAACATGATTTCGTGAAGGGCGGCAGCCACTACAACGCCCAGACTTATTCCGACGCGCTGCAGAGGACGGCGGAGAGGCTGAAGAAGTACCTGGGCCAGTAGGGTTCGGGCTTGAGCTGGCCTCTTACCGGAAGTCGAAATCCCCACTTCTCGCAAAGGACGCGAGAAATGGGGCACCCGGGCTTGTGCTGGTTTTCGAGAACTTAGCTTCTAGTTGCCTCCGGGCCGCTCGGCTTCGCCTTCGCGGGACGGACGAAGGCGTCCGTCCCCACAACGAGTATCTCCGCTGCGGGCGTTTATTGTGCTTTGAAGAACAACGCGGCCAGCGGAGGCAGAGTCAGCTTCAGTGAGAACGGGCGGCCGTGCGTAGAGATTTCTTCGGCTTGCACGCCGCCCAGATTGCCGAGGCCGCTCCCGGCGTATTCGCGGGCGTCGCTGTTCAGCATTTCGCGCCAGTAGCCGCCGTGGGGAACGCCGACGCGGTAGCCCATGCGAGGCACAGGGGTGAAGTTGCAGACGACGAGCACGGTATCTTGCGGCGACTCGCTTTTTCGTAACAGCGAAATCGTGCTGGTGTTGTTGTCGTTGGCGTCCACCCATTCGAAGCCGGCGGGATCGTTATCGAGCACATGCATGGCAGGCTCGCTGCGATAGAAGCGATTCAACTGCTCCATCCAGGCCTGCACTCCACGATGAACCGGATACTGCACAACATCCCAATCGAGGCTCGAATCGTGCGCCCACTCGCGCACCTGACCGAACTCGCAGCCCATGAACATCAGCTTCTTGCCGGACTGGGCGTACATGTAAGCAAACAGCAGGCGCAGGTTGGCGAAGCGCTGCCATTCATCGCCCGGCATTTTCCCGATCAGCGAGCCTTTCCCGTGCACGACTTCATCGTGCGACAGCGGCAGCACGAAATTCTCCTGAAACGAATACAGCATGCGGAAAGTTAGATCGTTGTGGTGATACTTCCGGTGGATGGGATCGTTTTGAAAATAGCGCAGCGTGTCATGCATCCATCCCATGTCCCACTTGAGGCCGAAACCGAGGCCGCCGATGTAGACCGGCTTTGAAACCATCGGCCAGGAAGTGGATTCTTCAGCGGTGGTTTGAATTTCCGGATGCTGCCCGTAGGCTTCCTGATTAAAGCGGCGCAGAAAGTCGATGGCGTCGAGATTCTCGCGGCCGCCGAACTTGTTGGGAATCCATTCCCCTTGCTTGCGCGAGTAGTCGAGATAAAGCATGGAGGCAACCGCGTCCACGCGCAGGCCGTCGACGTGATATTTGTCGAGCCAGAACATCGCGCTCGACATGAGAAAACTACGCACCTCGGGGCGTCCATAATTAAATATGTACGTCTTCCAGTCGGGATGAAATCCCTGGCGCGAGTCGGCGTGCTCGTAGAGATGCGTGCCGTCAAAGTAGGCGAGGCCGTGCGCGTCGGTAGGAAAGTGCGATGGCACCCAGTCGAGAATGACGCCGATGCCGCGCTGGTGCAGGTAGTCGACCAGGTACATGAAATCCTGCGGCGTGCCGAAGCGCGAGGTGGGAGCGAAGTAGCCGGTGGTCTGGTATCCCCAGGAACCGTAGAAGGGATGCTCCATCACGGGCAGGAATTCGACGTGAGTGAAACCCATTTTGTTGACGTAGTCGGCCAGCTTGGGCGCAGTTTCGCGGTAGCTGAGGGAACGGTTCTGATCTTCCGGGACGCGCATCCAGGAGCCGAGATGAACTTCGTAGATGGACTGCGGCGCGCGCAGGGAATTGCGGGCGGCGCGGTTCTGCATCCAGTCGTGATCGCTCCACTGGTAGTCGAGGTCCCAGACGACGGAGGCAGTGCGCGGCGGTTTCTCGTGCATCAGGCCGAGCGGGTCGGCCTTGTCGACGCGGTAGCCCATGCTGTGCGATTCGATGTGGAACTTGTAGAGCGCGCCCTTGGTCACCCCGGCGATGAAGCCTTCCCAGATCCCCGAGGAACCGCGCGGGCTGAGACGATGCGATTTGGAATCCCATCCGTTGAAGCTGCCGACGACTGAGACTGAACGCGCATTCGGCGCCCACACACTGAAGACCGCGCCCGCGACGCCATTATGAGTGACGAGGTGGGCTCCCATCTTTTCCTGCATGCGGTAGTTGCTGCCCTCGTTGAACAGGTAGAGGTCCTGGTCAGTGAGGAACTGAGGATCGGCGAGGATGGGTTCAGGGCTCATGGACTGGGCGGAATGTGGGTGCGCCTTAGTTTACCGGAAGAAGAGCGCTTACTCACGGATTTGTGGGCAATCCTGTGGCCCATCCGGGTCGCGTAGTATTCTGATGACGGCGATGGGATCCCGATGGCGAAAGTGAATAACCGAACTCATAAGCACTTCCAGTTGGATGCTGCGAAACTCAAGCGTGCGCAGAAGGCCTTGTGCGCCAGAACGGAGACGGAGACCATCGAGCTTGCTCTTGATTTGGTGATGGCCGAACATCGAAGAAACCGTCTTGCGCGGGAAGCCAACCACCGCTTCCTGCGGAGCGGCATCGAGATCAAGGACGTATACGGGAAGCTGGAGTGACCACGCTCGAATCAATACATACCCAGTTGATGATTCCGTAGGCGCTGCAATCAAAAAAGCGGAGCTTCGCTCCGCGGACAGCCGGGGGCGGCTGTCCCCACATAAACCCATCTCTGAAATCTCCATGCTAGACTGACTCCTCCAGCCATGCCTGCCCTGCGCGTCATTCTTCTCTGGCATCAGCACCAGCCGTTTTATAAGGATCTGGTTACGGGGGAATATCGTCTGCCGTGGACGCGGCTGCATGCCCTCAAGGACTACTACGGGATGGTCAAGCTGCTGGACGAGTTTCCCAACGTCCACCAGAACTTCAATCTCGTGCCGTCGCTGATGGTGCAGATTGAAGACTATGTTGCGGGGACGGCGGAGGATCCGTTTCTGCGCGTGGCGGCGATGCCGGCGAAAGATCTGACCGTGGCCCAGCGGCGGTTTGCGCTGCAGTATTTGTTTCAGGCCAATCCGCAAAACGTGATTGGGCGCTATCCGCGGTACCGGGAGTTGTGGGAACGGTTTCGTGATCATGGCGACAATCCGGAGCGAGCGGAGCGTTATTTTCAGGCGCAGGATTTTACCGACCTGCAAGTGCTGTCGCAGATTGCGTGGTTCGACGAATTCTTTCTGGAAGAGAAAGATATTGCGGCGCTGGTCGCCAAGGGGCACAACTATTCGCTCGACGATCAGAAATTTGTGATCGCACGCGAGCGAGAGCTGATGGCAAGGGTGCTTCCGGCGCACGCCGAGGCCGCGAAGAAAGGCTCAATCGAACTCTCGGCCACGCCGTTTTATCATCCGATTCTGCCGCTGGTATGTGACACGAATGCCGGGGCGGTGTCGTCGCCAGGATTGCCCCTGCCGCAGAGCCGGTTTCGACATCCGGAAGATGCGCGCGAGCAACTGACGCGCGGGCTCGATCTGCACGAGAAAGTTTTCGGGCTTCGGCCCAAGGGTGTGTGGCCGTCGGAGGGTAGCGTTTCCGAGGAAGTGCTGGCCATCGCCCACAGTCTTGGCATCCAGTGGATGGCCACTGACGAAGAAGTGCTGGGCCGAAGTTCTGGCGTGTTCTTCGGTCGCGACAACACTGGCCGGCTGCCTGCGCATCTCGGCGAGAAACTTTACAACATTCATCGCTACGAGAACGGCTCGGCAGCCATGCATCTGGTGTTCCGCGATCATACGATTTCGGATCTCATCGGCTTTGTATATTCGGGGATGCCTCCGGCAGATGCGGCGCGGCATTTGATTGGCAACATCAAAGAGGCGGCCAAGCCGGTGCTGGCGCGGGGGCGGGATGCAGTGGTGTCGATCATTCTCGATGGCGAGAATGCGTGGGAATATTATCCGAAGTCGGGGCGCGAATTCTTGCGGCGGTTCTACGACGGCCTGCAGCGCGATGCGGGCGTCGAGGCGGTGACGATTTCCGAGGCGATCGCGCGGCACAAGGATTTCGGCCGGATGACGTCGCTGGTGCCGGGGTCGTGGATCAACGCGAACTTCAACGTCTGGATCGGCGCGCCGGAAGACAACCGCGCCTGGGATTATCTGCACCACGCGCGCGAGTTCTTCGCGCAGAACGCGGCCCGTGCCACCGAGGCGCAGCGCAAGCTGGCATTCGAGGAAATTCTGATTGCCGAAGGCAGCGACTGGAACTGGTGGTATGGGCCGGAGCATCACTCGGCCAATGACCGCGATTTCGACGAACTCTACCGCAAGCATCTTTCCAACGTGTATCAGGCGCTGGGCGCGGTTCCGCCGGACTACCTGGCGCAGCCCATCAACGGCGCCGAGGTGCGCCCGTCGTTCGTGCCGCAGACCGCGTACATACATCCGCGAGTGGCGGGCGACAAAGTGCGCTATTTCGAGTGGATGGGCGCGGCGGTTTATACCGCCGACCACCGCGCGGGAGCGATGCACGGCAAACAGTTTCTGCTGGATTCGGTGTACGCCGGGATCGATTCCACCCATCTGTATGGGCGGCTGGACTTCACGGGCAAAGTTCCGGAAGAGGATTTTGACCTGGTGGTGAATCTGGAATCATGGGCCAGCGGCGAGCCGCGCGCGCGGCGCGTACTGCGGATCGAGGCCGCGGTACACGAGCGCAAGCTCAGTGTATGGAAGATCGAGAATGGGGCGGAAGAAAAAATAAAGGCGTCGTCGACTCAACCCGACGAACATGCGAAGCTGGCGCTGCTGCGGAACTTCGAATTCAAGCTGCCGCTGGTGTGGCTGCTGGCGAATCCCAGCCCAGGCCCGGCTGGAGGTGCGGAACGAGCAGGTGCGGAACGAGCAACTGACCGGAAGGATTCAACGGTTGGAGTTGCGGCCACCAGCAAACTGCGGCTGCGGTTCAGCCTGTGGCAGAACCGGCTGCCGGTGGATTCGTTGCCGCTGGAAGGATGGATCGAGTTGCAGGTACTGAGCGAGGGAGATTTGATTTTCGGGGCGTGAGCTGATTAACGGTCCGAGGAACTCTTGAACCACAGAGGACACAGGGGTCACAGAGGAGTGCCGAGCGCTTGATCGACTCCAGATTGATCGACCCAGTAAGAGAAAGGCGCCGGAAGCTTGCGCTATCCGACGCCTGGAGGACTGATAAGTGAGTTCGCCTACTTGCTGCCGCCGCTGGCCGCTGGCGTGCCCAGGGCGATGGGGCGATTCAGTTCCAGCGTGAGCTCGGTGCCAGCGGGCAGAATTGCGGAACGGTGCTTGGCCAGCCAGTGCACCGTGGTGGCGCTTGCGCCGACGGCGCCGCCGATGAGGATTCCCGGGCCTCCGCCAATCAGTCCGCCGATGAGCATGCCGCCGGCCGCGCCACCGCCGACTTCGAGCTGATCGCGGCGGTCGTGGCCTAAGCCTTTGAACTGGCCTTCAGTATTTACGTCAGTGCCGTGAATGTTGGTGTCCACCAGAGTCGCGTCGAGAAAGTAGCGCTCGCCGGTGGGAAGAATCACCGCTTCGGCGAGAATTCCGAGAGTCGGCTTGCCGGCGATGCGGCGCGGCTCACTGACTTTCGTGACGCGGCCTTCGACCGTTGCTCCTACGGGAATCAGCGTGCTGCCGTTGACCACCACCGCCTCGGTGACTTTTCCCTGGAAAGGATCGCCAACATGGTTACTGAAAGTCGCAAGCGTGGTATCGAGCCGAACCATCAGCGCAGTGCCGGCGGGCACGGGCGCGCTGGTCTGGGCTGTGAGGGCGGCTGCCAGAAGCAGCAGGCAGGGTAGGGCGATCGTTTTTGTCGCTGTCGTCATATGCTTCATGGGGAACCTCTCGGAGTCCTAAGCGTTCTATTCACTGTATTCCAACCCGGCAGCCGGCCACAATATGCGGGCAGGACAGGGAACCAGCGGAGATAAGGGCGTGGAGCGGGAGAGCCAAAGGGACGCTGCGGCGCGGGAAACTGGCACGAATCGGTGCGCCGGGGCATCACGCCGCGTTCTTGGGCATCCGATATAATCGTTGGTTTCGCAATACCCAGCGTTGAAATCATAAATCCAAGAAAAGAGAAACGGCCTATGTCGAGTATTGCGGCGATTCATGCGCGGGAAGTTCTGGACTCACGCGGCAATCCTACGGTGGAAGCGGAAGTGTTTCTGGCGGATGGCTCCATGGGACGGGCGATTGTGCCGAGTGGCGCCTCGACGGGCGAGCACGAGGCGGTCGAGTTGCGTGACGGCGATACAAACCGGTTTCTGGGCAAAGGCGTGCTCAAGGCAGTCGAGAACGTCAATGGCGAGATTGCTGAGGCGCTGGCCAACTGGGATGCATTCGATCAGCGCGGGCTCGACGCGAGGATGATCGAACTGGACGGCACGGAAAATAAAAG
>Ga0181537_10000418_pt1 | contig 39979 bp, 31 predicted proteins | sample PEATcosm2014_Bin_39_FD_119765 | JGI IMG/M metagenome (GOLD analysis project Ga0181537, IMG submission 119765) | Peatland microbial communities from MTU Mesocosm Facility, Houghton, MI, USA - PEATcosm2014_Bin23_10_metaG | ecosystem: Environmental > Terrestrial > Soil > Wetlands > Peat | place... | reverse complement strand
TCTGCACGCCGCATTGACCGAGTGAGTGCGCGAATCGATTGACCCGCACGCAAAGATCCCGATACGTGTACGCACCGAGGTCATCGATGAACGCGATTTTCTCGTGGCGGCCGGCTCGAAGGTTTCGTTCCAGGAGATCGTGCGCGGCGTTGAATCGCTCCGGCACTCTCACGACCGGCGGACTCGTGCTCAGGTCGATGTCACAGAGTTCCATTGCACAGTTTGCTCAACTCGCACCCCCAGTGAACCAGCTCGATGCGCACTATAATGCATTTTCCGGCCGCCGCATACTTCCCGCTGTAAAACTTTTTTCGCTTGACTGTTCACACGTTAGTCTTAATAATGCACTATATTGCACTTCATGGGGGATCACATGGCGGCACCCGCAACGACGATTTCCGAGCCTGCCGAACCGCCGGTCAGTTTCGACACGCATCCCTCTCGCTACCGGCATTGGCGCCTGGCCGTCGCGGACAGGATCGCGACGCTGACCATGGATGTCAGCGAGGAGGCCGGCATTCGTCCCGGCTATCGCCTCAAACTCAATTCTTATGATCTCGGCGTCGACATCGAGTTGTACGACGCCTTGCAGCGCATCCGCTTCGAGCACCCCGAGGTCGGCGCCGTCATCATCAGGAGCGGCAAGGAGCGGATCTTCTGCTCCGGGGCGAATATTTTCATGCTCGGACTCTCGAGCCATGCGTGGAAGGTGAATTTCTGCAAGTTCACCAACGAGACCCGCAATGGAATGGAGGACTCGAGCGCACACTCCGGCATCAAGTTCATCGCGGCCTGCAACGGCACCACGGCCGGCGGCGGCTACGAATTGGCGCTGGCCTGCGATGAAATCGTGCTGGTCGACGACCGCTCCTCGGCGGTGAGCCTGCCCGAGGTGCCCTTGCTCGGCGTGCTGCCGGGCACGGGAGGCTTGACCCGCTTGACGGATAAGCGCCGCGTGCGGCGCGATCTCGCCGACGTGTTCTGCACCACCGTCGAAGGCGTGCGCGGTCAGCGTGCACGCGACTGGGGATTGGTGGATGCGATCGTCAAGCCGCAGAATTTCGACGGCTACGTTCAGCAGCGCGCAGAGGCGCTCGCGGCTGCGAGCGAGCGTCCCGAAATCGCCGCCGGCGTCGCGCTGCCGCCGCTCGATCCGACCCTCGACGCGCGCGGCTTGCACTATCGCTTCGTCGATGTGCGCTTCGACAGCGCGGCGCGGCGGGCCGAGTTGACCATTGCAGGACCCGACGCGGCGCCGCCGGCCACGCTCGATGCGGCGCTCGACCTCGGAGCGCAATGGTGGCCGCTGCGCATGGCGCGGGAACTCGATGACGCGATCTTGAATCTGCGTACCAACCATCTCGACTATGGCGTGTTCACCGTGCGCACGCGTGGGACGGCGGACGCCGTGCTCGCCACGGATGCATTTCTGCTCGAACATCGCCGGCATTGGTTCGTGCGCGAGGTGATCGGCCAATTGCGGCGCACGTTCGCGCGCTTGGACGTCTCCTCGCGCTCGATGTTCGCGCTGATCGACGCGGGCAGCTGTTTTGCCGGATCGTTGCTCGAGCTGGCATTGGCCTCCGATCGCATCTACATGCTGAACCAGGGCGGCGCCGAGGGCGGTCCCGTGCTGATTCTGTCGGAGGCGAATTTCGGACTGTTTCCCGCGGTGCACGGACGATCCCGGCTCGATGCGCGCTTTTACGGCGACCCGGAACCCCTCACTGATGCCCGCGCCGCCATGGGCGTGCCCCTCGATTGCGCCGCGGCGCAACGGCTCGGACTCGTCACTTCGGGGCCGGATGCGCTCGACTGGGACGACGAGATCCGGATCGCGCTCGAGGAGCGCAGCGCACTCTCGCCCGACGCCCTGACGGGCATGGAGGCCAATCTGCGTTTCGGCCCGGGCGAGACTCTGCAAACACGGGTATTCGGACGCTTGTCGGCCTGGCAGAACTGGATCTTCATCCGGCCCAATGCCGTGGGCGAAACCGGCGCGCTCAAAGTCTTCGGTACCGGCCGCAAAGCCAAGTTCAACCGCGATCGCATTTAGGAACAACCCTCCATGACCATCTCCTACGCGGACAAGATTCCCAACAATGTCGATCTCGGCAGCGACAAGGTGCTGCAGCGTGCCCTCGAGCAATGGCAGCCCGAGTTCCTCCAATGGTGGGCCGACATGGGGCCGGAAAACTCGCGCAACACCGACGTTTATCTGCGCACCGCGGTGAGCGTCCACCCGAGCGGCTGGGCGCACTTCGATTACGTGAAGATGCCGGAGTATCGCTGGGGCATATTCCTCTCGCCGGGCGACGGCGAACGCAAGGTCAATTTTGGGGATCATAAGGGCGAGCCTGCATGGCAGGACGTGCCCGGCGAGCACCGGGCCAATCTGCGCCGCATCATCGTCACCCAGGGCGATACCGAGCCTGCGTCGGTCGAGCAACAGCGTCATCTGGGCCTCACCTGTCCATCGCTGTACGACTTGCGAAATCTGTTTCAGGTCAACGTCGAAGAAGGCCGCCACCTGTGGGCCATGGTGTATTTGCTGCACCGGTATTTCGGCCGGGACGGCCGCGAGGAAGCCGAGGCCCTGCTGCAGCGTCGATCGGGCGACATCGACAATCCGCGGATCCTCGGGGCTTTCAACGAAAGGACCCCGGACTGGCTGGCATTCTTCATGTTCACCTACTTCACCGACCGCGACGGGAAATTTCAGCTGCTGGCGCTGGCCGAATCCGGCTTCGATCCGCTGGCGCGGACCACGCGTTTCATGCTCATGGAAGAAGCGCATCATATGTATGTCGGAGAGTCCGGCGTGGCGCGCATCATCCACCGCACCTGCGAAGTCATGGCCGAGCAGAAGACCGATGACCCGGCGCGGCTTCGCGCCTTGGGCGTCATCGATCTGCCCACCCTCCAGCGCTATCTCAATTTTCATTTCAGCGTCACCATCGACCTGTTCGGCGCGGACGTCTCCTCCAACGCCGCGACGTTTTACTCGAGCGGACTCAAAGGGCGCTACGAGGAGACCAAGTACCAGGATGACCACCTGCTGCGGGACGCCACCTATCCGGTGCTGCAAATCGTCGATGGACGCCTCACCACCGGCGAGGCGCCGGCGCTCAACGCCCTCAATGAAAAGCTGCGCGACGATTACATCAAGGACTCGGTCGCGGGGGTCGGGCGCTGGAACCGCATCATCAAGAAGGCCGGTATACCGTTCGAATTGACCGTGCCCCACAAGGCGTTCAACCGCAAGATAGGGCCCCTGGCGGGCCTCAAGTTCGCCCCCGACGGCCGCGTCATCGGTGAGGCGGAATGGAACGCCAGGCAGCGCGAGTGGCTGGCCACGGACGAGGACCGGGCCTTCGTCGCCTCGCTGATGGGCAAGGTTACCGCCCCCGGTGCGTTTGCCAATTGGATCTCGCCGCCGACGCTCGCCATCGACAAGCGGCCCGCCGATTTCGAGTTCGTACGCTTCAACTAGGCTCCTGGCCCGGCTCGGCGCACGCGTATGATCGCGGCAGTGAATAGCACTTAAATGTTGGGGCGCTTGACGAAGTATCGATCCGTTTCCGCGGGCGCAGGCCGCACCGACCTGTCGCGGCGGCCCGACGGATCACTGTTGTTGACAGCAACGGAGCCCCTCGATTCCTATCCGCGCAAGTTGACTGAGAAGCTCGTGTACTGGGCCGAGAAGGCGCCGACGCGCGTGTTCGTCGCCGGCCGCGATGCGAGCGGCCATTGGCGTGAACTGACCTACGCCGAGATGCTGGCCCGAGTGCGTTGCCTTGCGACGGCGCTGATCCGGCGCAATCTGTCGGCCGAGCGCCCGATCGCGATCCTGTCCGGAAATGACCTGGAACACTTGCAAATCGCGCTCGCCGCGATGTGGGCAGGCATCGCGTATTGCCCCGTAAGCCCAAGCTACTCGCTCGCGTCGACTGATTTCGACAAACTACGGCGCGTCTTCGCCGTGTTGACGCCGGGTCTCATCTTTGCGGCCGAGGCCGACGCGTACGCGGCGGCGATCGAAGCGGTGGCGCCCGACGACGCCGACATCGTGTTGACGCATGGCGCGCTTGACGATGGCGCACTTGAGGGCGGACGCGTCGCCTCGTTCGCCAGCCTGCTGGCAACGCCGGCCGGTTCAGAGGCAGAACGCGCGCACGCCGCCGTCACGCCGGACACGGTGGCCAAATTCCTGTTCACGTCGGGTTCGACGAGTCATCCGAAGGCCGTGGTCACGACGGAGCGCATGCTGTGCGCGAATCAACAGATGATTCTGCAATGCCTGCCCTTCCTCGGCGAGAAGCCTCCGGTGCTGCTCGACTGGTTGCCATGGAATCACGTGTTCGGCGGCAGCCACAATGTCGGTATCGTGCTCTACAACGGCGGCACGCTCTATATCGATGACGGCAAACCGACCGCGCAGGCCTTTGGCCGCACGGTGAGGAACCTGCGCGAGATCGCACCGACGATCTACTTCAATGTGCCGAAAGGCTGGGAGGACTTGACCATCGCCTTCGAGGCGGACCGCGACCTTTGCAAGAAATTCTTCTCGCGGCTCGAATTGATGTTCTATTCAGGCGCCAGTCTGTCGCAGGCCGTATGGGACCGGCTCGACCGGCTTGCGGAAGCGACCGTCGGTGAACGCATCCGCATGGTCACGGGATTTGGGATGACGGAGACCGCTCCCGCCTGTCTGTTCCCGGCCACCGAACAGGTCAGGGCGGGTGATGTCGGCCTGCCGGGGCCCGGTTGCGAAGTCAAACTCGTGCCGCTCGGGGGCAAACTCGAAGCGCGATTTCGCGGCCCTCACGTGATGCCGGGCTACTGGCGCGACCCCGAGCAGACCGGAAATGCGTTCGACTCCGAAGGTTTTTATCGCACCGGCGACGCACTGGTTCTGATCGATCCGTCGCGGCCCGAACTCGGTCTCTCGTTCGACGGACGCGTCGCCGAGGATTTCAAGCTCGCGACCGGCACCTTCGTGAGCGTCGGACCGCTCGTTCAGCGCGTCATCGCCGCGGGAAGTCCGTACGTACTCAATGCGGTCGTCACCGGGATGAATCGCAATGAGATCGGGCTGTTGATTTTCCCGCGCGCTGATCTATGCCGCACGCTGGCCGGTGAGGCCGGGGAGTACTCTGACGGCGACCTCGAGACGATTCTGGCGGCGCCTGCCGTGCGCGGGTTCTTTCAGTCTCTCATCGATCGGCTCGCCCAAAGCAGCACGGGCAGTTCCAATCACATCGCCCGCGCCTATGTCCTGCGGGACGCGCCGTCGTTCAGTCACCACGAGATCACGGACAAGGGGTCGATCAATCAGCGCGCCGTGCTCAATCATCGGGCCGCGCTGATCGACGCCATGTATGCGGGAACGCTGCCCGACCTGATCCTGCCGCAAAGCCCTGCCCCAAATTGACAATGAATTCGTATTCAAATTTAATCCAGCCGTGACCGATCGACTACGCATGCAGATATCCCGCCGCGGCCCGCGCGATCTCGCGGCTCACGTGTTTCGGCCGGAGCCTTCGCAGTCGCTGCGCACGGCGGTGATTCTGCTGCACGGCGGGGCGTGGCGATTTGGTTCCGCGGAAGCCATGGTTCCCTACGCCGAGGCGCTTGCACGGTTGGGGTTCGTGGCAATCGCGGCGGAATATCGCCTGCTCGGCGAGGCGCCCTGGCCCGCCCAACTCGATGACGTGTGGGACGCGATCGCCTGGACGCGGTCGCGAGCCGGCGAATTGGGGATCGATGCGGACAAGATCGCGTTGCAGGGATTCTCGGCCGGCGGTCACTTGGCATTGCTCGCGGCCGGGAGAGGCGCAGAGCGACCCGAATGCGGTGTCGCGGCGGTCATCTCCTTGTTTGCGCCGCCGCGGCTCGATGGCCCGACACTGCCCGGACTGCCCTCGCTCGCGGTCGCGTTGCTCGGCCCCGCGGCGACGCCGGCCGAGGTGCTGGCCGCGACTCCGATCCATCACGTGCGGGAGGGATTCCCGCCGACGTTCCTGCTCAGCGGCATGTCCGATTTCCTGGTCCCACCCGCCGCGACGCTGGAGCTGCATCACGCACTCGCCGCCGCGCACGTCGACGTCGATCTGCACCTGTATCACGGCCACACACACGAATTCGCGGCTCTGCCCTCCATGCTCGAGCCCGTCCACGCCGAGATCGCCTCTTTCTTGAGGCGCAGCGTCGTCGACCGCGCCGCGCATATCGCGGAGAACCTCGAGTTGAATCCATTTGCCCGCCCGGGTTGGGGTCCGCCGCGGTCGCCTGAGTAACTTTCCGTACGATTGCACGCTATTAGGGCACGCGCGCGCCAGAGTGCACCACATCCAATCAGCTGCGTCTTTAATCGACCTGCTTGTTGTGAATATCCGACAATCGGAAACCTCCGCCCGTCTTTTCCGATCATCCAATAACCAACTGATCTATATCGGTATTTATTCATCATTAACGCAGTACGACTAACTCGGATATAATCCTTGTCGCGCTTTGGCCCGCTAGTTGCACCCGTCCGCCTACCAGGCCGAAAGCATGTACGTAGTACTGAATAAAGCGCCCCACGGATTCGCAGCCATGCAACATCCGGTCGGGGGACATAAATGTGGGATTTGAAGGAGATTCCTAATGTCGATGAGTTTGAACAAAGCGCGGAAACTTCATGTGCGATTCGCCATCGCGGCGCTGTGCGCGGGCGTGTCGGGGTTTCATTCCACCGCGGCGCTGGCCCAGACGGCCGCCGCCACGGAAACGCCGGCAGCGGCGGATACGAGCGGACTTGATGAAGTCATCGTGACGGGCACGCGCGAGATCGGCGTCAAGGCACTCGACAGCGCAACGCCGATCCAAGTCGTCACTGCCGCGGCCCTGAAATCGAGCGGTGCGCCGGATCTGATGTCGGCCCTTGCTCAGACCGTTCCGTCGCTGCAAATGCAAGCGTTCGGCTTCGACCAGGCGGGACAGACTCTGCAGGCGCGACTGCGCGGCGTGAGTCCGAACGATGTACTGGTGCTGATAAACGGAAAGCGCCGCCATACCACGGCGAACCTCGCGATCGATACGGGCTCCCCCTTCCAAGGCGGCGCGGGCGTCGACCTCAACTTCATTCCGCTCGATGCCATCGACCACGTCGAGGTGCTGACCGACGGTGCAGCGGCGCAGTACGGCAGCGATGCCATCGCGGGCGTCATCAACATCATCCTGAAGAAGAACTCCTCCGGCGGTACTCTCGCGGGAACCTACGGCCAATACGCGCAGGGCGGCGGCGGCAAAACCGAGGACATCAGCGGCAATGTCGGTCTCGAGCCGACCGAAGGCGGATACTTCAACCTCACGGGCGATTTCCGCAACCATGGCCACAGCAATGTGGGCGAGGAGGATCCGCGCTTGTTCCCGGCCAATCTGGCGGCTGATGGCTATCCGAACACGAACGCTGCGAATACACCCGGCTACCCGAATCTCAACCGCATCTCCGGGGACGCGGCGGTTCAGCAAAAAGTCGCGGCCGTCAATGCGGGCTGGGATCTCCCGGGGGGCACGGAACTATACTTCGTGGCGACCTATGGGCGTAAGGACGCGGTCTCCTATGAGAACTACCGCATGCCGAGCAAGGTCTCGTACACCGCTGGGGGAGTCACGACCTACGCAGACCCGAGCGGCTTCAATCCCCAAGAGGCGGATTACGAAGACGATTACCAGCTCACGGGCGGCGTCAAAGGGACGATTCTGGGATGGGACTGGGACCTGTCGACGGGCTTCGGTGGTGACCACGATCAGCTGTGGACGCTCCAAACCGTCAATACGGGCTTTTACGGCGATACCGGCGATCCCGCCGCGGGCGTGCTCAGCAACATTTACGATGGCTTCCTGCAAGCCACCCAGTGGACCAGCACATTGGATTTCCGGCATGGTTTCGATGTCGGCCTTGCCGGCCCGTTGAACGTTGCCTTTGGGTACGAGCATCGCCGCGACACCTACGAGATCGGCGCAGGACCGCTGATCTCCTATGAAGACGGCGGCGCGTCCTCCTATCCCGGATTCACGCCGCTCGATGCCGGTTCCCATTCGCGCAAGAACGATGCGGGTTACCTCGATTTTGCGGCCAAGCCGATCGACCCCTTGCAACTCGATGCGGCGGTGCGGTTCGAGCACTACAGCGACTTTGGCAACGCCACCATCGGCAAGGTCAGTGCGCGCTTTGACTTCTCGCCCGAGTTTGCGATTCGAGGCTCGGTCAACAACGGTTTCCGCGCGCCGACGTTGGCCGAGGAATATTACTCGTCGACGAACGTAGGGCCGCTGACGGCCTATGTTCAGCTGCCTCCGAACTCAGACGCCGGCAAGCTGCTCGGCCTCGGCAACGGACTGCAGCCCGAAAAGTCGGTCGACTTCAGTTTGGGCTTCGTGTGGCGTCCGTTCGAGCACATGAGCGCGACTCTGGACATTTACCAGATCGGCATTACCAATCGCATCGTCGGCAGCGGCAACGTCGCGGGTCAGATCAATGGCGTCCCAACGGCCGCTTACGCGGGCGTCGGCGCGGCAATCGCCGCCTACGCGCATGGCCAGGATGTCATCGACCCGGCCATTCTCGGCACCTGTCCGCCGGGCCCGAGTCCAACCATCGTTTGCGGTTCATACGGCGTCAATGTGTTTGCTAACGGCATCGACACCCGCACCGATGGGGCCGACTTGGTGTTCAACTTCCCGTACGAGTACAACTTCGGCAGGATCGTGTGGTCGGTCAGCGCGAACGCGAACACGACGTCGATCACGAAGCACGCCGCCACGCCCGCGTCTTTGACGGGAGCCGTGTTATATGACCAAGAGGCGTATTCGGAGCTGAGCAGCGCGAGCCCCAAGTTCGTCTTGAACTTGGGCGCGTTGGTGCAGCTCGACAAATTGTCCGTCAATTTGGTCGAGAAGATCTACGGTCCGACCTCGGATTACGAGAATGACGATGGTGACAATCCCACCGGCAACTTCGAGTACTTCAAGGATTCGATCGGCGTCACTCCCATCACGAACCTGGACATCGCATTCCAGTTCACGGAGCATCTCAATTTGGCGGTCGGCGCTCTGAACCTGTTCAACCGCTTCCCGGGTCGGCTCAACGCGACGATTCTGAACCGCGAGAACGCGGCGCAGGACAACGCGGCCGTCGATCAGTATCCGATCTTCTCGCCCTTCGGCATCAATGGCGGGTTCTACTATGCGAAGGCGGTCTACAAGTTCTGAGGAATAGGCGATGCGCGCAGCGAACGTTGCGCGCATCGCCGTGGATTGGGATCCAGATCGGCTGACCAGATGCGGTGCGCGACGGCGCGCCGCATCTGGGCGGCGGTCGCACTTTTGGACAAGCGCGGCGGTCTTACGCCGCGTCCGCCGTGGCGGCAGCCGCCTCGGCCGGGTCCGATGCATCCGGGTCATAGCCCAAATTGGGCGCGAGCCAGCGCTCGGTCTCCGCCACGCTCAGGCCTTTGCGCTGCGCATAGCTTTCCACCTGATCCCGGTCGATTTGGCCGACCCCGAAATAATGGGCCTGCGGGTGTGAGAAATAAAATCCGCTGACGGCGGCGGTCGGGAGCATCGCAAAGGATTCGGTCAGGCGAATGCCGGCATTCTCATCGGCATCGAGCAGGCGCCACAACGTCGCTTTTTCGGTGTGATCGGGGCATGCCGGGTAGCCGGGCGCCGGCCGGATCCCCTGATAGCGCTCGTCGATCAGGCCGGCGGCGTCGAGCTGCTCCTGCGGCGCATAGCCCCACAACTCGCGGCGCACGCGCTCGTGCATGCGCTCGGCAAACGCCTCCGCCAAACGGTCGGCGAGAGCCTTCAACAGGATGCTGCTGTAGTCATCGTGCGCCGCTTCGAAGCGCGCCACGTGTTCGTCGATTCCGATCCCCGCCGTCACCGCGAACGCGCCGATGTAATCGGCACGGCCGCTGCCGACCGGTGCGATGAAATCCGCGAGGCAGGATTGCGGCTGATTTTGCGGCTTGGACTTTTGCTGGCGCAGGTGGTGCAAGCGCATGCGGACGCTCTGGCGGGTGTCGTCGGTGAAGACACTGATGTCATCGTCGCCGCTGCTGTTCGCCGGGAAAAATCCCACCACCGCCCGCGCGCGAAGCCATTTCTCCTCGACCAACCGTTGCAGCATGCGCCTCGCATCCGCGTACAAGCTGCTCGCCGCCTCCCCGACCACGGGATCCTTCAATATGTCCGGAAACTTGCCGGCGAATTCCCACGCGTTGAAGAACGGCATCCAGTCGATGTACGGCACCAGTTCCTCGAGCGGGTAGTCATCGAAGCGCCGCACGCCGAGAAAAGACGGCACAGGGGGCGTATAGCCGGCCCACTCGATTTTGAGTTTCCTGGCGCGCGCCTGCGCCAGCGACAACTGCGGCGCCTTGGCGCTCTTGTTGCGATGCTGCTCGCGGCGCCGCTCGTTCTCGGCCTTGATGTTGGCGACATACGCGGCACGCGTGTCCTCGGTCACCAGTTGCTGGCAGACCCCGACCGCACGCGAGGCATCCTTCACGTAGATCACCGCCCCCTCGTACTGCGGGTCGATCTTCACCGCCGTGTGCGCGGGCGAGGTGGTCGCGCCTCCGATCAACAGCGGTTGCTTGTAGCCGAGGCGCTGCATTTCCTTCGCGACGTGCACCATTTCATCGAGCGAGGGCGTGATCAGGCCGGACAGTCCGATGAGATGGGCGCCCTCGCGGGTGGCCGCCGCGAGGATTTTTTCGCAGGAGACCATCACCCCCAAGTCGATGACTTCGAAATTATTACACTGCAAGACCACGCCGACGATGTTCTTGCCGATGTCGTGCACGTCGCCTTTGACGGTCGCCATCACGACCTTGCCGTTGGAGCGGCTCGCGCCCGACTTCTCCTTCTCGATGTAGGGAATCAGCACCGAGACGGCCTTTTTCATGACGCGCGCGGATTTGACCACTTGCGGCAGGAACATCTTGCCGGCGCCGAACAGATCGCCGACCACGTTCATGCCGTCCATCAAAGGCCCTTCGATCACGTCGAGCGGCCGCTTCGCCTCGAGCCGCGCCTCCTCGGTGTCGGCGAGCACGAACTCATCGAGCCCCTTGATCAGCGCGTGCTCCAGGCGCTTCGCCACCGGCAGCTTGCGCCACTCGAGGTCATCGCCCCGCTTCGCCGATCCGCCGCCCTTGAATTGCTCGGCAATCTCCAGCAGCCGCTCCGTCGCATCCGCGCGCCGCGCCAGGATCACATCCTCGACCCGTTCGCGCAGGTCCGCCGGGATGTCCTCGTAGATCGCGAGCTGGCCTGCGTTGACGATGCCCATGGTCATGCCGGCGCGGATCGCGTGGTACAGGAACACCGAGTGCATGGCCTCGCGCACCGGTTCGTTGCCGCGGAATGAAAACGACACATTGCTGACGCCGCCGCTCACGTGCACCGCGGGCATGCGCTGCCTGATCACGGCCGTGGCTTCGATGAAGTCGAGACTATAACGATTGTGTTCTTCGATCCCGGTCGCCACCGCGAAGATGTTCGGATCGAAGATGATGTCCTCCGGGGCGAAACCGATGCGTTCCGTCAGGAGCCGGTAGGCGCGCTCGCAGATCGATACCTTGCGATCGATGGTGTCCGCCTGGCCGGCCTCATCGAACGCCATCACCACGATCGCGGCTCCGTAGCGCATGGCCTTTTTCGCCTGGCTCAGAAAGGACTCCTCGCCTTCCTTCAGGCTGATCGAATTGATGATGGGCTTGCCCTGCACGCACTTGAGGCCGGCCTCGATCACCGACCATTTCGATGAATCGATCATGAACGGTACGCGGGCGATATCCGGCTCGCCTGCGATCATGCTCAGGAACCTGGTCATCGCCCCCTGAGAATCGAGCATGCCCTCGTCCATGTTCACATCGATGATCTGCGCGCCGTTCGCCACCTGCTGGCGGGCGACGTCGACCGCGGCGGCGTAATCGCCGGCCTCGATGAGCTTGCGGAACTTGGCGGAGCCCGTGACGTTGGTGCGCTCGCCCACGTTCACGAACAGGCTCTTCGCATCGATCGTGAGCGGCTCCAAGCCGCTCAAGCGGCACGCCGGTGCGATGCGCGGGACCACCCGCGTCGGCAGACCGGCGACCGCGCGGGCAATGGCGCGGATGTGCGCGGGCGTCGTGCCGCAGCAGCCTCCCGCCATGTTGAGGAAGCCGCTCGCCGCGAATTCGCCCAGGATGGCGGCGGTGTCCTCCGCGGTCTCGTCGTATTCGCCGAACGCGTTCGGCAGGCCCGCGTTCGGGTAGGCGCACACGAAGGTGTCCGCGATGCGCGCCAATTCTTCGATGTACGGGCGCAGCTGTTTTCCGCCGAGCGCGCAATTGAGCCCGACCACGGCGGGGCGCGCATGACGGATGGAATTCCAGAACGCTTCGGTGGTCTGTCCCGACAAGGTCCGGCCCGAGGCATCGGTGATGGTGCCCGAGACCATGATGGGCAGGTCCTCGCCCCGTTCGTCCATCACCTGGCGCACCGCAAATAATGCCGCCTTGGCGTTCAAGGTATCGAACACGGTCTCGATCAAGAGGGCATCGACGCCGCCCTCGAGCAGCGCGCGCGCCGCCTCGGAATACCCGGCCACCAATTCATCGAAAGTAATATTGCGAAATCCCGGATCGTTGACATCGGGCGACAGCGAGGCGGTGCGGCTGGTCGGCCCGAGCGCTCCGGCGACGAAGCACGGCCTGCCCGTGCCGGCGGCCACCTCGTCGGCCACGCGGCGCGCCAGTCGGGCCGCCTCGCGGTTCAACTCGGAGACCAAGGACTGCATGCCGTAATCGGCCTGCGACACCGGCGTGGAGTTGAAGGTATTGGTGGAAACGACATCGGCGCCGGCGAGAAAATACTCCCGATGAATCTCCTCGATGATCTGCGGCTGGGTGATCGTGAGCAGATCGTTGTTGCCGCGCAGATCGCTCGGCCAGTCGGCAAAGCGCGCGCCGCGAAACTGCGCTTCGCCCAAGCGGTGGCGCTGAATCATGGTGCCCATCGCTCCGTCGAGGATCACGAGGCGCTCGCGCAGGAGCGCCAGGAGCGCTTCACCGCGCGCGGATGCCGGCGACGCGTGCAACTCAGGCCACCCGCACGTCGGCAACCTGGGGCCGCAATCCCAAGGCATGACAGATGGCATAGGTGAGCTCGGCGCGATTCAGCGTATAGAAGTGGAACTCCTCGACGCCGTGCCGGCGCAGCTGCTGCACCTGCTCGATGGCGACGTTCGCGGCGATCATGCGCCGGGTGTCCGGATCATCGTCCAGGCCGTCGAAGCGCTGCCGCAGCCACACGGGCACGCTTGCGCCGCACCGTTCGGCGAATCTCAGCAATTGCGGAAAGCGGGTGATGGGCAAAATGCCCGGCACGATGCCGGCGCGAATGCCGGCGGCCGCGCATCGATCGCGATAGCGCAGAAATACGTCGGGATCGAAGAAAAATTGCGTGATGGCGCGGCTCGCGCCCGCATCGACCTTGCGTTTCAGATTCTCGAGGTCGGCATCGACGCCGCCGGACTCCGGATGTCCTTCGGGGTAGGCCGCCACCGACACATCGAAACGGCCGACATTCTTGAGCCCCGCCACGAGATCCGAGGCGTAGGCGAAGCCGCCGGGATGCGGCCGATAGCGTCCGTCCGGCGATAACTGGGCCGCGGGTGCATCGCCGCGCAACGCCACCACGTGCCGGACACCCTGGCGCCAATACTCCTGCGCGATGCCGAGCACCTCCTCGCACGAGGCGCCCACGCAGGTCAGATGCGGCGCGACCAAGAGATCGGTCTCGCGCAGGATGCGCAGCACGCATTCATGCGTCCGGGTGCGCGTCGAGCCGTCCGCGCCGTAGGTCACCGACACGAAATTCGGCCGCAGCGGCGCAAGCCTCTGCACCGACTCCCATAGCTGCTGCGCCATGGCCTCGTCGCCGGGCGGAAAGAACTCGAACGAGACGGCAACTGGATTCGGCATTGGAAACTCCACGCGGGATTTCACGAATGACATCATGCAGGGGTCCTGGATATGATTCAAACTCATTATTCTAATAGAGGCAATGAAACTGCTTCATGCCCTCGGGTCTTCGGCCGTCGAGAGACGGCACCCATGCGCAGTGGCCGGGCGCCGGGAATCAGTCCGCGCGGATCACCCGCCCGTCGGCGCCGTGATAAATCACCAGCCGCGGCGCATGGGTCCAGCGACGCAATTCCTCGGGTGCGATCTGGTAGCGCGCACTGGTTTCCTCCAGGGTCACGCGGGGACGTTCCTTGCGGCGCTCGACCCCGCGAAACCGGAAGTAGTTGTAATACGCCCAGACGAGCAAACTTCCGCCCAGGCAGAAGATGATGAGCGCGTACAGCCCGAGATCGTCAACGAGTTCGACGTAGCCAAGCTTCATCACCATCTCGCGGTAAGTGATGTGGATTCCGAGCAGCCAGCCGATGACGGCCAGCACCGGCAGCCACAGGTAAATCCAAATCGCCCAGAACAGGACGGTCACGGAGCCGAACACCGCCCGCTGCCTGGCGGTCTGCCACTGGGGCTTGTCGATGATGAAGTCTCGCATGACGGCGTCAGGCCTGCATGTTGCGCGGCTGCTTGATGCCGCGATCCGGGCTGACCCAAATGGCTCGCGTCGAGCTCTTGCGCGCCAGGATTCTCGGCACCGCAACCACGGTGGTCAGCGCGCTGATGCACCAATAGACCAACGGGTACCAGATCATCCAAAAGTACGTGCGTCCGAGGCGCTGATCGTAGTGCCGGTCGAGTATCAGCGACAGCCCGATCTGCAGCAGGCAGGTCGTGCCGATCACGACGCCGGCCCAGCCGGGGATCGGCGATGCGACGTGAACGAAGGCCGGCAGAGGAACGATCCAGCCGAGCAGCCACAGCGAGGACACGATGACGATCGAGTACGCCCAGCTGATGCTGAGCAGGAATTCCGTGAAAATTCCCCACATGCGTCTGGACCGCCAGTGGTTCATGTCGCGGGTGTGTTTGAGCACCACCTGCACGCCGCCCATCGCCCAGCGCAAGCGCTGTCTCCAGAGTCCGGCGAAGGTTTCCGGCATCAGGATCCAGATCATCGCGTGCGGTTCGTAGCGCACGTCCCAATGACGGATCTCCATCTTCCAGGTGACGTCGATATCCTCGGTCAGCATGTTCGAGCTCCAGTACCCCACGTCATGCAAGGCTGTCTTGCGAAAGGCGGCGAGGACACCGGATACGGTGAACAGGCGTCCGTAGGTGCGCTGCGCCCGCTTGATGAGTCCAACGATGGCGGAAAACTCGCCGACCTGGATCTTGCCCAGCAGGGTGGAGCGGTTGCGAATACGGGGGTTGCCGGTGACGGCCGCCACGCGCGGTGAGCGGAAGTGCCGCATCATCCAGCGTGCCGCATTGACATCGAGCAACGCGTCGCCGTCGATGCATATCAAGAATTCGTGCCGGGCGACGAGTGCGGCTGTTTCCAGGGCGACCGCCTTGCCCTGGTTCTGCGCGAGGTGAATGACGCGCAGCCGCCCCTGCACGCGCGCCTCGGCATCGAGAACCTCACCCGTGTCGTCCGTGCTGCCGTCGTTGACGGCGATGATTTCGAAATCCGGGTAGTCCATTTCCAGCAGCTGGCGGATGGTCTCGGCCGCGTGTGCGGATTCGTTGCGCATCGGAACGATCACGCTCACGGGAGGGGAAAAATCATCGTCCGGCGGCAGCGCGAGCAAACCCGTGGTGCGCTCAAATCGGAAATAATAATTGAGTGCGCCGATCATCCATACGTACGCCATGAACAGCGGATAATAAAAGACAAAGTCCAGCAGCAGCCGGGTGCCATGATCGAGGAATTGGGCTGTGCTGTGCATCGGCTCAATCGCTTCCGGGGAATGATTTCAGCGACAGCGCGGGCCGCAGGGCTTCGGCCGAGGGGCGGCCCTTGAGAAAGTCGTCGGGGTAATAGCCGAAGCTCTGCACGCCGGCGCGCCTCAGGGTTTGGATCTGTTCGACCAGAGTGGCGTCGCTCAAGGGCCGATTGTTCCTCGCCCAGTCGACACCTTGTAGTTCGAAGACGGTCTTGGCGAGGCCGTCGGGATGCGCCCGGACCTTCGCGACCAGGCGCTCGAGCCATGCCGTGGGGTGGCTGCGCTGCGCTTCGAGATACGGCATCGCCATCAGCGCGACGTAGTCGTAGGCTTGCAGGGCATCGTCCAGGGATTGGCCCATCCAGGCCTCGGCTGCCGGATCCATCACCACGCCCGCAAAGAGGTTGCGCGCCGTCGCCAGATCGTCGTGATCGGCTCTCACCAGCCGGACGAGTTCCAGCGAGAAATCGGTCAGGTAGCGGCTTTTCCTCCGCGCCCACGCGGCGGCCTGCGTTGCATCGGCGCGGATCGCCGCCACGTCCGCGGGCAGTCCCCAATCGCGGTAGGCCGCGAGCGCTGCGGGACCGGCATCCTCGAAATCGTTGAGCGTCGCATCGTCGGAGAACAGCAGGCCCTGGAACGAGGCGGCGCTCGAGAGATCCTGATAGATATCGCGAACGGCCTCACGCACCAGCGGGTCGAAGGGTGAGAGCCGTTTGATGTTGCCGGATCTGCGCGCATCGAGCGCCGTCACCCAATGACCCTGTGCCGGGTCGGACGTGGGCAGTGTATAGGCGAGCAGCGGCAGCCACGCGTACACGGCGACTCCGGTGCGGGTGCGAAGCTGCCAGGCGACGCGGTTGAACAGGTCGGCGCGCATCGGCAGCCGGCGATTCGGGAAATACAACGCGTCGGCCGACCCGGTGCCGCCCGGATCCGCGAATGCCTGCAGATACACCGTGTTGACGCCCATGGCCTTGACGCGGTCGAGCAGCGCCGAGAGATTGGCCTCCTGCTGCTGCGGGTCCGTGTCATAGACGAAGTCCAGATCGACCTGCATCACCCGCACGGGCTTCGGTCTCGTGGCCTCTTCCAGCCGGTCGCCAAAATCCGCCGGCGTAAAATCGTGGGTAATGAGGATGCGCCGCATGCGGTTGAGCGGCACGTCCGGCGTATTCAGTTCCAGTTGCAGGGTCAGCCCGTAGGGCATGCCGAGATCGCGCGCGATTTCGTCGGTCTTCTGATCGTGAGCGCCGTAGGGCCATACCACGACGCGCGGCCGCGTGCCCGTCAGTTGCAGGATGGCGGCACTGTTGCGGGTAAGATCCTCGCGCACGCGCGTTGCGTAGACATCGCTGCTCTCATACCGTCCGGTGATACCGTCGAATTGCCGCGCGGTCGCCGCGGGCTCGAGGTTCTGCTGGGGGTTTGCGACGATCCCCTGGTGCAATCCGTAGGTATGAGAACCGAATTCGACCAGGCCCGAACCGGCCATCTCGCGAATCTGCGCGGCGGTGAGAAAATCGCTGCGCGGCACGTCGGCATCGCCGTAGCGAACGGTGGAGTCCGCGTCCGGCGACTCGATGAGCCATGACCCGACGAGGCCCACGATGGCCGGATAATGAAATGCCTTGAGCAATGGGTATACCCGCGTGTAGGCGCTTTCCAGGCCGTCGTCGAAGCTCAACAGCACGGCGCGCGGCGGCAGCGAGGTGTGATCGCGGCGCGCGGCGATGATCTCGTCCAGGCTCACGACGTGATAGTCATGTTCGCGCAGCCACGCAAAATCCACGGTGAGATCCCGCGTGGTGACCGTATAGAAATCGGGCCGCGCCAGGGGCTCGTCCTGTACATCGTGAAAGCAGATGACTGCGAAGGCATTCGCGGGCCATTCGACCGCGGACCCGCTCGCGACTGAACTGGCCGCGGGCCGCGGGGAATCGAGCGCCGCCGGCCCGGCACAGGCGGCGCATACGAGGAGCGCGGCGAGCGGCAGCGGCAACCCATGGCGGATCGGGCGCATCAGAACCGTCCCTGAACGTTGAAGGTGAGCACGTCGAGGGTTTCGCGCCGGCCGTCGTAGGGTCGAATGCCCGTTCCCGCTCCGGCTTTCAACGCGACTCGACGGTTGACCTGGTAGACCTCCTGATAGCGCAGCAGCGCGATCGCACCCTGCCCATAACCCTGCTGCTCATAATCGCCGCAACCCACGTCGAGCTCGTGCGTCAGCGACGTCTCGTAGTGGCGGAACTGCAGCCATTGATTCTGCAAGGTGACGGCGGCCGACAGGTCGCGCTTCGGGTTGAAGTAATTGGTGTTATCGAGCGTGTTGCGCGAAGCATCGAGATCGAGCCGGGTGTCGAGCTTGTAGATCGGACCCGTGATCCAGCGTTCGCGCCAGTCGGCGAGCAGTTCGGAGCGCGAATTGCCGTCGCTGTATCCCTCGTAAATCGCTTGCGCGGCGAAGTCGCGCGTTTCGCTGACCCGATAGTCGGCGCCCGCCGCGACGCGGTCGGCGTGCACGCCGACGACCACTGCGGCGATCGGGATGTCGAGCGTGCGCAACGCATAAGCGGCGCCGAGCGTCCAATGGTCGTCGGGGGTGGCCTGCGCGGTGACTTGCGGATAGGGTCCACGGGCATCGATCACGAGCAACTCGCCGGTCGCGAGCCAGGCGCTGGTGTGATACTCGATGCCGGCGCCCTCGGCATGACGAAATGTCGTTCCCTGCGCCGGCGTCCCCCAGGTCTGGTCCAGATGCACATAGGCGCGATAGTCCCAGTCGAGCGGCGAGGAGTAGACGTACTCGCCGATTTCGGAATCGATGACGCCGGGGCGGCCGCCGTAGCTCTTTCCGAACTCACCGTCGATGCTGGCCTCCGCCATTTGGTGCGTGTCCCAGTCGCGGTCGACCCGGAGCAACTCCGCATTGTCGGACGGCAGGACGTCATTCATCCGCGACCGCGTTGCGCCGGCGGCACGCCAGTCGGCCATGCTCATTTGATCGGAGAAGAGCTGGGGCAACGGACTTGACGAAGGGGATTCCAGGAGCAGCAGGTTCGAATCGGCGGCGGCGCGGCGCGGCCAGCCGCGCATTTCATACGTGTCCGCAAGCGCCAGGCGCGCGTCCATATCCGCCGGGGCGAGGCGCAGCAGCGCCTCGAGACGCCGTTCGGCATCGGCGAGCCGGTCGGTGTAGCTGCGCGCGAGCGCCGCCAGTACCAGGGCACTCGCCCGGTCGGGGTTCTCCGTTCGCAGTTCAGGAAAATTGCCATACGCGTAGGGCGGCTCCGACCCCGCCATCTCGTCGGCCCAACGCACCGCGGCATCGTACCGGCCGGATTCCAGCAATGCGTAAAAGTAGGCGGCTTTGACGGCGTACGGCGGGTCCATTTCGGCGGGCAGCGCGCGATACAGCGCCACCGCGCGCCGCGGCTGCCGGATGGCCACATAGGCGCCAACCAGCACGCCGCTCACGTACGGTTCCACCCGGATGCCGTCGGCCAGCATGCGGTGGTATTCCTCGACGGCCTCCCGGGAGCGTCCCCGCTCGGCCAAGGCTTCGACGAGGTCGCCCCGCAAGCCGTCCCGCACATCGCGATCGTTCGATTCGTCGGCCGCCGCCAGGCGAATGCGCTCGATCACCGCATCGAGGCGCTGTGCCCGCGTCCGAGCGCCGCCCGGATCATCACGCGCCCATCGAAAATCGAAGGCCAGCCGGTCGCGCAGCCCCCTGCCCGATTCGCGGCTCGTCAGCAGCTGGGGCGGCGTCAGCGCGGCAGCCAGGTGGGGTGCGCCGGCGCGCAGCAACAGGCGGTAACGAAGCTTGAGTCCGGCAGGATGGCGGGGATCGACTTCGAGCAAGATTTCAGCCGCGGCCAACGCACCGATGTCATCCCCCAAGGCTTCGTCGGCAAGGGCGAGAGCTTCGAGGATATCCACGCGGTGCGGATCCCGCTGCTGCAGTGCGAGCAGATCGGCCTTCGCTGCCCGCGCGTCGCCTGAGTCGATGAGCGCGAGGTTGCGCCCCACCTGCGCGCCGACATCCGCGCGCGCCATCAGAATCGTGTCGTAGTAGTGCAGCGCCAGATCGGGCTGGCGATTGTCGCGCGCCGCAGCCCCTAGCGCCTCCAGGACGTAGGTCGGCAGCGACGCCGCGCGCAGGCCCGCGGCGATATCGAGCGCCTCCGGCGCGTGTCCGGAAGCGGCCGCGGCCACGATGTAGTCATTGCGGTAGGGAATATTGCCCGGACAAGCCAAGTAGGCGCCTTTCAGCTGCACGTAACTTTCTTCGACCCGACCTGCTGCAAACGCGGCGAGTCCCGCAAGGTAGGCGGCGGATGTCGCGGCGGATTCGCCCGCCACGCAGGCCTCGGCGCCGGCAGCGGTAGCGGTAGCGGTAGCGGTAGCGGAACAGCATAGCCCACACGCGGTGAACCACACGCAGGCCAGGTTGAGTGCACTCAATAATCCGCTCTCCGAATGGATAGGCGGTGCACCCTAGGCTGTTTTCCTCGGCGCCGCTATCAGCGGGCGCCCCGATCGTGTCCGAGAGAAATGCCGCGGCGCAACCTCCAACCCTCACTCTATTGGCCCCGCAGGTCTCATTGGATATGATTCATACTCATTATTCTGATACGGGGAATGAAACACGCTCATGTCTTCGAGCGTTCTGGAACTTCGCCACCTCGAGACGCTGCTGGCATTGGCCGAATGCGGCAGCCTGTCGAAGGCGGCATCGCGCCTGTTCCTCACCCAGTCCGCGCTGTCGCATCAGCTGAAGGCACTCGAAAGTCACTATGGCGCCGCCGTCGTGGAAAAGAATGTGCGGCCCCTGCGCTTCACCGCCATCGGCCAGCGATTGCTCGCACTGGCGCGGGTGGTACTGCCGCAGGTCGCCGACGCCGGCCGGGATGTCGCCCGACTCGCCCAAGGGCACGCGGGCCCGCTGCGCATTGCCGTCCAATGCCACAACTGCTTCGACTGGCTGATGCCCGCCATGGATGCCTATCGGTCTTTATGGCCCGAGGTCGAACTGGACATCATTTCCGGCTTCGTGGTCGACCCGTTGCCGCTGCTCGATCGGGGCGAGGCGGAACTCGCGATCATTCATGACCCGCAGGAGGCGCATCCGAACGTGGTTTTCAGCCCGCTGTTTCGCTATGAAAGCGTCGGCCTGATGAGCCCGCGGCATCGACTCGCGGCCAAGTCGTGGCTCGAGGCGGCGGATTTCGCCGATGAAACCCTGATTACCTACCCCGTGCCGGACGAGATGCTCGACGTCATGAAGCATTGCCTGATCCCGGCGGGCGTCAACCCCAAGCGCCGGACGGCCGAACTGACCGTGGCGATACTGCAATTGGTCGCCAGCGGCAGAGGTATTGCCGCATTGCCCTCCTGGACCGTGGGCAACTACATCGAGCGCGGGTATGTGGTTTCCCGGCCCATCGGGCAAGGCGGACTGCGGTGCGAATTATATGCCGCAACCACCACCGGCGGCGCCGAGGCGGCTTATATAAGAGAGTTCATCGCGCTGACGCGCACCTTGAGCCTCACGGAACTCTCGGGGGTGTCGGCACTGTAGCCGCACGCGACGCTGTCCAATGGAAACGACGACGGAGCAGTGCGATGTGGTGGTGATCGGAGGCGGCCCGAGCGGCAGCACCGCGGCCGCCCTGCTCGCGCGGCGCGGCTACAAGGTGATCGCGCTCGAGAAGGCGCGCCACCCGCGCTTTCATATCGGCGAATCGTTGCTGCCGATGAATCTTCCGATATTCCAGCGGCTCGGCGTGCTCGACAAAGTCGAGGCGCTCGGCGTGTTCAAACCCGGAGCGGATTTCGAGGCGGACAACAGCCAGGGCTACAACACCTATGCGTTTGCGCGCGCCATCGGCAGCAGTCCGCCGCACGCCTACCAGGTGTGGCGCCAGGATTTCGACAAGATGCTCTACGATCACGCGCGAGAATGCGGCGCGGATGCGCGCGAGGGCCAGGAGGTGGTCAAGGTCGAGCAGCAGGGCCCACGGGACTCAGCGCTGGAGGTGCGTGCCGATGACGGCCGCCGCTACCTGATTCACGCCCGTTACGTGGTCGATGCCAGCGGCCGCGAGGCCTTCCTCGCCACCAAGAGGAGACTGCGGCGCAAGAACCCCGAACATCAGAGCGCGGCGATCTTCGGCCACTTTCGCGGCGCCGCGCGGCGCGCGGGCGGGGACGCCGGCAACATCAGCATTTACCGCTTCGACCACGGTTGGATGTGGATGATTCCGCTGCCCGACGGCGTGATGAGCGTGGGCGCGGTGTGCCGGCCGGAGTACCTCAAGCAGCGCAAAGGCCGCACCGTCGAGTTTCTGCTCGACACATTGAAGCAGAACCCCGGCCTTTGGGAGCGCGTGGAGCACGCCGAACTCATCGGCAACGAAGTGCGGGTCACCGGCAACTATTCCTACGACTCAGCGCGGATGGGCGGCCCCGGCTGGGTGCTGATCGGCGATGCGTTCGCGTTCCTCGATCCGGTGTTCTCCTCCGGCGTGTACCTCGCAATGAGCGGGGCGGAGCAGGCGGTGAACGTGGTGGACTCGGCGCTGCGCCATCCGGAGCGCGAGAAGGCTCTGCAGCGCAGGCTGGAGAAACGCCAGCGCGCCGGCATGGCGCGCTTCGCATTCTTCATTTACCGCTTCAATGGCCCGGTGATGCGGCAGATGTTCCGTCAGCCGCGCAATACCTGGCAGTTGGAACAGGGTGTGATCTCGATGCTCGCCGGCGACCTGTTCGACACCCCCCGGGTACTGTTGCGCTTGAGGCTGTTCAAGCTGGTCTACGCGTTGTGCGGCTTGCGCGACTGGCGCCGCTGGCGGGCGGAGCACAAGTACCGTCTGGCGCAGGCCCGCGCGCAGTTTACGGGGGGCACGACGCCGCTGGACGAGGTGTAGTACCTCAGGTACCTCAGCACCGTGAATTTGAGGCATCGCCTCTGGTAGTGGCGACAGTCTGCTCTCGCCGGCATATCGCGCGAAGTCATATCGTGATAACGGAATGCCATTGGACGGTGGCAGTGCACGGGCAAATAATCGCGCCATGAAATCCTCTACATTGAGCGGTAGCGTACTGACGCCTGTTTCCGCGCCCGACGCTGATACCGCGCCCGGACCTGGCTCCGCGAGCGGACGCTCGCCATACCGTCAGTCGCCATCCCTTCCCGTTGGCTGGGGCGACCCTCGGTATCTGGAGCTCGCCAAAGTGATCGGGCTCTCGCGCTTTGACTTAATCCGGCACGTGATCCTGCCGCAGGCTCTGCGCGTCCTGTGGGCCGGCCTGCGCTCGTCAGTGGGAACTCCGTGGCCGGCACATGTTGACCCGCGCCCAAGTTGAGTATTCCGCGGTCGCGAGACTGCGAGGCATCACGCACAGCGTCGCAGAGGTCGTCTCCCTCGACAATGTCGATTTGTCGATTCGCGCCGGGGACTTCACGGCGCTCCTCGGGACCCCGGGCTCGGGCAACAGTGCCCTGCTTCGCATGCTTGCGGGCCTCGAGGCTCCAACGGCGGGATTGATCGACGTCGCGCACGAGAAAATGATCGTCTTCGGCGATGCGCGTCTGCTGCCGTGGAAGACGGCCCTGCAAAACGTGGCGCTCGGCCTCGACGGCGGCGATGCCGCCGAACGCGCCCGCGCCGCGCTCGCGGAGGTGGGCTTCAAGTCCAACCCGGACTCCATGCCTGCGGCGCTGTCCGCGGGGGACGCGCTGCGCACCTCGATCGCGCGCGCGCTGGTGCGCAATCCAAGGCTGCTGCTGCTCGATGCGCCATTCGCCGCCCTCGATCCCGGCACGCGCACACAAATGCGCAGGCTCGTGGAATCACTGTGGTTGCGGCACGACCTCACGGTGGTGCTCGTCACTCATGACGTCGATGAAGCGATCGAACTTGCGGATCGCATCGTGGTCATCGATGCCGGACGGGTCGCTGCCTCGATCGATAACGGGTTGCCTTGGCCCCACGAGTCGTCGCACGAGGGATTTCAAGATTTGCGCCGGCGGCTGCAAGCCGCGATGCGAGTCGCCGAATAGGTCCTCGGGCCAATGGGCGCCGGCGCAGATCACCGGCACGTCAGACCGCTCCTCGATTCGCGAAGCGATGTATAGCGAGCGCCGCCAAGACTCCAAGAAACGGCACGACGACGACGCCGTCGACCTTGTGAACGATGAGCGCACCGCACAGCAGGGCGCCGAACAGGTACGACACCACGACGGCGCCCTGGATTTTCACGTCTTTCAAGGCGGCGAGATTTCCGTCCGCGATCGAGTCGGCGATGGTTGCGACGAGCCTTGTCAGCGTGGTCGTGAACACGATGGTCGTGAGGCTCAAGGTCTGACCGACGACGGCCTGCAAACCCATGGCCACCGCGAGCAGCAGGATCTGCAGATGGTCGGAGGGCCCGTGAGCGACGTGCGGGGTCCACAACGCATACAGCGCAAAAAACAGCAGCAGGCCCGCTTCGACGGTCATCAGCAGGCCGAGGGCGTCGTCTTGCGCCCTGCCCCGCCGCAAATAGACGCCGGAGGCGCAGCCCAGCGCGAACCCGATCAGGGCGATGATGGATCCCATCGCGGATTGCGAGTCGCTCTGCGAGGTGTAGAAGGCGAGCAGCGCGAGGTTGCCGGTCATCGCAGAAGCGAACACACCGCCGAGATCGGCAAAGCTCGTGACGTCCACCGCGCCTGCCGCAAAGGCCGTGAGCAGCAGGATGTTTTCTACGTGGGTAAATGGGCCTTTGGGTACCATGTTTGCCTGGGAACGGCGCCTTGCTTTTCCTGCCGGATGATCGCATGGTACGCGGGGGCATGTTTGGGGAGAATAAAGATGCAAATCGATCGCCAGATGATTTCGAACCGTAGCGCCGCGGTGATCGCCGATGTCTTCGCGATCGCCGATGTCTTCGCGATCGCCAAAGTCCTCATGATCACCGGCGCCTTCGTGCTCGCGAATGTTTTCACAATCGCCGCGCACGCCGACGAGACCTGCAATTCGCCCTACATGTCCGGGCTGATCAAGGGGCAGGAAGATTACGTGCACGTGTGGACGCTCGGCGTGCCGGGCCTGGGCGATGGATCGGACAAGCTCGTGACCATCGATGCAAATCCCGCATCGAAGCGCTACGGCAAGGTGATCGACAAGGTTTCCGTCGGCGGCCGCGGTGAAGCGCATCACATGGGCTTCACCGACGATCGCAAGTATTTGTGGGCGGGCGGCCTCGACGACAGCAAGATCTATGTCTTCGATGTGGGCACCAATCCCTCGCATCCGAAGCTCGTCAAAACCATCGATGATCTTTCCGCGAAGACCGGCTACGCCGGACCGCATACGTTTTACGCGCTGCCCGGCCGCATGCTGATCGGCAACTTGTCGAACACGGCGGACAGGGGCGGCGTGACAGGATTGTCTCTCTACAACAATAAGGGCGAATTCATCGCCAAGTACGACATGCCCACGACCGCCATCACCACTGCTGCAAACGCCACCTCCACGGCAGGTAAGAAGACCGTGACGGGCGACGGCTACGGCTACGACATCGCCGTGAATCCCGCGAAGAACGCCTTGCTCACGTCGAGCTTCGCCGGCTGGAACAACTACATGCGCGATCTCGGCGAGGTCGTGAAGGACCCGGAGGCGATGAAGCATTTCGGCAATACGATGGTGCTGTGGAACCTGAAGACCATGCAGCCCGAAAAAATATTCGCCGTGCCGGGCGCGCCGCTCGAGATTCGCTGGGCGCTCGCCGAGGGACAGAATTGGGCGATCACGGCCACCGCCCTGACCTCACAGCTCTGGCTCATCGAACGCGACGCCCGCGGGCGCTGGCAGGCCAAGGACGTGGCCGCCATCGGCGATCCGGCCAAGATTCCACTGCCGGTGGATATTTCGATCACCGCCGACGCGAAGGGCTTGTGGGTCAACACCTTCATGGACGGCACCACCCATTACTTCGATCTGAGCGATCCGCAACATCCCAAAGAGACCTACAGCAAGCACACCGGCAGCCAGGTCAACATGGTGTCGCAGAGCTGGGATGGGCGCCGCGTCTACATCACCTCGAGCTTGCTGTCGAAATGGGACAAGACCGGCAAGGACAACGAGCAGTTCCTGCGCGCTTTCAACTGGGATGGGCACGAACTGACGCCGACGTTCGAGGTTGATTTCACCAAGGAGCAGCTCGGCCGTCCGCATCACATGAAATTCAGCGCCGATCAGAAGCGAGTGGCGTCGCTGGTTGACGCCGCCGTACGCTGATGCTCGGAAGCCTGATGGCCGCCAGAGGCGCGCCATGGGTCGGACAGGCATGCCGGATGCTGTCTCTGGCCGTGATGACCGGATTCGCCGCCGTGGCGGGCGCGACCGTCGACCCTGGCAAGGCGACGGCTCCGCGCATGGAATTCGCGCCGCCGCCGCCCGGGAGCTACAAGCTGCAGAACATCCAGCGAGTATCGGACGCCGTATTGCTCGATAGCGCGGGCCAAGCCGTCAAGCTATCCGCGCTCACGCAACGCAAGATCACTCTGCTGACTTTTTTCTACACGTACTGCGTCGATCCCCTGGGTTGCCCGTTTGCGCACGAGACGCTTGGGCAATTGCGCGATCGCGTACGCGCGGATCGGCGGCTTGCGCGGCGCGTGCGCTTCGTCAGCGTCAGCTTGGATCCCACGCATGACACGCCGCAAACCCTCGCGGACTACGGCCGGGAATTCGCGGTCGACCCAACATTCGAGTGGCGTTTCCTGACGGCGCGCCGCGTGCCGGACCTGTTGCCCGTGCTCGACGATTTCGGGCAGGACGTCAGCGTGGAGACGGACGAGAACGGCCGGGCGACGCGCACCCTGCACCACATGCTGAAGATGTTTCTGATCGACGCACACGGGGAAGTGCGGGAAATTTATACGCTCGCCTTCCTGCAGCCCCGGGTGATGTTCAACGACATCGAGACTCTGGCGCTCGAAGGCGACTGACGGCCGCGCCGTCAGTGCGGCTTGGCCGCGATCACTTCGATTTCCAGCAACGCCCCTGGGGCAACCAAGGCCGCCACTTGCACGGCACTGCGGGCGGGTTTGTTCGGCTGATCCTTGGTGCCGAAGAATTGACTGTAGCCGGCCATCAACCCCGTGAAATTCATTTTATTGTCATTCGCCGGGTCCGCGACCAGGAACACAGTCATTTTCACGATGTCGCCCATTCCGAGCCCGAGCCTGGCCAGCGTGCCCTTGATCGAGTTGAGTACGCTGACGGTCTGGGTTTGCATGTCGCCATAAACCGGCGGCGTGCCCTTGGGCGCGTCCTTGTTGATCGCCGACGGCAGCGCCCCGCTGACATACACCGTGTCGAGATCACCGCGGACGGTGACCGCCGCGGAAATCGGGAATGGATTGCCGTCCGGCAGCGGCAGGCGTTCGACGTCTTCCGCACCCATGGCGACGGCCGTGGCCGCGCTCGCGAGGAAGCCCAAGGTCAGCAGGGTCCCGCACCGAATGAACCTCGGACAATCGATCTTTCGCATTTTTCAGTCCCCTTGGTTTGTTGAATTAGAGCGTCAGTGCACCCGGCTCCCACTGTCACCCGACACCGCCGCATTGAATATCTGTGCGACATCGACCGCATCGAACACATACGCGCGATTGCAGAAATCGCAGCGCACCTCGACCTCGCCGCGCTCGGCCAGCACGGAGCGGGTTTCCGACTCCCCCAGTCCTTGCAGCATGCCGCTCACCCGTTCCCGCGAACATCGGCAGCGGAAATACACCGGTGACGGTTCGAACAGGCGCACATCGTCTTCATTGAACAGCCGGTGCAGAATTTCGACATCGGCGAGCGTGCGCAGCTCCTCGGGCGTGAGCGTATCGCCGATCAATTGCACGCGCCGCCACGCGTCATCGACGGCCGCGTCCTCGGCGACGTCCGCGCCGGCGCGCGCGCTGAAGGCCGGCAGCCTCTGCAGGAGCATGCCCGACACGCCATCGGCGTCCGCATGCAGCCAGAGGCGCGTCGGCAATTGCTCGGAGTTCTCGAAGTAGACCTGCAGCGATTCGGCCAGCCGCTCGCCCACGATCGGCACGATTCCCTGGTAGCGCTGAGTACCGTCGCCGGTCTCCAACGTGACGGTCAGATTTCCCGCGCCGATGAGATCCACGATCCGCAAAGCACCGCGATCGTCCTTGGGCAAAGTCTCCCGATATCGCGCGAGGCCCCGAACCCCCAAGCCGCTGGTGCATTGGACCAGCAAGAGATGCACCGGACCGTCGCCCTGCAACTGCAACGAGAGAACGCCTTCGAACTTGATGGTGGCCGCCAGCAGCAGCGAAGCGGCCACCGCCTCACCCAGGGTGTCCCGGATGGCGGCCGGATAGTCGCGGTGCTCGATCAATGCGCGCCACGCGGCATCCAGATGAACCAGGTGTCCGCGAAACGGAAATTGCTCGAAGATGAAGCGATGCAGACAGTCGCGGTCACGCATGTTGAGCGTCACCGCGCACTACGACGCGCCGCCCAGTTTGCGCTTCAGCAACTCGTTGAGTTGTGCCGGATTCGCCTTGCCGTCGGTGGCCTTCATCACCTGTCCCACGAAAAACCCGAACAGCTTGTCCTTGCCGGAGCGGTAATCGGCGAGCTGCCTGGGGTTGGCGGCGATCACGGAGTCGATGACCCCTTCGATGGCGCCGGAATCGGTGATCTGTTTCAGTCCTTTCGCCTCGATGATGGCGTCCGCCGGCTTGCCCTCGGACCACATCGCTTCAAACACATCCTTGGCGATCTTGCCGGAAATCGTTCCATCGATGATCCGCAGCAGCAATCCTGCCAGGGCTTCAGGGGTCACCCGCGATGCGCCGATCTCGAGGTTGTCGCGATTGAGGGCGCTCGACAATTCGCCCATCACCCAATTCGCGGCGAGCTTCGCATGCGCGTTATCGCGCTGCGCCGCTGCGGCGCCCACGCCTGCCACCACCGCTTCGAAATAGGCGCCGAGTTCGCGGCTCGCGCTCAAGACGCCGGCGTCGTATGCCGAGAGCGCGAACTCCCGCGTGAAGCGCGCCGCCTTGTCGTCCGGCAGCTCCGGCAACGTTGCCCGTACCGCGGCGATGAATGGCTCGTCGATCTGCACCGGCAACAGGTCCGGATCCGGGAAGTAGCGATAGTCGTTGGCTTCTTCCTTGGAGCGCATCGAACGAGTCTCGTGTTTGTCGGAGTCGTAGAGCCGCGTCTCCTGTACGACGGTACCGCCGCTTTCGAGCAGTTCGATCTGGCGCGCGGCCTCGTACTGAATCGCCTTCTCGACGAATCGAAACGAATTCAAGTTCTTGATTTCCACGCGGGTGCCGAATTTCTCCCGGCCGCGCGGGCGCACCGATACGTTCGCGTCGCAGCGAAACGAGCCTTCCTGCATGTTGCCGTCGCAGATCTCGAGGTAGCGCACCAGCGTGTGCATCTTCTTCATGTAGGCGACCGCATCCTTGGCCGAGCGCAGGTCGGGCTCGGAGACGATCTCGAGCAGCGGCGTGCCGGCGCGGTTCAAATCGATGCCGCTGGCATGGGCCAATCCCTCGTGCAGCGACTTGCCGGCATCCTCCTCGAGGTGCGCGCGGGTGACGCCGATGGTCTTGACGGTGCCGTCCTCGAGGACGATGGCGAGCGAGCCGGTCTTGACGATGGGCAGTTCGTACTGGCTGATCTGATAGCCCTTCGGCAGGTCGGGGTAGAAGTAATTCTTGCGCGCGAACACCGAGCGGCGCGCGACCTCGGCATTGATGCTGAGGCCGAATTTCACGGCCATCCTCACCGCTTCGGCGTTGAGCACGGGCAGCACGCCGGGATAGGCCAGATCGACCAGGTTCGCCTGCGAGTTCGGAGGCGCGCCGTAGGCGGTCGCCGACCCTGAAAATATTTTCGACCGGGTCGCGAGCTGCGCGTGGATCTCGAGGCCGATGACGATTTCCCATTCGGTCATGGCTCGTATCCGCCCGGAGTGTGCTTGTGCCAGCCGGTCTCCTGCTGGAAGCGATGCGCCGCATTCAAAAGCTTGGCTTCCGAAAAATGCGGTCCGATGAGCTGCAGCCCCATGGGCAGGCCGTCGATGAACCCGCAGGGCAGCGACATTCCCGGCAGCCCCGCGAGATTCGCGCCGATGGTGTAGATATCGTTCAGATACATGGTGACCGGATCATCCATCTTCGCGCCGATGTCGAATGCGGGAGTCGGCGTGGTCGGTCCGATCAACAGATCCACCTGCGCGAACGCGGCGCGAAATTCATCCGTGATCAGGCGGCGAACCTTCTGCGCCTTGAGATAGTACGCATCGAAGTAGCCGGCCGAGAGCACGTAGGTGCCCGTCATGATCCGCCGCTTCACTTCCGCGCCAAATCCCTCGCCGCGTGATCGCTCGTACAGATCGTTGAGGTCCTTCGGCTTCTCGCACCGATAACCGAAGCGTACGCCGTCGAAGCGCGAGAGATTCGAGGAACACTCCGCCGGTGCGACCACGTAGTACGTGGGTACGGACAACGGCAGATGCGGCAGGCTGACCTCGACGGTTGTTGCCCCGAGTCCCCGATACACCTCGATCGCGTCATGAATGAGCGTGGAATTTCGCGCCTCCAGCCCCTCGAAGAATTCGCGCAGCAAGCCGATTTTGAGGCCCGCAAGCGGAGCGTCCAGGGTGGCCGGGTAATCGGGCACGGGGGTGTCGATGCTGGTCGAGTCGCGCGGGTCGAAGCCTGCCATGGCTTGCAGCACCGGTGCCGCGTCGGCCGCACTGCGCGCGAACACTCCCGCCTGATCCAGGCTGGACGCGAATGCGACCATTCCGTAACGGGACACTCGTCCGTAGGTGGGCTTGAGGCCGGTGACGCCGGTCAACGCCGCAGGCTGACGGATCGAGCCGCCGGTATCCGTGCCGGTGGCAAAGGGTGCGAGCCGTGCGGCGGTCGCGGCCGCCGATCCGCCCGAGGAGCCGCCGGGAACCTTGCGCGTGTCCCACGGATTCTTGACGGGTCCGTAATAACTTGTCTCATTCGAGGAACCCATCGCGAACTCGTCCATGTTGGCCTTGGCCAGCATGACCGCACCCGCCGCCTTGAGCCGCGTCACCACCGTCGCATCATAGGGCGCGATGAAATTATCGAGCATGCGCGACCCGCAGCTGGTGCGGACCCCGTCGGTGCAGAAGATATCTTTGTGAATGAGGGGAATGCCGAGCAACGGCCCCTTCTCTCCGGCGGCACGGCGCCGGTCGGCCTCAGCCGCGCCCGCGAGCGCCTCATCGGCGGTGACGGTGATGAGCGCATTCAATGCGGGGTTCAAGCGCTCGATCCGGGCGAGATAGTGGCGCGTGAGTTCGACGCTCGAGATCTCTTTGCGAACCAAGGCGTTGCAAAGCTCGCCGATGGACAGGCTGTGCAGCACGGTGGCTACTCGATCACACGCGGTACGACGTACAACCCCGCTTGCACCGCCGGCGCATTGGACTGGTACTTTTCATGGTGGTCGGTTTCCGACACCACATCGGCGCGCAGGCGCTGATGCTGGCCATCGAGCGGATGCGCCATGGGCTCCACCGTGCCGGTTTGCACACGCGACAAGTCGTCGACGAAATTGACGATGCTCGACAAGCTGGTCACGTAGACCGGCATCTCTTGTTCGGTGATCGACAGTCGTGCGAGGTGCGCGATCTTTTCGACGTCTTGACGGGTCAGGCTCATAGGATCGCCAAAGTGCGCGGCAACGCACGCAATTTAAGCACCGCCAATGATACACGTTGCCTTGCTGAATGTCCTGTCGGTTGTTACATTAGCGCAAATTTTCACACCCCTCTTTTCACAGAAAAATACCCCATGTTCAAACGCCTTAGAGGTTATTTCTCAAATGACCTCTCAATCGATCTTGGAACGGCGAACACGCTGATTTACGTGCGTGAGCGCGGCATCGTGCTGAACGAGCCATCGGTTGTCGCGGTGCAGGACGAACCGACCCGCGGAGGCAAGATCATCGTCGCGGTCGGCGTCGAGGCCAAGAACATGCTGGGGCGCACGCCGGGCCACATCACAGCCGTGCGGCCGATGAAGGACGGGGTCATTGCGGATTTCACCTATACCGAGAAAATGCTGCAGTACTTCATCAAGAAGGTGCACGGCAACCGGTTCCTGAGCCCGAGCCCGCGGGTTCTCGTGTGCGTGCCCTTCGGCTCGACCCAGGTGGAGCGTCGCGCCATCAAGGAATCGGCCGAGGGGGCCGGCGCACGCAGCGTCGACATCGTTCCCGAGCCCATGGCCGCGGCGGTCGGCGCCGGCCTGCCGGTGCAGGAGGCGCGCGGCTCGATGGTGCTCGACATCGGCGGCGGGACTTCCGAAGTCGCGGTCATTTCGCTCAACGGCATCGTCTACGCGGCGAGCGTGCGCATCGGCGGCGACAAGTTCGACGAGGCGATCACCAACTATGTGCGCCGCAATTACGGCATCTTGATCGGCGAGGCGACGGCGGAACGCATCAAACTGGAGATCGGATCGGCCTACCCCGGCCAGACGGTGCGCGAGATTTCCGTCAAGGGCCGCAACTTGTCGGAAGGCGTCCCGCGCAGTTTCACCCTGAACTCCAACGAGATCTTGGAAGCGCTGCAGGAGCCGCTGCAGGGCATCGTCGGCGCCGTCAAACAAGCCCTCGAGCAAACTCCCCCCGAACTCGGCGCCGACGTCGCGGAGCGCGGCATCGTGCTCACCGGCGGCGGCGCGCTGCTGCGCGACGTCGACAAGCTGCTCATGGAAGAAACCGGTCTGCCCGTGGTGGTCGCGGATGATCCGCTTACCTGCGTTGCGCGCGGCGGCGGACGCATCCTCGAACTGACCGAGGAGCATGGACCGGGCATTTTCGGATTGGAGTAATGCAAGCGACCGGGGCCTGCCTGACCACTGGGCGCCGTCACAACTGCAGCAGGCTCGTTCCCCGTGGTCGCTTTTCGTAATACCGATCCATCCGGCCGAACGACGGGACTGTTGCTCCGCTGCGTTCTGTATTCCTTGCTCGCCTTGGCGCTCATGATCGTCGACAAACGCTACGATCACTTGGGCAACCTTCGCCGGCTGCTCTCCGTCGTGGCCTACCCCGTACAGCTCGCCGTCGCCAGCCCGTTCGAAGGATGGCACTGGTTTCGCGAGAGTGTCTCGACCCGCGACGCCCTGCGGGCCGACAAGACACGGCTCGAGGCGGATCTGCGTATGGCGCAATTTCGCCTGCAGAGGTACGAGGCGCTCGAGGCTGAGAGTCAGCGGCTGCGCGCGCTGCGCGACAGCACCGTGGGAGTCACCGACCGCTTCCTCATCGGCGATGTCATGGATGTGGATCTGGACGCGTTTCGCGAACGCGTGCTGGTCGACAAAGGCGCTCGCGAGGGTGTGTTCGTCGGGCAGGCGGTGCTCGACTCCGGCGGCGTATTCGGCCAGGTCTCGCGGGTGGGGGAGCTCACGGCCGAGGTCATTCTGCTCAGCGACGCGGCGCACGCCATTCCGGTACAGGTCAATCGCAACGGCTTGCGGACCATCGCGGTCGGCACGGGCGATGTGAGCCGGCTCAAACTGCCTTACCTGCCGACCAGCGCCGATGTGCTGGCCGGCGACCTGCTGGTCACCTCCGGACTCGGCGGCGGCTTTCCGGCGGGCTATCCGGTCGGCACGGTCGCCGAGGTCAAGCGCGATCCCGCGCAGTCGCTGGCCGATGTCGATGTCAAACCGGCCGCCGCGCTGGACCGCTCGCGCGAAGTGATGTTCGTGTGGCTGAAGCCGGAAGCGGCGGTCCCAGCCGCTCCCACGCCGACCGCGGCACCGGCGGCCCCACGTACGGCACCAGCGTCAGCACCAACACCAGCACCGGCTCCGGCTCGGACACCGGCTAAGCCGCCGTCACCGCCACCCCCTGAGCCGACGACGCCGCCGGGAGCGAATGAGCCATGATGCGCGACAACCGCATTCGCCGGTTGCCGATGGCGCTGTCGGCGTTGGTCGCGCTCGCGCTCGCGGTATTGCCGCTGCCCGGCTTTTTGCAGGCCTTTCGTCCGGATTTTCTCGTCCTCGTGGTGTTCTATTGGTCCATCGAGTCCCCGCGCGCGGGAGGACTCACGCTCGCGTTCATGGCGGGCCTCGCTCTCGACGTGATTCAGGGCGTGATTCTCGGACAGCATGCCTTGGCGCTCACGCTGATGGCCGCCTGGGCGACACACTTGCGGCTGCGGATCCGGGTATTCTCGGTGCTCTCGCAATGTTTGACGATTTTCGCCCTGTTGACGGGTTATCAGTTCGTCCTGTTCTGGATCGATGGCGCCACCGGCAATCCCGTGACGGCATTCGGACGCTGGCTCGCGCCCGTGATCGGCGCCCTCATCTGGCCGCCGCTGGTCGGCACATTGAGCCGTCTGCACGAGCGCTGAGAAAACACCCCATGATGTACGATGAGTTCTCCCAATCCCGCACCCGCCGCACGCTCACCGCGGGCGGCCGCACGCTGCGCGCCCTCGGCCTCGATGGCCCGCTGACCGGGGTGCTGGCCCTCATCGTCTTCATCGGCATTCTCGTGGTGTACAGCGCCTCCGGACAGAACTGGAAAATGGTCGAGCATCATCTGGTGAACATCGGCATCGCAGTCGCCGCGCTGCTCGCACTCGCCAAGTTCGCAACCCCTCAATACCTGCGTCTGTTTGCGCCCGCCGCCTATGTGATCGGCGTGTTGCTGCTCATCGTCGTGGAGTTGACCGGGCACGTCGGCAAGGGCGCGCAGCGCTGGCTCGATGTCGGCTTCATGCGTTTCCAGCCGTCCGAGATCATGAAGCTCGCGGTGCCGATGATGTGCGCGTGGTACATGCACGACCGGCCGTTGCCGCCGACCTTCAAGGATCTCATCGTCATGGGAATCCTGATCGCCGTCCCGACCGCGATGATCGTCACCCAGCCCGATCTGGGCACGGCGCTGTTGATCGCCGCCTCCGGCCTCATCGTCATGCTGCTCGCCGGGCTGCAAATCCAGATCATTTTGGTGTCGATCCCGCTGCTCGGCGGCGCCGCCTGGGCGGGATGGCACTTCATCCATGAATATCAGCGCCAGCGCATCCTGACGTTCCTGAATCCCGAGACCGACCGGCTCGGCGCCGGATACCACATCATTCAATCGCAAATCGCGATCGGCTCCGGCGGAGTGTTCGGCAAGGGCTACATGAACGGCAGCCAGGCGCAGCTCGAATTCCTGCCGGAGCGCTCGACCGATTTCATCTTCGCGGTCATCGGCGAGGAATTCGGCCTGCTGGGACAGCTCTTGATTCTGTCGCTGTATGGCGTCGTGATCGGCCGCGCGTTGTATCTCGCGATGCAGGGCCAGGACACCTTCTCCCGTCTGACCGGCGGCGCCATCGCCTTGAGCTTCTTCGTCTATGTGTTCGTCAATTCCGGGATGGTGAGCGGCATCTTGCCGGTGGTGGGCGTGCCGCTGCCGATGATCAGCTACGGCGGCACGTCGATGGTGACCCTGTTGGCGGGCTTCGGCATATTGATGTCGCTGCATTCGCACCGCAAGCTCATCGGTTCATGAATCCCCGTCGCATCATCGCCGGCACTCTGGGCGCCATCGCGCTGCTCTCCGCCCTCTTCGAACCCGCATCCGCGCTCGACATCAAGCGCACCGACGTCAAAGAGTTCATCGACCACATGCATGAGACGTCCTCATTCAAGAAGCGCCAGCTTCGCAAATTGCTCAAAGCCGCGCAGAGCCAACCGGCCATCCTGGCGGCGATGGATCGCCCGGCCGAGAAGGCCAGGCTCTGGTACGATTACCGCCCGATTTTCATCACCGAAAGGCGTGTCCAGGAAGGCACGGATTTTTGGCTCGCGCACCGCCAGGCGCTCGAGCAGGCGAGCGCGCAGAGCGGCGTCCCTCCCGAATATCTCGCCGCCATTCTCGGGGTCGAGACTTTTTACGGACGGCTGACCGGCTCGTATCGGGTGCTCGATGCGCTCGCCACCCTGGCATTCGATTACCCGGCGCGCGCGAATTTCTTTCGCGATGAACTCGAGCAGTTTCTGCTGTTGACGCGCGATGCCGGTCTCGATCCGCTCAAGGTCAAAGGCTCCTACGCCGGCGCGATGGGCGCGCCGCAGTTCATGCCGTCGAATTATCGGCGCTATGCCGTCGATGCCGACGCGGATGGCCGCGTCGATCTTTGGACCAATTGGCCGGACGTGTGCGCGAGCGTCGGCAACTACCTGAAGGAGCATGGCTGGAATGCCGGCGAACCGGTGTTGACCGACGCCGACGTCGCGCCGGACAAGGCGGCGGAGCTCGATGGGCGCACCCTGGCCCTCTCCGAGACGGTGGGCTCGCTGCACCTTAAAGGCGTGAGTTTCGACAGCTCGCTGCCCGAGGATGCGCCGGCCGAGCTGATCGCCGCGGATGAGGCGGACGGCGTTCACTGGCGGGTCGGCTACAATAATTTCTATGTCATCACCCGCTACAACCATAGCGCCCTGTACGCGATGGCCGTCTACGAACTCGCCGCCGCGGTGAAACAGCGCATCCTGCTCGCCGATGCGGCCGCCGCCGCGCACTCCTCGCCGACCGCGGCGACTGCATCGCCGTGACTGCCGGCCGGGCGCTCGCCGCACCGTTAACCTGCGTAGCCGCCCTGAGTTTGAGCGCGTGCCTGAGCGCGCCGCCAAGGTCCGTGCCGCCCAACCCCGCTGCGCCGCCGCCGGCAGCGGCGCCCTCGCCGCCCGCCGACTCCGTGCCGGACGCGGTACCGCGCGTCGAACCTCGCGCACGCAACGGCAATCCGCCGTTCTATGAGGTGTTCGGCAAACGCTACTTCGTACTGGCCTCGAGCACGGGCTACGTCGAGCGCGGCGTCGCATCCTGGTACGGCCCCGGCTTTCACAAGGTGCAAACCTCCACCGGCGAGCCCTACGATATGTACGCCATGACGGCCGCGCACAAGACGCTGCCCTTGCCGGCCTATGTCCGCGTCACGAATTTGCAGAACGGCCGCAGCGTCGTGGTGCGGGTGAATGATCGAGGTCCCTTCGTCGGCAATCGAATCATCGACCTGTCGTACACCGCCGCCGCCAAGCTCGACATGTTGCGCAACGGCACCGCCATGGTCGAGGTGCGCAGCATCGATCCGGTTGCGCCGGCGCAGCCGGCCGCCATCCAGCTCGCGGCCGCTCCGGCAGCCACGACATCTCCTGCGACGACCGCCACGTCGGCGCTCGCCGCCGTGGCCTCGGCGGTCGTGCCGGCGGCGCAGGCGGACGTGCCCGCCGCGCAGCCTGATGCCCCCGCGGCGCCGGGCTCTGCGCCAAGCGCCGCAGGCACAGCCACAGGCGCCGCACGCACCGCGCTGTTCGTACAAGCCGGGGCATTTTCTGACCCGGCGAATGCGCAGCGCCTGGCGGATAAGCTGCGCGGCGGCGGCTATGCCAACGTCTTCGTGCGCGACGATCAGATCGCGGGGCGACGCTTGTACCGGGTGCGCATCGGGCCGGTGCCGGATGTCGCACATTTCGATCGGATCGTGGCTGCGCTCGAGCACGCCGGCATCAACGATGCGCATCTCGCGCTCGATTGACCCATGGCATTGCTCGATCCTCCGGTAGACTAGCGGGCCTCGGTAAACTAATCGGCCTCGGTAATCTCACCGGCCTGAATCAAGGTATCCATCAGCATGCTTCGTCGACTGATTGCTTGCGTCTCGATGACCGTCTTCGCGGCCGCCATCGGCTTCGCCGACATGCCCGCGGCGCCGGCGCCCGTCGCGTCGACGCCCATTCCGACGGCACCGCAGGTCGACGCGCGCGCGTACATTCTCGTCGACTACCACACCGACAAGGTCCTGGCCTCCAAGGAACCTGAAGCAAGAATGGAGCCGGCGAGCCTGACCAAGCTCATGACCGCCTACCTCGTTTTCCAACAACTGACGGCGGGCAAGCTCAAACTCGATGAGCCGGTCATGGTGAGTGAGCATGCGTGGCGCTCTGAAGGATCGCGCACCTTCATTGAATTGGGCAAACCGGTATCGGTGCAGGACCTGATCTTGGGAATGATCGTTCAGTCGGGCAACGATGCGACGATTGCGCTGGCCGAGCGCATCGCGGGCACCGAGGATACCTTCGTGCAGATGATGAACGCCGAGGCGAAGCACCTCGGAATGACCGGCACACATTTCGTGAACAGTTCGGGGCTGCCCTCCCCGGACCACTACACCACCGCGCGTGATTTGTCGGTGCTCGCGATCGCGATGATTCGCGACTATCCGCAGTACTACAAGTATTACTCGGTGCGCGAGTTCGAGCACAACGGCATCAAGCAGCAGAACCGCAACGGCCTGCTCGAGCGCGATCCCACCGTCGATGGATTGAAGACCGGCCACACGGATTCGGCGGGCTTCTGCCTCGCGACCTCCGCTCTGCGCGATGGGATGCGTCTGGTGTCGGTGGTGCTGGGATCGGCCAGCATGAAGGCCCGCGAGGATGCGAGCGCCGCGCTGCTGAACTACGGCTTCACGTTCTACGACACCAAACTGATCATCAAGGGCGGCGCCGTGCTCGCGACCTCGCGGATCTGGAAGGCCGCGCGATCGCCGGCCGACCTTGGCATCCAGAGCGATCTGTGGGTGACCGTGCCCCGCGGTGAAGCCGATCGCCTCAAGACCGTCGCCGATGTGGGGCCCCGCTTGATCGCGCCGCTCGGGAGCGATGCCAACGTCGGCTCCGTGCGCGTGCTCATCGGCAGCGAAACTCTGGCGACGGTGCCCCTGCATCCGCTTCAGCCCGTGGCCGCCGGCGGCTGGTGGCGGCGGCTCATCGACACCATCCGGCTGTGGTTCGCGTGAGCGCGCCGCTGCCGATCTGCTACCTGAACGGCGATTACGGGCCGCTTGCCGAGGCACGGGTGTCGCCGCTCGATCGCGGGTTCTTGTTCGGCGATGCGGTTTACGAAGTGGTGCCGGTGTACGGCGGACGGCCGTTTCGCCTGCGACAACATTTGGAGCGTCTCGATCGCAGCCTCGCGGCCATTCGCATGACCGCGCCGCTGGCTCACACGGAGTGGGGCCGGATCTGCCAGGAATTGATCTCGCGCAACTCAGGGGTGGATGCGTACCTCTATATTCAAGTCACGCGCGGCGCCGAATTCGGCCGCAATCATGCGTGGCCCGAGGGGCTTGCGCCCACGATATTCGCCTATGCGACCGCCTTGGAGCCTGTATCTCCGACCCTGCTCCGCGGAGTGGCGGCGGTCACCGCGGCGGACACGCGCTGGGCGCGGCGTGACATCAAGTCCACCGCCTTGCTCGCCAATATCTTGCTGAAGAAACTCTCCGCCGACGCCGGCGCGTATGAGACCATCATGCTCGAAGACGGCAAACTCACCGAAGGGTCATCGACGACGGTGCACACGGTCAAGAAAGGCATCATCCGTACGCCGCCGAACGGCCGCCATATTCTCCCCGGCACCACCCGCGACGTGGTCAGCGAACTCGCCGGGCGCTTGGGGTTGCCCACCGAGACGGGCGAGGTCAGCGAAGCGGAGCTGCGCGCGGCGGATGAGATCTGGCTCGCCTTCGCCACCCGCGGCATCCTCGCGGTGACGACGCTCGACGGATCGAGAGTGGGCAACGGCGAACCGGGCCCCATTTTCACGCGTATGCGCGCCGCCTTTACCGACTACATCCGCGAACTCGCCGGGACGCCGGCATTGTGAGCGACGCCACCGTGCAGGAGTTTCCGAGCGACTTCCCCATCAAAGTGATGGGCCGGCACGACAGCGGCCTGCGCGCGCTCACCCAGGCCATCATCGAGCGCCACGCCGGTCCGATCGCGGAGTCGAGTGTCCGAACGCGCACCAGCGCGGATGGAAATTTCCTGGCGCTCACGTATCACGTGCACGCAACCAGCCGGGAGCAGCTCGACGCCATCTATCGCGAATTGACGGCCTGCAAATCGGTGTTGATGGCGCTGTAACCAGGGTCTCCGACGCCGGGCCATGAGCCAAACTGCCGCAGCAAATG
>Ga0181537_10000417_pt1 | contig 40018 bp, 38 predicted proteins | sample PEATcosm2014_Bin_39_FD_119765 | JGI IMG/M metagenome (GOLD analysis project Ga0181537, IMG submission 119765) | Peatland microbial communities from MTU Mesocosm Facility, Houghton, MI, USA - PEATcosm2014_Bin23_10_metaG | ecosystem: Environmental > Terrestrial > Soil > Wetlands > Peat | place... | reverse complement strand
TGTGAAAAATTCTCGACTGCTGCCACCCGTAGGTGTCTGGACCGTGTCTCAGTTCCAGTGTGGCTGGTCGTCCTCTCAGACCAGCTACCCGTCATAGCCTTGGTGGGCCGTTACCCCGCCAACGAGCTGATGGGCCGCGGGCTTCTCAAAAAGCGCCAGGCCTTGCGGTCCCCGGCTTTGATCTTGCGATCATATGCGGTATTAATTCGACTTTCGTCGAGCTATTCCCCACTTCTTGGTAAATTCCCACGTGTTACGCACCCTTTCGCCACTCAACTTACCATGATATTGCTATCGCGATAAGTCGCGTTCGACTTGCATGTCTTATCCACGCCGCCAGCGTTCGTTCTGAGCCAGAATCAAACTCTCCGTTAATTCAAGCACTTCCTTGCGGAAGGGCTTGATCATTATCAAAAAGTAAGGCTGCGTCCTGCGGCTAGGCAGGGGCAGCTTCTTCTGACCTTAATCGGTCAAAAACTTTGAGATCCCACCGATGGGAGTGCTGACTTGCGCCAGCCTTCATCCGCGTGGGAAAGAAACTCAACGTTCCGCACAATTCAATCTATTCGCTGTACTTCTTACTTAGGTTGTCTCCACCGAGTTTTCAAGCGCGGCTAACTGTGTTGTTGCGCCACTCGGTTCCAGTATAGTGTTCAAAGAGCATAAATGTGGCAAGCGGCCGGGTCCCCGCGAATTTCTTCGCGAATCCGAACGCCATCCAAATGACACTTTCGCATCATCCGACGACGCCGCACCCGCTGTCCATCTTCTTCGTTTTAACCGAAAGAATCTGATCTGCGGGTGACACCAGAGACAAGCTCGTCCATTTATGCCTCGCTTAAATCAGCGACGCGGACCGAACTGAAGTCTCAACTTGCACCATTCCCCCCGTTTCGGGTGGGAGAGCTACCTTATCGAAATCGACGAAGGGAGCAATACTTTTTTTATAAATCTTTGCAGATTCTTTTGAGAGGCGCTGTTTTCGGAGGAAAACCGAAGGGGAATTTTTGACGGAATAACGGAATGAACGGAATTTTGGACAGGAAAACATGAAGGGGTACGACTGAGGTTTCGCACAGAGAACTGAAGAGGATTGCTGCAGAGGGCCGAAGAGGGAGATGGAGGGAGCCAAATATTTTAGGAAGCGATCCTCGTGAGGCCTTTTGACAGGGGAACCTTATTACTTGTTTTCATCCGGTTCCCTTAGCCTTCACCCCCTCTGCCTTTCCCCTCTTCAGTCCTCTGTGCGAAACCTCCCCGTGTTCCCGAGTTATTTATACAAATGGCGAGCGATTTATCAATAAAACTAAAATTGATATTGATTTTATTCAAAATGATCTCTATCTTATCTTTAATAAAACAATGCAAGAAATCAGGCACACACCGAAGCGCTGGATCGATTTCCTCGAGGATGAAGACCTCTCTTTCATCAAGCGCCTCGTCCTTTTTTCGGGCTCGCTCAAGGATTTGGCCACGGCCTACGACGTGACTTATCCCACGGTGCGACTGCGGCTGGATCGGCTGATCGCCAAAATCAAAGTCTACGAGGACAGCGAAATCCAGGACGACTTCGAACGCCAGCTCCGCGCCACCTACGCCGAAGGCAAAATCGACGCCACCACCTTTAAAAGTCTGCTCAACGCCTATCGAATCGAACAGAAGGAAAAGAAATGAAAACCCTCGCCTTGCTGGCCGCCACACTTTTGCTGGGAGCCAATTCCGACCCCGCCATCCCTCAAGGCCAACTCATCAAGAGCGTGGATTGGGACGATGCCCACAGTTATTCCGACGATCAGAAGCAAATAAAGGCCACTTATTTTAAGGCGCCGGATACCGGCAAAATTGAGCTTACAGTGATTCACTCGAAGACATCGAAGACACTATTTACTGGCTCCGCACTCGAGGGCATCTACCCAATCGCGGACATCTACCCAATTGACTTGGAAAAGTTGACAGCCGGTTCTTACGCGATCCTCGGCGAAGTAAGAGCCGAGAAAGATGCTACCGGAAGCAGCATCGTCATGTGGAAAAATACGGAAAACGACAACCTTCCACCCGTACGCGCGCTGGATGCCACAGGAAACACATTTGATCTGAAACCGTCCGACGCCTGGCAGCCCTTCTGGATTCCGTTCGACACCAAAACCGCCCGGCCCATTCGCCTGGGGGTTAAACTCTACCTCTACGGTCCCGGTACATTCCATTTTCGCAACCTGCGGCTCGTGCAATATCCCGACGCTCCGCCTGCTCCGGTGGCAGTTTCTGCTTCAACTCCGCTTACCCTCGCACAGATGGGCGAGATCACAGATCAAAAGCAGGCAAGGGCCCTCAGGATTATTTGGTTTTGCCTCGGCGTGGTGGCGACCGGACTGTCGCTCGCGATCTTCACCGGGTTCGCCTTCCTCATTCGACGCTTGCGCCAAAAGCGCCACGATCGCGAATTGCGGCGGATCGCCTCGCTGGATAGTTGACAGAGAAAAGGCAACGGAGGTTCACCTCGGCAAAAACACCGCGTCCCACGGATCGTGCCACGCTTCCACCCAGCCCGGCTCGTTGAGCAGGTCGTAATAAATCCCCGCGCTGCGCGGCAGAAGAATCGCATCGGGCCGGGGCGAGGTGAGCAGGCTGGGCCGCCCGCCCTTCCCGGCGAAAAAATCATCCACCCGGCGATACGTTTCCGGCCGGTAGACAAGATCGTACCGGCCATCCATCGAGACGCGCATTTTTCCTCTCAATTCCCAGAGCGCGTAGCTGCCGTAGTTGAAAGGTACAAGCAGGTTTCCGCGGATGTTTTCGCTCTTGAGAAACGCGACGGCATCCACCGGATGGGCCTCGTGGGGATATTCGAGGCGCAGTCCAGCCCCGGGCATGACCATGAGTGCCGCAAAGAGAGGCACAACAATCAGCGCGGAATTCACCGCCATGACGCAGAGCCTTCGCACCGGGCCGAGAGTCAGCGCATGCGGCCAACTCAGTGGAAAGACGCCGGGAGCCAGCGCGCCCGCCGCCACCGCAAAAAGCGACGTGTGCCGCGCCGACATCAGCGCGAAAACCATGAACACGCCGATGAAAATCAGGCCCGCTTTGTCGATCTGCTTCCACCGCTTCCGGTAGATTTGAATCGCCAGCGCGGCAAACACGCAGAGGAGCAAAAGCTTGTAGCCCAGATAGCTCGACGGCTCCGACCACGAGACCGGCGCCCACTCGCCAAAGCCGCGTCGCGTCGTCACCAGCGCGCGCCAGGTCGAAATCCAAAGCTGCCAGCCGAACGGATTGAGCAACGTCACCAGCGCGCAAAGCCCGAAGCGCACGGCCCAAATTTTCCACGGTCGCCCAAATCCCCACTCCACCAAAGCAACCGCGAGGAGCCAGATCAGGCCGGTCACAAAACCGCCGTGGAGATTGGCCCAGACGATCATGGTCGTGACGTAAAGATAGGTGGCCACCGGCGAACCCTGGCGCTCGCGCTGGAACCAGTAGAGCCAGAGCGCAAAAAAAATGTGGGTGAAGACCATGCACCGCACGGTCGATTGGAAGGAGGGCAGCAACGCCAGCAGCACCAGCGCGTAAAAGGCGGTCAGCAACAGCGTTGGTTTGCGGCCCCGCAAGCCGGCCCAAACCACCAAAACCAGCGTCAGGGTCAAGGTCAAGAGTTTGGTCACAACCATGGCCGTTCCGCCATCCCAGCGCCAAAGCGCGTAAAAGATCAGGGCGCAACCCCATTCGTGATCCGCAACACGCTGATAGTCATTAAGATAACTAAAAACATCGCCAGCCGGAAAATGCTTGTTTTGCCAGATATATTCACCCACCGCCAGCCGGTGCCAGAGATCGGGATCGGCGGGATTCGTCACCGTCGCGGCGGCCCAGACCAAAAACAAAAGGTAACTCCAGAAGAAGAACTTGATCCACGGCTTCGTCACGCGACTAGGGCACCACAAATCGGCCCGTGTTGCACACGATTATTGCGTAGACTTTTCAGGGACTGTTAAGGTAAATGTCGAAGGTATTTGCTTGCACTCAAATAAAGGCAATTGCACATTTACCTCCTATGTCTCAACAATTTGCGAGAGACGCCACCTTGGATGGCGTGCGCGGCCATGGCGAGAATCTCATTCTCGGCATCCTGGCGGGCAGCGTCGCGGCCGTCGTCGGCGCTTTGATCTGGATGGGCATCACCGTCGTCACCGGTTTCCATGTCGGCTACGTGGCTCTCGGCGTGGGCGCGTTGGTGGGATTCGCCATCCGCTTGGCCGGCAACGGCACCGGCATGATTTTCGGCATCTTCGGCGCGGTCTTGACCTTCCTGGGTTGTTTGGGCGGAGAAATTTTGGCCGTGGTTCAAACTTCGACGACTCCGCAAAACGATTTTTACAGCGTCCTCACCACCGTCGATATGACCCAGTTGATCGGCAACATTTTCAGCCATACCGACCCGATCATGTACTTCATCTACGGCATCGGCATCTTCGAGGGCTACACGCTTTCCATCCGCAAATAACCACTGCGGAGGGCTGTATCCTTCTATTCGTTGTTAGGCCCAACTAATTCATTTTATATTCAAGAATTAGCAGAGAGAGGATAATGATTAACATTACGCCGAGCACAGGTAAAAGACGATCCGCCCACCAAGGGGGACCTGGACGGAAATCCCTTATAACTGCCACCTCATCATGGTATCCACCGCAAAACATCTCATCTGGAACCACAAGCGGCGATAGTCTGTTTTTATAGATGAGGCCTTCTATGGGCTGACGAGGAGCAGAGTTGAGAATCTCTATAAGTCGTTCTTTGGGGCAATTGAGATCGATTACTTTAAATCGATAATACCACATATCATTGTCTATAAATTCCAGAGAAAACAGTCGCATGCCGTCTTCAATAACATCCCACCCAGCGGCATGTTCTTCCCAGGGGGCTTTTGGTTTCACGGCTGTATATTTTAAAACTTCGCGCGAAGCTGCCGCACCGGCAGGCCCAGCGCGCGCGCCAATTTTTGCGCCAGCCCGCGCCGTCGCTGGAGGTCGGTCGAGAGGACCGAATTGTAGCAGCGGAAGTAAGCCGTCTGCGTGTTGGGATCGACCTGGTCGAGCTGCGATTGCTGCGCCGCCTCCGCCCCGACGAGTTGCGCCCAGATGGTTTGATACCGCGCCGGATTATGCGTCTGGCGCTGCTCGATCGAGCCCAAAACGTGGTTGAGCGCCTTATGCGCGGCGAGGTTCGCCGGTCGCGCCGGGCCTTCCGCGGCGGCGCGCGACGCCGCGAAATGACCCTGCTCCTCGACCGTCAGCGCGCGACCGAGCGCCGCGCAGGGAACATGGCGCAGCGCCTCGTGACCGCTCTCCTCCGCCAGCCGCGCATAGGTCAGCGCTTCGACTCGATGCTTGAGCTGGCGCTGGAGCAGATCGATGGGAAGATTGAGTCCGGCCTGCCGCGCCTGCACGAGAAGCTGGCGCTGGATTTCGAGCCGGACTTCGCGGTAGCGGCGGCTCTCGACGATGAGATAAGGCTGCGTGTCCGAGCCGTCGCCGATCACGCGCCGGTCGCCCTTGGCCTCGACGCGGCGGCGTTGGATCTTCGACTTGAGATCGCGCCGCAGCGCCAGCTCGCGATAGGTCTTGAGTTCCTCGCGCTTGTCGCGCGGCGTTATGAATTCACGTGGCGGCATGATCGTCGAGAGCGCGGAGTAAACGGAAAGGATAGAGGCCGGTGTCGTGGCCGTCGTTCCAGGTCGGCTGGAGCGCATAACCGCCGATGAAACGAAAGCCGCGCAGTTCAAAGCTGTGCTCGCCGTAGCTGACATGGGGCCGCTGAACTTCGCCCATCACATCCGGCTCGCCGCCGCAGGCCGCGCACGGGCAGGCGCGCCGGAGCTTTTCCAGCGCGAGGTAACTTTCCTGGCCGTCGCTCCAGACGAGAGCGAGTTCCTGGCCGATGACTTCAGCGCGGAGGGGATGGAGGGTCATGGGAACGAAGAGCGTAGAACTTAGAACGAAGAGCGTAGAACGAAGAACCTAGAACGTCGAACCGAGAAATGCGGCCTTTGAGTTCTGCATTCTAAGCTCTAAGCTCTAAGCTCTAAGCTCTAAGCTCTAAGCTCTAAGTTCTAAGTTCTAAGTTCTAAGTTCTAAGTTCTAAGTTCTAAGCTCTAAGCTCTAGGTTCCCCGCCCTCCATGATCCGCCATCTCTACGTGCATACACCGTTCTGCGCGAAGATCTGCCCCTATTGCGCCTTCTACGTCCATCAGGGCGGCGCGACGGCACAGCAGGAATTTGTCGCGGCCCTGCGCGAGGAATGGCGGCGCGCGCGCGCTGAATTTCCGCTCGATCTCGACACGATCTATTTCGGCGGCGGCACGCCCTCGATTTTGTCGGCGGAATTATTTTCGGAATTGGCGGAACTGATCCCTCAACCAGCTCGGGATGACGGGGCTCGCGAGTTTACTCTTGAGGTGAACCCCGCCACGGTGACCCCGAAAAAAGCGGCAGCCTGGCGCGCGGCGGGCGTGAACCGGATCAGCCTCGGCGCACAGTCCTTCGACGCGGAGATGCTGCAAATCCTCGGACGCCAGCACGCGCCGGAAGACATCGCCGAGACCTGCGCTCTCTTGCGCGAGCACGGCTTCGAGAACATCAACATCGACCTGATGTTCGCGCTCCCCGACCAGGGCGAGGCGATGTGGGAAAAAACATTGCAGGCCGCGCTGGCCTGCGCGCCGAAGCATATCTCGGCCTATGCGCTGACCTACGAAGAGGACACGCCTTTCTTCGAGAAATTACAGCGCGGCGAATGGCGTCAGGACGAGGCGCAGGAGATTGCCATGTTCGAGCGCACGCGCGAACTCCTCGGCGCGGCGGGTCTGGTCGATTACGAGATTTCCAACTTCGCCCGGCCCGGCTTCGAGTCGCGGCATAATCTCGCCTACTGGCGCGGCGCCGATTATCTCGGACTCGGCCCGAGCGCCTGCTCGACCATCGGCGGGCGGCGCTGGCGCAACGTGCCCGACACGCGCGCCTACGCGGAACGTATTTCCCTCGGCGAATCGGTGCGCGGTGAACTCGAGGATCTCGACGCAGCCACGCGCGCGAAGGAGCGGATCATGTTCGGCCTGCGGATGCGCGAAGGCGTCGCGCGCGCTGAATTCGGCGGCGATCCGGCGCAACTCCAGCAACTCGCCGAACTCGCCACAAATGGCCTCGCCTTCGAGCAGGAGGGCCGCGTCCGCCTCACCCCGCGAGGAAAGCTCGTCGCCGACAGCGTGGCGGGGATGTTTGTGTGAATCATAAGGCCTGTCATCCTGAGCAAGCCGAACTTGTTTCGGCGTAGTCGAAGGACCTCTAACTATTCCGCTCGTAGGGTATCGCCTGAGCAAATAGTGAGAGGTCCCTCGACAAGCTCGGGATGACAATCTTTTTAATAAGTCGCTGACGCGACTCTTTTGCACGGCGTGCGACGGTTACCATCCGGACGAATTCCCCTGCCTTCCATCCTGTTAATCTTATTAATCCTATTAAAAAATTCCGTCAATTCCGTTAATTCCGTCAAAATTTCAGCGACTCACCCCGTATTCTTCAGACCACCGCTGACGCCGTTGATCGTCAGCTCGATCACCGCGCGCAACTCGTCGGCTTCCTTGCTCGTCTTGTCTTCCAGCCCGCGCAGACGGCGGATCATCTCCACCTGGATGTAGTTGAGCGGATCGATGTAGGGATTGCGCAACTGCACCGATTTGGCCAGGACCGGCTCGCGTTCCAGCAGCGCCTTCTGCCCGGTGATGGCGAGAATGGCGCTCTCGGTCCGCGCAAATTCCGCCGCGATAATATCAAAAATCCGCGTGCGCACGGCCTCATCCGGCACCAGCAGCGCGTAATGAAACGCGATCTGCATGTCGGCCTTGAGCAGCGTCAACTGCGCGTTGTCGATCGTCGCCTTGAAGAACATCCATTCCTGGTACATCGTGCGCAAAAGTTCCGCCTGCTCCGGCCCCTTGGCGGCAAATTGCTCCAGCGCGCTGCCCAGCCCGTACCAGCCGGGGAAGACAAAGCGGCTCTGCATCCACGAAAAGACCCACGGGATCGCGCGCAGGTCCTCGACCGACTTCGTGGCGCGGCGGAACGTCGGGCGCGAGCCGAGCTTGAGCCCGCCGATCTCCTCGATGGGCGTGGCGATCTTCCAGAACTCGATGAACTCGGGGTCCTTGTGCACCAGCGCTTCGTAAGCCTTGTAGGCCAGCTTCGACATCTCGGTCATCGCCGCGCGCCACGCCTCGGGCACCTGCGCCTCCTTCTGCGCCGCCTCGGCCCCGAGCAGAACGCCGTAGGCCATCTGCTCGATGATCCGGAACGCGAGATCGGGATCGTGGTAGCGCGTCGAGAGCACCTCGCCCTGTTCGGTCACGCGAATCTTCGCGTCGTAACAGCCGCACGGCTGGGCCAGGATCGCCTTCGCCGCCGGACCGCCCCCGCGCGCGATGCTCCCGCCGCGGCCATGGAACAGCGTCAGGCCGAGGCCCCGTTTTTTGCAAACGTCGGAGATCGTTTCCTGCGCCTGGAAAAGCGCCCAGTTCGCCGTGAGATAACCGCAATCCTTGTTGCTGTCGGAGTAGCCGAGCATGATCTGCTGATGATCGCCCCGCGATTTGAGATGCTTCCGGTACGGCTCGTACTCAAACATCTGGTTGAGAATGCCGGGGGCCGCTTCGAGATCGCCGAGCGTTTCAAACAGCGGCGCGATGTCGAGCGCGACGCCGACCAGGTGCTGGAAGACCATCACCTCGATGATGTCGGAAAGATCGTGCGTCATGCTGATGACATAGACCCCGGCGGCTTCCGGGCCAAATAACTCGATGGCCCGTTTCAAAACGCGGATCGATCCGATCACGTCGCTCGTCTCCGGCGTGAAATTTTCGGGCAGCTTCGGGGCCGGCGCCGCCAGGACCTTGGCCATCAGCGCCAGCTTTTCCTCCTCGGAAAGCGCCGAGTAATCGGGCGTCACGCCCACCGCCTTGAGGATTTCCGTCATCGCCGTTTCGTGCCGCATCGAATGCTGGCGCACATCGAGCCGCGCCACGCTCAGCCCGAAAAGCGTCACCTGCTGCCGGAGCCGGTGCAGTTCGCCCTCGGCCAGGAGCGCGGCGCGATGCGTCGTCAGGCTGTCACTGATCAGATCGAGCAATTCCGAGACCTCGCTGGTCTTCAGCACCGACGGCGCGTCGGCGGCTTTGGGATCAAGCAGCCACTGCGGCGTTTCCGCTTTCTCCGCCTCGATCAGCCGCGCGCGCATCCCGGCCAGCGCCAGCCGGTAAGGCTCGTGCGGATAACGGTCGTGCAGCGCCTTGACAAAGGGATTCGGGTTCGTGTCGAGCTTCAGCCGCGCTTCCAGCTCCGGCGAAATGCCATCGAGCCGCGACGAAACGGAAAGCAGCCGCGAAAGTTCGCGCAGCGAAATTTGCAGCTTGTCGAGCGCCAGCTTGCGATGAAGCATCAGCGTCTTCGCCGTCACCGCCGGGGTGACATTCGGGTTGCCGTCGCGGTCGCCGCCCATCCACGAGCCAAAAGTGATCCAGCGCTTCGGCGCCTTGACCGTCGGATAGGTGTCGGCCAGCGCGCGTTCGAGTTCGTCCTGCAAAAGCGGCACCGTCTGCCAGAGCGTCGTGTCGAAATACCAAAGCCCGGTCAGGACTTCGTCCGTCACTTCGGGACGCGCCGTGCGCGAGCGGTCGGTCAGCCAGAGCGAGGTGACTTCCCGTTCCATCGCCCGCGGATTCGCGATCCCCGTAACCTCATCTTCGATAAGGGCTTCCGGATTATGCAGCCGCTGCGCCAGCCGCTGGAGCTTATTGAGCATGGTGCGGCGTTTCGCCTCGGTCGGGTGCGCGGTAAAGACCAGTTCGATGGAAAGCTTGTCGAGCAGCATCTGCACCGTCTCAGCCGGCACGTTCTTCGCCTTGAATTCCCTCAGCGCCGCGCCGATCGATTCCCGCATCGGCGGCGTGCCCGGCACCGCATATTGGGCGCGGCGGCGCTTGCGCAGCAGCCGCACGCGATGCGTCTCCTCGGCCAGGTTGACCAGCTCAAAGTAGACGGTGAAGGCCATCGTCATCCGCGCCGCCTCAGGCACGGTCAGTTTTTGCACCGCCTCCAGGAGCTGCGCCTCGGCTGCGGTATCGCCGGAGCGGCTGCTTTTGGCCAGCAGGCGCAGCTTTTCCTCCAGGTCAAGGGTCGCCTTGCCCTCCAGCTTGACGATCGTCTCGCCCAGAATATGGCCCAGTTCGCGGATTTTCCCCGAGAGGGAGTCGGAAGTGCTTTCAGGTGGTAGGGTGGACATGGGACAGAGGAAACAGTGTGCGCGTAATGCCGGTTGTAAATGAGGAAACGCGGTCTGTTCCGCAAGAGTCGTGCCAGTGTCGCGCCGGTCTATCCTACAGGTCGCCCCTGTCGCATAGGTCCCAGACGTAAAAATCCCCTGGCCTTTACGCCCCTCCCTTCTCCCCGCTACCCTACCGCCGATGGCAACGCCCCTGAGCTTCTGGTTCGGCTTCAACCTCGCCGTGGTCGTCCTCCTCGTCCTCGACCTGGCCGTCCTCGACCGAAAGCATCGCGGCCCGTCGATGACCGAATCGCTCCTCACCACGCTGGTCTGGGTGACGCTCGCCCTCGGCTTCGGCCTCTGGCTCACCTGGCACGCGGGCCGCGCCAAGGGATTGGAATTCTTCACCGGCTATGTGATCGAGTACTCGCTCAGCGTCGACAACCTCTTCCTCTTCGTCCTGATTTTTTCCAACTTTCGCGTCGTCCCCGAACAGCAGCGCCGCCTTCTCTTTTGGGGAATCATCGGCGCGCTGGTCATGCGCGGCGTCATGATCGGCGCGGGCGTCGCGCTCCTGCAAAAATTCGAGTGGGTCATCTATCTCTTCGGCGTCTACATCATCTACGCGGGCTGCGCCATGCTCTTTCACAAAAAGGACGTGCAGGTCGAAAAGCTGCCGGTCGTCCAGACGGCGCGGCGCTGGCTGCCGATCAGCTCCGGCGATCACGGCGGACGCTTCATCGTGCGCGAGGCGGGCCGGCTCAAGTTCACGCTCCTCTTTCTCGTCCTCGTCGTGGTGGAGCTCACCGACCTCGTTTTCGCGCTCGATTCGATCCCCGCCATCTTCGGCGTCACGCGCGATCCCTTCATCGTCTACACTTCAAACGTCTGCGCTGTTCTCGGCCTGCGCTCGCTCTATTTCGTCCTCGCCGGAGCCGTCAGAAGCCTCGTTTATCTCCGCCTCGGCCTCGCCGCCGTGCTGGTCTTCATCGGCGCAAAAATGCTCACCGAGGACTTCATCCCCATTTCCACCGATCTTTCTCTCATCGTCGTCGGAGCCATCCTTGCTGTGACTGTGATCGCCTCCCTCCTGAAATCCAAACCGCGTCGAGGATAAGCTTGCCCGCCCCGCAGCAAGCGTTACAACCGTCACAATGAAGTCAACCGTCTGCCTCGCTGCTGTCCTGTTGCTCGCCGGCGCGCTCGGTTCCGGCTGCTCGCGGGCCATGTCCTTTGACGATTTCCACCGGATGAATGACGACGACGACGCCACCTACGTGACCAACCTGGTCGAGGGCGCGGCGAAAATGTTGCGCGCCAATGGACAGCCCGATCAGGCCCTCAAGGTCGTTGCGCTCTTCAAGGACTCCAGCAAGCAGGGCGGCGTCAATCAACTGGCCATGCATATCAAGGACATGTATGCCCTCAATAATCTACACGCCATTAATCCCAACAACCGCGCCCACATTTACGAGGTGGAAGACGCCATGGCGCGCACGTTGAAAGATAACGGCATCATCGTGCCGGTCAGCTACCTGCTCACCATCAACGAGAATTTCCAGCCCGGCCCTCCCCGCCCCCGGCCGCCGCCTCCAGATCCCTTTCATCCTTGATCGGGGCAATCCCTGACAACATGCCCCACATCCTCGACGAAGAACTTTATCAGGCCGGGATGGCGCTGGCGGCCTGCCCGACCGCGCCCTGCCACGAGGCCCACGTCCGCGCCTGCCTCCTCGAACGGCTGATAGACCTGCCCCACGTCACCACCCGCCTCGATGAATTCGGGAACCTGCATGCGATCTACGAACACGCCGCGGCCGGTCGCGAACCCTTTCGCGTCGTCGCCCACATGGACCACCCCGGCTTCGTCGTCCAGCGCCGGAACGGAACCGACGAACTCCATTTCGCGGGCGGCGTGGAGGAAAAGTATTTCGCGGGCAAGGGAATCCTTTTCCATCACGACGAAACGCCGCAACCGCTGGGCCGCGCCGTCATCGAAAGCGCGTCGTTCTCGGACGACCTGAAGCGCGTCATGATCGACCGGCCCATTCCGGCGGGCGCGACCTTCGCCACCTGGGATTTGCCACCGGCCCGCTGCACGAAGCAGCTTTTCCTCAGCCCCGCCTGCGATGACCTGGTGCAGGTCTCCACCATGCTCGCCCTCCTGCGGCGGCTCGCGCTCGGCAAGGCCAAGGCCTGCGTCCACGCGCTTTTCACCCGCGCCGAGGAGATCGGCTTTGCCGGCGCGCTGGCCGCGTTGCGGTCCAAAACACCGCTCGCCTCCATGCCGACGCTCTCGCTCGAGGCCAGCAAGGCGCGCGGTTTTGCCCAGGTCGACGCCGGGCCGGTCGTGCGCGTGGGCGACCGGCTCAGCATCTTCGATTCGCGCATCACCCACTGGCTCGAAACCGCCTTCCGCGATTTGCAGGCCAAGCACCCGAGTACGATCTACCAGCGCCTGCTCATGGGCGGCGGAACGTGCGAGGCCTCGGTCTTTCACCGCGCCGGACTGCCCACCGGCGCGCTCTGCGTCGCGCTCAATCATTACCACAACATGGGCCCCGGCACCGCCATTCGCGCCGAATCGATTTCCCTGCGCGACTGGCAGGGCCTCTACGATTTCCTCTTCTACCTCGCCACGGCGGCTAAGTCGGTGCCGGCGGCGGACAAGGCTGTCGCCAGGCGATTCGAGCAGCTCGAAGCCAAGGCGCTCGGTGCCCTGCGGCAGGGCCTATAAGTCCTATTCGCCCTTGCGTCCCTATGCCGGAGCCTCATAAAATCTTTCGGCGTGACCCACGCCTGCTTTTCGGACAGCCTCATACGATGGCTACCTTGGCTACCAATGAATCCAATATTCTTGACGCGGAAACGATCAACTGGCGCTTGATCGTCTATCCGATCCTTGCCGCCCTCGTCATCGTGGTCGGCGGCTTCGGTTACTACTACTATTTGCAGGGCCAGCGCGAAGAACTCGAAACGAACGCGCGGGCCGCCCTCGTCGCCGCCAAGACGCCGGAAGACATGGTCAAGGTCGCCGACCAATTTCCCAACACCGACCACGCGACCATCGCCCTGCTCGGCGCGGCGCAAATGTCCTTCTCCAAGCAGGACTACGCCTCGGCCATCACCGATTATCAGCGGGTCATGCAGACCGTCACCACCGACCCCGAACTACGCGACTCGGCGGAAATCGGCCTCGCCTCCGCGCAGGAAGCCAGCGGCAAAGCCGATGACGCCATCACCTCCTACCTCGAAGTCGCCCGGCGCGGCATCAAAAGCCCCTACGCGCCCTTCGCCTACAATGCGGCGGCCCAAATTTATGACCAGCGCGGCGACAAGGCCAACGAGCAGAAAATCCTGACCGAAGCCGCGGGCCTCGACCCCGATTCCCCCTTCGTCAAGCAGGCCCAGGAAAAGTTGAAGGAAATGGAAGCGGCCGCGCAGCCCCCCATCTCCATCCCCGTTTCGGCCTCGGCCATGCCGCCGCCCACCGCCCCGGCCACCCCCGCTCCCGCCCAGAAATAACCCGCGCGTAAAAAGCGGCCAGCCCTCTTTATTCCCGGAATTGATTCAAGGCCGCCGCGTGCCTGTCCCCGTTTTCCCCGTTTTCCTTCCGTTTTCTTTCTTACTGCGCACTGACCGTTCCCAGGAATAATTGGCTGGGATTGACTGATTCGTGGGTATAACCACCGGCCAGACGCCGCGTGGAACCCTTCTTTAACCTTGACCGAAAATCCAAAAAAGAAGCTTAAAGTCATGTTTTAAGTAAAACATACTTTACTTAAATGGCTTTTTTAGGGATTTTATTGACATGGTTGCTTCAAAAACAGAACTCCTCGCCGTGCTCGGCCAGTACAATCCGTGGTGGCGGGACGGTCGCGTGGGCGATCTGCCGAAATGGCGGCGGGCGGCGTTTGCGCAAGTTCTGGCCTGGATGACCAACCCACCGGCGCACCGGGCATTATTGATGTCCGGCGCGCGGCAGGTGGGCAAAACAACGTTGTTGCTCCAGACTGTGGAGGCGTTGATCGAAAGCGGCGTGCCGCCCACGAAGATTCTTTATGCGACGTTTGACCATCCGCTGGTGAAGCTGGCGGGACTGGATGGCCTGCTCAATCTGTGGCGGGAAATCGAGCCTGCGCGAGACGGGACAGAGTATTTATTTTTGGACGAAATTCAGTACACGAAGGACTGGCAGACCTGGCTGAAACATCAGGTGGATTTCCAGAAAAACCGGCGTATCGCGGTGACGGGTTCGGCGACGCCGTTGGTGGCTGAAGGGCAGGAATCAGGCGTTGGTCGGTGGCACACACTGCCCTTGGCGACGCTGTCGTTTTACGAATACCTGCAAATCAAAAACATCGCCGCGCCGCAGTTGCCAGCGGTGGCGTCGTTGAACCAGTTGTTCGATTGGCAGCCGGTCCAGTTTGCGCAGGTTGGGGAGGAGGGCCGGGCACTGGTGGCTCATTTTCACGAGTATCTATTGCGTGGTGGCTTCCCGCAGACGGCACTGATGGAAAGCATCCCGCAGGCGCAGAAACTCCTCCGGGAGGACATCGTGGACAAAGTGCTCAAACGGGACATGACGGCGTTGTTCGGCGTGCGGCGGGTCTTGGAACTGGAGCAGACATTTCTCTATCTATGTTTGCACGACGGCGGGCTGCTCGACATGACTGCATTGTGTAAAAATCTGGAAGTAAAGAAACCGACCGCGAACAATTTTATCGCCCTGCTGGAAAACACGCATTTGATTCACCGGCTCGCACCGTTCGGCTACGGGAAAGAAATTTTGCGCGCGCGCTACAAGGTGTATCTGGCTGATGCAGCAATTGCGCCGAGCGTCATGCTCAAGGGCAAGTCGTTGCTCGAAGACAGCGCGGCGCTGGGCGTGGCCGTGGAGACGGCGTTCTTCAAGCATGTCGTCACCCGCTACTACGACCAAAGCGTGGCCTTCAACTATTGGCGCGGAAAGAAGGATCACGAGGTGGATATTATCGCCACACTGGGGGGCCGTCTCGTGCCGTTCGAGGTGAAGTATCGCTCGCAGGCCACGGGTTTGGGCGAGTTGAAAGGGATGCAACAGTTTTGTGAGGAGCGCAAGGTGGCGCGCGGATACGTGATAACGAAGGAAGTCACCGATTTCGGCGTGTTACCACTGGGCGTGCCGGGAGGCGCAAGCGTGGTAAAGATTCCTGCGCCGCTGGCGTGTTACTGGCTGGGTCGTTCGGAAGTGGAGAATGCGGACAAACAATAGGGCTGTGCGCTCGAAGAAAACGGGAACAGGCACTTGTGGGGTGAACACTCCATAGCGACCGCCCGTTTTTTCCGGTTTACTTCAGGGCATGACAACTATCGTTGATAAAGATTCATCCGACCTGGCCGCTGTTTTGGACTGCTCCTCCTTCAAAGACGACCAACCTTTATATGACTGCGTACAAGGTGGTTACTCCGTTTGGAATTGTCCCCCTCCAAGTGAGTCCAATCCCCCGACACCTGTTAAAAAGGCACCCTGAGAAATCGTCAGCAGGCTTTTTAGGGGTATCCTTACGTTATATGCCACAAACTGACCATTTTGATTGGTGGGTCTTGGGGTGTGACCCCATTCAAGGACACCTTCTGGTTCAATGCCGACTCACCCAGCGCACCGGTCTGGTTAAAAGCGCAAGCGCCGAAGAGTTGCTTATGGCCAGCGCCAACAATTTTGCGCCTTACCCCTGGGTAGAACCGGAACGTGTCGCCGAAACACCCCTCAAGCCCCATGCGATGGAATTGGCCAAAAAGTCCCAAAATCTTTCGACCTTCATGCGCAAGACCCAGTCGTTTGCCTCGAGGCGCAACGAATAACTTTCAATTGCCGGGTGACACCATAAAAAACGAAAGCTGGTTATGAGCCAAATAATTCCAACCACCGTCTTTGAAAGCTCGTTTAAATACCGGGTGGAGATGGCGAGAACCAAGATTGGTGACACCAAGGATATGATTCTTTTCATGGTTGTTGATGGCATTGAAAAGGGGATGGTAACCCTGCTCGGCTACGCCATCGTCACTGAAGACACGTCAAGCGATCGCGACTCCAAGGCCATTTTTACCAAGGGAAAAAGCATCTGTGAGTACTTTGACGATGCCAGGTTGCACGACGTCCTGGCCAAGTATGAAAAGTTGGCCAAAATCGCTCTGCTCAAGTAACCGGTAACCTCTAGGGTGAACACCCCATGGCGGCAGGTCGATGGTTGGTGTTTGCTATGGGACATGAAAATCTCCCAAAAAAATTTCCTCGCCACGTGCTTCTCTATTGTGGCTCTGGCTTTATGCTCGTCACCGGCATTTTCCCAAGTCTCCCTCTCCATCGCCATCGCGCCGCCGCCGCTTCAGGTTTACTCCCAGCCCGCCTGCCCGGATGATGGTTATATCTGGACCCCCGGCTATTGGGCCTACGGCGACAATGGCTATTACTGGGTTCCGGGCGCATGGGTCCAACCTCCTGAAGTTGGGGTGTTTTGGACTCCTCCGTATTGGGGATGGAACGGAAACTCCTATGCCTTTTACTCCGGTTATTGGGGACCAAACGTCGGTTATTATGGCGGCATCAATTATGGCTATGGCTACAGTGGCCGTGGCTACGGCGGTGGCCGCTGGCAGGGCAACCACTTCTATTATAATACGGCGGTGAACAACGTCGGCTCGGCCCACGTTCATTATTCCTATGCGGATAGGTCGGCCGTTAACAACAATGCCAGCCGGGTGAGCTACAATGGCGGCAGGGGAGGGGTCCAGGCCAAGCCCACGGCGGCACAACAACGGCAGGTTGCCAGCGCGCAGCACGCCAACCCGGCTGCGGTGCACTCATCTGCGTTCAAGACGCAACAGGTCGCCTCGGTCAAGAGCAGCACGGCTTCCTCGCCCAAGCCGCCGGTTGCAGCCGTCAAGCATGCCTCTCTCGCGAGTCAAAATACCCATCCGGCCGTGACCCATGTCACGCCGGCGGTGAAGCCTCAGCCCCATACGGTGGCTTTCGCCAAACCTCAATCTCAGCCGGCCGTTCACGCCCAGCCCCAGTTTCACCCTGCGGTGCATGCCCAGCCGCAGACTCATGCCGCGGTGCCGGCCCAGACACAGTCTCATCCCGCGTCGCATGCCCAGCCTCAGACTCAAGCTCCCGCCAAGCCGTAAGGGTGTTTTCAAAAATAGTGTGACCGCCATGCTGCCTTTTGGCCCGGCGGGCCAATGGAAATTAGCCGGTGGTGCCAACCACCGGTATCGTGTAACCAAGCAAGCCGCCCCATCCGGGGCGGTTAAGCTTGCGGGCTAAACCGGTGGCTTGCGCCACCGGCTAATCTCTTGACGGCCCTCCGGGCCTCAAGTAGCGATGCACCCGCAGCAGCTAGAGTATTTCGTGAAGGACTTTTCGCAGAAGTCTCAGGCTGTCGGGCTTGCCCGACGGCTGACCCTCCGCAAATCTACTCCGCTTCCCCCGCCCCGATCCCATGCGCCAGGGTCAGCAGCACGTCGGTCTTCGCCAAGGAACCGACCAGCCGCCGGTCCTTTGGGTTATCGATGACGGGCAGCCGCTCGCCATCGTGCCGGCCGAAGACCTCGAGCGATTCCTTCAGCGAGGCGTCGCTGGTCAGCACCGGCACGTCGTCGTGCATCAGGTCGAGCGCGATGACCACCTGCGGCAGGTCGATCTCGTGCAGGAACGGCTTGAGGTCCTGCAGCGCAATCGCCCCGAGGAACCGCCGGTTCGGATCGACCACGTAGAGATGCTTGAAGGTATTCGCGGCGAGCACCTTCGCGATCTGCGCAAAGCCTGAAGTCTCCAGCACGCAGATGGGATCTTTCTTCATCAGGTCGCGCACATGGAGCAGAAAGAGCGGCGTCTCGGCGTGCGTGTGGTTGCGGTGAAGCTGCCGGCTGTAGACCGATTCGGGACTCACCCCGCGCGCCACATAAAAGGCCGCGACGCACGCCAGCATCAACGGCATGATCGTCGCATCGTCGCGCGTCATCTCGAAGATGATCAGGATCGACATGATCGGCGCGCGGGTCATCCCCGCGAGAAAACAACCCATCCCCACCACGGCAAAACTACCCACCGAAATCTGGGCATCCGGCAGAATCGCGCGCATGATTTCGCCGTAGAGCGCGCCGAGGACCGCGCCGCAAAACAGGGTCGGGGTAAAGACGCCGCCCACCGCGCCGCTGCCGGTCGTGGCCACCGTGGCGAGCACTTTCAGGAGCAGAATGACCATCAGCGCCTGCCACGTCCACGGATTATTCAGCACGTCTTCGACCACGCCGTAGCCGTTGCCCCACACGCGCGGCTCGCCAATCGAAATCGCCCCGACCACCAGGCCGCCCAGGCCGAGCTTGAGCGAAACCGGCAGGCGCATCCGCGCGAACATCGATTCGCCGCCGCGAAGAAGAAGCAGAAAGAGCGGCGCGCACAGACCGGCCACCACTCCGAGAAAAGCGTGCGCGATCAACTGCCAGTTGGGCACGACGCCAAACTCCGGCATGTGATAAACCGGCTGCGCGCCGAGAAATTGCTCCGCAATCACCGTCGCCACCACCGAGGAGACAATCAGCGGCCCGATGCTTTCCATCGCGATGGAGCCGAGGACAATCTCCGCCACGAAAAACGCCCCGGTCAGCGGCGCGTTATAAGCGCAGGCGATGCCCGCCGCCGCGCCACAAGCCACCAGCAGCCGCAGCCGCGCCGGGGAGAATTTCGCCACGCGACCGAGCAGCGAGCCGAGCATCGACGCGAGTTGCACCATCGGGCCTTCGCGCCCGATCGAGCCGCCCGAGGAAATGGTCACGAGCGACGAGAGGCTTTTGACGAGGGTGGCGCGCACGCGGATCACGCCGTTGCCCAGGACGACCGCTTCCATGAAGTCGGCCGACTTTCCCGCCGTCGACCACTTCTGCCCGAAAAGTAAAATCGTACCCGCGATCAGCCCGCCCGCCGCCGGCATCAGCAGACGGCCCCACCACGGCAGCGTCGTCGCCGCATATTCGAGCGGCCCGTTGTAGCCGAGAAGCGCCACCTGCAAATGGTTCAGGGCCTCGCGAAATGCGACGGAAGAAAAAGCGCCGCACAAACCCACCACGGCGGCCCAGAAATAATTCGACTCCCACAAATCGCCCGGCCCCCGTTCCGTAAACCAGACGCGCAGGCGCAGGAGCTGGACAACCACCCGTCGCCAAAAAAGCCGGGCCGGCGTCACGGAAGGAGGGCTGCTCTTCAGGTCAGCCCCTGGAGGGGTATTCATCACAGTCTCGACTTAACCTAGCCTGTTCCATCTCACGCGACGATGCTAAATCTTCGGTAGCCCGCGATCTCCGAGCGCGGGGATGGAATCGACTGTACGCCCACGCGGGGGACACCGTAAGCTAAGTTGAGGATTAAAAGATGCCTCTCACATTTTACTCGCGTAAGCGATTCTGGACCATTTTCTAGGCATTTCCTGCGCCGCTCACTGTGCCGGTCGCGGCATGGCCCCATGCGAGCGGCAAGCTAGGTTTGGGCAAAGAAATTGAATTTCGTAGACCACGGCACTCCTTTCAGTCATATCATCCTCCTAATGAGAGGGTCGACAGTCATGCTTACCGGGGGGCTACTCCTGCTTTCTATCCCCAGTCTAGCGATTTTTGCAGCCGGTCTTTTTTACTTAGAAGAAAATTGGCGTGGCCACTACATGTGGACTGTAACCAAAGCTGAATTGGAGAGCAAAGGAGAATCACTTGATTATGCCACGCTCATTCCTCCAGAAGTACCAGACCAACAAAACCTAGGGGCGCTCCCGCTCTTTCGCCTGGAACCTGACCCAGCGGACAAGGGTTCCTTGAAGCCACTTGCTCTGCAGAGCGCCCTCGAAAATATTGCTTCTTCTGATTATCGGCTGCCTCCTGGCAGCCGGATGGTGAAGGGAGAGATGGCCGATCTCGAAGCGATATCTGAAAATATAACGAAGCGATACAACGCACTTTTCAAACCGCAGCCTAACGCACCATCCCCCTCAACCCTCGCTGAGCTGGAAGCGCTGTGTCCAGCATTGGCCGAAATCCGCTCCGCAGCATTAACCCGTCCGTTTTGCCGTTTCCCTCAGGACTACACCTCAATGCCGCCGTACGCCCGGCCATTGGGCCTGTCTACAAAGCTTATCACTCTTGCTCAAGCCTTCGATCTGCACGCCATCCTCGCCCTGCACGCCAAGCAGCCCGGTCTGGCGCTCGACGACATGAAGACACTCTTCAAAATCGACGAGGATCTCAGGAGAGAGCCGGTTCTCGTAACAGGCTTGGTTGCTGCCGGCATTGAGGCCCTCCAAGTCCAAGCCATTTGGGAAGGTATCGCTCTACACGCCTGGAACGATACACAACTGTCCGAACTTCAAGAGTCGCTAAAAAACGTTGAATTTTTTTCCACCTATCAATTGTGCATCCGAGGAGAAGCCGTTGGTTTTTTTGTGCCCATGATGGATCAAGAAGAACGGCACCTAAAAATCACCGACATCGCGGGAATGAGCAATGGGCAAGATTCCGCGTCGGAAGATATTAGAGTGACAGCATTCTTCACTTTGGTCGTTTGGTTGGCCCCGCGCGGTTGGTTCAGCTTAAGCAAGTCCGCCGGGGTTACATTGTTTTATAAAGCTGCGGATGAATGCGCCGATCCTGCGACACGGCGGTTTTATCCCCAAGTATCTGACAGTCTCGCGCAACAAGTTCGTCCTGTAAGCCTGATTTCACCCGGAGATATATTCCGGCGTGTCATCATGGGGCCAATTTTGGATTCGAGTAGCGCTTTCGCCCAAACGCAATTTCAGGTCGATGCGGCACGTCTCGCTTGCATTTCGGAACGCTACCGACTCATTCATGGTTCGTATCCCGATTCGATAGGCACACTTGCGGCGTTTTCTACCGAAGATATCCCAAGCGACATTGTGAATGGGGCCCCCTATCACTACATTCTCCAACCCAACGGCAGCTTTCTCATCTATTCCGTCGGGTGGGACCTCAAAGATGATGGCGGCAAACGCGCATTCAAGCCCGACGATCCTAAAAGCCCAGATCGAAAACATGGCGATTGGCCTTGGCCAGCCTTGGTTTCCGACGCGCAAAGATAGCTTCAAATTGTTCCTAACGCCGCCCTGTGGCAGCTTATGTGGGTAATTACCAACAGCTGCAGGGCCACCTGAGTTGCACCGTCACACGATGTGCGCTCGCTACCTCACCAAGGCTGGCTGGGCGGTCCGGCAGGATAAGACGGCGGCGGCTTGACCGGAACTTCAGCGCCGAGCGTATGATTGAGCAGCGCCGCCAGTCGCCACGCAGCCAGCACCAGACGCTGCCGGGCCAGCGCGTTGGCCTTGGCCACATAGCCGCTGCTGAGCCGGCAATACTTTTTGTTGTCCGTCGCCGTCATGCCGGGATAAACAAAGTCGCGCGCGATGCCATTGCTCTCCCGCGCCCATGCGTTGAAGTTGGTCTCCAGATCGGCACCGAGCGCAGGCGGTTCCTGCTCCAGCGCCGACGCCAGCGCGCGTACTTTTTGCGGATCGTGCAGGCCCTGCTCCTCAAAGCGTGGATCGAGCGCCACATCGCCGCTCGCCTCATCAAACGACGCACGATACGCCGAGTCCCAGAACGCATGCAGATTGAATTTCTCATCTCCGGCAGGCCCATTGAGCACCTCCTCCTTGTTGCCGCCCGCATCCTGGCGCAACTGGCCGCCCGAAATAAAATACTTCGTCGCGCAATGGAGCGGCTGATGAATATCGCCGACCAGGTGCATCACCATCGCGCAGGCCATCGCCTTCGTCTTGACATAGGGATCGGCCCCGCCCTGCAACACGACCATCGCGCGCTTGAGCGCCTCGACCACATTCCCCTGCACGTCGTTGTCGCCGCCCGGTTCAAACGAAACCGGCGGGTCGCCGGGATCGATGCCGATGTCGATGAAATGCCAGGCCAGAAACTTGCCGTGATACGGCATCGTCGTGTTCTTTCTCAGGTCATCCATCCAGCAGGCCAGCGAGACGGCATCGTAGGCCTGTTCCGGCTTTTGCATCTCGCGCGCCAGCTCGTTCACCGCCTTGAGCGCCTTCGGATTGAGCTGGTCGCAGGCCATCGTCGCGATCAATTCGTGCCCCGCCGCGTCCCAGCCCACGGCGCGCGCAGGGACGAGCCAGGCGATGAGCACCGCAAGCGTGAGTCGAAGGAACAGGTCCATTCGGGATGCTACCCCGGCCCAAATCGAATCGCAACGCAGCCTTGGCTAATGGCCCGATAGGTTCTAGATTACGCCGCGTGGCATATCTTGAACGGACGAAGCGGGTCGGCAGATCGCAAGGCGCAAGCATCTTTTGGGGACTCATCTCGGTCTGTTTTGCCGCCGCCGCCAGTTACTACTATTGGAAAAATGTCGGGAACGAAACCACCGCCAACGTCATGCGCGACGAGGTGCTCCAGTTGCGGGAGGAAAACGAGACGCTGAATTCCCAGAAGGAGCACCTGCAAGCCAGCGCCGCCGAAGAGGAAAACCAGCTCAAGACCCGCGAGGATTTGGTCGAGGAAAAGGAGACCGAGCTCGCGGCGGAGGAATCGCACCTCGACACGACGACGCAGCAGGCCGAATTGAAGTCGGAGCAAAACCTGGCCCAGGTCGAGGGAGTCAAAAAATTCAACGACACCATCCTCAAACTCAGCAAGGAGAATCCTCCCGACGTGGTGGAGCGCGGAGGCCGTCCGGTCCTGCGCGTTCCCAATGCCGACCTTTTCGCGCCCGGCGACGCGGCGCTGACCCCGGCGGGAAAAGCGATGCTGACCCAGCTCGCGCTGGCGCTCAACGGAGAGATCGATAATTTCGAGCTTCGCGTCGTCGCCTATACCGACAGCGGCGCGGAGGGCGGCCCGGACAGCGCCCAAAAAAATGATCCCGTCGCCGGGGCCAAACCCCACTATGCCACGAGTTGGGACCTGACCGCCGCCCGCGCCTCGACCCTCGCGCGCTTCCTGCGCGACCAGACGCAGTTGCCTTTTCTCAACGTGCTCGTGATCGGTCGCGGCGATTCCGAGCCGATCGTCCCCAACGCCTCGGCCGACCCCTCGCGCAATCGCCGCGTCGAAATCACCATCACGCCCCTGCCCGTCGCCTTCCGCGCGCCCGACACGACCATCACGTCCTCGACTGATCCGCTCGCGCCGCCGCCCGACGCGCCCGCTCCGCCCCACAAGGCGAAGGAGAAAAAAACCGGCCAGGGACAATGACGCCCGGCCTTGATTAACATGGACACGCCCACCCCGACCGATTCGATGGCGGAAAATTCGGCGACGTACCCCACGCCTCCGCAGCGCCGCATCCTCTGGACCGCCCTCACCGCGATGGCCGTGCTCACCCTGCTCGGCGTGGCGGCGCTCGTCTTCCTCGGCTTCATCACTTTCCTCAGCTGGTCCTATCCGATCCTCCTGCCCATCGGACTCGCCGTCATCATCGCCCTGGTGCTGGAACCGGTCGTCACGTTTGCGCAAAAGAAGCGCGACATGAAACGCGAGAACGCCGCGCTGCTGGTCTGCATTCTGGCGGTCGTCGGTCTCGTCTTGTTCTGGGCATTTCTCTCCGGCCCCATCATCAATTCGACCGCCCAGTTCTTCCAGAAGCTGCCCGACTATTTCAACGCGGGCATCGTCAAGCTCGACCAGGTGATGAACGACAAGCCGGGAAATGCGCCGCTCGAACCAATTCAAGTGACGCCTCTCGAATCCGCTTCGACCAACCAACCCTCCCTCACCCCGGAGCAACCCGCGCCGGACACCGCCAGCCCCGAGCCTGCGCCCGCGCCCTCCGCGTTTCAAACCTGGCTCCGGACCAACCTCCCCGCCATCGAGCAAACGATGCAAAAGAACGTGGCCAATGTGATTTATTCCGCGCTCGGGCCGGTCGGCCAGGCCTTCGGCTTCCTGCTCGGCTTCGCCTTCGTGCCGATCTACGTCTATTACTTTCTCGCCGACCAGGAGCGCATCGCCGGCAACTGGCAGGAGCTGGTGCCGCTGCGCCGCTCCCCACTGCGCGACGAGGTCGTCTCCGTGCTGGCCGAGATCAGCGCGTCGCTCGTGAGCTATTTCCGCGGCCAGATCATCGTCGCCGCCTGCAACGGCGTGCTCACCTTCCTCGGCCTCTGGATCATCGGGCTGGGCTTCCAGAACAGCCTCGTGCTCGGCATCATCACCGGCGCGCTCAGCATCGTCCCCTTCCTCGGCATCATCTGCAGCATCATCCCGGCGCTCTTGCTGGCGTTCCTCGCGCCGCCCTACGCGCATCTGGTCTGGCTGCGGCCCGTCCTGGTGCTCGTGGTCTTTGCGCTCGTGCAGATGACCGAATCGATGTTCATCACCCCGCGCGTGCAAAGCCACAGCACGGGACTCCATCCGCTCGCCATCATCCTCGGCATTCTCTTCTGGAGCCTCCTCCTGCCCGGCCTCCTCGGCCCCATCGTCGCCGTCCCCCTCACCTGCGCCGTCGTCGTCCTCCTCCGCCGCTACGTCTGGCAGGAAAAGCCAGCCATCTGAATTTTGACCGAGCTATTTTTGACGGAATTACCAAATTTTTCCAAATTAACAAAATTTTTTAAGGATTGGAAACATGACTTGTCAATGGCTAAGACCGATATGGCGTAAAAGCAACTTTCCGAACAGGGAGGTTTCGTAGTGCATTAGCTTAAAACCATTTTCGTCTGTTTTAGCTAGACCTGTCTTCGTGTCCCTATCGTAAACCGGCAGCAATAGTCCAAGTTGTGAAAGGTGGTATTTGTAATTTTCTTGTAGAGCTGCCTTAGCCAGGTCTTTCCAAGGCGCGCGTATATAAGCAGGCGCAAGTTTCAGAACATCTTGATGCTTTTGTTTAAACTCAGTGTTGAAAAGAGAACTGACAGCATGGGATGCCAGCCAAACCACCTCAATGTCATTAATCTCTCCAAGTACACGGAGCAGATGCTTGGATTCGACAAAAGCAATATCCTCGGTAAGTAGACCATTAGCAATTAGTGAAGCAATGTATTCCCGTCGTTCATCGGAAAGAGAACGAGCCGCCTGTCGTAAACTTTCTTCCACGAGATCAGTAAAATTTTCATTCGTGAGATTTTGTCGAATAGACATTTGATCTAGCTTGGATAACTTTCGATCAAGTGTTACTGCAAATTTCGCAATCCGATCAAGTCGTTGGTTCGCAATTACAACCCCGGCTATTTCTATCAGTAAAGGCCCAACAACGGGCGCAGCACCAAGTATAGATTTAACCAGACTGCTTACGTAATCATTCGTCTGGTTCTTCAAAACAACAGGTTCATTTTCTTGATTTGCCGAGTTCATGCACAAAACCTAGAGTAAAAGAAAATAAAGTAAAAGAGGACCGGTAAAGGATTTTCTCATTCCAAACTCATGCGTGGGACGACGGTAAGTTCGGGAACTTACACTGTCGTGATACCCCACGTCGGCTCCCCTCCAAATCCTCTTAATCATATTAATCCTATTTAAAACAATTCCCCTGCCTTCCCCATTCCGTCCATTCCGTTATTCCGTCAAATATTCCCCCACCTCCCCATTCCGTAAATTTGGAAAAATTCCGTTATTCCGTCAAAAATTCCCCTGCCTTCCCTTCATGAATTTCATGATTTCATGTTTTCCTGTCAAAATTCCCCCACCTCCCCATTTCGTAAATTTGGAAAAATTCCGTTCATTCCGTCAAAAAATTCGGAATGCCCCGCCGCCCGGCGTATGGTGGCTACGACGAAGGAAGGCAGGAATAGTTAGAGGTCCTTCGACAGCGCCGAGACAAGCTCGGCTTGCTCAGGATGACGATCTTTTCATAAGTCGCTGTGGCCCGCGCCAGCCACCCTCCGAATCCTCTTAATCATATTACTGCCCTCCGCAGGAGTCCCATCCAAAAAAATTCCCCTGCCTCCTAATTTCGTCATTTGGAAAATTTGGAAATTTGGTCCTGTCCCCCATTCCGTTCATTCCGTTATTCCGTCAAAAATTCCCTCGCCTTCCCTTCATGTATTTCATGATTTCATGTTTTCCTGTCAAAATACCTCCGCCTTCAATTCCGTAAATTTGGAAAAATTCCGTTCATTCCGTCAAAATCGATGAATGGGTCAGGACAGGAGTCTGACCCTCCAGGACAAAAGCGAGGGGCGCCCCGGTTTCCCGAAGCGCCCCTCTTTGTTCCGGGCGTAAGCCGAATTCTGTTCCGCTGCGCTTGCTCAAGGCGCACCGGCGACGGTCATTCATCTCTGGCGCGAATCGCTCCGCGCCAGCGGCGTCTCGCGACGCGCGTGCGACCGATACCCGAGACGGGCCCCGGGGTTTCCCCCGCGACCGGGCAGGCGGCCCGGCGTCTCTGTTTGGCCTTGCACCGCATGGGGTTTATCGTGCCCCGGAGGTTGCCCCCCGGGCGGTGGGCTCTTACCCCGCCTTTTCACCCTTGCCGCAACGCCCGTTCGAGCGCATCGCGGCGGTATATTCTCTGTGACACTTTCCATCAGCCGGAACTTTCGCCCCGGCCCTCCGCGGCTTTTTCCGCGGCATGCTGCCTTGTGGTGTTCGGACTTTCCTCTCCCGCCCGTGCGGGAGCGACCATCTACCCGACCGCAACCTAGCCGATTTCCCGCCCGATCCCAAGCTGAAAATCGCCGCCCGCCTCCACCGGTCCATCTCCTTCTTGCCCGCCCGTTTTTTTCCGGGGATAGTACCGCCCATGGAGATCGAGACTTTCCCCGCGTTGCAATTGGCCGGATTGCGCCACGGCTTTTCCACCCGCAGCGCCGGCCCGCTCGAAAAGCTCGACGACGACCTCAATGCCGCCTTCACCGCCGCCGGTTTTCCCATGGTCGATGCGGTGCATGCCGAGCAACCCCACGGCCATCGCGCCCAGGCGGTTTACACGCCATTGGGCATCCGCGTGCCCGACGTCGATGCGCTCGCGACTTCGGTGCCGGGCCTGCCGCTGGTCGTTCGCGTCGCCGATTGCGGGCCGGTCTATTTTTACGACCCGGTGCAGCAGGTCATCGCCCTGGCCCATTCGGGCAGAAAGGGCACCGAGGGCAATATCGTCCACGCCACGATGGCCTGCCTGCGCGACACCTATGCCACGGACCCGGAAAATGTGATCGTCCAGCTCGGCCCCTGCATCCGCCCGCCCCATTACGAAGTCGACTTCGCGGCGGAGATCGAACGGCAGGCCCGCGCCTGCGGTGTCCGGCATTATCATGATTGCGGAAAGTGCACGGCTTCGCACCTGGACCGCTATTACTCCTACCGGGCGGAGAAGGGAAAAACAGGGCGTATGTGGGCCGTGTTTATGATTCTCTAACAGTCACCTTAATAAAAATCGCGCTTGCTTTGGCGTCAATTGCATTAATTATAGTGGTATGAGACGTTATGGTAGGTATTGGATCGCCTTGGGAGCTTTTGCTCTCCTGGGTGGCTTTGCCAAGGCGCAAAGTAGTCTCGATGCCCTGGACGAGGAATTGAAGGAAGCCTCGCAGCAGCATCAGGACCTTACCTCCCAGCTCATGACGAATTTCTTCGGCCAGCTCAGCGCGGCCATGAACAGTCCCGATGCGGCGATTGCGCTCTATCAACAGGCCGGAGGCGATTTGCCGCCGCCCTCGCCCGTCGAGACCGAACACATCAACGAAACCGAAACAGAAAAGGAGGCCCGGGAGGCGCGGGATAAGGCCAATCTCGACCGGCTGGGCCTCGTCCTGCAATTGCATTGCGGGGTGATGAACTTTGCGGCCCTTTTTATCGTGAATCCCAAACAGAAGGGATTGCAGGACGACTGGGTGGCCTGGCTGCAAAAAGCAGCCCAGATGTATCCGCAGTTGGTCGTGCCCGCGACCACGGACAATCCAGCCGCGCCGCCACAACAGACCGAGCGAAGAAGGAGATATGGTGGTGATGGCGGCGGTGGTGGTGCCGCGCCGAATGAAACGCGCCGGCCCTTCAATCCGGAGGAGCTTAAACAAAAAGCCATGGTTGACTCGATCATCAGCAAGTATCTCGGCTTTAAAAGCTGGCAGGACAAGGAGCAGGGAACATGGGCGGTCAAGGATTTGCCCAAGCTCTATCACACCAACGTCCTTGACCCTTTGCGGACAACGCCCACCGCCGCCACGCTGGCGGCCTGGGATGCCTATATCGCCATGGCCAGCTCCGACGAGAAGGACGATGATCAATGGAACCAGATTGACTACCCGCCCCTGCAGTTTGGCCGCGCTTGCGACGACTATGTCATTCAGCCGGGCACGGATAAGCTCGAAGGCCTCGTGAGCCTCATCAAGGCCAATCCAACCTTCCCCGGCGTCGACGACTGGATAGCCAAGGTCCATCAATTCATGAGCGACTATCGCGCCAGCCACGGGGGCACCCCGGTGGCCATGCAAAATACGACGCCGACGCCTCCCCCCACCGATCCCAACGTTTCCATCACCACGCAACAGCAGGGCGACGCGACAATCATCATCACCCACACCAATGCGCCGCCCGCCAATCAGTAGCTCCTCTTGAATGAGAGAGTCTAAATAAAGTTGTACCCGCCTAGTTGCGAGCTTCAGAGGCATGGCAAAAATCGCAGTAGCAAGCCGGAGGCTTGCAAGTACATTAGCCGGTGGTTGAGCGCACGGAGTGCGCGACACCACCGGAAAAGGTTCTCAGTGAACCGCACCCCGGTAGGGGTGCCAGATCCCTGCAGCCGCGGCTATGGTTTCTTCCCCTCCCGCGCCAGCCACTCCGCGTAGCTCAGGCGCTTCATGTGAAACGGCTCCCGCGTGCGCGAATAGCCTCCGCCTTCGCCGCCCTGGAGGCGTCCGATCACATGCATCTTTTCGGTGAGCACGCGCAGGCTCTCCGCCTCGATGAATTCGTCGCGGATATGGGCCACCAGCAGTTCGCCCATCACCACCTGGTTGCCGCCGATGAGCAGCGTCTGCACTTCGCGGCCTTCGAGCTGCGCGGGTGCAATCGACAGGCGCGGCGGCTTCACGACGCTGGAAGGCTCCGTCGCCAGGCCGAGCGCCCCGACCTCGCTCACGCCGGGTGGAAAGTCGGTCGCGCAGAGGTTCATCTTCTCCGCGTTTTCCTCGGTGACGATGTTGATCACGAATTCGCGCGCGCGGCGGATGTTGCGGAAGCTGTCCTTGGCGCTGCCGTCGGAACGCCGCCCGATCCCCAGCACCACCAGCGGCGGATTCTCGCCCATCAACTGGAAATAACTGAACGGAGCGGCGTTCACCTGGCCGTCCTCGTTCAGCGTCGTCACCCACGCGATCGGCCTCGGCACCACCAGGCTGGAGAGGACGTGGTAGCGCTTGCCCGGCGTGAGTTCGGAGAGATTGAGTTGCATATCCGACAACTAGAGATGCGCCAGCGCCAGCAGCAGCACCGGCGTGGCGATCCCGAGGATGAGCGCGATCACCACCGGGATGCGGTTGCGCACCATGGTGAAGGCCAAAATCAATCCGAGGGAGATGGAAGTAATCAGCGCCACGCACATCGACGCGATCAGCCACCGGGTCGGCCAGGTCATTCGCTTGGCGGGAGTCCTGCCTTCTCTTGGCTCCGTTCCCGCCACGCCGGGAGTGGTCGTCGTAAAAACTTGCTTTCGATCAAAGTTGTCGTCGGTCGGAAAAAACTGCTTGGTGTGAACCTTCGACAGCCTCTCCATCAGGGTGGACGAATGATCGAAGTCCATCGTTTGCGCCCAGCCCGTGATGACGAAGAGCAACAAAAGCGGCGCAAAGAAAACGCTGAGATAGAGGTGAGTTCGCCGAACCAGGAGAAGCCATTTGCCGTGCATAAACCGAAGCATAACCGATCTCGCCCTCGTTCCAAGATGTACTTGAAGAGGAGAGAGCAAGTTTGTTTGTTTCCAGAACAAATCCATGTACGCTAAATAACCATATGATACTGACCGCAGTCCTTACTCTCGATCCTGATGGCGGGTATGTTGCCCTCAACCCTGAAACGGGAACAACCACACAGGGAGACACGGTGCCCGAGGCATTATCCAATCTCAAGGAAGCGACAGAGCTTTATTTGGAGGAGTTTCCCCTGGAAACCACCTCGCCTGCTCTGATGACAACTTTTGAGGTTGTTCATGCCTAAGCTCCCTCGCATAGGGAGCCGTGAATGTATAGCTGCTCTGCAAAAACTTGGGTTCGCCACCGTCCGTCAACGTGGAAGTCATATTGTGATGCGCAAAGGACAGCATGGTTGTGTTGTGCCTAATCACCGCGAAATCCGCGTGGGAACTCTCGCCGGTCTACTGAGACAGGCAGGAATCGATCCAGAAGACTTTATCAAAGCATTGAAGGGTTGACGCAGCCATTCCCCGAAGCTTGTCTCAGCGCGCTTTAGGCGGCATAATGCGAAATGGCCCTGGTACTTACCCGCCGACTCCAGCCCCTGCGCGGACTCATCGATCTCGCGCCGGTCGTCAACGTCGTGCTGCTGCTTCTCTGCTTCTTCCTGCTCAGCACCTCGTTCGTGCTCCAGCCCGGCATCAAGGTCGATCCGCCGCGCAGCGCCTTTGGCCTGGGCACACCGGCCAGCCGCCTCATCGTCGCCGTCACGCTGGCTCCGCAACAATTCGATGCCTCCGGCGCGCCGCTCAAGCGCGATGCCGTCCTCTATTTCAACGACCAGATCGTCACCCTCGACGGCCTCCGCGCCGCGCTCGATCAGCTTCCCTCCAGCCGCATCAGCCCCTCGCTCGTCCTCAAGGCCGACAAGGACGCGCCGCTCGATCTGGTCACCGGCATCATGGATGTCGCCTTCGCGCACCGCCTCTCCGTCGAGATCGCCACGCAACCCCAGCCGGGCCTCACCGCGCCGTAGCCATCCCCTTCCGCCATGGCGAATCCCACTCCGGAGCATCCCGCCGCACCCGCCTCCGATCCGGTGACGCAGACGCTGGCCCTCCTCCAACCGTGGATCGATTACGTGCCGCAGCCGCAGCGGCGTCTCGGCCTCTTCATCTTCCTCGCCTTCCTCGTCCATGCGGCCACCTTCTTTTTCATCCGCGTCGACACCGCCCACGCTGAATTGAGCCACCTGACGCGCATTCACGTCTCGGTCGAATCCCCCCCGGCGATCTCCGACAGCGGCCAGCCCGGCGACGAATTCTGGGATCGCCTCAACGATCCGCGACTCTTCCTCCTGCCGGTCAATCCCGTGGCGAGCATTGAGACCGAAGAGCCTCCGCTCGATCTCAATTTCAATATCGGCGTCAATCAGTTGCCCCAGCCCGTCGCGCCCGTAAGCTACCGCGACGCGCAGCCCGTGGCCATCCCCCTCGAGCAAACCGTGGGCGAGGCGATGCGTCCCCCGCGCCAACCCTTTTCCTACGACGAAACACCTCCCGCCATCGCCGATAAAACGACCTGGCAATGGGACAATGCGCTCGCCGCGCGCCAGCCCACGGGCCTGCCCGACTTGCCCTCGCCCATTTCTGACACCGACCTGAGCCCGACCAAACTGAGCGTGGCCGTCGGCCCCGGCGGTGCCGTCGAGCACGTCCTCGTCGAGCAAAGCTGCGGCGATCTCGGCGCGTCCGGCGCGACCGACCTCGACCAGCAGGCCGTCCTCGCCGCGCGTAAAATCCGGTTCAAGCCGACCGACCAGCCCGGCTTGCTCTGGGGCGGCATCACCGTCTTCTGGCATTACTCGGCCAAGCCCCGCGAGGAAGTCGTCCCCACCCCGCCCTCGGGACCGTGAACCGCCTGATAATTCTTGGTTTCAGTCGCTGGATTTAAGAGATTAAATCAGGTTTTATGAGCACGGTTCCTGAGATCGAATCGGCGATCAGCAAGCTCTCGCGCGAAGAGCTTTCGGTCTTTCGCGCCTGGTTCGAGGATTTCGACGCCGAGGCTTGGGATCGGCAGTTTGAAGAAGATGCCAAAAGTGGACGGTTGGACACCCTGGCTGATGAAGCCTTGCGTGATCTGCGTGAAGGCCGCTGCACCGACTTGTGAAGGATTTAATCTGTTCATTTTAATTTAGATAAATTAAAAATCATCGTGTGAAGCCCTTTTTAATGGTGACTGTTCTGATTGGCGCATTATTGGTGAGCGGTTGTGCTACCGGTTACAAACCAAATGGACTCACGGGAGGTTTCGATGACTCTCAACTTGCTCCAGACACTTTTAGAATAACTTTTCTTGGCAACGGCATGACTTCACCGGGTCGTGCTAATGATTTTGCCCTTTTACGAGCCGCAGATCTTACGCTGAAAAATGGTTTTTCGTTTTTTGGAATTGTTAATGAGTCCAGTCAGACTCACGAGGAGTCCGTCACTTTGCCCGCAACACAAACAACCTCCGGTAGCGTTGTAGCAAACTCTAACGGTTATTATGATGCTCAAGGTTTTGGTACTGCGATGGCTAATTACAACCAGACGACGACATACACACCGGGTCAAACTTTTACCTCCACCAACCCCGAGATCGGATTGTTAATCCGATGCTTTAAAGAGAAGCAAACCGGCTTTTACACTTTCGACGCAACATTCTTGGAAAAATCTCTCAGAGCTAAATACGCCCTGCCACCGTATAAGGGGTAGAAAACAGAGTTGAACTGATCCCTCGACAGGCTCAGGATGACGTACTTACCCCGGTCATGAAGCTCTCCCTCGTCCATTTTTTTATTTTGTATGTGACGGTTTTTCTTGCGGTGTTGCTCATTGCATGGTTGTTTTTCCTACGGACTCGCCGCCGTTCGCAATTGGACGGTCGGCGAATTTTCATTTGTGAGTCTTGTCAGAACGCCTTCACCGAACGGGTCCCGTACCAACGGCCCCGTTGTCCGAGGTGCGGGGCGCTCTACGAAGGCAAGGCCGTGAAGGAGTCGAACTGATATGGGAATGTGGATCGGACGCAATCGCAAGGCGCGGGTGACCTATGGCTTCGATGAAATCGCCCTGGTGCCCGGTGAAATCACCATCAACCCGAACGAGGTCAACACGTCGTTCGAAATCCCGTGCCCCGGCGGACGGGAACCGCTCAAGCTCAAGATACCCATCATCGCCAGCGCCATGGACGGCGTCACCAACGTCCGCTTCTGCATCGAAATGGCCCGGCTCGGCGGCCTCGGCGTCGTCAATCTCGAAGGCGTCCAGACCCGCTACGACGATCCCGAGGACGCGCTCGCGCAGATCGTCAAGGCCGACAAGGGCACCGTCACCGAGCAAATCCAGAAGCTCTACACCCAGCCGATCAAGGAAGAGCTCATCGCCAAGCGCGTGCAGGAATTGCGCAAGGGCGGCGGCATCGTCGCCGTCTCGTCCATTCCGCAAAAGGCCGAGCGCTACGCCGCCATCGCGCAGGAAGCGGGCGCCGATCTTTTCGTCGTGCAATCGACCGTCTCCACCGTCCGCCACATCTCCAGCGAATACAAGTCGCTCGACCTCGCCGCCTTCACCAAGGCGAGCAAAATCCCGATCATCATCGGCAACGCGGTCACCTACAACGTCGTCCTCGAACTGATGGAGAACGGCGTTTCCGGCGTCCTCATCGGCGTCGGCCCCGGCGCGGCCTGCACCTCGCGCGGCGTGCTCGGACTTGGCGTGCCGCAGGTCACGGCCACCGTCGACAGCGCGGCGGCCCGCGATGCTTATTTCAAGAAAACCGGGCGCTACGTCCCGATCATCACCGACGGCGGCATGTCCAAGGGCGGCGACGTTTGCAAGGCGCTGGCCTGCGGCTCCGATGCCGTCATGGTCGGCTCCGCCTTCGCCCGCGCCGAGGAATCGCCGGGCCGCGGCCATCACTGGGGCATGGCCACGCCGCACGCCAATCTCCCGCGCGGCACGCGCATCCATGTCGGCGTCACCGGCACGCTCAAGCAGATTCTCTTCGGCCCGGCCACGGTCGACGACGGCTCGCAAAACCTCGTCGGCGCCATCATGACCTGCATGGGCAACGTCGGCGCCTCGACCATCCGGGAATTCCAGGAAACCGAAATCATCATCGCCCCCTCCATCAAGTCCGAGGGCAAGCTCTTCCAGACCGTCCAGGGCGTCGGCATGGGCACGCGGTAATTCCGTTGTAGCGGCGGTCTATGACCGTCGCTGAAATTTTGACGGAATTAACGGAATTTTCCCCTCGTTCCCAGACAGAGTCTGGGAACGAGGAGACGACCTCCGGGCGACGGGTCGCGTCAGCGACTCTATAAAAATTCCGTCATCCTGAGCAAGCCGAGCTTGTCTCGGCGCTGTCGAAGGACCTCTAACTATTTTCCTATGTTTGTTGCCACCGCAAAGAGTCGATGACACCCAAAACTGATAAAATGAATACCATAAAAGCCAAGGTGTACATTCCAAGTTTTGCCAAGTGGGGACGACTTCGCACACAACTGGCTGAGGCGAGGCAAAGTCCGAAAGGATAAGGTAAAAATAGAAGGGAAACACCCGCGAAAAAGTCGAACCGGAATACAAGCACAAGCACCCAGCAGGATACTAAAAGAAAAGTTCCTCCCCAACAAAGCCAGAACCAAATCCATCTGCGATCTTTCATGGTCAGCATCTCAACCGGTAATTCCGAAGGAGGCGTAAACGATCAGGAATATAATCATCCAAACTGCAAAAGTAAGAATACCAAATCGAGCTAGATTCGGCTGTAAATCAACCAGCTGAGCGCAGCCTATGCACCAGCCCATAAGTGAAATGACAAAGATGATTATGCCAGTCCAAGTCAATCCACTCGAATGACTGCTGGATGACGCTATGAGAAATGTGTAAGCTATGCTTCCCGCCAAGCACGCCCAAAACAGCACACGGATCTGTCTTAGTCTACTTTTTGGAAAGCGTATTCTGCGCTTCGTGAAATTTTCCATAGGCTTCGCGCATTCGTTCCAGATTCTAGTTACCACTTCTACCTAAACCCCCACCCCCTCCGCCTTCAACTGCTTCAATCTCAACTGCCCGCACGCCGCATCAATATCATGCCCCTTTTCTCGGCGCACGGTCGCGGTCACTTTCGCGGCGTGGAGAATCGCCGCAAACCGGTCGATGACAAAATCCGTCGGCCGTCGCCACTCCAGACCCTCCACCGTGTTGTAGGGAATCAGATTCACCTTCGCGTGCAGCCGCCGTGCGTGCTTGGCCAAGTGCGCGGCCTGCTCGGTCGAGTCGTTCACGCCCTCGATCAGGATATATTCGAGCGTCATCATCTTCCGCTTTTTCTCCTGGTAATCGGCGCAGGCGTCGAGCAGTTCCGCCAGCGGATATTTCCGGTTCACCGGCATGATCTGCTGCCGCACCTCGTCGGTCGCGCCGTGCAGCGAAAGCGCCAGCCGGATTTGCAGCGGCTGTTCGGCCAGTTCGCGGATTTGCGGCGCGAGTCCGCTCGTCGAGACCGTGATGTGCCGCGCGCCGATGCCCACCCCCCACGCCGCGTTGATGATCGCGAGCGCCTGCATCAGGTTTTTATAATTCGCCAGCGGCTCGCCCATCCCCATGAAAACGAGATTGTTGATCTTCGTTTTCGTGGCGCGCTCGGTCTCCAAAATTTGCGCGACGATTTCCCCGGCGGTGAGGTTCCGCTTCCAGCCCTCCAGCCCGCTCGCGCAAAATTTGCAGCCGTAGGCGCAGCCGACCTGCGTGGAAAGACAGAGCGTGAAGCGGTCCGAACGCTCGCCGAAAAGATCGGGCGACGCGGGGATGAGGACGCTCTCCACGTAGTCGCCGGAACGCAATTCCCAGAGCAGTTTCCGCGTCGTGTCGTGCGAGCCCTGGAGCTTCACCAGCTTGAGCGCGGTGAAGTCATACGCCGCCTCAAGTTGCGCGCGCAGCGACGCAGGCAGGTTGGTCATCTCCGCAATCGAGTTCGCGCGCTTCGCATAAATCCATTCGGCGATCTGCTTGCGCCGGTAATCGGGCTGGAGGACGAGACCCCATTCCTCGGGCGATTGGTCGAGCAGAAGCGGGCGCAGCGATTTCACAGCGGGGATAGCATAACCAAATTTCCAAATTCACCAAATGACCAAATTTAGCCGGGAGGGAGGAAGACAAGCCTGGCGTCGTCCCTCCAGAGTTCCTTGCATGTCCGTCAACCCCTCCTAGAATAAGGGGATGGACACGCCCGTTCGTCTTCGCCTCTATCAGTACGAATACAGCCCCTTTTGCATTCCCATCGATCTCGCCCTGCGCCATTCCGGCCTTGCCTATGATCTCGTCAATCTCCACGTCGGCGATCCGACCCCGATCATCCAGTTGACCAAGGGCGATTATTATCAGGCGCCGGTGCTCGAGGACCTTTTCAGCCACGAGGTCATCTACGACAAAAGCCCGTCCGGCGACGACGTGCCGCGTTACATCGACAATCTCGCGCCGCTGATGCGCCTCTTCCCCACCGAGGTCGACGGCCTGCACCGGATTCTCCTCCACTACATCGAGAACGAATGCGAGTCGCACGGCTTCAAGGTCTGCGATGCCTATTGGGAAAAATGGATCAAGAGCGACCTCGAGCGCGGTCTCCATCGCCGCCACAAGGAACGCAAATTCGGCGTCGGCTGTCTCGACGCCTGGCTCCGCGACATCAACAAACACATCGCCGCGTTTCATCATTCCATTCAGCCGTTTGAGAATGTTCTGGCCGACAAGCCATTCCTCACCGGCGCGAAACCGGTCTATGCCGACTACGCGCTCTGCGGCGTGATCGGAAATTTCCTCTTTCCGGGTGTCACCGCGCTGCCGGAGAACTGCCTGATGCTCGAGGCCTGGTACACCAAGATGCGCGCGGGCAACATCCGCAGCATGCTCGACGAGATTCAGCTCGCCTCCGCCGAGCAGTTCAGCGAACGCGCCGACCAGTACGGCAAGTCGCACATCCTCGCCGATGTCGCCGATGTCGAAAAAGCGGTGGCCGATCTGAAGTTGCGCCCCAACACCCTCGCGCTCGATATCGCCACCGGCAACGGCCACACCGCCATTTGTCTCGCCGGAAAAGGCTTTCAGGTCACCGCCTGCGACATTTCCACCGCCATGCTCGACCATGTCAACAAGCTCGCCGCCGAGAAGGGCGTGAAGATCGATTTCCGCGAGCATCCCGCGGAGAAGCTCCCCTACCCCGACCACACCTTCGGCCTCGTGACCTGCCGCGTCGCGGCGCATCATTTCAGTTCGCCCGAAATGTTCATCCGCGAATCGGCGCGCGTGATGAAAACCTACGGCTATCTCGTCCTCATCGACGGCACCGTCCCCGACGATCATGTCGAGGCCCACGAATGGATGGACACGCTCGAACGCCTGCGCGATCCCAGCCACGCCCGTTTCGTCACGCCCAACGTCTGGCGCAGATGGTGTGTCGAGGCCGGATTGACCGTCACCAAGCTGCAGGTCGAATCGTTCAAGCAGCCCGACATCAACTGGTATTTCAACGTCGCCAACACCCCGCCCGAGAACCGCAAAAAAGTCCTCGAAATGATCGCCAAGGCCCCCGCCTCCGTCCGCGAGCTTTTCAAAATCGGCCAGGAAGACGGCAAAATCATCTGGTACTGGCGCCGAATCACCCTCGTCGCCGGCAAGATTTAATAACTCCATGGTGGCCCGGACAACTCGTTGTCCGGGTGGCCGAAGGCCACAGGAGGTCACCGGAATCTGAACGGATTGTACCTACCGCGCCCCCGTCACCGGCTTGATCGCGCCCGAAGCCGAAGTCACCAGCGACGGATCCTCGTCCGCCTCCTCGTACTGATAACTCCCGCCCTGCTGATCGGCCAGGTCCTGCAGCAAATGATCGGCCCCGGTATTCGGCCGCGGAGAAATCCCAATCACCGTCAGCGCCGGCCCGTGCCCCACCGGCCCCAGGATTTCCCGCAACTGGGTCATCAGCTTGATCTCGGAAATATTCAAATCGCCGTCGCTCACCAGCACCAGGCTGCCCGTGTGCAGCCGCCCCGCGGACGCCAGCCCCGCCGGCAAATTCGTGCCGCCGCCGCAATCGACATCGCGCCGGATGAAGCGCACCGCCGCCGCGCGCGTCGCGTCATTGGCCGCCACCAGCGGGCCGCTCGTGCAGGCGTTTTCGGCGTAAAGCGTCACCGCGAATGGCGTGCCGTCCTTCAGCGCGAGAATGCGTTCGCTCATCGTTTCCCGCGCGTAAGCCAGCCGCGTCGACCCGGCGTAGGCTTCGTACATGCTGCCCGAAACATCCAGGATAAACACCACGCCCTTCGCTCCATTCAAATGCGGCGCGGGGTTGGGCGACAGGACCTCCTCGGGCGGAAGCGCCCGCACATGGGCGTTCGGATTCGCTTCCAGCGCCAACGACGCGGGCTGGATCGCCACCGGCAGCGCCTTTTCCATCATGGGCGGCGCAGGCAGCGGGAGCGCGATCGGCTGGCTCGTCACCACGTCACGCACCGGCGCAAGCCTCGACGGAACCGGCGGCTGGGCGTCGGGCATTGCCTCGGAACGAAGCAGCACCACCGGCGGCGCGGTCGCCTCGGACGAAGCCATCGCCGGAGCCGCCGCGCGGTGAAAATAGGCCAGCACGATCCCGCCCGCCACGACCACATGCAGGGCGAACGAGGCGATGAGCATCAGGGGAAGGCTTGCGCGCACGAGCCGAGGCTAGTTAATTTTTATCGAAAGTCAGGTAAAAACAATAAATCCGCCCTACCGAGAACTTCGCTTTGACTTTCCGTTGCCATGCGTGATTCTTATCCAAATATGGACTGGATCGCGTCGAACGGTTTCAATCAGGGCGATCTCCTCTTTTATTTACTCGTGGCGGCGGTGGCCGCGTTTACTGCGCTGGCGGTCTGCGCGATTTGCTTCCGCTGGTTTCGGCGCGAGCAGCGCCGCTGGCAGAAAAAATTTTTCAAGACCATCAATGAATCCGGGCGCAATCCCGACGACCTCATCCTCACCGGCCGCGACGCCATGGTCTACGGCGAACTCGTCGCGCAGTTCAAGGTCAACGACGGCAAGCAGGTCGTCTCGGTTCTCGAATCGGAGGGCAAGCGCTTCATCCATGTCGTCGGCGAACTCACGCCCATCGAACGGACGAAAATGGTCCGCTATCTCAAGTCCGAAGGATTCATGTCCTGACTCCGGCTTGCTTTTCTGTAACCCGCACGCCCCTTGCCAACCGCAGGCCCTCAGCGCATATTGGGGCGCACTTAAAGGATTAATATTATGTTTGGCGACCCCATGTATTGGACGATGCTCGGCCTCACGGCCCTCCTTTCGTTCGCAGCCTCGGCTTATCTCAAAAGCGTCTTCGCCCGCACTTCCAAGATTCCCATTGCGTCGCGAATGACCGGCGCGCAAGCAGCGGCGCGCATCCTGCAATCGGCCGGAATCGGCGATGTCGAAATCGTCGAAGGCCAGGGCTTTCTCGGCGACCATTACGATCCCATGAACAAGAAACTCGTCCTCTCGCCGGCAAACTACGAAGGCTCTTCCGCCGCCAACGTCGGCGTGGCGGCCCACGAATGCGGCCATGCCCTGCAGCATCAGCAACACTACGCCCCGCTCTTTATTCGCATGAGCACCGTCTATGCGACCAACATTGCCAGTAATGCCGTCTTCTATGTCATCATGGCCTCCCTCATGTTCGGCCTCATCGGCCCCCATTTGTGCTTGTGGATTGCCGCCGTCTGCTTCGGCACGATGATCTTTTTCCAGATCATTACCCTGCCCGTTGAATT
>Ga0181537_10000416_pt1 | contig 40142 bp, 32 predicted proteins | sample PEATcosm2014_Bin_39_FD_119765 | JGI IMG/M metagenome (GOLD analysis project Ga0181537, IMG submission 119765) | Peatland microbial communities from MTU Mesocosm Facility, Houghton, MI, USA - PEATcosm2014_Bin23_10_metaG | ecosystem: Environmental > Terrestrial > Soil > Wetlands > Peat | place... | reverse complement strand
CTTCGTCGGCCGTGCGTCGTTCGCCGCGATCACCGGGGCGCCGGTGCTGACCGACGAGTTCGAGCAGGACCCCGCCCGCGGCTCCTATCCCGGCGAGCCGTTGCCGGAGCGCACGCCGATCAGCCACCTGGCGCTGGTGGAGCGCGCCGATGTCTTTCTGATCGCCCCCGCGAGCGCCAATACGCTCGCCAAGCTCGCGTCGGGCGCGGCCGACAACCTCGTCACCGCCGCTGCGCTCGCGGCCGCCTGCCCGGTCGCGGTCGCGCCGGCGATGAACAACGTCATGTACCTGAACGCTGCGACTCAGGCCAACCTGCGCCTACTCGAGCAACGCGGGCTGACGGTGATCCCGCCAGGTGAAGGTGAGCTCGCCTCTCACGGGGAGCGCGGGATCGGGCGACTGGCGGAGCCGGGGCAGCTGTTGGCGGCATGTGAGGCGCTGGTGCGCGACCAGGACCGACGTGAGTCCCGACCCCCTGCGGCCGGGAGCTCCGCATCGGATCAGGGCCATCGCGCGCCGAAAGATGCCAGGACGGTCGATGCCGTTGCGCTGCGGGCGGGGAGCCTTCAGGGCGTACACGTGCTCGTCACCGCGGGCGGAACCCAGGAACCGATTGACAGCGTGCGGTATATCGGGAACCGCTCATCGGGCCGCATGGGCTACGCGCTCGCCGAGGTCGCCGCCGGTCTGGGAGCTAGCGTCACCGTCGTGGCCGCGAACGTCAAGCTCGATGCGCCGGCCGGCGCGGAGGTCATCGCGGTCCGGACGGCCGCCCAGCTCGCCTGCGCCTGTCGTGAGCGGTTCGGCGACACCGACGTGTTGTTGATGGCGGCGGCCGTCGCTGACTTCCGTCCGGTGGCACCGGCCGCCCACAAGCTCAAGAAGACAGGCCCGGACGCGCCGCTGGCGATCGAGCTCGAGCCGACTGAGGACGTGCTCTGTGCGCTTGCTGCCGAGCGACATGAGGGCCAGGTGTTGGTCGGTTTCGCCGCCGAGCATGGGGCGGGGGCGCTTGACTACGGGCGCGAGAAGCTGGCGCGCAAGGGCCTCGATGTGATCGTCGTGAACGACATCTCGCGGCCGGAGATCGGCTTTGACTCCGCTGAGAATGAGGTCGTGATCCTCGGACGCGATGGCAGCCAGCAGTCGATCGCGCAGAGTTCAAAGAACCATGTGGCCCGGGCGATCCTCGAGCACGTGGTGAGCCTGATCAAAGGACCATTGACTACTCAACCATCGGTCGGTAAACTGAACTGACCATGGAGGACATTTACGAGCTCTACAGCCGTGGATGCGCGCTTCTGGCAGACGGGCACCATTATCAGGCCGCCGTTCCGCTGAGCCGTGCTCGCGACCTCTCCCCGCAGAGCGCCTCGATCCGAGAGGCGCTCGGACGCGCGCTCTTCCATACGCAGCGCTTCCAGGAGGCCGCCGCCGAGTTCCAGGCGGTGGTCGATCAGGCGCCGACGAATGACTACGCGCTCTTCTGCCTGGGGCGGTCACTGCAGCTGCTGGGGCGGCACGCGGAGGCCCGAGTGCCGCTCGCGGTGGCGGCCTCGCTCTGCCCGAAGCGCACCGACTACGCGCTTTACCGCGACCGCGCCGCGGCTGCGGTCAGGCCAGCGCAAGATCAGTAGTGCACGGTTCGCGGAACTCCGTTGAGGAGTTCCGCGAACCGTGCCGAAGCACGGACACGCCCAGAGGTCAGCCCGGCGAGCTATTAGACTCGCTGGAAATCTCCGGCGGCATCGTGCCGCCGGCGGCCACGAGCTTCGCGAAAGGAGGCGAGCGCTATGCGTGCAGTTGACGCACTGATGGAATGTCTTAAAGCTGAGGGTGTCGATGTCGTATTCGGGTACCCGGGTGGCGCCAACCTCCCAACGTACGACGCCTTCCACGACGCTGGGATCCGCCACATTCTCGTCCGCCACGAGGCCGGCGGCGGTCACGCGGCGGAGGGCTACGCGAAGGCGACCGGCAAGGTCGGCGTTGCGCTCGGCACCAGTGGCCCCGGCGCGACCAACCTTGTGACGCCGATCTGTGACGCGATGATGGATTCGGTCCCGGTGGTCTTCATCACCGGCCAGGTCCGCACCGATCTGCTGGGCACCGACGGCTTCCAGGAGGCCGACACGATCGGGATCACGATGCCGATCGTCAAGCACAGCATGATGATCCAGCACCCGCTGGAGCTGCCGCGTGCGATCCATGAGGCCTTCCACATCGCCCGCACCGGCCGACCGGGCCCGGTGGTGGTGGACATCCCGACCGATCTGAGCCGTGCGGACATTCCGTATGAGCCGATCACGGACGTCCATCTGCCCGGCTACCAGCCGACCACGGAGGGCAACCAGAAGCAGATCCGCCTGGCGGCCAAGGCCTTGGCCAACTCCAGACGCCCGGTGCTCTATGTCGGTGGCGGCGCGGTTGCCGCATCTGAGGAGCTGGTTGAGCTGGCCGTTTCAGACCGCCTGCCGGTCACCTGCACGGTGATGGGCTTGGGGACCTTCCCCGCATCGCACCCGCAGTGGCTCGGCATGCTCGGTATGCACGGAACGCGCACGGCGAACTACGCGATGGACGAAGCTGATCTGATCGTCGCGGTCGGCGCCCGTTTTGATGATCGCGTGACCGCGAAGCTGTCGGAGTTCGCGCCGCGGGCTAAGTTCGTGCACATCGACATAGATCCCGCCGAGATCTCAAAGAACGTGCCGGCGCACATCCCGATCGTCGGCGATACCAGGAACATCCTGCCGCGCCTGACCGCGGAGTACCGGGCGCTGGGTCCAGACCCGCAGCGCCTCGAGGAGTGGTGGCACCGGATCTCCGGTTGGCAGGAGCGCTACCCGCTGGCCTATGAGGACTCGGTCGACAGCGAGATCAAACCCCAGTTCATGGTGCAGGCTCTCTACGAGGCGACCGAGGGCGACGCGATCATCGTCAGTGACGTCGGTCAGCACCAGATGTGGGCGGCTCAGCACTACCACTTCGACAAGCCGCGCCACTGGATCAACTCCGGTGGGCTGGGGACGATGGGCTTCGGCCTGCCGGCCGCGATGGGTGCCAAGGTCGGTCGCCCGGATAAGCAGGTGGTGGCGCTCGTCGGCGACGGTTCGGTGCAGATGAACATCCAGGAGCTGGCGACGCTCGCGCAGGACAAGATCAGCGTGAAGGTGTTCATCATGAACAACGGTTACCTCGGCATGGTCCGCCAGTGGCAGGAGCTCTTCTGGGACCGCCGTTACAGCCACGTCGACATGGGGGACTACCCCGACTTTGTGAAGCTGGCGGAGGCGTACGGCTCCACAGGCCTGCGCTTCACGGACAAGAGCACCCTCGTGCAGGACATGAAGCAGGCGCTCGCCACCGAGGGCCCAGTCGTGGTTGACGTCCGTGTCACCGCCGAGGAGAACGTGTACCCGATGATCGCTCCCGGCCAGGCCGCGCGGGACATGGTGGGCTGAGCCATGGGTGAACCTGGAACCAAGGAGATCCTCTCGCTTGCGGAGCTTGAGGCCGCGGGAAATTTCCGCTCCGGGCGCAAGCACATCGTCTCGATCCTCGTCGAGAACAAGCCCGGTGTCCTGACCCGCGTAACCGGTCTGTTCGCGCGTCGCGGCTTCAACATCAACACGCTCGCCGTCGGTCCCACCGACGATGATTCCGTCTCGCGCATCACAATCACGCTCGATGGCGCCGTGCATTCGATCGATCAGGTGACCAAGCAGCTGCACAAGCTGATCAATGTGCTCAAGATCCGGGATCTGGAGCCGGAGGAGACGCTGGCCCGCGAGCTGGCCCTCTTCAAGGTCTCAGCGGACGGCGCTGGGCGCGCGGAGGTGATGCAGATCTGTGAGATCTTCCGTGCCCACGTGGTTGACGTAACCAAGCGCGCCGTCGTCGCAGAGGTGACGGGCACCCAGGAGAAGGTCGACGCCTTTGAGCGGCTGATCAGGCCGTTCGGCCTGATCGAGATGGCGCGAACCGGCGAGATCGCGATCGGTCGCGGTCGCAACGAGACCTGAGCTCCGAACAAGCTCCTGGGCACCACACTCGCATCCCCCTGGCTTTCTGCTGCCGCGCATGCGCGCTTGCATGCGCGGCTGAACGGCGCGGCCCGGCAAGCCAGGGGCGATCTGCCAACGCTCGTCAGCGTCAGCGAGCGCCTGAGCGGAGCGCATGATCCGTCGGCGATCGTCCTCTGCTCAAGACGTGACGACGAACCCTGGTTCTGCTTCGAGCAGCCCGACCGCGACGGCATCGCGCTGGCTGCGCTCGGCTGCGCCCACGAGCTCAGTGCGCTGGGTGAAGGGCGCTTTGGTGAACTCGATTCGCTCTGGCGTGAACTCGGCTCGAGGGCTCGCGACGACGGCTACGAGGGCCCGGCTGGTGCCGGGTTAGTGGCGGTCGGTGGCTTTGCCTTCGCGCACGAAGGTTCGCGCAGCCCCGCTTGGAGCGGCTTCTCCGCCGCCTCGCTGATGGTTCCGGAGGTTTCGTTCGCACGTTCGGGTGATGAGACCTGGATCACGGTCAACGTCGCGGCCGCGAGCGGCGACGAGGCTGAAACGGCGCATAAGCGCATCGACGAGCTTCTGGACGGGCTGCTTGAGCTGCCGCTGCCGCTGCTCGACCCGGCGCCGACCGGAACCTTTCAGGTCCACAGCGCGATGCCGCCTTCGCACTATGAGGAGGCGGTCGCGCGCGCGGTTGAGCGCATCAACTCGGGCGAGCTTGAGAAGGTCGTGCTGGCACGAGAGGTCGACGTGAGGGCGCCCACCGATCACGATCCGGCGGCGGTCTTTGACGTCCTGCGCGGCGGCTTCCCGTCCTCATACGTGTACGCCGTGGGCCGCGGTGGCGCGACCTTCATCGGCGCCACCCCGGAGCTGCTCGTGCGCCGTCAGGGGCAACGGGCGAGCACCGTCGCGCTCGCGGGCTCGATCCGCCGCAGCGCCGACCCCGCGGTTGACGACCACCTCGGCGAAACGCTGCTTCACAGCACCAAGAACCGCCATGAGAACGCGATCGTCGCCCAGCGCATCGCCAAGGCACTAAGCCCATATGCGCTGTGGGTTACGGCCGCGAGCGAACCGGTTGTGATCCGCGTCGCCAACATCCAGCACCTCGCCTCCCCGATCCGCGCCCAGCTGAGGTCCCCGGTCGGTGCGATCGAGCTGGCCGGGGCGCTGCATCCGACCCCGGCGGTCGGCGGTGAGCCGGATGGGACCGCTCAGCGTTTGATACCGGCGCTCGAGGGCATGGACCGCGGCTGGTACGCCGGCGCGGTGGGGTGGACCGACGCCAGCGGCGACGGTGAGTTCTGCGTGGCGCTGCGTTGCGCGCTGCTGCGCGGGCGGCTGGCGTCCTGCTTCGCCGGCGCCGGCATCGTCGCCGACTCGGACCCGGCGCAGGAACTGGCCGAAACCGAGACGAAGCTGCAGGCGCTGCTGCCGATCGTCTCTGGTTGAGCGGCGGCCCGAGCCGGCTGCGTCGCGGGCTAGGAGTCGAGCTCGCGCAGAGCGGCGAGAGCCGCCGACTCGACAGCTGCGTGCAGGGCACGGTTGGCAAGGCGCTCGGTCGTGACCTCGATGATCGTGGTTTGCTTACCGCGCAGAGAGCGCATCAGCGCGCCGGCGAACGAGTCGATGTCATCAACTGGCTCATGCGCGCAGCCAAAGAGCCGCGCTGCGATGCTGAAGTCGAGCCCGGTCGGCGTCGCAACGTGCTGTTCAAACACGTCCGTTTCACGTGAAACGGCCAGAAAGTTGAAGATCCCGCCGCCGTCGTTGTTGAGGAGCACGATCGTGAGCTTGAGACCGGTCCGCCGCGCGGCCAGCAGTCCGCCAAGGTCGTGGGCAAGCGTGACGTCGCCGGTCAGCAGTACCACTGGGCCATCGGACACGGACGCCACTCCGAAGGCCGAGGAGACGGTGCCGTCGATGCCGTTGGCGCCACGGTTGGCCAGCACTCGCGGCGGCTCGTTCAGCGCCGGGAAGAACTCCTCCACGTCACGGATCGGCATAGAAGCTCCGACGAAGAGTGTCGCGCTGGGCGGCAGGAACTGGCCAAGCGCCGTTGCCACCACCGGCTCTGAAAGCCCGGCGCCGCGCAGCGGCTCGGCGATCGCGTGCGCCACGGTGCTGTCGGCGCGCAACCACTTATCGAGCCAGCCGCTGCTGTCGGGGTGCAGGTAGGCGCTCAGTTCGGCGATGCTCGCCGCCAGCGGACGGATCAGCCGTGTACCGTCGCGTGAGACCGGGTCAGATACGCGTTCGTCAGCGGCGAAGTGGATGTGTTTGGCGTCGTCCAGGCCAGCCAGCCAGCTGCGCAGCGGCTTCGATGTGGGAAGCTCGCCGATCCTGTAGACAACGTCCGGCGCCAGCGCTGCCGCCGTTTCGGGATCACGCAGGATCAGGTCCCAATGGGCGATCGCAGCGCCGCCGCTGCGCGCGCCGGAGAGCGGGTCGGCCAGCAACGGCACGCCCGCGGCGGCGGCCGCTTCGGCCAGCCCGCGCCCAGCGTCCCGATCGGCGCCGAGCTCCCCGGCGACGACGATCGCGCGGGAAGGGTTGGGATCGCGGTGCGCGGTGCGGGCGACGTTCACAGCGGGCCACTGCTGCCTCAGCCAGGGCTCACCGGAGTCGCGCCCGCCACCGCCGGGCTCATCCGCGCCAAGGGGCTGCTCGAGCAGCAGCGGCTCGCGCAGCGCGATGTTCAGGTGCACGGGGCCGGGGCGACCGCCCAGGGCCGTCCAGTAGGCGCGGCAGGCGAGCGACCTGATCCAGCGCATCCGTTCCGCCGTCGCCTCCTGCACGCCAAGCTCGAAGAACCACTTGACGGCGTCCCCATAGAGCTTCAGCTGGTCGATCGTCTGTCCCGCGCCGATCTCCCGCAGCTCAGGGGGGCGGTCGGCGGTCAGCAGGATCAGGGGAATGCCTGCATGGTGCGCCTCGACGACAGCGGGCATCAGGTTCGCGGCGGCGGTCCCTGAGGTGCACGTGATCGCGACCGGTTTGCCGGAGGCCTTGGCAGCACCGAGGGCGAAGAAGCCGGCGCAGCGCTCATCCACATGTGACCAGGTCTGGAGCCGCTGCTCCCGGGCCAGCATCAACACGATCGGCGTGTTGCGTGAGCCCGGGGAGGTGCAGGCGTGCTCCATGCCGCAACGAGCTAACTCGTCTACCAGGGCGCGGAGCAACAGGTGGCTGTCGGTGGCAGTCATGATTCGGGGATGAGCAAGACACCCGCCGTCGTGCTGCTGCACGGCTTCACCAACAGCGGCGCCAGTTGGCAGCCGGTGATCTCGGGGCTTGGTCAACGGTATCGTGCCTTGGCGCCGGACATACGCGGGCATGGCTTCGCGTCGGGTCGGGTCCCGGTCACGCTGGACGCTGTACTCGACGATCTCACGGCAATCGGCGAGCCGCGCTTCACCCTCGTTGGATACTCCCAAGGGGGGCGGATCGCGTTGCACGCCGCGCTGGCGATGCCAACCCGGGTCGAGCGTCTGGTGTTGATCGGGGCCAGCCCCGGTCTCGAGGATCAGGCCGAGCGCGCGGAGCGTCGTGCGGCCGACGAGCGCCTGGCCGCGAGCATCGAGACGCTCACCATCGAGCAGTTTGCTACGACGTGGGCACAGACTCCGGTGCTGGCGGGCGCCAGCGCTGAAGTTGCGCAAGCGGCCCATGCCGACCGCCTGCGCAGCACTCCGCAGGGACTCGCCGCGGCCCTCAGGGGACTTGGAACTGGTGCTCTGGAACCACTCTGGTCAGAGCTGCGCGAGCTGAGAATGCCGACCTCGATCATCGTCGGCGAACGCGACGAGAAGTTCAAGGCGATCGGCCGGGAGATGGCCCGACGGATCCCAAGCGCCGATAGGTTCCTGGTCGTACCCGGCGCCGGACACGCGGTTCACCTCGAGCGACCGGATGTGGTCGTCGCCGAGTTGGTGCGCCGCACCGCGGACTCCTGACGGACTCTGGTGCCCGACGCTAGAGCGAGTCGTACCAGCCGGCCAGCCGGTCGCCGAGCCCTGAACCTGGCGGCGGCGCCAGCCGGCCGCCGCTGATCGGTAGAACCTCCGGCGCCACGAAGCGGTCGAGCGTCGCCAGACCGCAGGGACGCACGGGCTCGACCACCGCGGCCACGTGCAGCGCCGCCGCGATGCCGAGCGGGCCGTCGAGCGTCGACGCAAGGTAGACGTCGTAACCGGCATTCCGCGCCGCCACCGCGTCGCGCAACACGCCGGTGATGCCACCGCAGCGTGAGATCTTCAGGCAGACCGAGGCGCAGACGCGCGCCTTGAAGAGCGTCGGATCGGCGCCGGTCTCGTCAGCGGCGATCGTCAGATAGGGCAGCGCTCTGGCCACGGCGGCGATCCCGAAGACCCCGTGGACAGGCTCTTCGCAGAGCTCGATGTCATGCTCGACCAATGTGGCCAGGGTCTCAATCGCCTGGTCTAGCAGCCAGGCGCCGTTGGCGTCCAGCCGCAGGCGGACCCCCGGTCCGACGGCGCTTCTGACAGCCCGGACCCGTGCGACGTCGTCCCCCACCCCGACCTTCACCTTGATGCACCCGAGTCCGCGCTCCACGGCCTCGCGTGCGCGCGTGGCGGCAAGCCCCGGATCCTCGGCGCCGATCGCCGCGTTCAGCTCAACGATCGGTGGCGCCTGCGAGCCGAGCAGCTGCCAGATCGGCTGGCCGGCCCGCTGGCCGGCCAGATCCCAGAGGGCCAGGTCGATCGCAGCGAGAGCCTGCGGGAGCGGTGCCCGCGCGGCGCAGTTGGCCAGCAGCTCTGAGTGTGAGAGGCCGGCGCCGGTGGCGCATACCGGCTCATACGCGCGCAGGGCGTCGCTCACCTGCTCAAGCGTGACCCCGTCGTAGTCAGCGAGCGGTGCCGCCTCGCCGTGGCCGACTGCTCCGTCGGCCGACTCAAGCCGCACCAGGACGAGGGGGCGCGGGGGGGGCGCGGTGCGGACGTCGGTCGCGTGCGCGGCCCGCAGTGGGCTGCGCCACCTCACATACCGGACGGACGCTTCGAGCTTCACCGGCTCAGCAGGATCCCAGCGCCGAGCAGCAGGCAGAACGCGAGTTGCAAGCGGCCGGTGGCCGCCAGCGCGCCGTTGAGCGAGGGCCCGTCAGTGCGGGTGCGTACGAGCCTGACGACGGGGAGTGCGAGCGGCAGTGAGAGCCAGGTGAGCAGCAGCCACGGCCGGAGCGGGCCGAACAGCCAGGTGACCAGTGCCAGCGGGTAGCTGACGTAGATCAGCGCGGCATAGAGCTGGCGTGAGCGCTCCCGCCCGAAACGGACGGCCAGGGTTCGCTTGTTGGCGCGGCGGTCGGTGTCGATGTCACGGGTGTTGTTCACCACCAGCAGCGCCGAGGCGATCAGGCCGACCGGCACCGCGAGCGCCAGTGACTCCCAGCTGAAATGGCGCATCTGCACAAAGTACGAGCCGGCGACCGCCGCCACACCGAAGAACAGGAAGACGAAGATCTCACCGAGGCCCTCATAGCCGTACGGTCGCGGGCCGCCGGTGTAGAGGACGCCGGCGGCGATCGAGGCCACCCCGATCAGCAGCAGCTGCCACCCGGCCACCGCGATCAGATAGCCGCCACAGAGCACAGCAAGGGCGAAGGTGACGTAGGTCGCGATCAGCACCTGCTGCGGCGGCACGAGGCCACCGGCGGTCACCCTGACAGGCCCGAGCCGGTCGTCGGTGTCCGCGCCGCGGCGGGCGTCCGAGTAGTCGTTGGATAGGTTCGCGCCGATCTGGATCAGGATCGAGCCGAGCAGCGCCGCGACGAAGCGCAGCGGATGAAATACGTGTAGATAGCCGGCGAGCGCGGTTCCGACCAGCACCGGTGCGACTCCGGCAGGCAGCGTCTTTGGACGCGTCGCCATCAGCCAGATCTGGAGCGAGCTCGGCGGTCCGACCGCAGGAGCTGCCTTTTCGGGAGCCGGGCGCATCAGGCGCGACGGGGGAACTTCGAGAAGTCCGCCGGGCGCTTCTCGAGGTACGCCTGACGGCCTTCAGCCGCCTCCTCGCTCATGTAAAAGAGCAGATTCGCGTCATGCGCCAGTTGCTGGATGCCGGCCAGGCCGTCCTCGTCGGCGTTGAAGCTCGCTTTCAGCAGCCGCAGGCTGAAGGGAGAGAGCTGGAGCATCTCCTTGCACCACTTGACAGTCTCGGCCTCCAGCTCGTCAAGCGGAACGACGGTGTTGACGAGACCCATCTCAAGCGCTTCCTGCGCGCCGTACTGGCGGCAGAGGAACCAGATCTCCTTGGCCTTCTTGGGACCTACCAGACGTGAGAGCACGCTCGCTCCGAAGCCACCGTCGAACGACCCGACCTTCGGCCCTGTCTGGCCGAACTTGGCGTTGTCGGCGGCGATCGTGAGATCGCAGACGATATGCAGCACGTGGCCGCCACCGATCGCATAGCCGGCGACCATCGCAACCACCGGCTTTGGCAGGCGCCGGATCTGGACGTGCAGGTCGGTTACGTGGAAGCGCCCGGCAACGTCATGGTGTCCAGCCTGCGCGGGGTCTGCGCCGGTCACGTAGCCACCCCGGCTGCCACGTACCCGCTGGTCACCGCCGCTGCAGAACGCGAGCGGGCCCTCTCCGGTGAGCACCACGACACCGACCCCCGGATCCTCGCGGGCGCGCTCAAACGCGTCGATCAGCTCGATCACCGTCTCAGGACGGAATGCGTTGCGCACCTCGGGACGGTCGATCGTGATCTTGGCGATCTTGGGGCGGGCGGGATCCCACTCATCGCCGGTCGACAGCTCGTACCTGATGTCCTCATATTCGGCCGCAGCCTGCCAGGTGACACTCACGGCCGGTGAGACTACCGTTTCACGGATGCAAAACTGGCTTGAGCGTGCGGCGCTGGTGCACCCGGAGCGGATAGCGATAGATCACGACTCGGGCGCACAGCTGAGCTACCAGACGCTGTTGCAGCGGGCGCGAGGGTCAGCCGCCGGCCTGCGGGCCGGCGGCATCATGGCCGGCGAGCGTCTTACGCTGCGCGACGACGACCGTCTCGAGTTCGCGGTCGCCCTCCACGGCGCGCTGATCCACGGCGCCGTCTGCGTCCCGATCGACGCGAGGCTGAGCGCCGAGGAGCAGGCACGGCGTGAGCGGGGTGAGCGGCCGCCGTATGAGGGGGTCGCGACTGTGATGTACACGTCGGGGACGACCTCGGCACCCAAGCCGGTCTACCTCACCGCGCGCAACTGGGAGGCGAACGCCGTCGGCAGCGCGCTCGCGCTCGGGCTCGATCTGAACGAGCGCTGGCTCTGCGTGATGCCGCTGGCGCACGTAGGGGGCCTCTCGATCCTGCTGCGCTCCGCGTTCTACGGCACGACGGCGGTGATTCATCAGCGCTATGAGACCGACGCGGTCCTCGCGGAGCTGATGTCCCGTGAGCGCGGGATCACGCTCGTCTCGCTCGTACCGACGATGCTCGCGCGGCTGCTGGACGCCGGGCTCGAGAACCCTCCGACGCTGCGCTGGGGACTGCTCGGCGGCGGCCCCACCCCAACGGGGCTCCTGGCGAGAGCGCAGGACGCGGGGGTGCCGGTGGCGCCGACCTTCGGTATGACGGAAAGCTGCTCCCAGATCGCGACCTTCGGGATCCCGCTGCACGGTCTCGAGCTCGGCTTTGAAGACGGGGAGCTGATCGTGCGGGGGCCGAATATCGCGCGCAGCGCGCTCGATCCCGACGGCTGGCTGCGGACGGGTGACCTTGGCGAGCTCGATGACGCCGGACGTCTGAGGATCGTCGGGCGCAAAGCCGACACGATCGTCTCCGGCGGTGAGAACGTCGCCCCAGCCGAGGTCGAGGCCGTGCTGGTGGAGCATCCCGCGGTGGCTGACGCGGGTGTGTTTGGCCGGGAGGACCCCGAATGGGGTGAGGCGGTCGTCGCCACGGTCGTGTTGCGCGACGGGGCGGGCGCGACGTCGGCGGAGCTGCAGGCATTTGCGGCCGAGCGCCTCGCGCGCTTCAAGGTCCCGAAGCAGATCGGGTTCGCAAGTGAGTTACCGCGCACCGTCTCAGGCAAACTGCTGCGCAGAGAGCTGTGATGAAGACCTTCGAGGGAGACGACGAGCGCGACATCCTGCTGGACGCCTGGCAGGAGGCATCACAGGGTTGGGGGCGCCAAGCCGACAGCGTGCGAGACGGCGCGATGCCGGTCAGCGCGTGGATGCTCGATCACGCCGCGCTGGCGCCCGGTCAGACCGTGCTCGAGCTGGCAGCGGGACCAGGGGATACGGGTTTCATGGCAGCGGAGCGGATCACGCCAGGTGGCACTCTGATCTGCAGTGACGCGGTTGCCGGCATGCTCGACGTGGCCCGTGAGCGTGCTGAGGAGCTCAATCTTGAGAACGTCGAGTTCAAGCAGCTGCAGCTGGAGTGGATCGATCAGCCAACGGCGAGCGTTGATGTCATTCTGGTCAAGTGGGCGGTGATGCTGCTGCTCGACCCGTCAGCGGCGCTGCGTGAGTGCCGCCGCGTGCTCAAGCCGGGCGGCAGGCTCGTGATCGCCGTCTGGGACTCAGCTGAGCGCAACCCATGGGCGACGATTCCGCAACGCGCGCTGATCGAACTCGGCCACATTGAACCGCCGCCTCCGGGGGGAGCGGGCATGTTCGCGCTCTCCGATCCGGCGCGGTTGCGTGAGCTGCTGGACGGCGCGGGCCTCTTTGACATTGAGATAGAGCCGGTTGAGATGCCCCGTAGCTACTCATCGGTGACCGCCTGGGTCGGCGAGACGATCGATCTCTCTCGCGTCTTCAAGTCGGTCTGGTCGCCACTGGGCGACGAGCAGCGCCGTGAGCTTCGTGCGCGGATCGCGGAGCTGGCCGCGAGCTACACCGACGCCAGCGGCGCGCTGGCGCTGCCCGCGGTCTCACTTGGGGTGTTGGCAGGCGCCTAGTGCACCATTGCGGAACGGCGCAGCAGCGTTCGGCGCGTTTCGCTGTCCGCGCTCCGCGAGCACGAGTACCGCACAGGTTGCGTTACTCCTTCACACGCACCGCCGCGTGCACGTTGGGTGGGATTTTGCAGATGTTTGATATGTGCGTCCGGCGAGCAAGACTGGGTCCATGCCGAATCTCCGCAGACGTGTCGTCGTTCCGTTCGCGATCGGTGCACTATCGATGGCTCTGCCCGCGGCAGCCGCCGCTGACGTACCGCATGTCGTTCTGCCCGGTGAGACGCTCACATCCGTGGCGGCGGCCGACGGACTGAGCATCACGGCCGTGGCAGAGGCCAACGACCTTTCAACCACCTCTGAGCTGATCGTCGGCCAGGTCCTCGAGATTCCGGCCCAGACGCGGGACACCACGGCGAAGCCGGCCGCACAACGGGCTGGCGCCGGCAACGTCCAGCGCCATGCAGACGTGATCACCCCTGTCACGAAAACCGTAAGCACCAACACCACCGGACCACTCCCCACCGCGGAGCGCGTATCCGCGCAGGAGATAGCCCAGATCGCCGACGCCGACGGCGTGCCGGCGGGATTGGCGGAGGGCATCGCCTGGCAGGAGAGCGGCTGGAGCAACGACGTCGTCTCACCGATCGGCGCGGTCGGCGTCATGCAGATCGTCCCCAGCACCTGGACCTGGATAGATCGGTATCTGACTCCCTCAGACCCCTTGGGCACGGCGTCCGCGGCGCAGAACGTACGTGCAGGGGTGCTGCTGATGCACGACCTGCTAGCCGTCACGGGGGACGATGAGCAGCTGGCCGTTGCTGCCTACTACCAGGGCCTGACATCGGTTCGCAGGTACGGCATGTACGCCGACACGCAGCGGTACGTCGCCGACGTTCTGGCGCTCGCCGCCCGGTTCGGCGGCTAGCCGTTCAGGGCGGGCCCGGGTCGCCGAAGGCAACTCGCTAGCCTGCGCTGCATGTTCTACGACGACGATGCAGATCTCACACTCCTTGACGGCAAGACCGTCGCGATCATCGGCTACGGCTCTCAGGGCCACGCCCACGCACTCAACCTCAAGGACTCGGGCGTAAACGTCGTCGTAGGCCTCAGGCCCCGCTCGGCGAGCATCGCCAAGGCGCAGGCCAACGGCCTGCGCGTGGTGGACCCGGCCACGGCTGCCGCAGAGGGTGACCTCGTGATGATCCTTGCGCCCGATGAACTCCACGCGAGGGTCTGGGAGTCAGGCGTGGGCGAGGGTGTCGATCCCGGCAACCTGGTGTTGTTCGGACACGGTTTTTCAATCCACTACGGCACAGTCACGCCGCCGCCCGACGTGGATGTGGCGCTGGTGGCGCCCAAGGGCCCGGGCCACCTGGTCCGCAGTCAGTACACCGAGGGGTCGGGCGTACCGTCGCTGATCGCGATCGCACAGGACGCGACCGGTAACGCCCAGAAGCTTGCGCTCGCCTACGCCAAGGGCATTGGCGGGACCCGCGGCGGCGTCTTTGAGACGAGCTTCCGCGAGGAGACCGAAACCGACCTGTTCGGCGAGCAGGCCGTGCTCTGCGGCGGCGCTTCAGAGTTGGTTCAGGCCGGTTTCGAGACGCTCGTCGAGGCCGGATATGACCCGCAGATGGCCTACTTCGAGTGCCTGCACGAGCTCAAGCTGATCGTCGACCTGATGTACGAGAAGGGCCTTGCCGGGATGCGGTACTCGATCTCAAACACGGCTGAGTACGGCGACTACACACGCGGCAAGCGGATCATCACCGACGATACACGCCAGGCGATGAAGCAGGTTTTGTCGGAGATCCAGTCGGGTGAGTTCGCACGCGAGTGGATTGCCGAGAACAACGCCGGCCAGGAGAACTTCAAGCGCATGCGCGAAGAGCAGGCCGGCACCCAGGTCGAGATTGTCGGCAAGGGCCTGCGCGCCCAGATGTCCTGGATCGACAGCGACTTTCACGAGTAGCACCAGCCTGGCCGGCGGGGCGCATCGCTGTCCGCAACGCGCGCCGGCCGGTCAGCTGTATCCTTGCTTGTCCCTGCCGTGACTGGCGCGACAAGGTGGCACAACCACCGGGGAGCGGTGGGACAACGTCGCCGCGCGCCTGGGCACCCCCGAACTCGAAGTGAAGGAGTCGTTGTGTCCCAGACCCAGACCCAGGTGGTCATCCCTGACGCGCTCAAGCCCCGCGACGGCCGCTTTGGCTCCGGACCCTCGCGTCTGCGCGCTGAACAGCTGGCGAACCTGTCCGCGTCGGGCGCTTCGGTGATGGGTACGTCCCATCGCCAGAAGCCAGTGAAGTCTCTGGTCGGCCGCGTACGCGCCGGCCTGCGTGAGCTGTTCGCGCTGCCGGAGGGCTACGAGGTCCTGCTGGGCAACGGCGGCACCACAGCCTTCTGGGATGCCGCGACTGCGGGGATCGTGCGTGAGCGTGGCCTGCACCTGAGCTACGGCGAGTTCTCGTCAAAGTTTGCGTCGGCGACCAAGAAGGCACCGTTCCTGGCCGACCCGATCGTCGTTGAAGCTCCAGCCGGTGACGCACCCGATCCGCTCACGTCCGGCCAGACCGGTGCCGACGTGATCACCTGGGCCCACAACGAGACGTCCACCGGCGTGATGGTGCCGGTCGCCCGTCCGGCCGGGCTCGACGACGGCACGCTGGTGCTGATCGACGCCACCTCCGGTGCCGGCGGTCTGCCCGTGCAGATAGCTGACGCCGACGTCTACTACTTCGCGCCGCAGAAGGGCTTCGCCTCCGACGGCGGGCTCTGGCTGGCGCTCGCCAGTCCGGCGGCGCTCGAGCGGATCGCGCAGGTCGACGCTGACCGTCCGACCGTCGGCGCGACCCGCTGGATTCCCGAGTTCCTGTCGCTGACCACCGCGCTCGACAACTCAACCAAGGACCAGACGTACAACACCCCGGCCGTGGCGACGCTGTTCATGCTTGCTGACCAGATCGAATGGATGCTCGCGAACGGAGGCCTCGACGGCATGGTGGCTCGCACCACCGCCTCGTCCAGCCACCTGTACGGCTGGGCGCAGGCCGGCGCCGTGACGACCCCTTATGTGAGCGATCCGGCCAAGCGCTCACTGGTGGTCGGAACGATCGACTTTGATGACTCGGTCGACGCTGGCGCAATCGCCGCGACGCTGCGTGCGAACGGGATCGTCGATACCGAGCCGTACCGCAAGCTCGGGCGCAACCAGCTGCGCGTTGCGATGTTCCCCGCCACCGACCCCTCCGACGTGCAGGCGCTGACCGCCTGCATCGACTACATCCTGGAGCAGAACGCATGAGCAAAGCCAAAGTCCTCGTTGCCGAGAAGGTAGGCCCCGCCGGCATCGAGCTGCTGAAGCAGCACTTCGACGTAGAGCTCGGCTTTGACTGGGATCGCGATCAGGTCAAGGCGAGCCTCGGTGAGTTCGACGGCGTCCTGATCCGCTCGGCCACAAAGCTCGACGCGGAAATGCTGGCCGCCGGCACGAAGCTGCGTGTGATCGGTCGCGCCGGCGTCGGCGTCGACAACGTCGACGTGCCCGAGGCGACCAAGCGCGGGATAGTCGTGGCCAACGCGCCGCTTTCGAACGTCGTGACCGCCGCCGAGCACACGATGGCGCTGCTGCTGGCGCTCGCCCGCAACGTGCCGCAGGCCCATCAGTCGCTGGTTGAAGGGCGCTGGGACCGCTCGAAGTACTCCGGCGTCGAGCTCTACGAGAAGACGCTGGGCGTGCTCGGCTTCGGCCGCATCGGCCAGCTGGTCTCAGAACGGGCCAAGGGCTTTGGCATGCGCGTTATCGCATACGACCCGGTCGTCAGCGCCTCACGCTACGGGGAGCTCGGGGTTGAGAAGGCGGACACGCCCGATGAGGTCTATGCCGACGCCGACTTCCTTACTCTGCATCTACCCAACACCCCCGAGACCAAGGGTTGGCTGAACGCCGAGGTGCTTGCCAAGTGCAAGGACGGCGTGCGCGTGCTGAACGTGGCGCGCGGGCCGCTGGTGGTCGACGCGGACCTCCAGGCCGCGCTCGATAGCAAGAAGGTGGCCGGTGCCGCACTCGACGTCTTTCAGAGAGAGCCGATCACCGATCACCCGCTGTTCAGCTATCCGAACGTGATCGTCACGCCGCACCTCGGCGCCTCGACCGCTGAGGCCAACGACCGTGCCGGGTTGCAGGCGGCCGAGCAGATCGTCGCGGCGCTCACCGGCGGTTCGGTTACCACGGCCGTGAACATCCCAGCGATCCCGGAGGATGACATCGATGCCCTGGCACCGTTCGTCCCGCTGAGCCGTGCGCTGGGCAAGATCGCTGCCGCGTTGGCCCAGAGCTCGGCCGTGGACGCGGTCACCACGGAGTTCCTGGGCGGAATCGCCAAACGCGACACGCGCCTGCTCGGACTCAACGTGGTGCTGGGCGTGCTGGAGACCGGCGGCGCGCAGGACCTCAACGAGGTCAACGCACCGGCCCTGGCCAAGCAGCGCGGAATCGCCACCGAGGAGATCAAGGAGAGCGAGACCCGCGACTACACGGATCTGATCCGTGTGGACGTCAGGAGCGGTGGCGAGACGGTCAGCGTCGTGGGCACCGTGATCGGCAATCTGCACCGTCCGCATCTGCTCGAGGCATGGGGGCAGCGCTTCCAGGTGCAGCTGGAGGACAGCGTCACGCTCTTCCGTTACAAGGACGTGCCGGGCATGCTGGGCCGCGTGGGCACAACCTTCGGCTCGCACGACGTCAACATCGTCTCGTCGATCGTCGGTCGCCAGCCGGAGGGCGACGCAGCCGGGCTGGCCGCGATGGTGATCACCACCGACGTGGCCGTTCCTGACGTGGTTGTAGATGAGATCGTGGCCAGCGACGGCTTCGTCGCCGGCGTTTCCGTGACCCTCTAGCTCCCGCCGTAAGCTGCTGGTCTGTCGGCGCGCGCGCCTGCGCGCCGACAGCGCCGCGGATCTCCACCGGCTCCCCTTTAGCGGTCAGACGCGCTGGGATCGTTTGGGTTCCAGGTAGTTGGGCGTACCCCGATTGACCGCCCGCCGCGGTTATCGGTAACCTTTCTGGCGATGGCCTTCCGCCTCGACCTTCGACTTCTTCTCCTCCCCCCTCGGGGGGAATAGCGCGTGGGCGGCCGCACGTAGCCGCGAACCAGTTACGAGAAGAAGCAGGACGAGACAAAGGATGTTTTGATGACGCCATCTCAGGACCCAAACCGAGTATTGATCTTCGACACGACGCTGCGGGACGGTGAGCAGTCGCCCGGCATCTCCCTCAACGCCCCGGAGAAGCTGGAGATCGCCCAGCAGCTGTCGCGCCTCGGTGTCGACATCATCGAGGCCGGTTTCCCAATTGCATCGCCGGGCGACTTCGAGGCCGTCCAGGGCATCGCCCGCAGGGTCGAGGGCCCGGTGATCGCGGCGCTCGCGCGCGCGCAGGCCAACGACATAGACCGCGCCTGGGAGGCGATCAAGGAGGCTGAGCGCCCCCGGATTCACACATTCGTCTCCACCTCGGACATCCACATCAAGTACCAGATGCAGAACACACGTGAGGACGTGCTGGGCATGACGCGCGCGTCCGTCGCCCAGGCCAAGTCCTACGTGGACGACGTTGAGTTCTCACCGATGGACGCGACGCGCTCTGATGTGGAGTTCACGGCGCAGGTGCTGACGATCGCGCTCGAAGAGGGTGCGAGCACCATCAACATCCCGGACACCGTCGGGTACAGCGTTCCCCACGAGTACGCGGCCTTTCTGACCCGGCTGTATGAGCTGGTGCCCGGGCTCAGTGATGTGGTGGTTTCGGTGCACTGCCACGACGATCTGGGCCTGGCCGTGGCGAACTCAATCGCCGGCCTGATGGCCGGCGCCCGGCAGGTGGAGTGCGCGGTCAACGGCATCGGCGAGCGCGCCGGCAACGCCGCGATCGAGGAGATCATCATGCTGCTTGCTACACGCCAGGATGAGCTCGGCTTCACGACCGGCGCCAACACCAGGGAGATAGCGCGCACCTCACGGATCGTCTCGCGTCTCACCGGCTATCCGGTCCAGCCGAACAAGGCGATCATCGGCCGCAATGCCTTCGCGCACGAGTCCGGCATCCACCAGGATGGCGTGCTCAAGCACCGCGGTACTTTCGAGATCATGGACGCGGCCTCAGTGGGGCTGGACTCCAACTCCCTGGTCCTGGGCAAGCACTCCGGGCGTCATGCGCTGCAGCAGGCGCTGGCTGAGATGGGGATCGACGTCTCCGGTCAGACGCTGAACGTCGCCTTCAAGCGCTTCAAGGAGATCGCGGACAAAAAGAAGCAGGTCACAGCGATGGACCTGGAGGCGCTGGTCACCGACGAGCTCCGTGAGGAGGCTGCGCTCGGATACACGCTCGAGTGGTTCGACGTCGAGTCCTCATCGCGCCGTCCACCGCATGCGAAAGTCAGCCTGCGCTCACCTGATGGCGAGGTGCTGGAGGGCTCATTCGGGGGCGACGGCCCGATCGACGCGATCTTTCATGCGATCAACGCCGCGACCAGCATCGATGCGCGTCTACGCGAGTTCCATATCGGGGCGGTCACAGGTGGGCACGATGCGCTTGGCGAGACCTCGATCGTGGTTGAGGTCGAGGGCTTCACCGGCTCCGGTCAGGGCGTCTCCACGGACATTGTCGACGCCTGCGCCCGTGCGTACGTGCGCGCGCTCTCGAACGCTGTCCACCGCCGCGACCACGACACTGCGCTCGAGCCGCTCAACTCGAGCCAGTCGCTCAGTGCGACGCCGTAGCTTCGATGACTCCCGCTGGTGGCCTAAAGTGCCAAGCCCTGGCGATACCCCGCGGCGAGGATTGCCTCGACTCGCGCTCCAGACATCAGCTCGCGCCCGATCGCAGCCGCCGCCTGCCGACCGGGAGTCACGGCACGAACCCTTGCGCCGCGAGCGCTCAGCACCGAGGCTTCCACCAGGTAAGCCGCCCGTGACGCAGTTCTCAAGAGCGGGTTGAGTGGCCCGTAGAGGCCCGCGGTCGGAGCGAGCAGCAGGAGGTGGGCGCCGCGGGCCGCGGGCGCGACATCACCGTTCGTAAGGCTCCAGACGCCGCCGTCCACGTACTCATGGCCGCCGATCACCGTTGGGCTGAAAATGAACGGCACGCTGCACGAGGCCTGCACGGCTTGCGCGACGCTCGCATCGGGTGCCCCCGGCGAGCCGAACACGACCCGCCGTCCGCTCCGTCTTTCGACAGCCACAACTCGCAACCGCCCATCCCAGGCAGCAGCCCCTGAACCACCACCAGCCCCCGGCGAGCGGGATGGGGGCCAGGAGAGCAGCGGGCCGACGGGAGCGCGCCCGCGGGATGACGCGAGCCGCAGCCCCGCGGCCCGGGCCCACGCGGCAGGCGTAGTCGTGACCCGCATGCCAACCGAGGCACCTGGACCTGCGAGCGCCAGAGCCCAGCTGGTGAAGGCATTGCGCTCTGGCTCTCGCTGAGCCCCGGCCGCCGCCGCCCCGTCCAAAACGGGACGCCGCAAACTCTCACCGGCCACCAAACGAGCAGCCACGACAGACCCGGCCGAAGTCCCCACGAAGTAGTCACACCCCGCCAACTCGAACCCCGAACCGTCCTCAATCCCAGCGAGCACACCCGTAAGCCACGCGTCGGCCGCACGGCCACCGCCGCCAAGCACAAGGATGTCGGGTCGCGTTTCCATCTGGAAAGCGTACGGTGAGATACGTGCGTACGTGATAACGTACAAGCGTATGGCGACAGTTGAGCAGCTTACGACAGCTACCGACGTCCTTGGTGTACGCATCAAAGCGCTCCGGGAGGCGATGGACATGTCGTTGCGTGACCTGGCGGAGCGCTCCGGGGTGAGCGCCCCGATGCTCTCGCAGGTGGAGCGAGGGGAGACCTCGCCGACCCTGCAGGTCGCCACCAAGATCGCCAACGGGCTCGAACTCCGGCTCTCTCAGCTGCTGCGGCTCGATGAGGGTGACTCCGTGAGCATCGTGCGGCGGGCGGCTCGCCGCAAGGGCCCGACAAACGTCGCCGGCCACAGCTACGAGCTGCTGAGCCCGCCGCTGCCGGGCCAGCGCGCTGAGCTCTCACGCCACATGCTCGCGCCGGGCGCAGCGACGGGTGGCGCCGGTGACCCGCCGGTGCACGAGCCTGGAAGTCGTGAAACAGCGTTGGTCGAGGCCGGCGTCGTCACGCTTGTCTGTGACAGCGAGCGCTTTGAGCTTGAGTCCGGAGACTGCGTCACGTTCGACGCCGATCTGCGACACCACTTTGAGAACCCGGGACAAGAGGATGCCGTCGTGCTCGCGGTCGTGAGCGCCGGCTTGAGGAGAAGCTAGTGCCAAAGAGCCTGTTCGACAAGATCTGGGAGCGCCATCAGGTGGCACCGGGTCTCATCTACATCGATCTGCATCTGGTCCACGAGGTGACGAGCCCGCAGGCGTTCGACGCCCTGCGCATGAACGGCCGCAAGGTCCGCCGTCCCGACCGCACACTCGCGACCGCCGATCACAACGTGCCGACCGACGGCACGCCGGTCGCGGCACGGATCAAGGACGAGCTCTCCCGCGTGCAGGTCCAGACGCTGGAGCGCAACGCCGCCGAGTTCGGGATCCCGATCTACTCACTGGGATCCGAGCATCAGGGGATCGTTCACGTCATCGGCCCGGAACTGGGAGTCACCCAGCCGGGCATGACGATCGTCTGCGGTGACTCGCACACCGCAACCCACGGCGCCTTCGGATCGCTCGCCTTCGGGATCGGTACCAGCGAGGTTGAACACGTGCTCGCCACGCAGTGCCTGACGCAGAGCAAGCCGAAATCGATGCTGATCCGCTACGAGGGCGAGCTCGGCTATGGCGTCAGCGCCAAGGACCTGATCCTCTACACAATCGGTCAGATGGGTGTTGAGGGCGCCACCGGCTACGTGGTCGAGTACTCGGGGCCGGCGATTGAGAGGCTGTCGATGGAGGGCCGCATGACCGTCTGCAACATGACGATCGAGGGTGGCGGCCGGGCCGGCATGATCGCCCCCGATGAGACGACCTTCCAGTACGTGATCGGTCGCCCCGCGTCACCCGCGACGGTGCCGGATGAGTGGCGCGAGCTCTACACGGAGCAGGGTGCGCACTTCGACAAGGAGATCGTGATCGACGCCACCAAGATCAGCCCGATGGTGACCTGGGGCACCAACCCGGCGATGGTCGTCGGCGTCGGTGACTCAGTCCCGGTTCCGCAGTCCGATCAGGATGAGCGTGCCCTTGACTACATGGGACTTGACGGCGGCACCCCGGTCGAGCAGATCAAGCTCGACCGCGTGTTCATCGGCTCGTGCACGAACTCCCGGATCGGCGACCTGCGCGCGGCCGCCGAGGTGATCGGCGGCCGCAGGGTCGCAGACCACGTCTACGCGATGGTTGTGCCCGGCTCGGTGCAGGTCAAGGAACAGGCCGAGCAGGAGGGCCTGGACGAGATCTTCCGCGCCGCCGGCTTTGACTGGCGTGCCGCCGGCTGCTCGATGTGCCTGGGCATGAACCCGGACATCGCGGCGCCGCAGGAGCGGGTCGCCTCCACCTCCAACCGGAACTTCGAGGGCCGCCAGGGCCGGGGCGCCCGTACGCACCTGGTCTCGCCGCAGATGGCCGCTGCGGCGGCGATCGAAGGGCACTTTGTCGACATCCGCGAGTGGTCTGCCCTGGCGGCCCAGAGTGCAGAGGTCAGGTAATGCGCGCAATCGAAACGATCACGGGCCGGGTATCGGTGCTCAACCGCGATGACGTCGACACCGATCAGATCATCCCAAAGCAGTTCCTCAAACGGGTTGAGCGCACCGGCTTTGGGGAGTTCCTCTTCTACGACTGGGCGAAGGAACCGGGCTGGGAGCTTCCCAAGAACCCGATCCTCGTCGCCGGGCGCAACTTCGGTTGCGGCTCGAGCCGTGAGCACGCCCCCTGGGCGCTGGAGGATTACGGCTTTCAGGCCGTGATCGCCCCGAGCTTCGCGGACATCTTCAAGTCGAACTGCACCAAGATCGGGTTGCTTGCGATCGCCGTCTCACAGGAGGCATGCGCGGCGATCGCGCAGTCCGGCACCGCCCAGGTCGACCTGGCCGGGCAGGAGGTGCGCTGGGACGGCGGCTCGGAGCACTTCGACATCGATCCTGAGATCAAGCACCGGCTGCTGAATGGGCTCGATGACATCGCTCTGACGCTGGCCCAGGACGATGCGATCAGCGCGTTCGAAGCCTCGCACGAGCGGCCGGGCCCTGTCACCACGGCGCTGTGAGCATCGCGACCGCCGAACGCTCCGAGCTCCACGACGCACGGTGGGCGCAGGACTGCCTCGCTCGCGCAGTTCGCTGCGGAAGGGGGGGAGACTGAGGGTGAGCACGCGCGATTGGGACGCCGCCACCTACGACCGCATCTCGGCGCCACAGCAGGCATGGGCACAGGAGCAGCTGGAACGGCTGCACCTGAAAGGCGATGAGGTGGTGCTGGACGCCGGTTGCGGCTCAGGCAAGGTCACGGCGCTGCTGGTGGACCTGGTCCCCGACGGCAAGGTCTACGCGGTGGACGTTGCGCCTTCGATGGTCGAGCACACACGCGCCGCGCTCGGAGCGAGGGTCACCGCGTCCTGCCAGGACCTGACAGAGCTCTCGTTGCCTGAGCCGGTCGACGCGATCTTCTCCAACGCGACCTTCCACTGGATTCCGGATCACGCCAAGCTGTTCACCAGCTTGGCCTCGGTGCTCAGGCCTGCAGGACGCCTGGTCGCGCAGTGCGGTGGTCATGGCAACATCGACAGGTTTCGCCTCCTGGCGGACGAGGTCGCGGCGAACGGTGAGTTCGCCCCTTACTTCGCCGGCTGGAAGGGACCGTGGAACTACGCCCGTGCCGACATCACCGCCGAACGCCTGGCCGCTGCCGGATTCATTGAGATCGAGACCTGGCTCGAGCCGAAGCCGACGACAGTTGAGCAGCCCGCTGACTTCATCCGAACCGTCTGTCTGGTACGTCATCTCGACCTGCTGCCGGCGGAGCTCCACGACCTGTTTGTCGCCGCGGTTCTGGCGCGCGCCGGCCTCCCGTTGGTGCTGGACTACGTGCGTCTCAACATCACGGCCCGCCGCGGCGACGGTGAGCTTTGAGCGTCCCGGCGCTTGAGATCACGGACCTCGTCAAGCGCTATCCCAACGGCGTCGAGGCGCTGAAGTCCGTCTCCCTGACGATCGGTGAGGGCGAGTTCTTCGGGCTTCTGGGCCCCAACGGGGCCGGCAAGTCGACGCTGATCCACTGCACGACCGGTCTCGCCAGGCCGACCTCGGGCTCGGTCAAGATCTTCGGCAACGATGCGGTTCGCCACTACCGCGAGGCGCGCGAGGCGGTGGCGTTGGCGCCGCAGGAGATCAACCTCGACATGTTTCTCACGCTCGAGGAGACGCTCGACCTTCACGGGGGGTACTTCGGAATGGGCAAGGCGGACCGTCGGGAACGCACGACTGAGCTGCTTGAGGCGTTCTCGCTGACGTCGAAGCGCAACGAGCGCACCCGCACGCTTTCCGGCGGCATGAAGCGCCGTCTCACGCTTGCACGTGCACTGATGCATCGGCCGCGACTGCTGATCCTGGACGAGCCTACCGCCGGCGTGGACATTGAGCTGCGGCTCGAGCTCTGGCAGTACATCGAGAAGATCAACCGCGAGGGCACGACCGTGATGCTGACCACTCACTACCTGGAGGAGGCGGAGCGGCTCTGCGACCGGATCGCCTTCATCAACAACGGTCAGATAGCGGCCCACGGCACGATCGAGGAACTGGCGGCGCGCTACGGCGTCAACAGTTTGGAGGACTCGTATCTGGAGCTGGTCGGCAGGCAGGAGCTTTCGCGGTCGCATGTGGCGGCGGAGGAGCTGTGAGCGCGGCGCAGATACGCCTGCTCTCGTTGATCCGACGAGAGGTCAACCGCTTCATGAAGATCAAGCGCCAGACGGTCGGCGGGCCGCTGCTGGAGACCTTCCTCTACATATCGGTGTTCGGTGCCGCCCTGGGGAGCCGCATCCACCATGTTCACGGCTTCCGGTACATCGTGTTCGTGATCCCAGGGCTGATCATGATGGCGTGGGCGATCAACGCCTTCGCAAACAACTCCTCATCGATCCTGCAGCAGAAGTTCAGCCGCTCGATCGACGATCAGCTCTCATCGCCGGCATCACCACTTGAGCTCTTGCTGGGGTTCTCGCTCGGCGGCTTCATCCGCGGCTTCCTGGTGGCGATGCTGACGCTTGCGGTCTCGGTGGCGCTGGTGTCGTTGCCGGTCCAAGAGCCGCTGGTGCTCGTCCCGGCGATGGTGCTGGTCGGGCTGTTCTTCGCCCAGGCGGGGGTTCTGATCGGGGTGCGCGCCGAGCAGTTTGACGACGTTGCGCTCTATCAGACGTTCCTGCTGCAACCGCTGATCTTCCTCGGCGGAGTCTTCTACTCGGCATCGCTGCTCCCGGAGCCGTTCAGGACGCTGACCCGCTTCAACCCGGTCTACTACATGATCTCGCTGGTGCGGTACGGCTTCCTCGGGTACAAGGACACCAGCGTCTTCTTCTCGTTCGTGATGCTGGTTGTCTTCACGGCGCTGATTTTCGCTGTCAACTACCGCATCTTCGTCGAGGGCCGGTACCTGCGGACATGAGCCCCTGCGCTCCTTGGCTGATTCCGTAGCGTGTCGAACGTGAGCCAACCCGGCAGGGTCAATGCGGCATACGAAGCGCTCGCGCGTTTCGTCGTGCGCTTGCGCTGGTTTATTGTCGTGTTCTGGCTGGCGGTGGCGATCGGAACTGGCGTGCTGCCCTCGATCGGCAGTCAGATCAACGACAACAACAGCGCCTTTCTCTCAAACTCCGAGCCGAGCATCCACGCCGCCAACCTGGCGGAGCCGATCCTCGGCACCGGCGACACCGGCAGCATCAGCTCGATCCAGCTGCTGGCAGTGAGCGGCAGCGGCCGCCTGACCACTGCCGATGTCACTGCCACCGAGCGGCTGGTGGCGTTGCTGAAGCGCCTGCCGAAGGTCGCCTCGATCCAGGTCGCGAGCGTCTCAGCGGACGGGCAGGCCGTCCAGCTGCGGGTGCGCGCGCGTATCTCCGTCAGTGCCACACCCGACGAGGACAAGGCCGTGGTCGACGCGCTGATGGCGCAGTTCCCGAAGGCGCGGCCCCCGGCCGGCTTCAGGTTCGAGGTTGCCGGCCAGATCGCGGCGGTCGTCGCCAACGGTGAACAGTCGGACAAGAACAACAACGAGATCCAGCTGGTCTCGCTCGTGTTCATCGTCTTGCTGCTGCTGATCGTCTTCCGGTCGCTGCCGGCGGCGCTGGTGACCCTTTTCCCGAGCGGCCTCGCGCTGGCGATCTCAGGCCGGCTGATCGGCGCGCTCGGGGCCGGCGGCCTGCAGATCTCCTCGATCACCCAGATCCTGTTGATCGTGCTGTTGCTCGGCGCCGGCACCGACTATGGCCTGTTCTTCGTCTTCCGGGTCAGGGAGGAGCTCCGTGCCGGGAGCGATCCGCACAGCGCCGTCACCCACGCGCTCGTGCGCGTGGGTGAGTCGATCACCGCCTCAGCCGCGACCGTGATCCTGGCGCTGCTTACGCTGCTATTCGCGAGCTTCGGGCTGTATCACGACCTCGGCGTTCCGCTTGCGGTGGGGATGTGCGTGATGCTGGCCATCGGTCTGACGTTGCTGCCGGCACTGCTGGCGATCCTCGGTCGCAAGGCGTTCTGGCCGTCGAAGATCGCGCCCGGGTCCCAGCGCGACGGGGTTTGGGGCACTGTCGCGGGCGCGCTGGTTAGGCGCCCGAAGACGACGCTCAGCATCGGCTTGGTCGTGTTCCTGGCACTTGCCACCGGAGCGCTCGGATACAAGGCCGGTGACTTCGGTGGTGCCATCACCGCGCCCAAGGGCTCGTTCGCCGCCACCGGCAACGATGCTCTCGCCAAGCACTTCCCGCAAACGGCGTCGAACCCCGCCAACCTGGTGCTGACCTACCGCGGCTCGGTCTGGAAGGCGCCCGCGCGGATCGCCGCCGCGGAAGAGTCGCTGCGGCGTTCAGGCGCGTTCACGCAGCTCGCCGGGCCGTTGAGCCCCAACGGCACGCTTCTGACCGTCAGAGAGATCACTCAGCTCTACACGAAGTTCGGACCGCCACAGACGCTGCCGGTGAGCGCTCCCGCCGGCTACAAGGTCTCGGTCGCTGTCTACAACGCCTACCGCGCCGACGCCCTTTACGTAGCCGCCAACGGCAGCGTGATCCAGTTCGAGGCGTCGCTGAAGGCTGGCGACCAGGCTTCGACACCGGCGATGAACGTGACACCGCAGATCCGGGATGTCGTGGCTGCGGCGGGGCGCGCCTCCGGTGCGGAGCAGACAGGCGTAGCCGGTGAGGCTGCGGCGATCTATGACATCAACAAGACCGCGAACCATGACCTGACGGTGGTCGTTCCCATCGCGATCGTGGCGATCGGGCTGCTGCTTGGCGCCGTGCTGCGCAGCGCCGTGGCGCCGCTCTACCTGATCGTCAGCGTCGCGCTTTCGTACCTGGCGTCGCTTGGGGTCGCGACGCTCGTGTTCATCGACCTCGGCGGCGATGGCGGCATCAGCTTCGTGCTGCCGTTCCTGATGTTCATCTTCCTGCTGGCACTGGGCGAGGACTACAACATCCTCGTGATGACCCGGATCCGTGAGGAGGCGCGAGAGCTGCCGTTGAACGAGGCGGTAGTCAAGGCGATCGCTCGCACCGGCTCGACTGTCACCTCAGCCGGGCTGATCCTGGGCGGCACCTTCGCCGTGTTCGCGGTGGTTGGGGGGTCAGGCTCCGGCAACGGTGACCTGCACGCGATTGGCTTCGGACTCGCCGCCGGGATCCTGATGGACACGTTCCTGGTGCGCACGCTGCTGGTGCCGTCCGTGGTGATCCTGCTCGGACGCTGGAACTGGTGGCCGTCGCACCTCTCACGCGAAGCGCATCTCGAGAGGGTCGGAGAATCCGGCGGTTGAGCGTCGCTGCGCAGGCGGCGCGGCGACCAAGCCAGGGCCCGATCCGCTAGCTTGCGGGGCACTATGGCTTCGAAGATCATCCTGCTGCCCGGTGACGGGATCGGCCCTGAAATCACCGCGCCAACGCTCGAAGTGCTCGATGCCGTCGGCACAAAATTCGACTATGAGGAGCATCTCTTCGGCGGTGCCGCGATCGACGAGTACGGCACCGCCCTGACCGAGCAGACGGTCGCCGCCTGCAGGTCAGCTGACGCCGTTTTGCTCGCGTGCGTCGGCGGCCCCAAGTGGGACACGACCGACCCGGCCAGGCCGCGCCCCGAGCAGGGGCTGCTGGGGCTGCGCAAGGCGCTTGGCCTCTACGCCAACCTGCGTCCCGTCCGCCCACTGCCAGCGCTCTACGACGCGAGCCCGCTCAAGCGCGAGATCATCGATGGCACCGACCTGCTGGTCGTGCGTGAGCTGACCGGCGGCATTTACTTCGGTGAGAAGACGCGGACCAAGGACACGGCGTCCGACGTCTGCGCCTACAGCCGCGTGGAGATCGAGCGGATCGCGCGCGTCGCCTTCCGCGCCGCGCGCCGCAAGGTGACGAGCGTCGACAAGGCGAACGTGATCGAGACCAGCCGGCTTTGGCGAGAGGTCGTGCGCGAGCTTCACCAGGCTGAGTTCCCGGATGTGACGCTGGAGCACGTGCTGGTAGACAACGCCGCCATGCAGCTGGTGTCGAACCCCGCCGATTTCGACGTGATCGTCACCGAGAACATGTTCGGGGACATCCTCAGTGATGAGGCCGCGACACTGACCGGATCGATCGGAATGCTGCCCAGCGCATCACTCGGCGAGCCCGGCACGCCCGCTCTGTTTGAGCCGGTCCACGGCTCTGCACCGGACATCGCGGGCCAGGGCATCGCCAATCCGCTGGCGATGTTCCTGTCGGCGGCGATGATGCTGCGTCACGGGCTGGATTTGGAGGCGGAGGCTGCGGCGATAGAATCGGCCGTTGACCGTGCGCTCGCAGAGGGCTTGCGCACAAGGGACCTGGGGGGCAGCGCCGATACACGCGCAGCCACGCAGGCCGTTCTTTCCAACCTGTAAGGAGCACGACGTGGAGCAAGCGGACCTCATCTGGCACAACGGGGAGCTCGTTGCCTGGGAGGACGCGAAGGTCCACATACTTACCCACGGACTTCACTACGGCACCGGCGTCTTTGAGGGCGTGCGCGCGTATGAGACCGTGCGCGGCACGGCGATCTTCCGCCATCAGGACCACATCGACCGTCTGTACAGGTCGGCTGAGCTCTACTACATGCCGATTCCGTACACGCGAGAGGAGCTCCGTGCGGCGACCCACGAGCTGCTGATCGCCAACGGCCTGCGTGAGTGCTACATCCGCCCGATCGCATTCCGCGGCTACGGCACGATGGGCCTGTTCCCGCTCGAGGCGCCGGTTGAGGTCTCAATCGCGGCCTGGCCCTGGGGCGCGTACCTGGGCGAGGACTCCAAGTCGGTGGGTGTGCGGGCCAAGGTGTCGAGTTGGCGCAAGATCTCCGGTGATTCGCTGATCCCGGCCGCAAAGGCCACGGGCCAATATCTGAACAGCATCCTCGCGAAGATCGAGGTGCACAAGGCCGGCTACCACGAGGCGGTGCTGCTTGACGAGCGCGGTTTTGTGTCTGAGTGCAGCGGTGAGAACATCTTCATCGTCCGTGACGGCCGGATCTCGACGCCGCCGCTGAGCGCCGGCAACCTCGACGGCATCAACCGTCGCTCGGTGATCCAGATCGCGGCCGACCGTGGCTTGGAGCTGGTCGAGCGGGATTTTGACCGTGGCGAGCTGTACCTGGCTGACGAGGTCTTCATCACCGGCACCGCCGCGGAGCTCGTGCCGGTCTGTGAGGTCGATGACCACACGATCGGCGGGGGCGCGCGCGGCCCGGTGACCACTGAGCTGCAGCGGACCTTTGAGGATGCGCTCTTCGGCCGGGACGAGCGCTACCTGCAGTGGCTTGACTTCGTTCAAGTGCCTGCCCCAGCGGCCTAAGGCCATGGCCAAGATCGAACTCTACGACACCACCCTGCGCGACGGCATGCAGGGGGAGGGCATGTCGCTGTCCGCGCATGAGAAGGTCCGGGTCGCGCACAAGCTCGACGATCTTGGCATCGACCTGATCGAAGCTGGTTTCCCCAGCTCGAATCCGAAGGAGCTGGAGCTCTTCGAGCTGCTCGCGAGCGAAACTTTCAACCACGCGCAGGTAGCCGCCTTCGGTATGACCCGGCGCCGTGACGTGCGTGCCGACGAGGACCCGGCGCTGCAGATCCTGGCTGACTGCTTTGCCCCCGTCTGCACGCTGGTTGGCAAGACCTGGGGCCTGCACCTCGAAAAGGTCGTCAAGGTCGACCGCCAGGAGAATCTGCGGATGATCTCGGAGTCGATCGAGTTCCTGGTCGCCCGCGGGAAGCGGGTCGTCTACGACGCCGAGCACTTCTTCGACGGCTTCTATGACGACGGCGAGTACGCTCTCGCCTGTCTGCGGGCTGCAGCTCAGGCCGGCGCGGACACGATCACCGTCTGTGACACCAACGGCGGCACCCTTCCGGACGGGATAGCGGCGGCCGTGAGCGCGGTTGCGCGAGGCCTTGCGGGCGCCAACGTCAAGCTCGGCATCCACTGCCATGACGACGCGGGCTGCGCCGTCGCGAACACCCTGGCAGCGGTCATCGCAGGAGCGAACCACGTCCAGGGCACGATGAACGGCTACGGTGAGCGCTGCGGCAACGCGAACCTGGTCACGATCATCCCCAACCTCCAGCTCAAGCTCAGCCAGGAGTGCGTGTCGGCGGACCAGCTGCACCAGCTCACCAAGACCGCTCACTTCGTCGATGAGCTGCTCAACTTCACGCCGAACCCGGACGCACCATATGTGGGACGCAATGCCTTCGCCCACAAAGGCGGGATGCACGTCGCCGGTGTGACCACCGACCCGCTGACGTTCGAGCAGATCGACCCGGATGTGGTCGGCAACACCCGCGAGCTGCTGATCTCCGAGCTGTCAGGCAAGGGCACGGTTCACGCGCGGGCGGCCGAGGTCGGGATCGAGCTGGAGGCTGGCGCCGCCGAGCGCGTGCTGGAGCGCGTCAAGGAGCTAGAGCACGCGGGGTACCACTTTGAGGCCGCCGACGGCTCGTTTGAGCTGCTGCTGCGCAAGGAGACCGGTGAGTACGAGCCGCTCTTCCGTCTTGAGTCGTGGCGCGCGATCGTCGAGAAGCGCGCGGACGGACGGGTCGAGACAGAGGCGACGATCAAGCTCTGGGTCGACGGTGAGCGTTATGTCGCCACAGCTGAGGGCAACGGCCCGATCAACGCCCTTGACGCCGCCCTGCGTGCCGCGCTGGCCGACATCTACCCGGATCTCAAGGAGATCGAGCTCAGCAATTTCAAGGTCCGGATCCTCAACTCGACCAAGGGCACCGAGGCGATCACGCGGGTGCTGCTCGACTCGACGGACGGCGAGCGCGAGTGGGGCACGATCGGTGTCTCCGCGAACGTGATCGAGGCGTCTTGGGAGGCGCTCGTGGACTCGCTTGAATTCGGCATGCAGGTCGGCCGCCTTCGCGCCAGCGCGGACGGGGCGCGCTCCTCATCGTGAGTGGGCTGCTGGACCCTGAGTCCGGCCCAGCGGGGCCGGACACCACCATTCCGCTCGCTCGCCCGGTGATCGGGGAGCGCGAAGAGGAGCTGATCCTTGAGGTACTGCGTTCAGGACAGCTCTCGCTCGGCCCCAAGGCGCCTGCGTTCGAGAGGGCCTTCGCGGCCCGGGTCGGGGCGCGCCACGGCAGCGCCGTCTCATCCGGCACGACCGGGCTTCATCTGGCGTTACGTGCGGTTGGGGTCGGTGACGGCGATGAGGTGATCACCACCCCGTTCTCATTCGTCGCCAGTGCCAACGTCGCGATCTACGAGCGCGCCCGGCCGATCTTCGCCGATATCGATCCGGTCACGCTCAACATCGACCCGGAGGCCGCAGCCGCGGTGGTGAGCGCCCGCACGAGCGCCATCGTACCCGTGCACGTCTTCGGCTACCCGGCCGACATGGCGGCCCTCGAGCGCCTGGACCTACCGATCGTGGAGGACGCCTGTGAGGCGCTGGGTGGTGTCTACTCGGATGGCGGTCCGATCGGCGGCCGCGGCAACCCGTCTGTCTTCGCGTTCTACGCGAACAAGCAGATCACCACCGGGGAGGGCGGGCTTGTCGTCACCGGTAGCGCCGCGCACAAGCAGCAGATCGACTCCGAGCGAAACCAGGGCCGCGCGCCGAACATGGATTGGCTCGATCACGACCGCCTGGGGTTCAACTATCGCCTCTCAGATCTGGCCTGCGCGCTCGGCCTCGCTCAGCTCGAGCACTTGGACGTGATGCTGGCCGCTCGCGCCCGTGTCGCGGCGCTCTATCGCGAGGCGCTGGCGCAGATCGAGGGGCTGACCCTGCCGTGCGAGGAGATCGGCCTGGCACGTCGCGGGTGGTTTGTGTTCGTGGTCCAGCTGCCGCCGGGCGTCGACAAGGCGCAGACGATGAAGGCCCTTGCGGTTCGGGGCGTCGCCGCAAAGCCCTACTTCCCGGCGATCCACCTGATGAGCTACTACCGCGAGAAGTTCGGCCACCGGGAAGGCGAGTTCCCGGTCTGTGAGGATGTCTCGGCCCGCTCAATCGCGCTGCCGTTCTTCCCGCAGATGACCGAGGGCCAGGTTGACCGTGTCGCGGCCGCGCTCAGCGGCGTGCTGCAACACGGACCGTTAGCATCGCGCGCCTGATGTCCCGTTTCGTCGAGCCTCAGGCCGACGCCTTCCGGCGTCTCAACGATTCGCTGGCGTTCGACTGGCGCCTGGCGCCGTTCGACGTGCAGCAGTCGGTCGCGCACGCGTCGATGCTCGCCGCGCGCGGGATCATCGCTGAGCAGGATCGTGACGCGCTGCACGGGGCCCTTGCGGTGGTCGCACGCGAGGTCCAGGACGGAACCTTCCCGTTCGACGAGAACGACGAGGACGTGCACATGGCCATCGAGCGGCGTGTCACGGAACTCGCCGGCGAAGCGGGGGGGCGTCTGCACACCGGGCGCTCCCGCAACGACCAGGTCGCCACTGACATGGCGATGTTCACTCGTCAGGCGGCGCTGGACAGTGCCGCCGCAGCGTCGACACTCGCGCGGACGCTGATCGATCTGGCCGAGCGTCACCTCGATTGGCCGATGCCGGGCTATACGCACCTGCAGCGCGCCCAGCCTGTCTACCTCGGTCACCACCTGCTTGCCTACGCGTGGATGGTGCTGCGTGATCAGCGCCGCTTTGTGGCGGTGCTCGAGGGGACCGGGCCGCTACCGTTGGGCGCCGGCGCGCTCGCGGGGGTGAACTTCGACACCGACCGCGTGATGCTCGCGGGAGAGCTGGGTTTCTCGGGCGTGGCCGAGAACTCGATCGACGCGGTCTCAAACCGTGACTACGTGCTCGATTACCTCGCCGCCGCCAGCACGTGTGCCACCCACATGTCGCGCCTGGGAGCGGAGATCGTGCTCTGGTCCAGCGAGGAGTTCGGCTTCTGCGAGGTTTCCGATGCCTGGGCGTCGGGCTCGTCGATCATGCCGCAGAAGAAGAACCCCGATGCCGCGGAGTTGCTGCGCGCCAAGGCACCCCGGATCGCTGCGCACCTGTCGGCGATGTACGGCGTCATGCACGGTCTGCCGCTGACCTACAACAAGGACATGCAGGAGGATAAGGAGCAGCTCTTCGACGCGGTTGACTCACTTGAGCTGGTACTCACCGCGGCGCAGGGGATGCTCAGCACGATCTCCTTCAAGCGCACGCGGCTGGCGGAAGCCGCCGCTGATGAGCTTCTCGCTGCGACCGACGTGGCCGACTACCTGGTCAAGCTTGGCCTGCCTTTCCGCCAGTGCCACGGCATCGTCGCCGGGCTTGTCCGTGTTGCCGTGTCGAGTGGTCGCACGCTCTCTGAGCTGACGCCGCAGGAGCTGGCCGACGCTTCGCCACTGCTCGACCCCAAGGGCTTCTATGCGCTGTTGCGCGACGGCGCCTGGCTCGAGTCGAAGGTTTCGCGGGGCGGGACCAGTTCGGCTTCTGTGCGTGCTCAGCTTGAGCACGCACGCGCGGCGCTGGAACGTGCGGACTCCGGTCAGCGCTGATCGCGGAGGGTGGCGCAGAGCAGTGGAGCGAGGGTTCTACGACCGACCTGTGCTGGAGGTGGCACGCGACCTGGTTGGCTGCGTGGTGAGCCACGGGCAGTGCAGCGGCGTGATCAGCGAGACCGAGGCGTACCACGACTCGGAGCCGGCCTGTCACGCGTTTGTCGGCTTGACGCCGCGCACGGCGACGCTGTTCGGACCGCCGGGGCTCGCTTACGTTTACCTGTCGTACGGCGTGCACGCACTGCTGAACGCGGTCTGCGAGCCCGAGGGGGTGGGGGCGGCGGTGCTGATCCGGGCGCTCCAGCCGCTCGCGGGTCTCGAGATCATGGCGTCACGCCGTGGCGTGGCGGTGGAACGCGAGCGCGAGCTCTGCTCGGGACCCGGCAAGCTCACGCAAGCGCTGGGGATCGGACTGGCTCACAACCGCTGCGACCTTAGCCTCGGACCGGTGGTGATCTCGGCAAGGCCGGCGCGGCGGGGTCAGCCCGCGATCGTCGCCGGCCGGCGGATCGGCATCACCAGGGCCGTTGACCTGCCGTGGCGTTTTTGCGTCACGGGGAGCAGGTACCTGTCGGCGCCTGTGCGATAACAGGCCTCGCGCGCGTTAGAGGCCGGCGCCGCCGCTGGTGCCGGTGCCGGTGGTCGCCGGGGTCGTCACCGCGGGCGTCGTGGTGACGGTCTGCGTCCCGCTGCCGCTTGACGGCGTTGCGGGAGTGGTGGCGCTCTGCGACGTTCCGCCGGTCTTGGGAGTCGTCACGGTCGGCTGGGTACCCGGCTGCTCTCTCTTGGTGGTACCGGTGCCCGAGGTCCGGTCCGTCCCATTGACCCCGTTGGCGCCGGTCGTGACACGGGTCTGCGTCGTGCTCTGAGCGGCCGATGTGCTCTGTTGCTTGGCCGTCGTGACGCTCTGAAGGCCGAGCGTTCGAGCCGTCGTGTGGTTCTTGGCTGCACTTTCGTCAGCCATGATCTGCAAGGCCTGGACCATGAAGTTGTGCCAGATGATCGCCGGGTAGGTGCCGCCCTCAACCGGACCGTCGTCGAAGTTCTTGAGCATCGGCTTGCCGGTGTTCGGGTAGCCGACCCAGACCGCAACGGTCATCTCTGGCGTCCAGCCCACGAACCAGGCGTCCACGTAGTTGGAGGTGGTACCTGTCTTGCCGGCGACATCGACGCCGGGGATCGCAGCCGCGGTTGCTGTACCGCTAGGGTCGTCGACCGGGCCGTGGAGCAGTTCGTCGATCGTCGCCGCGACCTGCGGGCTGAGCACGCGCTTGGGCACGAGGCCGTCGCCGACCTTGTTCTCGATCGTGTGATGAGCACACTGCTGGCAGTTGCTGATGGAGCTGATTCCGATCGCTCCCTCGTGGTAGTCGCCCAGAACGGAGTTGTAGTACTTGAGTCCGCCGGTTGCGGCGGTCTCGTAGGCATGCGCCATGTCGAGTGCCGAGACGCCGGTGGTGAGCCCACCGAGGATCATCGCCGGTGTCCGGGAGATCGGCGAGCGGATTCCCATTCGCTTGGCGTAGCCCGCAATGACGTTCGTTCCGACTTTAGTCCCGAGCTGAGCGAATACGCTGTTGTCAGAGGTCGCGGTGGCCGCCGACAGGGTCGTCGGGCCGACGTAGGCGTTGTCAAAGTTGTGGACTACGAACTTCGCCCCGCCGTCATAGCGGATCGTGAGCGGCTTGGAGTCGAAGACCGAGTCCGGCCCGTACTTGCCGGTGGAGAGCGCGGCCGCGAGCGTGAAAATCTTGAACGCGGAGCCGGGTTGCCGGTAACCCAGGGTCGCGAGATTGAACTGACTCTTGTCGTAGTCGCCGTTGCCGCTGACCATCGCGCGGACCTCACCGTTGTTGTTGTCGATCGCGACCAGTGAGGCGGTCGGCCCGTTGGATGAAGTCGGAAACTCTTCGTCGATCACCTTCTGTGCCGCCTGCTGCATCTTCAGGTCGATCGTCAGCTTGATCTTCAGGTGGCCGTAGAAAGCCTCGTAGGAGGGATCTTTGACGCCCTCTTGCTTGAGCGCGTTGATGATCAGCGGCCGCACCCAACTGGTGAAGTACGGCGCCGCCGCAGGCTCCTGCGGCTTCTGGATCTGGTCGGCCTTGGGCAGTGGCTGGGCCTTGCTGAATTCGTAGGTCTTGCGGCTGATGTAGTGCTGCTGGTACATATCGAAGAGCACCTGGTTGCGCCGAGCCCTGGCGGCTCGCGGGTGCAGGATCGGGTCGAACTCGGTCGGGTTCGCGACCATCGCCGCGAGCAGCGCGGACTCCCAGGGATCCAGCACCTCGGCGCACTCCTTGCGGTGCGGATCTTCGACGTCGGGATCCCCGCAGCCGCTCTTCTTCTCGCTGGCTGGGTTGCTCGGGTCGTAACCGTGGTTCCAGCCGAAATACACGCGCGCCGCCGATTCGACCCCGGTGGCACCGTTACCGAAGTAAATCGTGTTCAGGTAGTCAGTAAGAATCACCGTGCGCTGCCATTTGTGGACGAGCTGGAAGGCGAGGTCGGCCTCACGCAGCTTCTCAAAGATGGTGCGGTTGCCCTCCTCCGCCAGTACGTTCTTGACGAACTGCTCAGGGATCGTCGACGCTCCCTCTCGCCGGCCGCCGGTGATATCGGACTCGAGCGCGCGGAGCAGGCCCTTGACGTCGATGCCCGGGTCAGACCAGAAGCGCTTGTCTTCGACTGCCACGATCGCATGCACCATCTGCTGTGAGATCTGGCCCCAACTGTCCTTGACAGACTTGTCGGGTGGGGCCAAAACGCCGATCGGCGTGCCGTTGTCGTCGTACAGGTATGAGTCGACCGAGGCTGTCGGAACCGTGGGGTTCAGCTCCGGGAGGTCCGAGGCGATCGCCGTGAGCATGCCGAAAAGGGTCGACGCTCCCGCCAGCGCCAGGAAGGCGATCAGCACAAGGAGCAGCCGAAGCTTGCGCACGCGCGGCTTGCCATGACCGCGCCCGTAACGGCGCAACGACCACAGGTGCCGGCCCTCGTGGTCATCTAACACGACCGGTGCGGCGCCTTGCTGGGCCTCTGTCAGGGTGTGATCTTCGGCGCTCATGCGATCGCTGCTGCTCCGGCGTACTGACAGGCATACGGAAAGCTGAAACTGAACCGGGGTGCCGCCGCGCTGGTAGGGGCGCGACCTTGCAGCTCCCCCTCGCCGGAGCGCGAGAGTCTAGCATTGGTCTGGATGGCAGACCACGCGGGCCGGATACCGGAAGATCCCAAGGAGGCGGCCGCGTGGCTCTCCCGGAACGCCGTTGACTGTCTGCCCGAGGGGGCGCTTGAGGCGAAGCTCAAACTCGGCCGTCCGCTCCGCGTGAAGCTAGGGATCGATCCGACCGCGCCGGACATCCACCTCGGCTTCACGGTGGTGCTGCAGAAGCTGCGTGAGTTCCAAGATGCAGGCCACACGGTCGTGCTGATCATCGGAGATGGGACTGCGCGCGTTGGCGACCCGAGCGGCCGCTCGGCGACACGGCCGATGCTGAGCGACGAGGAGATCGAGCACAACGCCACCAGCTTCGAGCACCAGGCACTGAAGATCCTCGATCCTCAGCGGCTCGAGGTGCGCTTCAACGGCGACTGGCTGGAGATGCCGATGCGCGACCTCTTCCGGCTGCTCTCCACCACGACCGTGGCGAATGTGATCGAGCGTGACGACTTTGCCAAGCGCCTGGCGGCAGGTACTCCCGTCTCGATGCTCGAGTTGCTCTACCCATTGCTGCAGGGCTACGACTCGGTCGCGATCAAGGCCGACGTTGAGCTCGGTGGCGCCGACCAGAAGTTCAACCTGCTACTCGGCCGTGACGTTCAGCGCGCGTACGGGATGGAAGGGCAGGTGATCCTGACGATGCCGTTGCTCACGGGGACCGACGGGGAGCGCAAGATGTCCAAATCCTTTGATAACTATGTAGGCGTCAGCGAGTCGCCGCAGGAGATGTACGGGAAGACGCTCAGCATCCCGGACTCATCGCTGGAGGCCTGGTACTCCCTGCTGATCGGCGCTGCGCCCGATGCCGAGCTCAGCGCGCGGGACAGCAAGCACGCCCTGGCCCGCGCGCTGGTGGAGCGCTTCCACGGCGTGGAGCAGGCGCAGAGGGCGCAGGCGGCGTTCGACGCGCTGCACGTTCGGCGGGAGATCCCCGAGCAGGTTCCGGATCTGAGTTTTACGCTCAACGGCACTAGCAGCGTGCACCTGCCGGCGCTGCTCGCCCAGGCGTTCGGCGTCACGAGCTCGGAGGCGCGCCGAGCGTTGGGACAGGGCGGCGTTAGGCTCGACGGTGAGGCGCTGGCGCCGGACCTGCTCGATCTGGCACCAGACGCGGTGGACGGGCGGGTCCTGCAGCTGGGCAAGCGCCGTTTCGCGCGGATCCGCATCGCCTGAGCAGCCGCGTAACGGCCGTGGCCACAGGGCGTTCGGTGGCGACAGGCAGATTTCTGGGCCGTCGGGACGCGTCCGTGGTGGTGGGCTGCTACCTTCCGTCGGGCAGTGAGCGCGGCCACGCGCTCCGGAAGCAAGCGCAAGCACCGTGTGTTTGTGCTCCCAATCGGAATGTGGCTATACTTTCCTGCCCCGAGCGCATGATCGGCTCCGGGAGCGTTCTCCAGAGGGAAACCCTCTCTGCCGGAAGCGACGGTCTTTGAAAACTCAACAGCATGCGCACCTCGGCCTACCAATGGCCGAAGTGTGTCCAGGTTCGACGCCGTTGTCGGACGTCTCCTTTCGGGAGTCATTCGGGCAACGGTGCCAAGATTGACCCGTCTCCTCTCCAGTGCCCGCCTGTGTACTTAGGGCGCTCAACTGTCGGCAAGGCCGACGACGCGTGAGAGAGAGGGCATCATCCCACCAGGGAGATGCCCAGGTCCATCCGTAGACGCTGGTGACTCAGGTTGCCGGCGTACACAACGCGGATGGTTTCCTGACAACTCTTTGTGGTAGTTCTTCACGGAGAGTTTGATCCTGGCTCAGGACGAACGCTGGCGGCGTGCCTAACACATGCAAGTGGAGCGACGAACCGGGCTTCGGCCCGGGGCAAAGCCGCGAACGGGTGAGTAACACGTGGGTAACGTGCCCCGATGATTGGGACAACCCGAGGAAACTCGGGCTAATACCAAATGTGCCCTCCGGCCATAAGGCTGTCGGGGAAAGGAAGCTTCGGCCTCCGCATCGGGATCGGCCCGCGGCCCATTAGCTTGTTGGTGAGGTAACGGCTCACCAAGGCGACGATGGGTAGCTGGTCTGAGAGGACGATCAGCCACACTGGGACTGAGACACGGCCCAGACTCCTACGGGAGGCAGCAGTGGGGAATCTTGCACAATGCGCGAAAGCGTGATGCAGCAACGCCGCGTGGGAGAAGAAGGCCTTCGGGTTGTAAATCCCTTTCAGTTGGGACGAAGCTTCGTCGGTTAATAGCCGGTTGGAGTGACGGTACCTTCAGAAGAAGCCCCGGCTAACTACGTGCCAGCAGCCGCGGTAATACGTAGGGGGCTAGCGTTGTCCGGAATCATTGGGCGTAAAGCGCGTGTAGGCGGCTCAACAAGTCTGCTGTGAAAGTCCAGGGCTCAACCCTGGAATGCCGGTGGAAACTGTTGGGCTAGAGTCCGGAAGGGGCGAGTGGAATTCCTGGTGTAGCGGTGAAATGCGCAGATATCAGGAGGAACACCAATGGCGAAGGCAGCTCGCTGGGACGGTACTGACGCTGAGACGCGAAAGCGTGGGGAGCAAACAGGATTAGATACCCTGGTAGTCCACGCCGTAAACGATGGGCACTAGGTGCAGGGGGTGTCGACTCCCCCCGTGCCGAAGTTAACGCATTAAGTGCCCCGCCTGGGGAGTACGGCCGCAAGGCTAAAACTCAAAGGAATTGACGGGGGCCCGCACAAGCAGCGGAGCATGTGGTTTAATTCGACGCAACGCGAAGAACCTTACCTGGG